>Ga0213863_10001801_pt1 | contig 15432 bp, 6 predicted proteins | sample PICome_8_FD_160128 | JGI IMG/M metagenome (GOLD analysis project Ga0213863, IMG submission 160128) | Coastal seawater microbial communities near Pivers Island, North Carolina, United States - PICO497 | ecosystem: Environmental > Aquatic > Marine > Coastal | place: USA: North Carolina | collected... | reverse complement strand
GTGAATTAACATCTTGGGTCTTGGTGAAAGGGATCGTTGAAAAGATAATGAAATACTGAGGCTACTACTACTAGATCTTTATCTGTATTATTGTCCTACGCTGAGCTTCAACTCAGCAACCCGCTCTGTCTCTTTGGATCAAAGTCAAAGGATTTGGTCTTGGACTTGGATGCCCTTGTTAGATATGCAATGCATCAGAGGCAGAAGAGACGAGAACTGATTGCAAAAAGATCCAACTCCAAGGATCCAATAAAATAGCTAGAGTTACGCCACATTGGGACTCAACTTCTACCTAGAACACCAGCTTTCTTAGGAAGGGGCAGGATTACAAATTGGCAAAATGGTAGGAGTGGGAAGAAGGAAGGTGTGCATAAATTTTGATATTGTGCTGAGATGAACATACCCATGCCAATGTCACCCAATAAGAAGCTGAAGTTATCTTTGAGAAGTAACTGCATGGCGGCTGCATCACTGTCACCGACACCAACACCAATCTTTGCCTTTGATAACAATGAAGACATTTTGTCAATGATTTTTGGTTACCTCAATCTCGGTGAAATCATTCTAGCACGCTCCGTCTGTAAGCAGTGGAGAGAAGCGACAATGGTGGCTGATCCGAGTACAAACTTTGTAGTTAATAGCGTCAACAGATACAATGCCATGGTAATGATGGCAGAGTGGCTGCCAAATCTACAGCGACTCAATCTCCAAAGCCTTGGTCGGGAACAAAAGTATATCGACGGGAGAGATCCTGACCTAATTTTAGTTAGGGAGACTGCCAATTTTGCCACACATGGTATCGAAATGGTCTCCTCCTTTAGGAGATTGCGTGTCTTGGAGATTAGTTGCGCTCCCCTCAATGGGCGTTATCATCTTCTGTTCAATTTCTCTCTTCTTGAACATCTCTCCATTTGTGGATGCTCAATAAAGTGGGACCTGGGGATGTTGTCAGGAACTCCATTGCTCAAAGAGTTGATAATTGATCAGCCTAATTGCATTGGTTTGACAGGAGACATCAGTGGTCTAAGAGTGCTGAGAGAAACTCTTGAAAGGGTTACAATGAATTGTGAGGTTGTTGGTATGTTCATGGAACTTGCCGACTTCCCATGTTTGAAAGTAGTGGACTTGGGCAGAACTTGTGTGGTAGGGGATGTGCGTGACATTGGTCACAATGATTTTATTAATGTTGAGGAATTTGTCTTGCCTGAGACTGTGTGCGGTGGCAAGGGCTACAAATTCCCTAGTGTTAACGAGGTGAATACCTTCATGAGTGAGGTTCATCGTCTCATCAGGCAATATCCAACGTTATTCTTGATCAATGAGTGGTGTCTTGATGAAGATTCCCCTGATTTTTACTGGTACAATTTGCTTCCAGTTCCCCCATTCCATTTTCATTTTGTGAAGGTTGGTTCAAGGCTGGGGTGGAGATGGCACAATGGTGGAGGCGATCATTGCAAAGTGAATTGGTTGGATCCTGAGCCCATAAAAGGGACTGTCGAATATGACATATACATGGAGGAGAAAAACACGCTTCTGGCTACTGACATGTACAGCGATTTCCATGAACCTCCGTCAGAAAATATATTCCTCTTGCTTCACCTTCAGGAATAACAAGGACGGGCTCTATCACGAGGGTGAGGCTCGGGCTCAGAATTTGGAGGGTCCTCTTATCTCTCCTCTTATTTCAACAAGCGGTCCAGAACAGTATGTGTAGTGTTGTGGCCTTTGTTTTTGCAAGTGTAGGTTGTAGGGTGAACACTACCACTACTGGTGTGAATGCGGTTTACCTAATCGTATCTTTTAAGTTTAGTGAGTGATCAAAGTCAAAGCAGACACACCAAGGGAAAATCTAGGTTTTTGTAGTAAGTAAAATGTCCCCAGCTAGACACAACTTTTGATGCTTCCTCAATTGTCCTGTTACCCACCACATCACCCCCTTGCATTCATTGTCGTTCGGCAGGGAGGGTATGGGCTTACCAAACCTCTCCTTCAGGTCTACTTCTTCCCCTCTCAAGTTGTATGCAACAAGCATGCCATTGTTCTCCGTCTCCGTGTATATAGTATCGCCAATGTATTCGTGGACACGAATCCCTGCATTGTAGCGGAGGCTTTCGCAAAGACCATTCTCGATTGCCTCGTTGTCAATTGTGCCTTGTGTTGAATGTGATTTGCTTAATCTGACTTGCAAGAACTGCATTAGCTTCTTCCTCTCTGTATCACTTGAGATGTGGTGACTTACAAGGCGTTTGCTTGTTTTTGTGCTGGTGGATATTGCCACATTCCTCTTGTGACATTGATTGCAGATGAACTTTTTCCTGTAAATGACCTTGGACACCATTGTCAAGATATGCAAAAATTCCTGACAACTCAATTGTCCCATCAAGAACATCCCCCCTTTCTCTGGAGATTTAACGAATTGCTTGATGACATCAGTAGTTTTGGTTCCAGGCTTGTTGGCAATTTCAAGCAGTCTTGGTAGGTTGGAAAGTGACTTCATAATCCGATACCTACTAACTTTGCGTTGATGAGAACACATCCTTCGTCTCCCTTTGCCACCACTGACTGATCCATACACACCGACTAAGGAATCTATGTATCGAAAGATAAAATTTTCGTTTCGGGTACATTTCAATGCAAGCCCAACACCATGACAAAAGGTCTTAGCATTTGGAGTAAAGACAATAGCATAGGCAACCTCTAGCATCAGTGCCCCGTTCCAGTTGTTTTCCTTTCCAACCTTGAGAATTTCATTTATGTACGGACTGTAATAAAACCTCTTTGTCCACTGGGGACGGATCATGTGTAGTTGTGATGGCCTGTCACTCAGCCCTAAACTTTGAATTGTTTCTGGGTTCACATGCAATAATGGATGACAGTCCTCAATCCATCTTTCATATTTCAAAGCAATTGGTTGGTACAAGGAATATCTTTCGTAGCTATCACCTACGCATTTCTTGCTGTATATAATGACAGCGGTTCTTGTTTTGATTGTTTTCCCCTTTTTGTACTCCACTTCAACAATCTTGTTGGCACACAGGACAAGATTCTGACCATGTTTACTCCTGGGGTCATTGCCAATATCAAAGTGAGCACCAAGATATTCTTCACACATGAGCATGTTGGGGCCAGTGTTACCGACAGTAACCCCTTCAAATCTGAGATAGTTCGGCGGGATTTTCTGTATATGTGCCACTGGGTTCATGAACATGGTGACTCTTCCTCTGTCTGTGAAGGCTCTCTGGGAACCAGTTTCCCTGGAGATTAGATCGGACAGCTCCATCAAAGAGCAGCCATACTTTAACATGGACTGTGTAACTGTTTGCCCGCTTTCCTCGTCTATTTGAGGGAGCTTGTCCGTAGAGTTGGTAAATTCAGGCGTGTTTAAACCTGGGCACATAGTGCTGTTGGTTTGTCTTTGTTGAGAGTATCCAGCACTCAAGTTGCGAGAGTTCCGATTATCCTTCTTACTACGCAGAACGTCCTGCTTTTTGACTAAATAGTTGGTCAGTTTAGCAAAGGGAATCTTCTCAAACAATGCCTCTGCTTCTTTTCCTGTGGCTTCTTCTTTTCCAAGTGCTCTGAAATCGTTGATGACTTCGATTTCCTTTACACCAGTAATATTCATCCCAGGAGGGACAATGATGAGGAAGCGCCGAGGACGGTCTCCACTGCGCAACCATTGCTCTGTCAACAATTCAAAGCCATCATCTACGAGGTCTTTGATTCGCCTGTCCATGTTTGCCTTACCCCGAATAGCATAGTGAAGAGTGTTGTTGAGGGAAGGAATTTTGTACACCTGACAAGGAGCTTCCTGAACAATGATTGTGCCGTAGTGTGTATCCCATCCGCGTTTTACATCATGGAAAAGGTCAAAGACCATATGCTGTTTCCCCTCTTCGTCGCCCTCTCCTCTTCTCTCTTTGTCGTTGTCATTTGTCTTGGCCATGGTTTCAGATGAGATAATGTGCGCCAGGGAGTGATGATGCTGTTCCTGAGTAAAATTTGTGAGCCCCCCATAGATGAAGGCAATGGCTCTCAATGTCTTGATCCAGGTCCTTAAAGACCGCATCGCCGCGGCCTCTTACCATACAACCATACAGCAGAGTCGGAAGAGAGGAGAAGAGAGAGTGCTAAGGAAAGCAGGTACAGAGCATTGCCGCTCTGGCTCTGGACCCTACATTTAATCTCTCTCGAGTTTGATGCTTGCTATTGAGATTTTTAGCAAGGCTTTAACTTAAAGTTTAGGGATACTTTACCATTTATCTCTCTTCATGCTATTCCCTCAACTTCATCCTGCTTTCATTTGTATTTCTGGCCATCCATCCTCTTCAAACAGATTAGATTGCGGATGAGCTCAAGCTCAGACCGTGCCTTTTTCTCTAGTTCATAGAGAGTAATTTTTTAACAATATGCTTTACATGCAGCAAAGCTCTACTTATTTGAATTTGACATGGGCTGATCCGTTTTGAGAGGTTTCCCCCCAAAAGAGATATGGTTCTCGTCACTGTTGTCGTCCTTTAATTGGCTGTTGAAAACACTTTCAATACCATTGTTGTCACCATCGCCACATTCATGAATATAATCCTCCATGATATACTGCTTGTACTTCCCAAATTTTTCGTTAAACACCCCGTCGTTGAATTCAATTGTGTCTCCCACATTAGGTAAATGCTGATTTGTGGAAACGCACTGAATGCCGTTTCGCAAAGGCACAATGAATCTCCCATGTAGGTCCTGTAGTTTGTATTGGTTTGATTGAATTAGCTGTTTGTGTTTCTCCATGATATTGATTTTGGATTTTTCAGTTTCTTCGGCCTTCCTTGCCATGAGACTGGCGACAAAATCTTGGAGGTTCTCGACATGTTCTTGAATAGCACAGTAGCAGTGCTGTGGAGAAGCACACCTCTCCATCCTTTCTTTCAGTGCATTTTGCTCGTTGCCTACAAATCTTTTGATTTCGTCCATGCTTTCCTGTTGCTTTTGATTCCAATCATTCTTGAGTTCACACGCCAGACTGGCTTTTGCCTCCATGATCCGATTGAGATAGTCCAAATGCGCCTTGTTAATTTCCATCTTTGTATTATAGAAGGACTTCTGTATTGCAGCAGAGATGGGAGTGAGCTGGCTACCGGTACTATTCTTCCACTTGTTTGAGAGTGAGCGTTCGCTGCTGCTACTTTCGCTGCTGCTACTTTCGCTGCTGCTACTTTCGCTGCTGCTACTTTCACTGACGCCCTGGCTCTCATAGCTTTGATTTATTTCCATCTTGTTTGTTGGTTTGTTGTCTGTCTGTGGCTTGGATGAGTTGGTGTTCGGGCAGTCGGGATGCAAAAGTTTTGCCTTCTTGCAGCAACAAATATATGTTGCCGTGTTGTTAGTATCCAAAAAATATGAGGAGTGCTGTCAGAAGAGTTGTTTTGTTGAGATGATCTTATTCATCAGATTAAGTATCAGCTGTTTCTAGAGTCTGTAAGTTGCTCTATCCATAGAGGTGGTAGAGGCTCATGGGTCACACCGCCTTCGCTTTCAATTTCATTTGCAACTTGATGAACCCACATGCGTACCTTTCTGCTTACATCATCCTCATGGTCCAACTTCCTCATTGCAACCTTGAAATTGGCCAAGCTACGCACCTTATGGGCAATGTATGCATACAACATCATGTAAAGGCCAGCTTCGCAATTCTCCGGACACAATCCCTGGATGCATTCAGTATTGTACCTCCCCTCTGTGGGTGCATTGCAAAGGAAGCTTTGAAGAGTTGCCATTGCGGAATGCGTTTCTTGTAGGGGATGGTGAACAACACAGGCATCCCACTCCCCCCAACCCCTGTTACCTTTGCACGGAAATAGAATGATTAGTGCATGATGTTTGATACCTCGTTGCATCATTTGGGGCAACGACATTCCAAAGCTTTCACAATCGATGTGTGTGGGAATGAAAACTGTGTTGTGATCCGTTTCAGGCCTGAACGTTGCAGGCTGCATCTCACGCTGGGAAACAAGATCCAAATTGTATTTGCTCTGAATTTTTTTAAATACCCTATCAAAATTGTCGTTGCTCAAGTATGAAAAATTGGTCTTGATTGTGCTGTCATGAATCCAGTTACGGTAGAGAGTGCTTGGCATGTAATAACCCGTCTGGCTTGACGAAGAAAAGAGATACATGACTTCATGATGATCTACCAAAGCTGTGTATTCCTTGAATTGTTTGTATTCAACCTGCTGCTTAAATGGGTCAAATGAATAGAAGTGAGTTAACCTCTTCCTGTTTGTCGCAATTTCCAGTACACCAAAAGATAGTTTGTAACGAAGAGAAATGATTGGACAGAGCATGTCGTGACTCAGGTCGTTCAAATGCATGCTCTTTAAAAATGCCAGTACTGAGGGTAGAGCCAGATTGAAAGTGCTACAGTTTTCCTTTATACTTCTGCCAAATCCAGTGAAGGTCCTTGCACAAGAGTAGAGTTGCTCCACGAATGAAATTATGCCCAGAGAATCATTTCTGGACAGCGTGGACGTGTCTCTATCATTGTCATTGCCATTGTCCCCTTCGCCCCCTTCCTCGCAAATTTTACTGATGTAGTTGGGATCAAGTCTTGAAAGCATTGATGACATGGCAAGATAGAATGGTTGGTTGCGTTTGATAGTTTGATTTGGAAGGAACTTTTTTGCGTTCCTCCTTATACTTCTTCTGCCCCCAAATGGATCTAAGCTGAAGAAATGATGGTTGTAGAAATTACTTTGCTGTGACTGCTGTTCAGACGCAGACACATGGACGATTTCATTGCATTCATATTCACCAGTTTTTGTCAGCGATATGATGATTGAATTCTTTAGCTTTGGTGAGATTTCAAGGCCCTTGAACGCATACTTGATTACTCTTGGCGGATTTAGGTTGCAACTTGTGTACATGATTGTACTGTTTGATTGCCAGTTATAAAAGCTGATGTCTTTTGCATAGACAAGGCAAACTATGGGAAGGATGATGCCTGGAGGGAATGATTGACTTCTCACAATTTCACTGATCTTTCCCGTGAAGAGTAGCTGAAAGGCCTTCAAACGTTGGAGCTCTTCCATATTTTTAGCTTCCCTGAATTCCCTGTCCGTGACTCCATTGTTCCCAAGAAATAGCCCCCCAAGGTTTTGTAACGATGACATTCTCCGATGGAGTGACTCTCGTAATTCATTCTCTGTTGTATTGAAGCATTTGGCAAGAGCACAATACAAGTTTCTGTGGGACAGTTTAACCATAAGGTTTGGCCTTTTCCCCATCAAAGCCACCTTCTCTTGACGGAAGACGTCAATGACAGTGTCATCTGCATTCCTGTAAAGTCTTGAAATCTCATGTGTTTGCTGGAGAACTGTAACCAAGTCTTGTTCTATGACCTTATTAAGAAATTGGTTTCGTTGTTTCCGTTTCTCACTATGGTGTTTGTGTTTGGGATGGACACCGTGACAAGGGAATTGGAAGTGATAACACAGTAGCCGCAGGTATTCGTTTGTGGATTTATTAGCAGCTGCTCCACACAATCCCAGACTAGCACAAAAATTCCTCAGAACCGATGTTGATATCATCCTGTTGCCAAAAGCTATTCTTGCTGCTAGCTGCGCCATGCTATCATCATTATGAGAATGTTTCAGCTTTGGTGTGAGTTTGGCTTTATAGCAAATAAATATGAAACAAAACAGCATTGTTGTAAACCCTGGACGACCAGGGTCTGAAAAGCTGCTGATTTCGAACATTCCATAGATTGCCAGGCACAAAGGATCACTTGGCACCATTGGGGTTGCTGCAATGTCTTCAAATAACCTTGTTCGCTGTGTGACATACTCCTGTTGGAGGAACCAATTATCATCGTCCTCACCCTCTGTCTCTGTGGTTGTCATCATGCCATCATTCACTGCGCCTCTATTGCGCTTGCGACCGCCAGTAGACGTTTTTCCCTCATTGGCAGCTTCGGGTGTTTTCTCGCCTTCGCCTGACATGAACGTTGATATGAATGGAATAATTTCTGAGATAAGCAATGTTGGTAAGAGTAGTTTTGTCCGAAAGGATAATTTCTTGTAGCATCCCTTTGCAAGATTTTTAGGGCTGGGGTAAGCATCAATAAATTGGATCAATGTCTCTACATCGCCTGTGTTCAGGCCCAATGTGCCCCGCAAGAATGGTTTCAGACGTCTGAGCATTTTTCTTTTCCGTGCTGTTGCTGTGTTCTCGACTGGACAAAGCTGGGTATTAGGGTTTGATCCAGCTACATTATAAGGGTCATATCGACGGTAATCATGTAGCCAGTTGTTGATATATTTCACTCCATATTGCGGACTTAGTCCAATGGTGATCATCAATATGGAAAGGTGTGAACGAAGCCATTCAACAACTTTCAAATTAGTGTAGACTTCGTTGAACTGGCTCTGGTGTCGAAACTTGAGCATTGCCATGCATTGAGTTACAAGCTCCATGGCTTTTGTTTCTGTTGGGCGCAAAGCAGTGCAACTGATTTTAACTGCAAACCTCTGTCCTTGACAGAAGCCACAAATGGCTAAAGCAACAAGAAGGAGAATATCATTGAAGTGCCCCTTTTGCCTCAATTCATCATTTGGATGAGGACGAATAGACACTTCAATCCTAGCGCCTATTCCGTAAGTCCTAACTTTGTCAAATGCTTCCCTCCTAGCCTTGTCAATGTTTTTGACCAGAGTTTGAAGTATAGCAATGCTTCTGTTCCCTATTCCATACATTGATTTGAGGCTTAAAGGGTAGGCATGCCTTTTCTGTAACAAACTGTGGGCAATAGTCGAATAGACCTTCATACTGAACAAATTTGATGAATTGACAGTTATAGTTTTGGGCCCATTTGCATTCAGGGAAGCAAACAAATCTGTTGCTTCAGAGAAGCTATCCGGGGAAAAGCTGTCTTCGTCATCTTGCGATGCAATGAGGACTTCCTTGCCAGTCCTCCATCTTGAATCTACCCTTCTTAACAAAATAGTGCCTTTCAATTCTTTCTGACTGAGCTTTTGGCCCTCAAAGTCTGGGAGGCTGTGAATAGGAAAAACAGTTGATGAGAAGCCATCAAGAAGAGGGAATCTACAATCCCGATCCGTCTCTTTATGGTGATGGGGCTGCTTGCGATCAAGTGACACTTGGACAAGCTGGCCGTTGGGAATAGAACACACAAATGCAATATCACATTGAGCCAGCTCAACTTTGATACCAATTGCCTTCATTGCTTGCATTGTTTGAAACAATTTGTTGATTTGACTTTTGGGCTCTGTGGTTATTGGATAGCGTGATCCTACATCTGCTACATGTATGACGTAAACCCCATCAATACAGCAAGAATTGATGATGGCCTCAACCATGATGCCGTATGGAGGTTTGTTGAAAGCTGCATGTGCATCAAAGCACACATTATTGCAATTGCTGAGAGTTAAAAAGTAGCCCTTCAAATTGAGCTCAGACTCCATTCTTTTCTTGCACGACTTGTGTACTCCAACCTTTATTGGTGTGTCCAGTACCAGCATTTCCTGTCCTTGTAAGCACTCAGGTAGGTGCTGACACATATTCCCCCCGCACCCAAAAAGCCCGCTTGCCTTTGAGGATCCAATGGCATTCTGATGCGGCAAACTACATCCTGAGATATCACTCCCAAAAACATGCAAGAAATCTTTCATTGCGTCATATTTTGCATTTGTCATGGTCTGTTCGGGCGTGGAAATGATTAAGCTAATTGCGTCACAATCCACTACAATATTGCCTTTGGCAACTGATAACTTTCGAGATATGGCAGTTTTGCTTTGCTCAAGAAGTGCTGCTGTTATTTCACCTGTCGATGTTTCATCAGCTCCCCTTTGAAAATGTAGCAAACAATGAAAGGGTATGTTAGTTCCGGACCTCCCAGAGTAGTTCCTACATTTCACCAACAAACAGAGAGTGTAACAGCAAAAGAGAAAAGTGTTATTTACCATGAATTATATGTTGACCGATGAATATACTCTTCTGATGAGTTGGACAAGCTGTCGCCACTAGCATAGCAAAATTCAGAGTCAGATTCAGAGGCAGAGGACATGATAACAGTCACACAGAATTGTGGTTGCGAGACTGACTTGAAGGTGGTTAAGTTAAGAATTTATGAGTATGAGGAGTAATTTTATGGGACATCACAGCTTGGATTGTGAACATCACTGTTATTCCAAACTCATGCATTTACACTGGTCGCAGCCGGCATACTGTTTAATAGACTAACCTCTGCAAATTTACATTATCATGGCACAAGGATGGATTAAATTCCAATTGCACAATCAGTTTTTGTTTACTCCTCCCTCTTTTTGTACCATTTGTTCCTCTTTGCCCCATGCGCCTAATTAATGCGTATTGTACTCCTTCCTTTCTTCTCTTTGTCCTTTGCTTTCCATCAGTGTGGTGCCTCTAATTATTATCCCTTGCCCATTCAATGATTAGAATGGTATGCGTTACTATCACCAGTTCTAGGCCATGTTATACGGCTCTGCGCAGAGCTGCGCGCAGAGATGGAAGATTTACCTTCCTGCTCGCGAAGAGCTCTTTCCATCTCTTCACGAGAGCTATCAAGTTTAATTTTGAATCCATTTTTTTGGATTCTCCTCCGAAGCTCACTGACATTCATATTCTTGAAGTCATTGTTCCCCAGACCTTGATCATGTTGCTGGTGCTGGGAAGATCCCGCTCTTTCATGTTGGTGGTCCCTTTTTGCAATGAGGAGATCCTTGGCAAGGTTTGAAGGTATGTTGCCAGTACCGAAAGATAGTTTTTGGATTGCTTCAGCATTACTGCCAGCAATGAAGTTTACTGCTGCCTCTTTGAGAAGGGGGAGTTGATTACTTTCAGCATATATAAGATAATCAATGATATTTTGTCTGCAATCCGACCCTGAGCCCATCACAACAACACCCTCTTTTGGGAAAACCAATTTCATTAAAGCTGCCTCTGCTACCAACTTGACTCCCGTGATGGAGTATTTGCTAGCAGCTTTGATAAGGCCTAGGGCATTAGCATGATTCGCTAGGATGCTCGCTGGGATTGTCCCACCATATACATACTGCAGCAAACAGCGAAAGATTGTTGGACACACATCATTGATTGTTACAACAGATGAGCTCCCACCATGAAGCGGCCAGTTGAAGAGGCTAGCAAGCTTTGGTGCACACTGTTTCAAAACCAAATAGTGGCAAGGGAAATGAGCCCGTGTTTTCAATCTCTTCTTTTCATTTCCGTCTGCCTTTCCCTTGCATTCATAGGTGGCAACTTCAAAGCTGACGTCAGAAGAATCTTCTTCTAGAAATAACGCACACATCTTTATTGGAAAAGAGTTTTCTGGGATATAAGCATCTGGCTCCTCTCCCTTGAAGGAAACAACAACTGTCAAAGCGCCTTTTGGATCGAGTATGTTTTTAGTGGTGTCAACAATTGTTGAATGACTGATGATATCATTCCACTCAAACCAATGGCCAGAGTTGTTGCTCTCAAAAAAGTGTGTTGCAGTCCTCTCTCTCACTGCAGCGCCCTCGCGGTTCATAATTTGAATCTTAAAGGTAACCAACAATGCCTCATCAAAGTCATGTACAAGGCGGATGGAAATATTGTCTCCTCCTTCTTCTGAATCTGAATTGTGGCGATGGCGTGCGGAAGGGCAAACGAATAATCTCCATGTATGACCAAAGCAAGAAAATTGAGGACAGGCTACTTGACCTTCCTTGCTGTCAATCCCAAAGTAGTCGCGCACATGGAACTTGAAGCTGTTGCTGGTTGGGCTTCCGAGTGACACTCTTGTACTTGCAGTCTGTTTTGATGACCACTGTGTTGATTCTGATCGCAATGCAGTTGCTGTCGCCTGGGCAATGGCAACGGAGGTGCTCCTGGCTGACATTGGAAGATTGTCATGGTCGTCAAGGTTTAAAGGAGGTGCTGCAAGTTCCCCAGACCCAGACTCCACGGAATAACTTCCACATTTACACCCATCGTCAAAGCAAGGACAGGGATCAAAATTGTTTGATGCCAATGATGATGATGATGATGATGATGATGGTGATGAGCTGTCACTGCGAAAGCTAAATCTAGGACGACGAGGAAGATCATTAGACAATGACATGATATGTGAGTTTGAGTTTTTTTTAAACAATTCGAGCCTGCAGTGTGGGGCGTTGATTTGTTTATTTGTGGTCACGACGGCTGTGCTTCAGAATTTATGAGCTCAGTGAGAGAGGGAGAGAGAGGAGGGTCCGCCCCAATTTTGGGTTCCATCCATCCCTCCAGCGCACATCAAATTGCACTCCCTGGAGAGAGAGCTAGAACTGGAGATCATCTTAACCTCCTTACCCTTACTAGTCCCTTCCTCTGGCTTTTTCACGATACAATAACAATAAGATTATTTTAGTTTCTACTCTCCACGCCCGAGGTTAAGTAGAGAAGGGTGAACTTAGACCAGGGAGGGCGCTCTGGCTGTGGCTACCTATTACCAGTATGCGTGCTACTAAGTATGCATCTCTATTCTATTAGCCCCAGTTGGGAGACGCCGAAAGAAGGAACGTTTAGGTTTAAAATGCTCTCTCACAAAAAAGCTGTCCCCTAGCATTACACTTCTTGTAAAACTCCCTCAAAGCTGTACCATTAATATCTTTGAATTGATGAAAATAAGAGTTACTTCCCATGATGAAGACGTCCCACATGAAAATTTCTGGACCTTGACGTTTGCGCTTGCGCCTGGACCTGGACTGGTTTGTCGTTTTTTTATTGAGACACTTCCTTACCTTTTCCCTGTTGCGAAGCGTATGCAATTCTTTCTCTGTAGTATAAACTGCTACAGAAAAGATCTTTTCCAGTTGTTTCAGCTGATGTCTGTCTCCGTTGCTTTGTCCCGTCTCATTAGAGCATTTTGCATTTGCACGAATGCTGCCAAACATTTGGCACAAGACTGATTCCTGGAGTGCAGGTAATGAGAGACAGCCTCTATTTTTCGAGGTAGAATCTGCAAGTTCGCCATATGGAAGGCAACCAATCATAGGGAATTTGAATTTGCCTTCATTGACGCACTTTTCAATGTACCCCTTTGTAGCCATCTCCCTGTCAAGAACAGGGAGGCCACATATATCATGCTGGAAAAGCCTTTGGATCAAATTACCAGAAAAGCTTCCCCATCTTTTTCTCTGGTCATTGCCAAGTGCTAGGAATGCATAGTCTATAGCCTGGTTTTTCATCTTTGCACTGGCATTGGTGTAAAATTCAACCATGTAAGCAACGCGAATGAAGAGAAACTTGTGACAGAAGTACACGCTCACTTCTTCATGTTCACGTTCATGTTCATGGGAACTGACACTGGAAGAAATGTCAACGTTGTCTTTTTTCAACTCATAAGCTTCAACTACCTGCTGAAGCTCGGTAATTGTGTCATCACTTGCGAATGGCACAAAAGCTTCAACAGCATCTTTTAATACTGCAAACCACTTCTCTATCTCGGCAGCGACAGATCTTCCAGAGTCCTTGTCATAGCACTTCGTAAGCTTCTTGGATGCACCACAGAGCAATTTTGCATGAAGGTCAAAAATCTGGTGCCTACCGTGGCTTGACATACATTTCAATACATCAACAGCAAAAGAAGGGGGCTTATGATTTTTCTTGATGTACTGTGTAACTGGTATGAGTGTCTTTTCATGAAAAAAAGAAACCCTTCGTGCAAAGTCACCTGCAATGTCTTCATTCCCATTACAAATCTTATCCAATTCCCATTCTTTGAAACCACTCAACATTGTTTGTATTGCAAACACAGAGCCAAACCAAATAGTCTCAGCATCCAAGCCAAGGATTTCTGAGTCTGAGTGCGTCTCGTCATCATACATAGTTGTCATCATACATAGTTCGAGAATCACAAATTACTTGTTTCGTGCAGTCAATTTGAAAAATTATGAGAACATTACCACTATACTAAACCGATGATATTTTATCAGTAGGGCAAACTAAAATTGAAATCTTACTCTGCCTTTTACTTCTCTTCTTCCATCTATTCTGTTTCTATTCCTATCATTTTCTCATTTTTATGCTCGCTCTCTCCCAGTCCCAGTCCCAGTCTCATTTCTGTATAAGCTTATTCTTCTTCCTGGGAGATCTTCTTAGCCCCTTTTCATCTCTCCCATTTGTTGATGGAGCTGGCGCAGCAGCTGATGCTGTGTCGGGGGTTTGTGGCTCTTTCTTTCCTAAGCTAACGCCAAGTCTTTGCCTTTTCTTAGCAGGTACACCACCCTTGTTGTGAAATCCATTTGATTCTGTTCGCGGTTGTGCTCTCTTCCTTCCTTCTTTCATTTCAACCCCATTGTCATTGTCCTTGTCTTTCTTCATTTCCATGTGCACTTTGTTAGCAAGGACATCAAGATCTGAGGCTGATACCATTTTCTTTCCTAAGCTAAGGTCAAGCTGTTGCCTTCTCTTAGCGGGTACACCTCTTGTTCTTGTTCTTGTTACAGCCTTAAATTTCTGCACATTTTTTCCCTTTCCTCTCTTCCCTGGTACTCTGGCTTCTTTCTCCATCTTCATTTGTTTTGTCCCATGATCTTGACTAACATCAGACCTCGCCACTTTGGCTGTCTCTGTTTCCACACCTTTACTGGCTGTTGCAGTAGTGCTGTACTTGCCTGAGAAAGCTGGATTCAATGCTTCTATCAGACTAGCCTTTCCCTTTCTAACAAGCACCCCAGTTGCACTATCCGTGCTATCTTTGCTCTTGATGATTCTCTTCTGAATTTTGCGGTCTCTTGTTCTTGTTTCCCTTTTTCCCAATGAGTTCTTGCTACTTTTCTGTTTCTTCAAAGTGCCGCCAGAGGTTACTTCATCAAGCAAAAATGGAAAATGATGCTTCCATGTATCTTCAGTTGGAATAGAGAATGACCCCTGAAGCACCTCTGCAATGAACAAATCTGAAAATAGCGGGGGACTGCCCTTTATGAGCACCCAAAGTGCAGTCTTAATGCGTTCTCTAATACCCTTGTCCCTATTAGGTTTGCTGTTCGAATCCACAAATGCAAATGCTGGCTCAAGAAATTTGAGTAGAAATTTTCTACCACTACCAGTTTCTTTGAGAGAATTGCCATTGTCATTGGTTTTGTGGCCCTTCAAGAACTCATGAAACTCATATGCAAACATTGTCAAGATAGCAAGACAAGTGGCGAAACGATTCTGGTCTGGTTTGGATTTGGGTATTCCGCTGGACCCAAGGAGACTCCGAAGAGCCTCTGCAGCTGTTGTTTCTACCTGTTTCAACTCCATTCTTTTTTGCTTCACCTTCTCTACTGTTCTGTACAAAGCTTTTATCTCCTTCAGCTGGAGCATTTCTGAAAGCTGGCTCTTCAGCTTGAGAATTCGCTTTGTGTCCCCCTGCTGCTGCTGCTGCTGCTGCTGCTGCTG
>Ga0213863_10001792_pt1 | contig 15469 bp, 12 predicted proteins | sample PICome_8_FD_160128 | JGI IMG/M metagenome (GOLD analysis project Ga0213863, IMG submission 160128) | Coastal seawater microbial communities near Pivers Island, North Carolina, United States - PICO497 | ecosystem: Environmental > Aquatic > Marine > Coastal | place: USA: North Carolina... | reverse complement strand
TGGAGGAAGGACAGCGCCAGGTACCGGAGCTTCATCCCCGTCGTGATGCCTCCGCGGATATTCTCGAGCAGGATCGTCTGCTCATCTCCGAGGGGAGAGGGCCGATCCAGGCCAGACAGGAAGCGCCGAGCCGTGATGACGTGCTCGGCGCCCGCCGTCTCGCACATCGCGGCGAGGTCCCCGTTGGACATCGTGTAGTTCAGGTTGACCGAGGTCCGACCGTCGAGGGCGAGGGCGAGGTTGACGAGGGCGCCTCCAGCGCCGGGCGGCATGAGCACCGCCACCGAGCGCGCCTCTCCGAGGTGCGGCCGGAGCACCTCGCGCATGCAAAGCGCCCCCACCATCAGCTTGCGGTAGTTGAGATCTGCGCCCGTGCTGTCGAGCACGGCCGGGCGTCCGGCGTTCGCGCGCGCCTCCTTCAAGAAGCGCCAGGCGAGGGAGCCGCGCCGCCCTTGTCGCTCGGTGCGGACCTCTGCCACCTGCTCGGCGATGCGCTGACGCACCTGGAAGGCGGACGCGTCCGGGCTCATCGGCGCGCCGATGGAGACGTCCACCTTGAAGGGCAGGCGGCGCGGGAGCTTCCAGAACACCTTCCCGCCCTCGTGGCTGAAGATGCTCCCCCACAGCCGGTCGAGCGCGACCGGCAGGATCGGGACCCGGGCCTCCCGGGCGATGCGCTCGAGGCCGGCAGCGAAGGACATCAGGTGCCCCGACCGGGTCAGCCCCCCCTCCGCGAAGATGCACACGAGCTCTCCCCTCGCCGCCGCATCGGCCGCCGCCGAGAGGGCCGCCACCTTCTCGGACTTCGAGTCCTGGCTGCTGACCGGGATGGCCTCCATCTTCCTGGCGAACCACCCGAGCAAGGGCACCTTGAAGAAGCCGCGGTACATCAGGAAGCGCACGGGCCGGTCGGAGCTCGCGGCGACGAGCACCGCGTCCACGAAGGACACGTGGTTCGCCACGAGCAGGGCGCCGCCCGACTTGGGCAAATGCTCAGCGCCGAGCAGGCGCGTCCGGTAGACCGTGTGAGCGAAGATCCAGGCCACGAGGCGCACCGTGAAGTGAGCGGCGAAGCGCAGGGAGACGGCGAAGCCCAGCAGGATCAGGACCGCGATGGCGATCATCATCTCCGGCGGCGAGAGGGACATCCCCTTGAGGAGCATCAGGAACGGAGCGGCGAGGAGGATGCCGGTGAAGTCCAGCACCTGGCTGAAGCCGAGCACCGAGCCTCGGTTCTCCTCGGGGGGCAGCACCTGAACGAGGGTCCGGATGGGCAGGGAGAAGACCCCCGAGGAGAGCCCCAGGAAGCCGAGGCACGCCTGGACCCAGTTCACGTTGGCCGGCGCGATCTGAATCGCCAGCAGCGCCCCGGTCATCCCGAAGAGGCCCAGGGGGACCAGCCCTCCCTCGACGCGGTCGCCCGACAGCTTGCCGCCAACCACCGCGCCGACTCCGATCCCGATGATGACGGGCAGCATGAGCCTGGACGTCGCGGCGCTCGAGAGGCCAAGCTCGATGAGGCCGTACTCGTTGACCACGAGGACCAGGAGCGCGGCGACGAAGTAGTAGAAGGCGCTGCCCGCGATCGAGACCGCGAGGGTCGGGTGGCCACGGAGCGATCGCCAGTGGCGAATGAACTCCGCGGGCAGGTTCCAGGGGATCTCTCGATCGGGCACCCGCGCCGGCTCATGCCGGATCGCGAGGGAGGCCACGAGCCCGCCGAGTGCGATCACGATGTAGGCGAGCCCCGGGAGCCAGAGCCTGTCCGGGAAGTGGTCGAGCAGCTCGCCGGCCACGACGACGCCCCCGAGGATGGCGACGGTCGTGGTCGTCTGGATAAGCGCGTTCGCGCGCGACATGTCCCGCTCGTCCAGCAGCTCCTTGAGGATGCCGTACTTCGACGGTCCGAAGAGCGCGCTCTGGGCCCCCATGCACCCCACCACCAGCAGCAGCCCGAGGTAGCTCTCGAGGTAGATCGCCAGCAGGCCGAGCCCCATCACCACGACCTCGAGGACGTTGGCGACCTTGATGATCGAGGACTTCGAGTAGCGGTCCGCGAGTGCGCCCGTGACCAGACACAGGACGACGAACGGGAGGGCGAAGAGCGTGGCGGGCAGCTCCTGGCGGTTGACGCCGCTGGCGTCCACGGCGAAGCCGCTCTCCTGGACCCACGGGATCGCACCCGTGGTCGCGGCCCCCACCGTGAGCAGCAGGATCAGCTGCTTGAAGGCGTTGTCGTTGAACGCCCCCAGGAACTGGGAGAGGACGAGGGATCCGAAGGAGCGACTCTTGAGGAGGTTGAGCATAGGCGGGCGACGTGCATCCTAGGGGATGACGGTCGACCACCATCTCATCGGCCAGCCCGCCTCGATCACAGCCCCCTTGCGCTGATCGCAGCGCTAGCCCTGGCTAAACGACGGGGCCCGCGCCCCCCGAGAAGGTGGCGCGGGCCCGCATAGGGTCACCGTAGAGGTCAGGAGTAGATCTCGCTGCCCTTGTCCTTGAACTCAGACGCCTTGGCCTGCATCCCGGCCTCGATGGCCTCCTCGCTCTCGAGGCCCTGCTCCTTGGCGAACTTCCGGACGTCCTCGGTGATCTTCATCGAGCAGAAGTGAGGGCCGCACATGGAGCAGAAGTGCGCCACCTTGGCGCCCTCGGCTGGCAGGGTCTCGTCGTGGTAGGAGCGAGCCGTGACCGGGTCCAGGGCGAGGTTGAACTGGTCCTGCCACCGGAACTCGAAGCGCGCCTTGCTCAGGGCGTCGTCCCAAGCCTGGGCGCCGGGGTGCCCCTTGGCGAGGTCGGCGGCGTGAGCCGCGATCTTGTAGGCGATCACGCCGTCCTTGACGTCCTTCGCGTTGGGGAGGCCGAGGTGCTCCTTGGGCGTGACGTAGCAGAGCATCGCGGTCCCGAACCACCCGATCATCGCCGCGCCGATGGCGCTGGTGATGTGATCGTAGCCCGGAGCGATATCGGTGGTCAGCGGGCCGAGGGTATAGAAGGGCGCCTCGTGGCAGACCTCCATCTGCTTCTCAACGTTCTCCTTGATCTTGTTCATGGGCACGTGGCCCGGCCCCTCGATCATCACCTGGACGTCGTGCTTCCACGCGATCTTGGTCAGCTCGCCCAGGGTCTCAAGCTCTCCGAACTGCGCCTCGTCGTTGGCGTCCGCAATAGAGCCCGGCCGCAGGCCATCCCCGAGGCTGAAGGAGACGTCGTACTTCTTCATCACCTCGCAGATGCGCTCGAAGTGGGTGTAGAGGAAGTTCTCCTCGTGATGCGCGAGGCACCACTTGGCCATGATCGAGCCGCCGCGGCTGACGATGCCCGTCACCCGCTTCGCCGTGAGCGGGACGTAGCGCAGGAGTACGCCGGCGTGAATCGTGAAGTAGTCCACGCCCTGCTCGGCCTGCTCGATGAGCGTGTCGATGAACAGGTCGATGGTCAGGTCCTCGATCTTGCCGTTGACCTTCTCGAGGCACTGGTAGATCGGCACGGTCCCGATCGGCACCGGGCTGTTGCGGATGATGTGCTCGCGGGTCTCGTGGATGTTGTCCCCCGTGGAGAGGTCCATCACCGTGTCGGCGCCCCAGCGAATGCTGCGCTGGAGCTTCTCGACCTCCTCCTCGATGGAGCTCGTCACGGCGGAGTTGCCGATGTTCGAGTTGATCTTCACGAGGAACTTCGTGCCGATGATCATCGGCTCGATCTCTGGGTGGTTGATGTTGGCGGGGAGCACCGCCCGCCCACGCGCGATCTCGTCACGGACGAACTCCGGCTCGACGTTCTCGCGGGAGGCGACGAACGCCATCTCCTCGGTGATCATGCCCCGCTTGGCGTAGTGCATCTGGCTGAAGTTGCCGGTGCTATCCGCCGCCTGGCGCGCCTTGATCCACTCGGTGCGCGGCCGGGGGACGCCCTCGCGGACGTCGCATCCCTGGGGACCCGAGGTGTCGTAGACGTCGACCGGGTCGTCGTCGTTGGAGAGGTGAATCCTGCGCTTGGGTACGTGCAGCACGTGACCGTTGCACTCGATCCGGTCGTGGATCTTGTGGGAACTGGGGAAGCTCTCCTCGAAGGGCTCGAGGGTGTCGCTGGTGTGGTCTTCAGTCTGAGTCATGGGACTTCCTACGCCGGTTCTAGCCGGATCAGGTTCGAGGGGTGCATCTCAGGCGCCAGAGAGCGCCGCCCCCGCCGGTGACCTCCGCGCGTGCTCAGAACGAGCCACGCAGCGAAGCATTTCGGGCAAGCCACGCGGCGGACGAAAGGGCCCGTCCCGCGGCAGGCCGCATGGTAGACCCGCAGCGCCCCCCTTTCCGCCCCGGAACGGGTCAGAAACCACTTTTTCCCCGCAACAGTCTGGTCGCGTGGCGCTTCCCAAAGGCAGGGGCGTCGAATCCACTCATTGCCTCGATTGGATCCCCTCAGACTCGTATCCTTGAGACGTGGAGTGCGCCGCCGCGACGCAGCCAAGCGCTAGCTCCTCGATTCCACCCCCTCACAGGGAGAGACCCCATGACTTCGTTCAACGTCCTGCTCGCACGCACGGCCGTGGTCCTTGGAGGCGCCATCGGATGCGCCGACTGGACCTTCGCCTTCCAATGATGAGGCGGTGGAGCCCGCGCCCCCGGTGGGGGCGCTCGACCTGCTGACGCACCGCGTCCCGCTGGCGGAGGCGCCGGCGGACCTGGCCCCGCGAGTGGACCTGCTGGCGGCGGCGCCGGCCCTCAAGTCGCTGGACCCCAGTCTCCCCCTCCCATGGGCCTCCCGGAGATTCCGCTCGGCGGACTGCCGGTGATGCCTGGCCAGGACCCCTACGATATCGACCGCTACGGGCGAATCGAGGACAGCAGCGACTGGCAGCTGTGGTGGTCATTCAACAAGGACCGCTTCCTCCGCTTCTCGAACATCCAGACGGGCCGCGCCTTCACGGGCAGCGATGACTTCTACCTCGGTAGCGGCCAGCGCGAGCAGGAGACCGTGGGCGGTCGCGCCCAGGACCGCGTCATCGACGGGATCCTCTCCGACGCCCTCCTCAAGGGCCTCGAGAAGGGCGGCTCCAACGAGTTCTGCCAGTCGGCGCTCATCGCCATGACGCGAGTCGGCGGTCAGAACCAGGGCAAGTTCGACTGGGTGACCAACTGGTTCCTCGCGAACGGCACCGAGGAGATGCACACGACGGCGGCCTTCGTGCTCGGCCTGACGGGTAACGCGTCACGCGTCGACATGCTCCGGGAGATCGCCCTCAACACCAAGGAGGGATGCAAGCTCATCTCCCCAGAGGGTGAGCACCCCACCGCCCGCGTCCCGATGTCCATGCGCTCCTACGCGGCGTACGGGCTCGGCATGATCGGCTCGAGGAGCACGGACCAGGCGGTCCGGTCCCAGGTCGTCCGGACGCTGATCGACATCCTCGAGAACGACGCCTCGGACGCCAACGATGCCCGCGTGGCAGCGATGATCTCCCTGGGCCTGGTGCCCCTTCAGGTCGATGAGGACGTGGTGGCCTGCTACTGCGGTACCTGCGTCGTCCCCGACCCCCACACCTCCCTGCGCCCGCAGGTGACGTACCTCATGAGGTACTTCACGGCGGACGAGGAGTTCGACCCGATCCTGCGTGCCCACACGGCGACCACCCTCGGTCGCCTCGTCGCGGCCCGTCCGGATGGGATGACCGAGCGGATGAAGGAGGGCGTCTCCGAGGTCCTCGTGCGCGCCCTCGAGAAGTCTGCCCGTCAGCCTCGTCAGGTGCGTGAGAGCGCCACCCTCGCCCTCGGGCTCATCGGGGACGCGGACAACGACAACACGGACAAGTGGATCCGCTGGGCCCTCCGTCGCTCGATGAAGGGCGGCGGTGACATGGAGCGTCGCTTCGCCATGATCTCCCTCGCGGAGGTCGGCGGTCACGCTGGCCAGGGCGATGAGCCCTACGCCGGCATCGGCGACGTGCGCAACACCCTGACCCGCGGGCTCTCCTCCGGTAAGAAGAAGGAGAAGGCCTGGGCCGCCATCGCCCTCGGCGTGCTGGGCCACGAGCTCCGCGCCAAGGGTGTCGAGCCGGACTCGGGCGTCGACACGGCCATCCTGTCCTCCATGCGCTCCGCCAGGCGCGTCGCGGACCTGGGCGCCTACTCGATCGCCATGGGCCTGCGCGGGACGCCGGATGCGGCGCCGCGCCTGCTCAAGAAGCTCGACAAGGTCCGTGACGAGGACGCCCGCGGCTACGTCGCCATGTCCCTCGGCATGGTCGGCGCGCGCGAGGCGATCGAGTCGCTGCAGGAGACCTTGGTGGACGCGGATGAGCAGCCGTTGCTCCAGACGCGCACGGGGCTCGCCCTCGGCATGCTCGGCGACGAGAGCGTCGCGGAGTCCCTGCTGGAGGTCCTGAACTCGTCCCTCGACGAAGAGGACGGAGACGCCCGCCAGATCGCGGCCGTGTCTGCCCTCGGGTACATCGGGGACAAGCGCGGCGTCGAGATCCTCTGCGAGATCGTGACGGACAAGGAGGACAAGTACTCTGTCGCCGTCCGCGAGACCGCCGTGGTGGCCCTCGGGCTCTGCGGTGATCGCACCTCCCGCCCCTGGAGGACGATGCTCACCATGGGCTCGAACTACCTCGCCAACACCAAGACCCTCACGAGCGGGGACGGCACCGGCGTCCTCGACCTCAAGTAGGTCGCCTGACCTCGCCCGGCCGCTGGCGATGTCCGGTGGCCGTGCATTAGGCTCAAGGGCCCCGCGGAGCACTCGCTCCGCGGGGCCCTTCCCCATGGATTGGACCCGCCTCCCCCACGACCAGCTCCTCGACGTTTCGATCAAGGACCTCGGGCTGACCCTGGAGACCTCGCCCCTGCAGGCGCGGCTCGAGGAGCTCCACGCGGAGCTCGCGCGGCGGTCGATCTCCTTCCGGCCCTACGCCTGGCTCTCCACCGAGTGGTTCACTCCTGACGACGCAACGGGGTTCGCGATCCCCTTCTACCTCGCCCACCCGCGGCTCGTGCGGCTCGAGCGGACGCAGATGCTCGAGGTCGAGGGCGCGACCCGCGACGGCTGCATGAAGATCATGCGCCATGAGGCCGCCCACGCCCTGGACAACGCCTACGGCCTCAGGCGGATGCGCCGGTGGCGCGAGGTCTTCGGCCGCGCCGGCGAGCCCTACCGCAGCTCGTATACCCCGGACCCCAACAGCCGCGCCTTCGTCCAGCACCTCGATTACTGGTACGCCCAGAGCCATCCGCTGGAGGACTTCGCGGAGACCTTTGCCGTCTGGCTCCGGCCCGGCAGCCGCTGGCGGAAGCGCTACGAGGGCTGGGCAGCGCTGGACAAGCTCAGGTTCGTGCACGAGCTCATGGGCAGCGTCGGTCGAGCGGGCCCCCGCCGGACCACGCGCCGCCGTGAGGAGCCGCTCGCGCGGGTGCGCATGACCCTCCGCGAGTACTACGACCAGAAGAAGGGGATCTACGCCAGCGAGGGGACCCCGGCCTTCAACGGCCAGCTGCGCCACTCCTTCCCCCGCGGGGAGGACTCCCGGGCCAACGCGCCGCGCCTGGCGCCGTTCCTCCGCAAGCACCGCGCGCGCCTCGTGCGCCAGGTCGCTGCCGCCACCGGACAGCACCGATACCTCCTGGACCACGTCGTCCGGGAGATGACCCTGCGCGCCCGCGAGGAGGGCCTTCGGCTCCCGCGCGGCGAGCAAGACGCCCTGCTGGATTCGGCGATCCTGCTCACCTCCCTCTCTTCCCAGTTCGTCTTCGGGGGTCACCCCAGGTACCACCGATGACCAAGCGCAAGCTCCGCGTCGCCGTCCTGATGCACGCCCACCTCGCGCCGCCAGCGTCGGTCGAGGGGCTGAGCGAGAGGGAGCTCAACGACATCAAGCAGGAGCTCGATGTCTGCACCACCCTCAGGGCCCTCGGCCACGAGGTCATCCACGTTCCGGTGGTCGATGAGCTCGCGCCGATCCGCCGAGCGCTCAAGGACCTCAAGCCGCACCTGGCCTTCAATCTGCTCACCCACTTCCACGACGCCGGCATCTACGACTCGGCCGTGGTCTCGTGGCTGGAGCTGATGAAGCAGCTCTACACCGGCTGCAATCCCCGCGGCCTGCTCGCTGCCAATGACAAGGCCCTCTTCAAAAAGGTCCTCGCCTACCATCGGATCCGCGCCCCACGCTTCTTCGTCGCGCCCCGCGGCAAGCGCCTACCGCGGCTCCCCAAGGGCCTCCGCTGGCCGCTCTTCGTCAAGTCGCGGAGCGAACATGCTTCCACGGGGATCAGCCAGGCGTCGATCGTCCACGACCTCGACCAGCTCCAGACCCGGGTGACGTACATCCACGAGACCGTGGGGACCGGCGCGCTCTGCGAGGAGTACATCGAGGGCCGAGAGCTCACCGTCGGCGTGCTCGGCAACAAGCGCGTGGAGATCAGCCCCATCTGGGAGCTGTTCATGGACGACCTCTCCCCCGGGGTCGCCAACATCGCCACCAGCCGCGTGAAGTGGGACCCCGAGTATCAGCGCAAGATCGGCCTGCGCACGGGACCCGCCGAGGGCCTCGACGACGCCACCACCGAGCGCATCCGCCGCACGGCCCGCCGCATCCACCGGGCCGTCGGACTCTCGGGCTACAGCCGCATCGACATGCGCATGGACCGCGAGGGTCAGGTCTGGATCCTCGAGGCCAACCCGAACCCAGACCTGTGCTTCGGCGAGGACTTCGCAGAGAGCTTCGAGCAGCTGGGCTACAGCTACCCGCAGCTGATCCAGAAGATCCTCAACCTCGGGCTGCGTTACGAGGCGCCCTGGATGGGCTGAGAGCCGGCCGAGAACGGCCAGCTCTCTACCCATGTGCCGGGCTCACTCCGCGGCGCTCCCGTCCGCGACAGGCTCGCCCGCCTCGGGCGTCTCCAGCGAGCGCTCCTCGCGCAGGCCGCGGATCATCGCCACGAAGGTGTCGAAGGGCACGACCTGCTGCTCGCGGGTCCCGCGGCGCCGAACCGCGACCGTTCCCTCCGCGGCCTCTCGCTCGCCGGCGATCAGCATGTAGGGCACCTGCTCCTTCTGGGCCTGCTTGATCTTCTTGTTCATGTGCCCGACCTCCAGCATGGCGTCGACCCGGAACAGCTCCGACTCCAGCGCGTCCGCGATCTTGCGAGCGTAGGGCGAGTGCTCCTCTCGAATCGGAATCACCGCCACCTGGGTCGGCGCGATCCAGAAGGGGAACTTGCCGCCGAAGTGCTCGATCAGGCCGCCGACGAAGCGCTCAAGCGATCCGAGGATCGCGCGGTGTACCATGATCGGCCGCTTGAGACCGCCGTCGGAGTCGGTGTAGTTCAGGTCGAAGCGCTCGGGCAGGTTGAAGTCGCACTGGATGGTGCTGTTCTGCCACTCGCGCCCCAGGGCGTCCTTGATCTTGTAGTCGATCTTCGGCCCGTAGAACGCACCGCCGCCCTCGTCCAGCTCGAGCTCGAGGCCCACGATCTTGGCCGCCTCCTCGAGGGAGGCGGTGGCGCGGGCCCAGATAGCCTCGTCGCCGATCGTCTTCTCGGAGGGGCGAGTCGCCAGGTAGGCCTTGTACTCGAAGCCGAAGGTGGTGAGCACCTTGTCGATGAGCCGGCACACCCCGGCGATCTCCTCGGCCAGCTGGTCCGGCGTGCAGAAGATGTGCGCGTCGTCCTGGGTGAACCCGCGCACGCGGAGCATCCCGTGCACGACGCCGCTGCGCTCGTAGCGATAGACCGTGCCGAGCTCGGCCCAGCGCAGGGGGAGCTCCCGGTAGCTGCGGCCGCGATCCTTGTAGATCAGCGCGTGCCCCGGGCAGTTCATCGGCTTGACCCGATACGGGAACGCGTCGAGCTCCATGGGCGCGTACATCATCTCGCCGTAGTTCTCGAGGTGGCCCGAGACCGCGAAGAGGCTCTCGCGCGAGACATGCGGCGTGTAGACCGCCTTGTAGCCGCCGCGCGTGTGGAGGTCCCACCAGAACTGCTCGAGCTCGCGCCGGACGGTGCCGAGGTTCGGGTGCCAGAAGACGAAGCCCGCGCCCGCCTCGGCGTGAACGCTGAACAGGTCAAGGTCCGTGCCGAGCTTGCGGTGGTCTCGCTTCTTGACCTCCTCGAGCCACTCGAGGTGCCCGGTCAGCTCCTCCTTGGTCCAGAAGGCGGTCCCGTAGATGCGCTGCATCATCGGGTTCTTCTCGTCCCCCCTCCAGTAAGCCCCAGCCACGTGCTGGAGCTTGAAGTGGAACTGGTGGTCCTTGAGCGAGTCCACGTGGGGGCCTTCGCAGAGGTCCCCCCAGCGGTCGTCGCCGTCACCGTGGGAGTAGAAGGTGATCTCCTCGCCCTCGGGAATGAGGTCGAGCCCCTCGAGCTTGAAGGTCTGGCCCCAGCCCTCGAGGCGCGCCTTCGCCTCCTCGCGGGTCAGCGTCTCCTTCTCGATCGCGGGCGACCGCTTGGCGATGCGCCGCATCTCCTTCTCGATCTTCCGCAGGTCCTTGTCGGTCAACGGCTCCGGCAGATCGAAGTCGTAGTAGAAGCCGTGCTCGATGGACGGCCCGAAGCCGAACTGCGCGCCGGGGATCAGCTTCTGGACCGCGGAGGCCATGAGGTGGGCCACCGAGTGTCGGAGCGTCGACAAGGGAAAGGGCCCCTCGACCTGAGGAACCGGATCTACCTGAGTCATCTTCTTGTCGCGGGATCGTTGGCTCCAACAGCCCCCCACCTGAGGGCTCTGGAGACGAGGGCGCTCCCGGTCGGCGGCCTCGTGGAGAGATTGAAGGCAGAGTCTAGACCCTCCGTCCACCGGTTCCCTGTGCTCCCGCCAGCATTTCTCGGCCGATGGCGCCGGTGTCCGTGGCCCCCGCTCGGGCTCCGTATGATCTGGCTCGACCCGGAGGTCAACCACATGGACATCGTCATCTACCTGTTTGACGGGATCACGGCCCTCGACGCCGTCGGCCCCTATGAGATCCTGACGCGCCTCCCAGGGGCCAACGTACGCTTCGTCGGCCCGGAGCGCGGGACCGCGAGGACGGACAACGGCGCCCTCGCCATGGTCTGCGACGCCGGCCGTGATGAGATCGAGCGCGCAGACGTGCTGCTCATGCCCGGCGGCTTTGGGACCCGACGCCTGGAGAGCGACGAGGGGCTCCTGGAGTGGGTGCGTCGGATCGACCGGACGACCTCGACGACCATGTCTGTCTGTACGGGGGCCATGGTCCTCGCCGCCGCAGGGCTCCTCGAGGGGCGTGAGGCCACGACCCACTGGGTCTCACTGGAGCGCCTCGCCGAATACGGTGCGATCCCCACCGAGCGGCGCGCCGTGACGAGCGGGAAGTACATCACCGCAGCCGGCGTCTCCGCCGGTATCGACATGGCCCTCGACTTCGCGGCACGGACCGCCGGGGACGAGCTCGCCATGACCCTGCAGCTGAGCATCGAGTACGACCCCGCCCCGCCCTTCGACTGCGGCTCGTTGAGGAAGGCGCCTCCCGCGATCGTCGAGTCGATCCGCGCGAGGTTCCGGGACCGCGGCTAAGACCCCGCGCGCCCCTCGTCGTCGCGCCAGAGCTTGACCTCGCACTCGAGCTCCACGCCCGCGCGCTGCGCGACCAGGTCCTGGACCTCCTCGATCAGGCCGAACACGTCCGCCGCCGTCGCGGCGCCGCGGTTGATGAGGAAGTTCCCGTGCCGCTCGGAGATCGTCGCCTCTCCCCGGCGGCGGCCCTTGCCGCCGGCCTCGTCCACGAGCTGCCCGGCGGTCTTGCCGCCGGAACGCTCAGGGTCGGGGTTCTTGAACACGCAGCCAGCGCTGCGCTCGGTGACCGGCTGCACCGCGTTCTTGCGACGCAGGTACTCCCTGGAGGCCTCGGCGACCTCGGCCTTCGAGCGGGGCTCGAAGCGCAGCACCGCCCCTGCCACGATGGAGTCACCGAGCCGGCCGTCCCGGTACTCGGGCGTCCACTCGTCCCGTGTGATGTCCTCCATCTCCCCCGCCGCGTTGACGAGGCGGATCCGCTCCACCACGTCGCTCATCTGCCAGAGGGTCCCGTCCGGGTCCTTGCCGCCGGCGTTCATGGCGATCCCGCCGCCCACGTGCCCGGGGACGCCCGCCATCTTCTCCAGGCCCGAGTAGCCGAGGTCCCGCGCGGCCCGGCACAGCTTGGGCAGGGGCGCGCCGCTCCAGACCACGAGCCGCGGGTCATCCGCCGGGTTCGCGGGAGCGACCCGAGCCGAGGGGAGCTGTGTATCGAGGGTCTCCTCGACGCTCGGGTCCCCCGGGCGAAAGATCCTGTTGAGGCGCTCGGTCGAGATGACGACGCCCTCGAGCCCCGAGTCATCGATCACCACGTTGGCCCCTCCTCCGAGGATGCGCATGGGGATCCCTCGCTCGCGAGCGGCGACGATGGCCTCGCGAAACTGCTCGGGGTCTGCAGGCTCGAGGAGCCAGGCCACCGGCCCGCCGACACGGAGCGTCGTACGCTCCCTGAGATCAGCTCCCGGAAGGGTAGCGCAGGGCCATTGCATCGAGGAGATCCAGCTTGAGCGTATCGATGTCCCCCGCCCCCATGACGAGGGCGCAGGCGTTGGGCTTCATGCCATCAACGAACCGGCCGCAGGAGTCCAGCAACGAACTGCCCGCGACGGCATCCACTCCGGCCCTGCGCAACTTGGACGCGAGCGTCACGGCGTCGGCACCTTCGATACGGTCGATGTGCTTGCGGGCTCCGTAGACCTCGGTGACCACGACCCGCCCGGTCCCCCGCAGGGCCTCCACGAAGCCCTCCATGTGCCGGGCCGTCCGGCTCGCCTGGTGGGGTTGGAACAAGACCTCGAGGTCCCTGCCGGGGAACGCGCGCCGGGCCGCCTCGATGGTCACACGGACCTCCGTGGGGTGGTGGGCGTAGTCGTGAACGACGGGGATTCCCCCCGACACCCCCCACCGTTCAAATCGACGAGCCGCGCCCGGGAACTCCGCGACTCCGCGCGCCGCTGCCGCCGGGCTCACCCCGGTGCAGCCCACGGCGAGCGCGATCGCGAGCGCGGCGTCCTCGACGTTGAAGCGGCCGGGGATCGAGAGCTGGACCTCAGGGGTCGTCCAGCCAGGACCGCGCACCTGGAAGCGGAAGTAACCGCGGTCCTGCCCGAGGAGGTCGAGCTGGATCTCCTTGCCGAGGCGCCAGACGCGGCCGCGCGCCGCCTCGGCGATGGCCTCGGGGACGTCCGTGCCGAGCACCACGAGGCCCTCGGCGGAGACCCGATCCACGAAGCGGCAAAAGCCGCGCTCCAGCTCCTCGAGGCTCCCGTAACAGTCGAGGTGATCCTCCTCGAAGTTGGTCACGATCGCGCCGAAGGGCTGCAGCTGGAGGAAGGAGCGGTCGTACTCACAGGCCTCGACGGCGAACCAGCCGGTGGGGTCCGGCGAGATGGAGTTCACCCCGCGGGCCTGGTGAAGGCCCCCGACGAGGGTCCCCGGTGCGGGACCTCCCGCCGCCTCGAGCGCCTCGTAGATCATCCACGTGGTGGTCGTCTTGCCGTGCGTCCCGGCGATCGCGAGCGTCTTGTCCGGGGGGCTGAGCCGGCCCAGGAGCTCCGCATATTTGATGACCTCGACCCCGCGCTCACGGGCAGCACGGACCTGCGGGTCCTCGTCGGCGACCGCCGCCGATCGGGCGACGAGCTCGACCTCGGCGGGCATGTGAGCCGCCTCGCTCGCCCCGAGCTTCACGTCAACACCCAGCGCCGCGAGGCTCGCCGTGAACGGTGAAGCCTCTCGATCATGTCCTGAGACGTCATGCCCGGCTTCCGCGAGGAGGCGCGCCGCCCCGGAGAGACCCGCGCCGCCGGCGCCGAGCATGTGGATCTTCCGGGGAAGTCGGGGCCGCGCCGATGCGGCGCGCGCGGAGGTGCTCTCGCTGGTTCGATTGGACACGACCGCTATCCAACCAAACGGGGGCACCCGCTTGAAGCGTCGAGCCGGGAACCGGAGACTTGAGCCATGAGTTCATTGAGTCTGCGGGTCGTCCACACCGCCTCCTCGTACATTGAAGCCCAGCTCCTCGTCGGCCTGCTCGAATCCGAGGGCGTGGCCGCCCGGGCCGCGGGCTCAGAACTGATGGACGAATTCGGCGCAGCCCAGCGCATGCTCGGCCCCACCGAGGTCGTCGTGAAGGCTGAAGACCTGGAGTTCGCGTCCGAGGTCGTCGCCGCCTGGCGAGCCCAGGCGGGAGACTCCTCCTCGGAGGCTCCTTCCGCTGATGCTCCCCCCTCGGAGACGCCGGCATCGGACGACCACTAGCTCGACAGTGCCCCCCCCAAAGGAGCCCCTCTAGCCCCTCCAGGGGCCCCAAGAGCGGCCCTCGCTCCCGGCCTCTATGCACCTGGGTGAACCTCCCTCAAGGAATGACCGCCCCCTGACGAAGGGACCTTTGTCAGGTTCGCCCAGTCCCCACCCCAGCTGCCCAGTCCCCACCCCGACTGCCCATGCGCCACCTTCACCTCATCGCCCTCGCGGCGCCCATCGCCCTCGCGGGCTGCGGCGCCCCCAGCGCCTCGGTCACCCCGTTCATCGCCTCCGTCGGCATCGACGGTGACCTGGCCGTCGGCGACGGCGCCGGGACGTCGGTGGCCTCCAACTTCAACGACCTCGGCCTCGATGACAACGAGGCCGTGGTGGGAGGCCTCGTGAGGCTCAACTTCGGCGGGGCCGAGCTGTCCATCTCCGGGTACGGCGTCGACTTCGCGGGGACGGGCACCGCCACGGGCGACTTTGAATACCAGGGATCGATCATCAGCGCAGGCACCGACGTCGCGTCGGACGTCCGACTCAACACGGCTCGCGCGCTGTTCACCTGGGACATCATCCCCCTCGACGGCCTCGACCTGGGGCTCGGCTTCGGCGCGACGCTGCTCGATCTGGACCTGCGGCTCCAGGAGATCGGCGGCGCCGGGACCACCATCGAGTCAGAAGAGCTGATCCCTGTGCCCCTGCTCGCCGCCCGGGCGGCGTGGACGTGGGGACTGGTGGACCTGCGCGCCGACGCGGGGGGCCTCGTCGTCGAGTACGACGAGTCCGAAGCCTCGATCTTCGACATCGGGATCTCCGCCTCGGTGGATCTCTTTGGCGGCGGGGACCTGGTGGTCGGCTACAAGATCATGAAGATCGACGCGGAGTACTCCGATGACGACGCTCTGATCGACACCGACCTCGACCTGAGCGGCTACTACATGGGCGTGCAGTTCTCCTTCTGAGCGGAGCGCTCCCCTCTCTCTGGCCGAGCGCAAGAGCCGGCCAGGTTCAAGCCACGGCGGGCGCCGGATCGCAACGGGATCCGGCGCCCGCCGTCGATTCCGCGTGACGCCCGGGAATCGCAGCTCGCGTGTCGCAGCCCGTCGAGTCCCCCTGCTGGCTTGAGTCCTCTGCCTGGTTGAGCCCCCCTGCCGGGTTGAGCCCCCCCTGCCCGGTTGAGCCCCCCTGC
>Ga0213863_10001790_pt1 | contig 15482 bp, 11 predicted proteins | sample PICome_8_FD_160128 | JGI IMG/M metagenome (GOLD analysis project Ga0213863, IMG submission 160128) | Coastal seawater microbial communities near Pivers Island, North Carolina, United States - PICO497 | ecosystem: Environmental > Aquatic > Marine > Coastal | place: USA: North Carolina... | reverse complement strand
TAAATTTTCATTCTCATTTTTTATATTATTTTTTTGCACGTATAGTTATAGTCAAATTAATTCCTATGATATGGTTGAAAAAATGGGCAGAGGTATTAATTTAGGAAATGTACTGAGTGCACCAATAGAAGGTAATTGGTCTCCAGAAGTTTTTGAGGAATACTTTCTTGATATTAAGAATGCAGGCTTTACTAATGTTAGAATTCCAATAGATTTTTATGGCACTAATCGCACCTCTGGAGAAACCTCAGGATACTCAAGTGATCCTGAAACAATAGAGCAATATTCTGGCTCAGCCGCTGATTATGTTGTTAGTACCACTCATTTAGAAAGAATTCAAGAAGTGGTTGATTGGGCCTTAAATCAAGGTCTTGTAACTGTTATTGATTTTCATGGAGCCCTGTTAAAGTCAGAATTTTTGTACACTTACTCAATCTCAAGGGCAGAGTATACGCATCCAACTTCGGCAAAAAGAGCTGCTGATATTGATAAATTTCGAGCTATATGGGTGCAAATAGCAGAGCGATTTAAAACTTACAATGAAAATCTATTATTTGAAATTATAAATGAGCCCTACTTTGAATTGAGTGCTACAGACATGAATGATCTAAATAGTAGTCTTATTGACTTGATTCGCTCTACTGGCCAAGGCAACGCAACAAGAAATATAATTATAACTGGAGGTGGTCAAAATTCTCAAAATGCACCTCAACAAATAAGTACAGCCATTATTAATAGTGACCCTTATTTAATTGCTTCATTTCACTATTATCAGCCTTTTTCTTTTACAAGTTCATCAACTGAAGCATATGACAGTTTTAATTGGGGGACAACTCAAGAAAAAAATACAGTTGATGTGCATTTTCAATCAGTGAAATCATGGTCAGACAGCAATAATATTCCTGTGACACTAGGAGAGTTTGGTGCTGACAATGAAGATGGATTTAATTATAATACAGGAATTTATGGAGATTTTAACGGGCCAGTAAATGCTGATCGTGTTGAATACCATCGATACATATCTGAACAAGCCATCAACAATGGATTTTCATTTTCAGTTTGGGACGCAGGACCAAAATCAAACAAAAGCATTCATCTTAGAACGGATAATCCATTAACAAATAATGCCTTTATTGGCACCTGGGTAACTAATGTTCGTGACGCTTTATTTGAGTCTGGAACCTGGCCGCTATGCTACGGCCCTACAGAAAATTCATTAATACTAAATCCAGGATTTGAATGTGGTGTAAATTCAAGTTGGAGTTTTATTGTTTCTGGAGATGCATCTGCATCTTTCACAGACGCTGCAGCAGATGCCAGAAACGGATTAGTTGGTGCAAGTATTGAGGTCACAGCAGCAGATGTATTTAATAAAGTATTGTTAAGTAACACTATTTACACCAATGATCTCACAGACAAAAAGGTAACCTTCAAGGTTTATGCTAAATCTTTAGCTTCATCTGGGCAAACATTTAAATTAAGAGTCAAAGTTACAACTCCCGAAGGTGATTTATTTATTCCATCTTCAGAATTCAATTTAACAAACTCGTATCCTGATTCACCTTTCGAATTCGAATACCTAGTGCCTTCACAAATAACCTCTATACAACTTCAAGTCATGCTGGGTCAATCTATTGGAACCTATTTTTTAGACGACTTTGAATTTTTAATTGAAGATGTCACCACCTGGACAGGAGCCATTGATTCAGATTGGACTAATCCAAGTAATTGGAGTAATGATTTACCCGAAAGCAACTCAAATGTGGTTATACCTGATCAAGATAATGATCCAATAATAAGCGAAAGTACTGGTGTTGTTGTTAATGATTTAATAATTAACAGTCCCACCACTTTAACAATTAATTCGGGTAGCTCAATCATCGTTAACGGGACAACTTCTGGAAATATTACCTACAACAGAACAATCCCAATAGCAAACTTAGCACCACCTAATTGGTATCTCATATCATCACCTGTCATTGGTCAAGATATAGACAGTTTTGTTGCCAATGAAGATCTAATTAGCGGTATTGGAGACAATTTAAGCCTGGGTAACTATAACAATATAACGCCTGGTTGGGACTATTATCAAAGTGGTACTTTAATAAATCAAAACTTTATTTCAGGAGATGGCAGAGCAATCGCCCTAGCATCGGTTAGTGATATTTCTTTTACAGGTAGCATAAATGGAGATAATGATGGCGTATCGTTTGCCTTAACTAACAATGCCAACGGATATAATCTAATCGGTAATCCATACCCATCTTATCTACCAGTCAATATAAATGCAGACAACACCAATAATATATTAGATATTAATTTTCCTTCTCAAAGTGATGGTGAAAAAACAATATGGATGTGGGATGCAGCTCTTGGTTATTACGATGAATTAAATCAAACATCTGTGGCAACATTCATTGCACCTGCACAAGGATTTTTTATAAAAACAGCAAACAGTACGTCTTTTAATTTTCAAAAAAACATGCAATCACATCAAACGGATGCTTTTCGCAATGTGAGCTCTGAAAGAGCTGAAATTAATCTTGTGATAACCAATCAAACAGAGACTAGAGATACAGATATATTTTATATTGATGGAACAACTACTGACTGGGATCATGGGTACGACAGCACTATTTTTGATGGATCAGCCAATGAATTTGCAATTTACACACATTTGGTAAGTAATAGTCAAGGTCAAAATTTAGGCATACAATCATTACCAAACAACAACTTTGAAAATATGGTCATTCCTGTAGGAATTAATGTGCTTTCAGGAACACAAATAAGTATATCAGCCAATATCGCTAATCTACCACAAGGCATTAGCGTTTATCTTCACGACACCATGGATAACTCATTTACTTTACTCGATAATTATTCAAAATTTAATACAACTATATCAAGTGATTTTACAGGAATTGGACGCTTTTTTTTATACACAACCCAGAATACCTTAAGTAAGAATAAGGATTCATTAAGTTCTTCATTTAGTGTTTTTTACAGCTCAGAACAAAGTAGTCTTCACATTGGAGGCATTCAAAATGGTATTGTTGATGTTGAACTATATGAAATGACTGGTAAGCAAATATTAAACACCTCGATAAATATTAGACAAACATATAATGTTAAATTACCAAAGTTAGCTCCCGGGGTCTATATTGTTCGTTTAACTGCAGACTCTAAAATCATTCATAAAAAAATATTTATTTACTAGTTCTTAAATCTGCCTAAGAAACAGATGTTTATGACTATTTTTCTACTGTAAGGAACTATTTGAAAACAGCAATGAAGTTTTTGAACTATATCTGCCATTGGGCTCTAATAAGACAGAAGGAAATTTTGATTGATTTGGTGAATTTGGATAGTGTTGCGTTTCCAAGCATAAGCCTGTTCGTTTTTCAAAAACACCTTGTAAATAATTTCCTGTATATAACTGCAAACCAGGTTCATTAGAAAAAATTTCAAGAGCCCTGCCGCTCAGGGTATGAGTCAAGGTAGCGCCGTGTAATAGATTCTTATTTTTGTTTTTTAATATCCAACAATGGTCATATCCGTGGCATAATTGCATTTGATTGTCTTGAGAATCGATATCTTGACCAATTCGCTTCGTAATTGTAAAGTCAAAAGGTGTATTTTTAACTAGTTTGCGATTACCGTTTGGAATAAAAAATCTATTTAAGGGTAACAATTCATCAGCATTAATGTACAAATCATGATCAATGATTTGTTTAGTAGGATTTCCTGAAAGGTTAAAATAGCTATGATTAGTTAAATTGACAATCGTTTTCTTATCTGTTGTCGCCTGATAAGAAATATCTAATATATTATTAGCACGTAATGTATAAGTAACAGTGACTAAAAGGGTTCCAGGAAAACCTTCTTCCATGTGCTTACTAACATAGGTTAACATTAAAGAAGCTGTGTCTTTAGTTGTTTCAGTTTTTGCTTCCCATATAACTTTATGAAAACCTTTTTCACCTCCATGTAGATGGTTAGGGTTATCATTTACATGGAGCTTGTACTTGGTGCCATCAATTGTAAATACGCCATTTGAAATTCGATTTGCATAACGACCTATAATTCCTCCTAAAAAATGAGTGTCTTTTTCATACTGATTTAAGGTATCATAACTTAAAACAATATTTTTCTTGTGACCATACTTATCGGGTGTTTTAATGGATGTAATGATTCCGCCAAAGGTAATTATCTTCACCTCAATTCCTGAATGATTTTTAAGAGTGTAACAATGAACAAGTTTTCCACTACTTGAAGTACCATAATAAGTTTTTTTAATAATCATATGAATAAGCATTCAAAATCTAGTGTTTATCGAAAAATTAATATCGTTGAAAAAACATCCAAATATTGTTCATTAAACCAGCTGTTGTTGAAAATAAATTATGTCCCGCATTTTCGATTCTTAAATATCTTATTTCCTTGTTGTCATTACAGCTTTTAAAAATATAAAGTGTATTGACTCCTTGTGATATTGTTTCGGGTGAAGCATCACACTCAAAATTATTGGCCCAAGATTCAGCACTTTCATAAGCATCGAGAAATACATGCCCAAAAATAGAGCCACCATTAATAGGAATTATATCATCCACTGCACCATTTACTTGATATACTGATATGGGTTGTGTATTTGGTAATATTGGTATACTCTCCATAAGTTGAGAAACAATTGGAGCTATCGCCTTAAAATGAGAGGTTTCAATCCCTAATTTATTTACCATACCAGAACCATTTGAAAGACCAAGAGCATACATTTTATTCAAATTTAAATTTGGGTAATTAGAGATCTCTTCAATAATCAAATTAACAAAAGCAACATCATCAGCAGTTGAAGGTTCTTGACCCAAATTCCATGATTGTAAGAAACCTTGAGGATATATCCCAATAAAGTCTCCAGCATCTGTGAAAGCTTTTAACTGATTAACCCAATTTATATTGCTGCCTCCACGGCCATGAAATGCAAAAACAATCGGATAATTTATATCTGGATTAATGACATTTGGTGTTTGAATAATCACAGGTCTCAACACTACATTGCCATCAATGTTTTGTGAAATATAGATTGTTTTAGTTTGTAAGGTAATACTCTCATCAGGTACATTCATTTCAATATCTATACTAGTACCTAAATCTTTAGAGCAAGCTTGTAGCGACACTAAAAACAAGAACATTGTAACTTTAATATATCTGACAAAATTCATTATATTATTTTTTTAAAATTAATTTAATCGACATTACCATTATGTAAAATAACTCAAAATTCCAATTACCAGTATTATCAATAAAACAGTCAGGACAATATCTACAGTCTCATAGGTGTTTTTATTTTCTTGTCGTTGTTTTTTGGTGAGCGTACCAAAAGATAAACCTACAATCTCCTTGTAGTCTGGAGGACTCGTTACAAAGCTCACTGATATGCAAATAATTACAGAAAATATAAACATAAAAATAGCCATATGTGCAAAATTGATTGTAGCAAAAGCATACATTAAACCCTCCATATTTTGACCAGCTAAAATTTCTGACTGATAATATATTTCTGATCCCAAACGTATGATTAAAAGTATTAGGCCTGATATTAATGTCGTAATTGCTGCTTGTGAATTTACACGTTTCCAAATAACTCCCAAAAGAAATACGGTAGTAACTGGTGGTGCAATATATGATTGTACATTTTGAAGATATTGGTACATTACACCTCCTCCAATTTTCTCCATAATAGGAATCCAAATAATTCCTAAAACAACGATGATTCCTGTAGAAATCTTACCAATTTTTAGTAATGACTTTTCAGATTTACCAGGGTTAAGTTTTTTATAAATATCAATGGTAAAAATTGTAGAACATGAATTAAAAACAGAGGCCAAAGAACTCATTAAAGCTGCCATTAACCCTCCAGCAACTAATCCTTTTAATCCGACAGGCAACAATGTTTTCACCAACATAGGAAAGGCTCGATCTGCTCTATCTACAGAGAATAGTTCTGGATTTTGAATAGATAATGCAAAGGCTATTATTCCTGGGATTAAAAAAATTAATATGGGCAATAACTTTAAATATGCTCCAAAAATCGCACCCCTTCTTCCTATCTTAATATTATTCGCTGCCAAGGTTCTTTGAACAATGTATTGATCGGTACACCAATACCAAATTCCAACAATCGTACCCCCAAATAACAGTCCTGTCCAAGGGAAATCAGGATCATTCATAGGTCTCCACATATTAAAGTGATCAGGGCTCACCGCTTGTACAGTCTCTCTTAGTTCAGACCAGCCACCAACTTCTTTTAACCCTAAATAAGTGATAATTACAGATCCTAAAATTAGGATAATCGTTTGTAATGTTTCGGTATAAATTACCGCTTTCATACCTCCAATAATAGTATAAATACCTGTAAATATTACAATACCAATAGCACCATACCAGAAAGGAATTCCAATTAGTTCTGACACAACAATTCCTCCTGCATAAATAGTGACAGACACTTTAGTAAGAACGTATGCAAATAATGAAAAAACTGATAAAAACCACCTTGATTTTTCATCAAAACGTTTCTCTAAAAATTCTGGCATAGTAAAGACGCCACTCCTAACATAAAATGGCAAGAATAACCAGCCTAGTAATAGTACAATCCAGGCGTGTAATTCATAGTGTGCCATGGGAGTTCCGGACTCAAATCCAGTTCCTGCAAGACCAACAACATGTTCTGACCCAATATTGGATGCAAAAATAGAGGCTCCTATAACAAACCATCCCACATTTCTTCCAGCTAAAAAATAGTCCTCTGTGTTTTTATTTTTATGAAAAAAAACCCATAACGCCACACTAATTAAGGCTAAAAAATATATCCCTAAAACAAACCAATCTAATCCTTCTAGAACAGAATTTATTTTTAAAACCATATCATTAATTTAATCATCTCGTCTATTCAAGTTTTGTGAATTTGTACACAACTACCATTCCCATTAAAAAAATTGAAATGATCAATAAATATATCTAGTTTGATACATGAAGCATTGCAGTATAATTCATCAATATTCTTTTAACATTAAATACATTTAAATATACTGGTTAATGATGTTTTCAAATAATTCTTGCTTGCCGCTTTGTAAGGTCAATTCCCCCTGTTCTATTGCAATGGCGTAAAGGTCTGAAAGCTCCAACTTTCCATCCTCAAAATCTTTACCGCTACCTCTGTCAAAGGAGCTATATCGCTTTATTCTTAGATCCTGATAGGACGAGGAAGTAAGAATTTTATTAGCGGTTATTAACGCTCTAGCAAAGGTGTCTGCACCTCCTATATGGGCATGAAACACATCTTCCATGTCTGTTGAATTTCGTCTAATTTTGGCGTCAAAATTAACACCTCCACCTTGTAATCCTCCAGCTTTTAAAAAAACGAGCATAGCCTCTGTAGTTTCTTGAATGTTATTTGGAAATTGATCTGTATCCCAGCCATTTTGATAATCTCCTCTATTGGCATCAATACTTCCTAACATACCTGCTTTAGCCGAAACAGCTAACTCATGCTGCATGGTATGTTGAGCTAGAGTGGCATGATTAACCTCAATATTCATTTTAAAATCTTGATCTAAACCGTATTCCCTTAAAAAACCAATAGCTGTGGCGGCATCAAAATCATATTGATGTTTCATAGGCTCCATAGGCTTTGGTTCAATAAAGAAGTTTCCTTTAAATCCTTGCGACCTAGCGTAATCTCTTGCCATAATTAAAAATTGCCCCATGTGATCGAGCTCTCTACTCATATCCGTATTAAGCAAAGACATGTAGCCTTCACGCCCTCCCCAAAACACATAATTTTCACCATTTAAGGCAATAGTAGCATCCAATGCTAATTTTATTTGTGCACCAGCTCTTGCAACAACATTGAAGTCTGGATTCGTTGCCGCACCATTCATATATCGAGGATTAGAAAAACAGTTAGCCGTTCCCCAAAGTAATTTGATACCAGTTGTCTTCTTTTTTTCTTTGATGTAATCTACAATGGTCGCTAATCGTTTTTCAGACTCAACAAATGTTGATGCTTCCTGAATTAAGTCAAAATCGTGAAAACAAAAGTAATCAAAGCCCATTTTACTTATAAATTCAAAGGCAGCATCAGCTTTATCTTTAGCTGCTTGAATTGGATCTGATGCCTGGTCCCAAGGAAAATTTTGAGTTCCTGGACCAAATGGATCTGACCCTTGACCACAGAAGGTATGCCAATAAGCAATTGCAAATTTAAAATGCTCACGCATGGTTTTGCCCGCAATAACCTGTTCAGGATTATAATACTTAAACGACAAAGGATTGTCTGAATCTTTTCCTTCAAATGTTATGTTCTCGATTCCTTTAAAATATTCTTTTGTTGCCATTTTGAAATTATTTATGTTTTAAAATTATATTGAGTTCGTTTTTCCAACGAACATACGCCTCTTGATATGCCTGACTATTCTTTAATGGCATATAGGTCATTACATGATTATTCTTGGTGATATTGTCACCAAATTTTTGAAAATTTTGGTCAATCAGGCCAGCAGCTCTTGCTGCTCCTATTGCTCCAGTTGTATTATATATTTCTATTTCGTGACCTATCAACGTAGCTACAGTATTGGTAAATATTTCAGATCTAAATAAATTATCATTACCAGCACGTATTACATTTATATCAGCGTTATCATTTTTTAAAATTTCCATACCATAAACAAAAGAAAATGCGACACCTTCTAGCGCAGCTCGATATAAATGGCCATGACTGTGCTTATTTAAGTTAAGATTACAAATTTGTGTCCCAATATTTTTATTATTAAACATACGCTCTGCACCATTGCCAAAAGGAATTACAGTTACACCATCAGAACCAATGGGTGTGTTAGATGCTTTTCTATTCATATTCTCATAAGAATTTTCAACACTGTGATTTCTAAGCCATCTGTATTGAATACCAGCTCCATTTATACATAATAATTTTCCTATCGTCGGTTGTTTAGTGGTATAATTTACATGAGCAAAATGATTAATCCTGGAAGATTCTTTTGATTGTGTTTTGTCTGTTACAGCATAAATTACCCCAGAAGTTCCGCCGGTTGCAGCAACTTCACCATGATTAAATACGTTTAATGCCAATGCATTGTTAGGCTGATCTCCTGCGCGATATGTAATTGGAATACCCTTAGGTAAACCTGTATCCTTATATGCTTGGTGATTTGTTTTACCTTGATTATCAAAATTTGAAACTATGTTAGGTATTAACTTTTTATCAATCCCATAATAATCTAATAACCATTGTGCAACTTTATCGTTGGCATAATCCCACATGATACCTTCAGAAAGCCCATTTTTGGTTGTATTTATTTCTCCTGTTAATTTATAGGCTATAAAGTCACCCGGGAGCATAAATTTATAAATTTTATCATACAAATCTGGCTCGTGATCTTTTACCCATTTTAGCTTTGATGCTGTAAAATTACCTGGTGAATTTAATAAGTGCGTTATACATTTTTCTTCTCCTAGCTCAGAAAATGCATGGTCACCAATTTTTACTGCTCTACTATCACACCAAATAATTGAATTTCTTAAAGGATGACCTTGATTATCAACAATAACCAAACCATGCATTTGATAAGAGATCCCAATTCCTGTAATGTGATGTGCGTCAATCGCTGTTTCTATCAAAATTCTCTTAATAGCCTTACAACAATAACGCCACCAAATATTTGGATCCTGCTCTGCCCAATCCTTTTTAGCTGCCATAATTGGCATTTCATTTTGGGGCTCATTCAAACTTGCAATACTTTTACCTGTGAGTGCTTCAACTACTGCAACTTTTACTGATGAACTTCCAATATCTAACCCTAAATAATACATATATTTACTCTGCATTTTACACAGAATAAATATATTTATAAAATAAAAAAAATCGTAACAATAATTGAGCAATTAATAATAAACTTGAAGCAATATTTAACGTATAAAGTCGAGATGATGAAATGATTTATTTAAAATAGCACGATCATCAGCACATAACCAGCGCTTTAATACAGTTGCATATATGGATCTAAAATCTACAGAGTGAATAAGGTCTTCATTATTATCAAGACACATTAAATTAGGAGCCTCATTATAGAATCCTTTCTTTTTTAAATTTTCTCCAATTACAAACACATTATTTGCAGCGCCATGATCGGTTCCTCTTGCAGCATTTTGCTGTAATCTTCTTCCAAACTCTGAAAACACAACAATTAAAGTGTCTCTAAAGGTGTCATGCTGCTTTAAATCATTGACAAAAATCTCGAGAGCCTTACCAAAGGTCGTCAATAAATTATTTTGCCTCATAGTCTGATTAGCGTGAGTGTCAAAGCCTCCCATAGAGACATAAAAAACATTTGTCTTTAATCTTGAATTTATAAACTCTGCCGTTGTTTTTAACTGTTTCCCAAATGGGTTTTGGGGGTATCGCTTTGTGCTTGTTTGAGTTTTATACTTTTCATAAATATATTTAGCCGAAGACTTTGCTTCTATCATTGTTTTGTATAAATAGCCCAAATTATGTTCACTCAAATGGGCGTCACTTTGGTAATTAATTAAATTCTTAAAATAAGGTGCTTGCGTATTTACAAACAGCGCTCTTGGATTTTTTGTTGCAATCCCATTGATGTTTTCACCTTTCATTATTAATGATAAACTATCGTCTATTTCAATACCACTATAAGCTTTCCTTCCATATTTTTCAATATACCGTCCTACCCATCCTGTGTTTAGATATTCATTGGCATCACTTGCTGTCTGCCATATATCAGTGGAGCGAAAATGAGAGCGATCTGGATTTGGATAACCAACATTATTAATAATAGAGACATAACCTTGATCATAAAGGCTTTTTAAAGGCGTTAATACTTGATGAAATCCCAATTCATCCGTTAGTTTAATGACCTTATTTTTAGGAATTGAAATCGTCGGTCTTTTATTATAATAAATATCATTATTGTAGGGAACAACAGTATTTAAACCATCGTTACCGCCAGACAACTGAATAATGACTAGTTTTTTATCTAAAAGAGATTCTTTAGCTAATTTCTCAAATCCTTTGACAAAATTTGGCACTAGAAACAAAGTACTAGCTAACGTACTATGTGTTAAAAAATCTCTTCTTTTCATATCATTATATTAACAAATTTGGTATTCCGGTATGGACATTAACTGAATACAAAAATTTCTATTAGAATTAATTTCTAAATTATCTAGAAATAATTCTGTGTCTTCATCTATTTGGGAAATTATCAAAAATTGCTTCAATTCTTTTGGACTCAAAGAACCATATTTTTTATCAAAAATATCCCAATTTATTGTGGTCTTCATATAGCTGTCAGGTTGACTAGCATTGTTATAATATTGATCAAAAGAATCTTCAAAACCTCCTTTTTCTTCCAAATTAATAACTCGATTATTTAAAATTAATGAGGCTAAATTCATTCTAAACATCAAAGTATTAGAATCTATCCAATTTTTATCCCCGTTCCAACCAGATACATTATCAGGATATAATAACACTTGACCCATCATTTTTTGTATGTGATTAAGTTGATTCTTCTTATTAAAAGTTACAGGAACTACACGACGCATGCCAACTAGTAGCTCGATAGGAGATTTTATTTTGACACCTATATTTTGCTCATTATAAAACCAATCTGAATTAAAAATATGCATCATCACTTCCTTTATATTGTAATTTTTGTAAAAAATATTGGTTAGCTCCTCTAAATTTTTTTGATTAATACAAGGATTTACGAAATAACTGTAAATTTTTTCACAAATAAATTGAGCACATTGTTTTTGGTTTAAAATAATATCAATAATATCATCACCATTAAAATTTCCTGTTTTTCCAAAAAAGGTTTTTTCTCCATAATCATGTTGTCTTTTCCGTAATATAAAATCCCCATTTTGTTTAAAAGACCATCCCGTAAACGATCGTGCAGATTCTTTTATATCCTGCTCGGTGTAGTTACCAATTCCTAATGTGAAAAACTCCATTAATTCTCTTGCAAAATTTTCATTTGGCTTGTTTTTATGATTCTGTCTATTATTCAAGTACTTACTCATAGAAGCTTCTCGACAAATCGCCTTTACAAACTTTCTAAAATCCCCCAAAGCGAATTTTCTAAGTGTATTATTGTAACGCTGGACATGAAATATATGTATGTCTCTGCAAACAAAGATATTCGCCCAAAATAAGGTCATTTTTTCTCTTAACACAGAATTTGTTTCTGTTAACCTATCAATCCAACAATGATTTAAATCTCGGACTTTACTCTGACTTTTTTGTTGTAACTTTTGAAAAGCTTCTTGCCCAATTTCTGTAATAAGCTTTTTTGGAAATTTATTTTTTATTGCATTAAGTTCTGTTAAATCTATTTGTATAGGAACGATTGGGTCACTCAAGGAGAATAAATTTGAAACAACAGACGTTCTGGATTTAGATTTTAAGTTGTGTAATGCTTCTACATTAATACCAAATCCTGCTCTCCAATATAAATGTTGAATATATTTTTGTTTCATAAAACACTAATTCTGACAATTAGACATAGATTTTAAATCAAGGTTTAAAACTTTTAAAATTTAATTGTTATTACTTAATTTATATGTTTCTGTCGAATCGATCAAATTTAACCAATTTCAATTGATGAAATCCAAATAAAAAATATTAGACTGAAAATCAGTATTTTATATATTTTGTTGATTACATTTTTGATAAAGAAATTAACAAAATAGCCAGATGTGACAAAACCACTAAAGTTTCCTATAACCAAAGTTTAAACATGACTTCTTCCCTTAAACATATTAAATTTTAATCTTCTATGATTGTGCGTTATAAAACCAAGGTTCAAGAATATTTGCAAGTTGCAAACATATATTAAAACAACCTCTTCTTATAGAAAAGGTTTCAGTGTGGTCCCGCTTAGGCTCTAACCAACTGATCTACAAGAAAATCCAGTTGTTACTCAATCAAATATTGTTTAACTGACTGATAGCTACCAAATGAAATTATCCAAAGGTTTACACTGATCAAAATAAAAATGTGTTCATCTCTTTTTTTATTAATGCTAGATCAAATAAAAGAAACAATCATTTCATGTAAAAATGCAAACATAACCCAAGAAATGCATCAATATACGCTATGTGTTTCTTCTAAATTTGAAAAAATCAAATTTTCTTTCTCTTGGGTTGATGTCAATATCACAATCTTTTTCTATACTTCCGTGTTTTTCTACTATTTATTGGCCTCTATGTGCCAGAAGTTACATGCATTCGTTTGCCCTCCATAGCAGTAAAATTATACTTTGCAATGGCACCACAGCCAACAGCCTTACTTTCAAGATACGCGACCACAACATGCTTTAGTTATGAAATTTCATTAAACTGAGATAAATGGTGGTCTTTGTCATCTCTGTTGGCTAGGTCTGTATTTAATTCTACTACAAACTCTTGAAATGCAGGGTTTACATAAGTTGTTCTAATGATCTTCATAGATTCTTTAAATATACACCAAAAAAAAGCCTTCTTTTAGAAGGCTTTTATGTATTTGAAATATAGTAAGATTACTCTTCTGTAGCTACTTCAACATCGGCTGCCAAAGAATTCATCATTCCTCCAAAATCAAACCAATCTCCACCGCCAGATATTTTACCATCTGTAAATGTAAAAGCATGGTATGAGGTTAATTTAACAGACTTTCCAGAGGCTACATGATCTGCCGTCCAAGTACCATATACTCGTGTGCTACCATCTAATAATCCAGTAGTTTCATCTACGCCTGGCAACCAGTAATCTGCTGTAAAATTCAAATTATCAAATTCTTTTTGATAAAAAGCAAGAGCGTCTTTTAAGCCTTGTGCATCGGCCATATCAGAACCATACACTGGCATATGCCATTCTAAATCATCATGAATCATTGCAGACTGAGCAGCTATGTCTTCAGTTGAGTGTGCCAGCATAAAACTCTTAGCAATCTCTAAATTAGCTGCATATTTGGGATTGTTTTCTTTTTCAGGGGCACATGAAGCTGTAACTATTAGCAATGTAATTAAAGATACTTTAAATACGTTTTTCATTTTTTTAATAATTTAATTAATACTTGTTTTTATGTTTTCAGAGGATTTTTTTAATTAGTAAATCCAACCACCAACGGAGATTCTGTATTCAATTGGATAGGCTTTTAACAGCTCTTTTAATTCATCTGTTGCATTTCCGGCAATAATAAATTTATCTATTTCAAACATCTTCATAAATGGAGCAAAGTTTGGCCCACCTTCAAAGTTATTTGCATGTACTACCATGTCTGCAGAGGTTAGATATTTCTCTACTAAAAATACACGTTTTCCATTTTCAGAAATAAAGTAGGTATAGTCATAGGTATTGGGTTCATTAGCTCTTACAAAATCATTTAATTTTTTAACCAGTGTTTGTACATCTTCTTTGGTGTTTCCTTTGGTTACTTTTAGTTCTAATAAGATCACTAATTTCTCAGAAACATTGTTGGCCGCTTGCATGGCATTTAGTTCTTTATCAAAAATAGCATTGTCAAAAAATTGCACTTCTCTACTTATTTTTAGACCGTCCCACTGATATGATATATGGAAAGGAAAACTTACTTTTTGCCCAGTGTATTTACCTTTGGCACTAAAGGTATTCCAGATATTGGTCCAAACAATTCCATTGTCATAAACTGTTGTTTCTATTTCAGAACCCGTAGCATCTCCGTCTACATCTTCAAAGCTAATCTCATCAAACATATCAAATAGTCCTTCAACACCAGCAATAAAACCAGCTTTGTCTTTTGTATTGTTTCTAGCGTCTACAAACGTCATGTCATCTGAGAATACCTCTTTCAGATAGTCTATATTTTCTTCACTTACGTTTTTAAAAAGAGTTTTAATAATTTCAGATCGTTCATCATTGGTAGTTACCGTACCTTTTGGGCTTTGGCAAGAATATACTGCCATCAGTAATAATAAAAGTATTTTTTTCATATTTAGTTGTTTAGGGCACTAATATAAAAAAAAATGATGGGGTAAAAAGAGGTTGGCCAGAGGATGTTTCTAAACCCATAACAGGAAGAGGAATCTGGGTTATTCCTTCCAGGTACCGCCATATTTGTAGGCTGGGTTTTCTTGTTTAAGAGTTACTTAGCACTCTTTACACAAACACCCGTTCTTTTGGGTTTTTTAATGACACATAACTAGCAGCTGCATGACACTGGGCCTGTTTTATCATTATATTTAGATAAGTAACTACTACAAAAAAAGCCCTACATTTCTGTAAAGGCTTTATATTTTTTGTGGTCTCACAAGGGCTCGAACCTTGGACCCTCTGATTATGAGTCAGATGCTCTAACCAACTGAGCTATGAGACCAAATTAGGCTGCAATATTACTACTTATTTTAGTTCTCCGCAAGAAAATTAAT
>Ga0213863_10001789_pt1 | contig 15484 bp, 19 predicted proteins | sample PICome_8_FD_160128 | JGI IMG/M metagenome (GOLD analysis project Ga0213863, IMG submission 160128) | Coastal seawater microbial communities near Pivers Island, North Carolina, United States - PICO497 | ecosystem: Environmental > Aquatic > Marine > Coastal | place: USA: North Carolina... | reverse complement strand
TATCATTAGTTGACTCTAATACAGCACTATCCACAAATACTTTACCTTTATCATATTTGAGTTCTGCTAAATCTACAGTAATATTACCCCAACCACCACAAGGAAATATAGTTTTCCCTACTGAAGAGGATTACACAGATCAACAATACCAAAGACATTTTCTTAAACACAATATTAATAACATTTACCTAGAAGTTAATTTACAAACTTATAATAACTTTTTTACATTGAACCCTTCAGTTCAATATCAATTATATACCGCTATTAAAATAGATTGGATATTGGTAGGCAAACCAATAGAAGTTTATAATATTAATAAAAATATAGTTTTACTATATGAAAAAGAAAATAATATTAGAGGATTTTCCAATTTCTTTAAAGGTAGATATTTAAAATTCTTTCGCCCTACAAAAAATAAATATTATTCAACTAAAGGGGGTGAATTAAAGGTTCAAGACACTAATGAAAATTATGCTGGAGATTATCATATCTTCCCAATTAGGGGGGTAATCATGGAAGGTAGATTTCATACTGCTTCCCCACATCGTATTTTAATACCTTTTGAGGGTAAAAAAATAGAAAATAACCTTAAACCCTCAATTTTAAATAGAGAGGTAGGTACTTCAATTAGAAAAAACATCTCAAGAGAGAGTGGATACTAGATAAATTATTCGTATATTAGAGTAAAATGGTTATAAATGTATTGGTTAGTAGAAGACGAAAGTCAATTAAATGTTTTAATAAATAGTAGTTATAAAAAGGCCTTCATTGAAGTAATCCCTTTTAGTAATGCTATTCACCCGGCTCAATCCCATGTAAGTTTGGTGTATATTAGACCAATTAAAGCAACTAAAGGTTTTATGGTATGCATTGCACATAGCGAATCTTTAAATGCGTTAAATACGGGTATAGACAAACTATTAGAAAAATTTGAAACATTATATTGTAGGGATAAAAAGGAAATATTACATTATTATCCAAATTTATTCAAAGCTCTTTATGACATCAATACACCCCCTACTACGTATATACGACCCACAACACAAACACATGAGTTATATTATAGACAACATGGAGATAATCCGGAATTAAACTTAATTATACCGATTGTTAAACATTATGAAGTATGTGAAACGATTTGGGGGGATCTAAAAGCGAATATTAACAAAGAAAAAACAAAATATGATGAATTCTATAACAATAAAGTATCCTTGGTATTCAACTCCATCGAGCGAAGTGGAATACGAATACACAATGAAACCTTCGAAGAATATTTCCACCCCGTTAATGGTGAATACGTCTTCACTCAGTTCAACTTAAAAACAACAACAACTAGACCATCAAATAAATTTAAAAATGTAAATTATGCAGCACTCAATAAAGAAAATGGATGTAGGAAAAGTTTTATCCCAAGTAATGATGTTTTGTATGAAGTGGATATTTCTGCTTATCATCCTAGCTTGTCTTGTCGTCTCATTAATTATAATTTCCCCACTAGTGATATTCACACTCATTTTTCCAAATTATACAAAGTCGATTATAATAAAGCAAAGGAATTAACGTTTAAACAATTATACGGAGGAGTATTCAAACAATATGAGCACCTGGAGTTTTTTAATAAAATTAGTATATACGTAAAAGAACTTTGGGAAGAGTTTGAGCGTGAAGGTAAAATAACTTGCCCTGTTTCTAATTTTGTATATAAAAAGGAAAACCTAGGGGAAATGAACCCACAAAAACTGTTTAATTACTTGCTACAAAATTTGGAGACGTCAATGAACGTTCGTATATTATGGGATATATGTAGCATGTTAGTTGGGAAAAAAACTAAATTGGTACTTTATACTTACGATTCATTTTTATTTGATTTAAGTGAGGAGGATGAAATGATTAAAAAAGAAATAGATGTTATTTTTAAAAAATATAAATTAAATACAAAAACAAAAGAAGGTTATGACTATGATTTTAAATAAAAATCCAAATACGTATAATATGAATTATGATGTAGTAACATCATTACTAAATATTAAAGACTTGGATAACAAATTATTCTGTACATTTACAGACTTAGATAACTTAGATAACCTTATTGAAGAAATTAGGGCAAATTATACAATTATTTATAATAAAATGTTTGTTCTTGAAATTTTAGATACACAGGAGTATGTGGTTACATATAATGTGGATCAAACGAACGTTTATTCTATACCCCCAAATACTATCTTAGTACATAGAAAAAAAGAATCTAATACCTTATATACTATTAATGCTTTAAATGAATTAATTAAAAAGCTTAATGGCGGGGTAGTAGATACTAAATTTAGAATAGATTGGAAACATTACAGAAATTGTGTTTTACTTACCCAACACAATGAGCTTAACCAATTAAAAACAAAAATATATAAAATTATTGAACTATAATTTGGCTCCCCAAATTTAAGTTCGTATATTAGAGTTACATATAAACAGTTACAATTAAATAAAGTTACAATTATGGATTTAAATGCAATCAAGCAGAAGTTAGAAGGACTTCAGACAAAACAATCAACAACAAAAACCGATTACTCAACAATTTATTGGAGACCTACAGTAGGTAAACAACAAATTCGAATTGTACCATCAGCGTATAATTCAAGTAATCCTTTTTCTGAGCTAAAGATTTACTATGGTATTACTAATAAAGTGATGCTTTCACCTCTTAATTATGGGGAGAAAGATCCTATTGCTCTATTTGCTGCAAAGCTTAGAGAAGAGTATACTAAAGAAAATTTTGTTATGGCTAAGAAATTAGACCCCAAGACCCGTTATTTTGTTCCTGTAGTAGTTAGAGGAGAAGAAGATAAGGGTGTTCGTCTATGGCAATTTGGAAAACAAGTATACGAAGAATTACTTGCACTTGCAGTAGATGATGAAATTGGAGATTACACTGATATTGTAAACGGTAGAGATCTTACAGTTGAAACAGTAGGACCAGAATCTACAGGTACTCCTTACAATAAATCATCAGTACGTGTTCGTTTAAAAACATCTCAATTAAGTGAAGATGCTAGTTTAGTAGAAAAGTGGACAAATGAACAACCAAACCCAAATGAGGGGTTGTTTAAAAAATTCACATTTGAAGAAATGAAATCAGCTTTGGAAAAGTGGTTATCACCTGAAGAACAAGATGATAGTGATGAAGTAATTACAACTTCTCCTACACCATCACCTAGTACTAATTTTAGCTTAGATACTAGTAATGTTAAAAAGAATAAAGCTGATGCTTTTGATTCAATGTTTGAAACAGCATCAGGTGATTCAAATGATAATGATGATCTTCCTTTCTAAGTATGGCAAAAAAGATATCAAAGTCTCTCTCGGCAGCAGTGTCTGCCGAGATCAAGAGCAAATTTGATCTTAATAAATTTAAATCCTCTAAAGGTTTAAATAAAAATGTCAAATTTAAGGATCAACAATGGATACCACTATCCCCTGCTTTTCAAAAAGTAGCTGGTGTACCTGGTATGCCAATGGGGCATATTTCAATACTTAGAGGACATTCAGATACAGGTAAAACTACTGCATTGTTAGAAGCAGCTGTATCCGCTCAAAATATGGGAATACTTCCTGTTTTTATTATCACTGAGATGAAATGGAATTGGGAACATGCCGCCCAAATGGGGTTACAAGTAAATTTAATCAAGGATGATGAAGGGAATGTTGTAGATTATGAAGGTAATTTTATCTATGTTGATAGAGAGACTTTACATACAATTGAAGATGTAGCTGCCTTTATTATGGATTTACAGAATGAGCAGAAAAAAGGTAACTTACCTTATGATTTAGCATTCTTTTGGGATTCAATCGGATCTATCCCTTGCGCAATGTCAGTTGAAAAACTAAAAAACAATAATGAGTGGAATGCAGGAGCAATGTCAACTCAATTTGGTAATACAGTAAACCAAAGTATTGTAATGTCCCGTAAAGAATCATCACCTTATACTAATACTCTAATTGCAGTTAATAAAGTTTGGACAGCAAAAGCAGAATCACCTATGGGTCAACCTAAAATGATGAATAAAGGGGGAATGGCTATGTGGTATGATGCAACATTTGTAGTTACATTTGGTAATATTTCAAATGCTGGAACATCTAAAATCAAAGCAATTAAAGGTGGTATGCAGGTAGAATGGGGTAAAAGAACAAACTTACAAATTGATAAAAACCATGTTAATGGTATGCAATCAAGAGGTAAAATTGTTATGACAAACCATGGTTTTATTGAAGATACTGACAAGGATAAAAATGAGTATAAAAAGGCTCATGCTGATGAATGGTCTAAAATTCTAGGGGGAGGACAATTTGAAATTATAGAAGACCAAGAAGACGTAACACCTGTACTTTTCGACGAACAGGATATTTAAAAATAAAACATGAAACACAAAGAATTATTTAAGCTCTTGGATACAGTCCAAGAGCAAGGGGAAGAAACTCCTTTAAAAAAACATGATAGGGTATTAATCCTAGATGGTTTAAATTTGTTTTTTAGAAACTTTGCTATGATGAATATGGTTAACCCTGATGGGGTTCATATTGGGGGGTTAGGTGGTTTCTTCCGTTCTTTGGGTGCCATGATTAGACAAACAAATCCAACTTCTGTTTATGTAGTATTCGATGGAGCAGGTTCAACAGTCAACCGAAAGAACTTGCTCTCCGAATACAAAGGAACCAGGAATTTACAACGAGTTACAAATTGGGAGGCATTTGATAATATTGAGGAAGAACACGACTCAAAAATCGATCAAATTGTACGTATAATACAATATTTAAAGTTATTACCTGTTAAGACCACCATATTAGATAAAGTGGAAGCAGATGATATTATAGCTGTGTTAGCTGAAAAATTAGTAGAAAAACATAATTCTACTTGTTTTATAGTATCTAGTGATAAGGATTTTTTACAATTGGTAACTGATAAGATTATTGTATATAGACCAATGGAAAAATTATATTACACTCCTAAGGTTGTAGAAGAAAAATTTGGTTTATTACCCCATAATTTTATTCTCCATAAAGCATTATTAGGGGATAATTCAGATAATATTAAAGGAATTAAAGGTTTAGGTGCTAAAGGAATATTTAAAAAATTCCCCGAATTAAAAACAGAAGAACTAACACTTCAAGATATTTTCGATATATCTGCTAGGAAATTTAAAGAACATATTGTATATTCACGGATAGTTCAGGAACAGGATAGAATTGAAACTAATTATAAAGTTATGGATTTAAGTACTCCTATGATAGATGATAAGGGGAAGGAACATATAGATAATTTAATAATAGAAGACTTCCCAGAATTACAATCTGATTTATTTATCCAGTTTTATAATGAAGACCAATTAGGAGGAATGATTAGAAATTTAGAATACTGGATACAAGATATATTTTCACAATTTAAAGGTTACAAAGATTAATGACACTCAAAACACTTCAGCAATACGGACATGACTTTCAAGTTAAGGTTCTATCATCATTATTAACACATAAGGATTTTTTAGTTAATATCCATGATATTATATCTGAAGAATATTTTGAAAATAGTGCACATAAATGGGCTATAAAAGAAATACTAAAGTATTATGATAAATATCATACTACACCTTCATTAGATACTCTAAAAGTAGAATTACAAAAATTAGATAATGAAGTATTACAAATATCATGTAAAGAACAATTAAAAATTGCTTATGTTTCATCTGATGATGATTTAGAATATGTAAAAGAAGAATTTACTAATTTTTGTAGAAACCAACAATTAAAAAGAGCATTAATGACTTCAGTTGATTTATTAAAAGCTGGTGATTTTGATGGGATTAGATCTTTAGTTGATAATGCTCTAAAAGCAGGACAAGATAAAAATGTAGGACATGAATATATTAAAGATATTGAAGAAAGGTATAGAGAAAGTTCAAGAAGTGTTATACCTACACCTTGGGATAAAATTAATGACTTATTACAAGGTGGACTTGGAAATGGAGACTTTGGTCTTATATTTGGTAATCCAGGAGGTGGTAAATCTTGGTCATTAGTATCATTAGGAGGGATAGCAGTTAGAATGGGGTATAATGTTTTACATTATACTTTAGAATTAGGAGAAGAATATGTAGGTAAGAGATATGATGCTTTCTTTACTAAAATTGATGTTAGACACTTAGAGGCAAATAAAGAAAAAGTAGAAGAAATTGTACCCCAATTACCTGGTAAATTAATTATTAAAGAATACCCAACAGGGCGCGCAACTATATCAACAATTGAATCACATATATCAAAATGTACTGGAATGGGTTTTAAACCTGACCTTGTAATTATAGATTATGTTGATCTTCTTTCATCAAGAAAAACAAACCGTGAACGTAAGGATGAAATTGATGATATTTATCAAAGCACTAAAGGTTTAGCTAAACAATTAGATATACCTATTTGGTCCGTTTCTCAAGTGAATAGAGCAGGAGCCAAAGACGATGTAATTGAAGGAGATAAAGCAGCAGGATCCTATGATAAATTAATGATCACTGATTTCTGTATGTCTCTTTCTCGTAAAAAAGAAGATAAAGTAAATAATACAGCTAGATTACACATTATGAAAAACCGATACGGTATGGATGGGCTTACTTTTTCAGCAAAAGCCGATACTTCTACTGGTCATTTTGAAGTTCATGGTGAATATAATGCAAATATTGATGAAGAAAGTACTTGGGCCCCAAGTACTAAATCTAATAGTTATGATATTGATGTTGATTCCCAACATAAAAAATTAATGCATTCTAAACTTAATGAAGTAAAGGATGAAGTATTCGGTTTTGATAAAGTATAAATAAATCTAAAAAAACAAAATGGCAAAAACCTCATTATTAAAAGAACGTATCGTTTATAAACCCTTTGAATATCAAGAAGCATCAAATTATTGGTTAAAACAACAACAGGCACATTGGTTGCACACAGAAGTTCCTATGATGTCTGATGTAAATGATTGGAAACAAAACCTTACAGAAACAGAAAAAAATATTATTGGTTCAATCTTAAAAGGGTTTGCTCAAACAGAAACTGTAGTAAATGACTATTGGTCATCTTTAGTTACAAAATGGTTTAGAAAACCAGAAATTATTAAAATGGCGGTTACATTTGGAGCTTTTGAAACAATTCATGCCGAAGCTTATTCTTTATTAAATGAAGAACTAGGATTAGATGATTTTAGTGAATTTTTAGAAGATGAAGCTACAATGGCTAAAATTGAAGCTTTAACTACTGTAAGAGATTCTCATGATGGTACCCCAAACTGGCATGAAAGAGCCAAATCATTAGCTATCTTTTCTGCATTCACAGAAGGAGTTAATTTATTTTCTTCTTTTGCTGTTTTACTTTCATTTAAATTAGATAATAAATTAAAAGGGGTAGGCCAAATCGTAGAGTGGAGTATTAGAGATGAATCATTACATTCAGAAGCAGGGTGTTGGTTATTTAGAACATTACTACAGGAACATCCTGAGTTTAATACCCCTGAATTAAAAGCAGATATTGAAGAAGCTGCTAAACTATCTTTAAAATTAGAATTAGATTTTATTGATAAAGTTTATGAAATGGGTGATTTAAAAGGTTGTCCTAAATATGATTTAGTATCTTTCATTAAACATAGAGTAAACACTAAAATGAGTGATTTAGGATATGAATCAATTGTGAATGGTATAGACCAAGAAGCAGTAAAAAGAATGAAATGGTTTGATAGCTTATCAGGTGGTAAACAACACACCGATTTCTTCGCAAACCGGGTAACAAATTATAGTAAAGGAGTCCAAAATTGGGACGCAAATAGTTTATTTTAAAATATGGAAAACAACGCATTACAAGCAGATTATACAAATTGGGTAGAAGGCAAAGATTATCCTTCTTACATGGATGAAATTTCTTTAGCTACCATTAGCAAGGGATACTTACTACCTGGAGAAACAGTTAAAACAGCATTCAGAAGAGTAGCAAATGCTTCAGCTAATAGACTTAAAAAACCAGAATTAGCAAATAAGTTCTTTAAAATAATGTGGAATGGTTGGTTAGGTTTAGCATCACCTGTATTATCAAATATGGGAACAGATCGTGGCTTACCAATCTCATGCTTTGGTGTTGATACACCTGATTCAATACGTGGAATCGGTTTAACTAACGCAGAACTAATGAAATTAACAGCATCCGGTGGTGGTGTAGGTATCTCATTATCTCGCATTAGAGAACGTGGAGAGGAAATTACAGGAAATGGTAAAAGTGAAGGTGTAGTACCATGGGCTAAAATATTTGATTCATCTATTATTGCAACTAACCAAGGAAATGTTCGTAGAGGAGCAGCTTCAGTTAATCTAGATATAGAACATGGGGATATAGATGAATTTTTACAAATCCGTAGACCTAAAGGAGATCCTAATAGACAGTGTCTTAACCTACACCAATGTGTTGTTGTAGGAGATTCTTTTATGAGAAAATTAGAGGCAAGAGATCCTGAAGCTATGAATAAATGGGCTACTGTTTTAAAATCAAGGATGGAGACAGGAGAACCTTATATCATGTATAAAGATAATGTCAACAAAGATAACCCTATTGCTTACAGGTTAAATAACCTTAATGTAAGTATGACTAATATTTGCTCTGAAATTACTTTATTTACAGATGAGGAACATTCATTTATTTGTTGTTTATCATCTTTAAATTTAGCTAAGTATGATGAATGGAAAGATACAGATACTGTAGAGTTAGCTACTTGGTTTTTAGATGGTGTAATGCAAGAATTTATTGATAAATCAAATGGTAAGGATTCATTAAAAAGAACACATGCCCATGCCCGAAAAGGTAGAGCATTAGGTTTAGGTGTAATGGGTTGGCATTCATTTTTACAACAAAAAGGATTACCATTTAACTCAATAGCATCCACAGCCCACACCCATAATATATTCTCAGATATCAGACAAAAAGCAGAAAAAGCGTCTATGGCTTTAGCTTTAGAATATGGAGAACCATTATGGTGTAGAGGAACAGGTATGAGAAATACACACTTATTAGCTGTTGCTCCTACCGTATCTAATTCTGTAATTACTGGAGGTATTAGTGCAGGTATTGAACCATTACCTGCAAATATTTATACTTTTAATGGTGCCAAAGGTACTTTTATTAGAAAGAATAAGGTATTACAAGAAATTTTAATATCTAAAAATGAAGATAAAGATAAATGGTGGGATCAAATGTTAACCCAAGATGGTTCAGCACAAGGTTTACCTGATCATATTCTAACACCTGAAGAAAAGGAATTATTTTTAACATTCCCTGAAATTAATCAATTAGAATTAGTTAGACAAGCTGCCATTAGACAACGTTATATTGATCAAACCCAATCTTTAAATCTATCCTTTGATGTAAATGACTCACCAAAATGGATTAATCAAGTACATTTAGAGGGTTGGAAATTAGGTATTAAAACATTTTATTATTTAAGAACAGATAGTGTTATTAAAGGAGATTTAGGATCTAGAATGGCCGATTGTATTAGTTGTGACGGATAATGGACTTTCAACAATTCCCATTTAAAAGTAATTATAAGAGAGACACATTAGTGTCTCTTTTTTTTATATGTATCAACAAATGTAGTTTTCATCTAAAAATGTTATTATTATGTTAAATTATTTAAAGAATAAATGGATGGCTTTTAAAGATATATTTAAAGACGAAAACGACATCAATGAAAAATCCGTAGTTGGGTTTTTATCCTTTGCTGTAATGGTAATATTTGCTGTTGTTGACTTAGCAACAGGATACCTTGGAAAAGATTTAGTAATTAATGAATTTATTTATGATTCATTTTTATATATTACACTAGGGAGTTTTGGGATCGCTGAAGCCGGAAAGATATTCGGAAAAAAAGAATAAAAATATGAAAAAGATACTATTTGTATTATCAATTTTAATTTCAATCCCAACATTTAGTCAAGAAGAAAAACCAAAATTTTTACAATCTTTATACAAAGATTTTCTTCAATATGGGACAATTTATGCTGCCGGAGACATTTCAAATTCAATTGAAGCAGCAGAACCTACTTATTTCGTAAGAACAGGCGAAGGAGGTACATTATACGATATACCCAGAGTAGAAGATAATACTCCAGATTACCCATTTGATTATAGAATAGGTATTGGGATTAGAAAATTAGCTAGATTCGACTATGAAAGAAAACCTAAAAACTTTTATGATGGCACAGAAAGCCAATTAGTATTTTCTGCTCCTACCTCAGCTATCCAAGGATTAGAATACCAACTCCATTGGGAAAAAGAAAGATGGATGGGTAGAGAATTTAGAAACCATAATATATTCATAAAACATACTGGTAGATACCATATACTAAAAGTACAAAGTAGAGAAGTACAAAAAATAAATTTAAATTATAATTCAGCAGAACTTAGAGCTAGATTGCCAATAGGTAAAAAGTTTTCTATATCTGCAGGAGCTATTGCTAGAGGTCATGATAGAGCATATGGGTATAATCCTATAGAAATATGGTTAAATGAAATGGAAATGGATGAAAATGGGAATATGTTCCCATCTAACCCATGGTATACTTTAGGATATGAATATGGCTACCAGGATGTACCCTATACTGAAACAAGTATTAATCCTATTACAGGAGAAGAAATAGTAAGGAATGATTGGTATTGGCTAAACCCAGAAGGAGATAGAGTAGCTGATTCAGATTTAGAATTTAGAGATACCTATTTTACTAGGTTAATGAACCGATATAATGGAGAAAAATGGAGCCAATTAGATCCGTGGATAGAAATAGCCCCTATTGTTGGTTTTGATTTTTATCATTATAAAAGAAATTTTTGGTTACATGCTTATGGTAACCTAATTTTACCTGCACACAAATATATTAAAGGAGATGAAGAATATTCATACTTACATAGAAATGGATGGGGTAAAGGAGGACATATGGAAGATCATGCAATGGGAGAAGGTGAACAATGGATCGACTATTCAGCAGGTATCAGTTTAGGATGGAAACTCTCCAGACATTTAGGTGTATTTATCGAAGGTGAATATGCTAAAATGTGGGATAGTGAGTTATATCAATCAACTTTTGGGATTAACTATACATTTAGATAAACATGAAAAAATTATTATTAATAACTTTATTTTTAGGATTATTCCTAGGGTGTGATAAAAATGAAGATCACCATGCAATATTAGAACCAATATTTGAATTAGAACTTAATGGTAACAGTGTAGACCCATTTGAATTTTACAGAGTAGTAAATACTTATGGAGGTATAAAAGAAGAAAATGGGGTTATAACTAAACTTTTTGTTCTATATCTTCAAAGAGATGAAGGAGATCCAAGATTAGATGTTGAGCATTTTGCAGTAATATTGAAAGATATTGATGGTTTAGATAATGGGCAATTATTAGATATAGGTCTGTATCAAAACCCAATTATAGATTCAAAATCAACACAATTAGAAATTCCAGGAGATCAAGATTACATAGTATATGCATATACTACAGTTGCTGATGTACATGATGGTCTTATATGTTTAGAGGCTGAAGGTGAATTTTGGAATCCTTATCAACAAGCATTTTATACAGTAAAAGCAAAATTAGAAAATTATCCAATAGGACAAGATGTTACTGCAACACCCTACGCCTATTTACTAAATTAAAAAAAATGGCAAAACAAATAGGAGAAGATACTAAAATAACACTAGATCTAAAAACAATTGGTTTATTAGTAGTAGGTCTATCTTCTTTAATAGGTATGTGGTTTGCCCTACAAGCTGATATTGAGGAAGCTAAAGGGCTTCCAGAACCAGAAGTACAAAGGATTGAATTCCAAATGAAAGATGAAGCCATTAGAGACGCTATCATCAATACCCAAGGTGATGTAGAAGAAATAAAGGAACAGTTAAAGAAAATTGACGAGCGCCTTTACGAACTACAAATGAGAAAATAAAAATATGAAAAAGTTACTATTAATTATATTGTTATTCATTAGTTTTAATAGTTTTTCTCAAACTGTCATTACAGATGATAATTTTGAAAAAACAATTGAGGGTAGATCAGCATTTAATGATGATGGAATATCAATAGTAGTAGTAGAATTTTGGGCTTCTTTTAATGATGATAATGCTTTTGCAGATTGGGATAAGTTAAAAGGAATAAAGTATTACAGATGCGATATAGCTAAATCACCAAAGGCAAAGAAAAATCATAAAGTTAGAACTATCCCACACATTATTATATTTAAAGATGGGTATGATGAAAAACACTTTAAAGCTGGATTAGATTTCTCTATTAGACAATCAGTAGAAGAAATACAAGAGGCAATTGACGAATTAAAACAAGAAAGTAAATTTTAAATTATGGCAGATCCGGTAAGTTGTTTATTAGCAATTAATGAAGTAAAGTCCTCAGTTCAAGGTAATGATCCAAGAACATGGATGAAAGCATGCGCCATAGAAACTTTACTAAAAGGTAAAAGCGGTAAGCATTTTAAAAATTGCCTAATAGGTAAAATGGAATCTACCAAAGCACACATCGAAGACCCAGCAGGATATGCAGATGAATTGTACAGTAAGATAAAAAATAAATGTAGTTAATTATGAGCTGTTATACAAGAGAAGAAATTAAATGCGCGGTAGAATCGAAAGGATATAAATGGTTCGAAAGTGGTAACTACAATTTAAATATTGTTGGGGTTAGAAACTCCGAAACTCACGGTAAAGTTACAAATAAATTTGACGATTGTATTACAGTATCTTATAATATAGATGGAGAAGAAAAATTCCATTGTTTTTCAGCTACAACGGATCCTGGCTCACATTGGGAAAAGAATTTACTAAATAAAGATGGTGTAGCCATTTTGGTTCCTAACCAATATAGAAGCTCACATGAGATAAGAAAACATCAAGGTAAGTATGAAGCTTTATGTCAGAAAAAACCTGTAAAAGTTTATCGTGATAATAATAAAGATAGTAAATATGATATGTTAGAAGAAAATATCCATGAAGGTATTTTTGGAATTAATATTCATAAAGCAGGTTCAAGAATAAATGGATCCACTCAAATAGATAAGTGGTCAGCTGGTTGTCAGGTATTTTCCAAAGAATCAGATTTTAACCAATTAATGGATTTAGCTTATAAAGCTAAAGATTTATATGGTAATTCATTTACATATACATTAATAGAATCAAAAGATTTAGTCTAAAAATGAAAACAACACAAGCAATTATAGCCCTTACAAGTATGTCAATAGGATTTATATGTTCCTACTTTATGGAACTCACAATGCAAAATGCAGAACAATACTTAGCAATTACTACTTTAGTATTTGCTGATGGATTTTTTGGTATAATTGCTGGAATTAAAAGAGAAGGATTTAAAACTTACAAAGCAATCAAAATTATAAGAACTCTAATATTTTGGATTATTATGTTAACCCTAATATTAGTAATAGAAAAAAGCATCCCCGGAGCTGGGTGGTTAAGTGAAACTATGCTTATGCCCTTAGTAATATTCCAATTAATAAGCACTATTAAAAATGCATCAATGGCTGGGTTTATTAAAACGTCTGTTTTAAATAAAATACTAGACTCTATTGATAAGCATAAGGGAATTAGAGAATAGGTTGTCTTAGCTATCTTTTTTTACTATATTTATCACCATGTATAGATACAACGCAAAATTAGATAGGGTTGTTGATGGGGATACCATTGATGCTCTTGTAGACTTAGGATTTGATACTTGGAAAAAGGTAAGAATTCGAATGATGGGTATGAATGCCCCTGAATCCCGCACACGAGATTTAGAAGAAAAAAAATTAGGGCTAGCGGCTAAAGCAAGATTAATTGAATTATTAGGAAATGGTGATTTTATTTTACAATCTCATGGGGTTGGAAAATATGGTAGATGTTTAGGTACTATATTTGTAGAAGATATAGATATAAACAAGACTTTAATTAATGAAGGACACGCAACAGAATACTATGGGGGTACTAGGTAAAATAAAACAAGGAATGTTTCCATTCCTAATCGGATTTTCTGCCCTGTCAGTTTCAGCTTCGGCCGCTTTCTATTCAGTTAGTGGCTTAAGCAAACTCTTTGCAGGAGCAAGTTTAGAAGTTATTATAATGGCTGGTTCTTTAGAATTCGCTAAATTAATTACAGCTTCACTTTTATACCAATATTGGGATACAATCAACAAAACATTACGTACCTATTTATCTATAGCAACTATTATATTAGTATTAATTACTAGTATGGGTATTTATGGGTTTTTAAGTGCTGCTTATCAAGAAACCTACTCTAAACTCTCAGTAGTAGAAAATCAAAAAGGTTTTATTCAACAAAAAATTGATTTTTACCAAAATGATGTAAATCGATATGATACAGAAATTGAAAGAATATCTAGTAATATTAGTACTTTATCTAATGCAAAAGCTTCGTCCATCCAAATACGAGACACCACGGTATCTGGCGGCTTTAGACAAACCATCTCCACAACTGAGCTTAGAATGGCGCAGAATAGAATTAATATTGAGGAGGAAAATCGCAAATTGGCGCAACAAAAAAGAATAGTAGCTTCAGATAGCCTCCAAAAATTTCAATTACAAGTACTAGAACTTGATAATAACACCGAAGTAGCTGGTGAACTAGGACCATTGCAGTATCTATCGAGTTTAACGGGTACTTCTATGGATAAAATTATAAATGTATTACTACTTATTATAATATTCGTATTTGACCCTCTAGCAATATCTCTTGTAATAGCAGCTAACTTTGCTTTTGAAAAAGCTTACCCTAAAAAGAAATATAAGGAAAATTTATATGGGGAAAAAATTGAAGATAAATTTTCAGAATGGGATAATTTAGAAGATATTGAAGTTAAAGATGCTGAAGAAATAAAAACCCAAGATGAATTTATGGAAAATTTAAATAAACTAGAAAAAATTAAAGATTGGGAAGCAGCAGAAAAAAGAATGGAAATTATAGGCCAAAATGGTAATAGTGGGGAACATTATGATATAGTAAAAAAAGATGAAATTGAAGTAGACCCTACTTTAACTTTAACCCGGAGAGATGGTAAAACAATGAATTTAAAGGATTATATAAATAAATTCACAAAAAATCAAGATGATGGGGAAACTAAAACATACTAAACTTACCCAACATGAATGGTTTGATGCTTTAAAAGTACCTGAACCATATCGTAATAAAAAGAAATATTTTCGAAAAGAAAAACACAAGAAAAACGGGGAATCATTTGGTTCCCCGATTTAGTCTTCGTATATTTAGGGTATAATAATAAAATAAAGGTCATGAGTAAATTTGAAGATGATGTGTTTTGGAAAGATGGTTCTGAAATAAAGGACCAAGTAGTAATCCCCTTTAGGTCCTTTGAATTGAATAAATTTATAAGAG
>Ga0213863_10001788_pt1 | contig 15491 bp, 18 predicted proteins | sample PICome_8_FD_160128 | JGI IMG/M metagenome (GOLD analysis project Ga0213863, IMG submission 160128) | Coastal seawater microbial communities near Pivers Island, North Carolina, United States - PICO497 | ecosystem: Environmental > Aquatic > Marine > Coastal | place: USA: North Carolina... | reverse complement strand
GGTCCCACAATGAAAGAAATGGTCATTTGAAAAAGTGAATTTTGGATTATTGGACATTTTTATGGACATTTATTTTTGTCCATTTTTGAAGAGCATCCCCGAGAATATTCTTGAAAAATCATGATATTCCACTTGACTGCATAATGCAGTGATTTCTGCTATTTTGCCAGAATTTCCGCTGCATACTTTTTTAAAGTATATTCTCGAAAAACGATTTAGGCATTTTTTTCGTTCTATAATCAATAGAACATATAGAACGCTATTTCATGCCGAATATTGTAGAAAATTATAATTGTATAGATTGCAACTTTATATGCAGTAAAAAAAGTAATTATGCTGCACATCTCCGGACACGAAAACATCTACATAGAACGAAAAAATGCCAAAAAATGCCAGAAGAAGCAGATGCGTTATACAGCTGCGATAGATGCGGACGTGGATATAAGGCACGTAATAGTCTATGGTATCACAAGCAGTCGTGTAAATCTATATCAGACGGTGTCCTGCAAACAGAACGGAAGGATCTGCCAACCCTCGATTCACACTCGATAATGGAGTTGATCCGTCAAAATCAAGAATTTAAAAACCTCTTAATAGAGCAAAATGAAAAGATGATGGATATCTACAAAGAAGGTAAGGTTATCAATCAAAACAATAAGTTTAATCTCAATTTTTTCCTGAATACTACCTGCAAAGATGCAATCAATATGACCGATTTTATTCGAAATATGGAGATACAAATGTCTGAACTAGAGAACATTGGTCATCGCGGTTATGTAGCAGGCATGACAGACTTGATTCTGAATAAATTGAAAGGACTTGAGGTATCGAAGCGTCCAATGCATTGCACCGATTTAAAACGAGAGACGGTATATATCAAAGATCAGGATCGATGGGACAAAGACAATATAGACAAGAGTCAGTTGCGCAGAGCAATAACGTTGGTAGCCAAGAAGAACTATGGAAAAACATTAGAATGGCGAGAACAAAACCCGGAATGTTTAGAGATAGGAAGTGAAAAATACGATTTTTGTTTTAGCATGATGCGCAATGTACTCGGTGATTTCGAGGAAGAGCAGATCAAAATGGACAACAAGGTTATCAAGAACTTGGCCAAAGAGGTAGTATTAGATCGCCAACAATTCGACTAATACGAATATTATGGCAGGATAATGTATACAAGATGAAGACAGTCGTTGACCTCATCGTGTTAGGTGTTATAGTATTGTCGTTGGACAGTGTGTATTTATCAATCGTCGGTACAACATACGCGGAACAAATTGCTCATATTCAGCGTGTTGCAATGAGAGTAAATCTGCTTGGTGCAATCGCATGTTATGCACTCATCGTATCCGGAATTTACTATTTCCTAGTCCGAGAAAAAAGGTCGGTTATGGATGCATTCCTTTTAGGAATCTTCGTATACGGTGTGTTTGATACAACGAACCTAGCTATTTTCAAAAATTGGCGCATGGATTTAGCAGTGGTTGATACTTTATGGGGTGGTATATTATTTGCACTAACAACATATATTATGAATAGACTATCGTATTGGCTAATGTAGGATCTGATTTCACTTTTTTCATAATAGGTGTCGCACCAAAACGAATGCAGAAATCTTTTAATGTGAGTTGTTCCTCATTACCAGTTCCAATACAATTCCACCGAACTTCAAGTGATTGTTCTTGTGGGTTGTATCCCCATCGTTGGTAGAAATCTTCGAATGCATCTTCGTCGTCAAATTCAACCTCTTTTTTTTCATGATTAAGGACCCCCCCATAGTCATCGATTCGCTCACGCCAAATGGGCGAACGATATCCGTAGTAGAGCCAGTTCAATTCAAAATAATCAAACATGGTATTGTAGTCAGGAATGTCAACATCAAAGAGTGCACTCACTTCTTTGCGGAGTCGAAACCGACATACATATTTCATAACATTTTCAGCATCGGGAACATTCAATGTTTTAAAAGAGACAATATCATCATCACTAACGCGAATAATCATTTTCGGTGCGGATGTATCAGGTGCTGGTTTCGGATGGCATTTAATTTTAAAATAAGTATTGATAAATGGATTGATATCATAATCGCGCTGAGACAATGTCATAACAATGGATCCCAATAACCATACTCGATCTGGATATTCAGACCACTCGTTCAATGTGTCATTGATAAAATAGGACAGTTTTTTATTTGTTTCGTAGTATACTTCTTTATAGATATTCAAAATGTATTCAAGCAAATCGACATGGAAGCCGGAGTAATATAATTCATATGCCCAAAACATGGATTCATATCCCTGTTTGTCGAGAATGGCAAAGAAGAGGGATTGTTTCACCTCCACTTTGTTGTACAGGTATCGAGTAAATACAATACAGTCATCGCCCCTATCGACATTCAATGCACCGTCGGCCGTGTCATTTTCAAAAGATTCGTCATTCATTGAATCTGAGTCAGGATCAGACGAAATGCTCATTGTAGTGATTTATTATTATTATAATAGAGATGGGTACGATCCTTTTAATCAATTTTTCGAAAAACTAATTAACCCACCCGATGCAATTGTAATTACAACCGATGCAATTGTAATTACACGGACAAGCCCTAAAAACTAAAATCATATTTAGCGGAATGTAAAATATCCATGATGTGTATAGACCAAGACACAATGGTAGAATCAACTAGGAAAACAAGGAAAGAGCGGGGAAAGCACCGAGCTTCTCGCAAAGCAACTAGAGTAAGACCAAGTCGTCGCGGGGGGTCGCGTAAGACGAAACCGGAAATGTCCAAAATGGTGCGGACATTTTTAGAAATGTTAAATACGGTGAAATTGTATCACTGGAAGACACGATCATATGCCCAACACCGTGCAACAGACGACTTGTATAGCAGTCTCAATGACAACATCGACAAGTTTGTAGAAACACTCTTAGGTAAAGAGGGTGGTCGCATTCGTATGATGGAAAAAAAGATGGATTTGATAGACAGTTCCAATACAGATGATTTCAAAGAGCGGATATATGAGTACCGCGAGTTTTTTGTTAGGATGAACGATGTGTTTCATGAGAAACGCGACAGTGATATATTTAGTATTCGAGACGACATTCTGGTCGACATTGACCAGTTTTTGTACCTAATGTCATTTAACAAGTGATCGTGGTATGATGTTATTATATATTAGTGTGATTATTTGCATATTGTGATAATAATCCATGTAGTCCAGGCATATAACAGGCATCCTCTGGATAATGTCCGGTCGTTTCATTGTGTCTGCGATACGCGGGGGAAGATCTACGAAGGAGGACTGTTCTCCGGATAGCAGAAATTTTTCGCCAATGTCTCTGTATAAGACGAATCCAATGTGTTTTTAAGACGACCGAATATACGTCTTGTGCAGATATATGCAATTGCATAATGTCGATCCGTGGCTCATGAATTCGAACCAGACCATACAGATATAAATAGCGAACAATGGTGGAATATGGGTTAAGAAAGAATACTTGTGCAGACACGGTATTTGACATCATGATACATTGGTCGGTTGAGTGGACCAGACCAAGATAATGGCCGCCGTCTTCCTTTTCCATGTAGAATTGCTCATAGTCAGCTTGATGAATGTAGTCGTATACGTCTTCATTGTCGGTGTCATCGTCTTCATATGAACTATCTAGATCGGAGTACGAGGATTCTTCTGAAAGATAGGGGTCATTGTTATGATCGAATGTACTCGCGCTGGATATTTCAATTGCATTATCGTCAATGGAAGATGAATCAGTACTGGAAGAATCAACGAGATAACGAGGAGTATTTGAATAACACATGGTTTAATAAAATATAGAATGCATATGCATAAGAGGATAATATAATAACAATGAATAATTATATTATCAATTTTCTAATCAAAAATTTCTCAGGTAAGGATATATTGAGTTCATTCATGTCAACATTTCAATCAAATAACAATGTTATACCTGTATCTATTCCATTGGCACCATCCCATCCATCTAGCAAACCAACTGAGAAATTAGCAGAAACAACCACCAAGGACAAGCTGGAATTACAGGTTGATCCGGTTCAATATTACACAAAGGAGTCTTTCATGATAACGTATATTTTGCTGCTAACTACGGCCACTATTACATTTATCGAGGCAATACGTAATGACAATCCATTCTATCGCAACATTATGAACTTGGAGACGTGCATCTCGATAGTAGCCGGCTATTTTTATTCGGTCTTCTTGGGTCAACTCAATGCTGACGAAAAGGAAAACAAGATGATTGACTGGGCAAAGATCTCGCAAACGCGTTATATTGATTGGTCGATAACAACCCCAATGATGTTGCTGGTTCTTTGTGGTGTTCTTGCCTACAATGGAAAAAAATCGGTTAGACTCAATGTATTTTTACCGATTGTCGGATTAAATTATATCATGTTGGCATTCGGATTTCTGGGAGAAAATAACACAATCCCAAAGGTAGCGGGAATGGCATTCGGCTCACTCGCCTTATTCGGAATGTTTTACATTATTTACGAGCAGTTTGTCCGTAATGTTGGATTATACGCCAATAAATTCTTGTATTGGTTTTATTTTATCATTTGGTCCATGTACGGTGTTGTGTATATGTTCGACGAAACATATAAAAACATTCTAACCAATATTCTGGATCTAACCGCCAAGTCCTTGTTGGGGATAGGCTTGTGGATCTATTACACAAAGATGATTCGCGCTTAGACATAAAGGCTTTGCGATGTGGTTATGTATTTCAATACCATGCCTTCAATTTGGGACAATTTATGTAATGCATCAATATTGCCTAATTGCTCAAATACATTCATCCATTCTTTCGCAATGGTTACAATCTTCAACATGGCTTTGGTTATGTCTCCGATAGAAATCGACATATTGTCTACGTCGTTTTGGATGAACCGTTTACAGTCTTCTTCTGTGGAACAATCACACCATTGCATTGCCAAGTCGATAATATCATATTGTAGGGCATTTTCATAATCGAGCCCGGTACGCATTTGCATATCGCCCTCGCGCGAATCATAATCGACATAACATTCTGCAATTTCACGAATGCGTGTCTTTAAGAATGTGTCTTCTGTGTCTATGGTATGCGATTTCATATCAGAGGGAACTTTGATATCCGTGAAGCAGGAGAAGAGACCGACCAATTGGCGCGGTGTGAAATCGGCAAAGTAATCCCATGATTCTACATAACGCGCCATGATCAATGGATGAATTTCTGCAATATTGGACGCGATTTTACCGCGCGACGTGAGCTCATACGGAATATCCTGACTGTCGTCGTCAGATGGAGCGAGTGCAATAAATCCGTCCTCTGTGAGTACAGAGACAACCTTGTCTGTTTGTGATTTAATATATTCCTCTGTGCTTTGTATAGAATAACCGAGGTCGTCGAACTGTTCCTTCAGAGAATTATACTCCCTTATTCGCCTAACATCTTCTTTGATATGTTTGTGTGAATCACAAAGTGATTGCAATGCTCGTTCTGCCATTTTACGCTTTTTATTGTTTGTCGTTTTGAGTAGTGCTTCCTGTTCCAAATATGCTTCGCAAATCGACGCATCGGTCGGCGCGTTTTCTACATACACTGCTTTGTTGACAATCATATCACCAATTTGTTCATGCTCGTGTTTCTGTGTGGAAATCGAATTCATAATCTCGCGGTAAACCATACTTTTTTCAGAAAATGTGTGGAATTGGTTCGTCTTCCCGTGTTTTAATAAGTTAAGGATGAGTGCATAAGATATGTAATACTTGGAGATCAGTTTTTGAGGAACTCCCCCCAATATGGATTTGTACTCTGATAACATGGGTGGTCGAAATAGATTGTTGCAGTGAACGACGTGGCCCAGTGTGTCAATTCCTCTGCGCCCAGCACGTCCCGCCATTTGCGTATATTCGTGAGACATGAGATGGCGCTGGGTATGACCATCGAATTTCGTGAGACTGGTGAAGACGGCTGTTTTGATAGGGCAGTCGAGACCAATGGCAAATGATTCGGTCGCAAACAGGAGCTTGATGTATTTCTTTGAAATCATGAGTTCCACAATTTCGCGCAGAATGGGTATCATACCGGAGTGATGAATCCCCACTCCCTTTTCCAAGAGAGATACCAGACGATTGTATTCAGGGAGCTCTAAATATTCTTGGTAGTTGGGAAGCTTGCGCACAATTTGTTCACATTCGCGTCTGACAGTATAGCTAACCTTGCTGTCGAATTCCAATAGCGGTACGGTTATATCATGGGCACATGCTTCGACCTGTTTTCTGGAAAATACGAATGCAATAGCGGGGAGCATTTCTCTGTCTCGGAGAAAGGTGGATAATTGATTGAGGACATGTTTGCGTTTCGAGTCCATCCGATTTGTTTCAAAGAGATTATACATTTTATTGAGCTGTTTATATCCAACTTCATCAAATTTCCCATGGGCATCCTGTAATAAAACCAGTTTGTTTGTGGAATCGCGTATTTCCTTTTGCAATACCTTGTCTCGGACCGTCTTGAAAATGGATTCAGTTGTGGTGAGGAATCCATAATGCGTCAGAGGCACAACACGATGAGAAGTAGACGCAAGATAGACTTGTTTTCCACCGACCACATCACCCTGTCCCCGTTCGCACCATTCTGCGAAACCCGCTGGATTATCAATGGTTGCAGAAAGCATAACCATTTGCACATGTTGTGGGAGCATGAGAATGGTCTTTTCCCATACTTGACCACGATCTGCGTCATTAATATAGTGAACTTCATCAAATATAACACAGGCCAGGTCCTTCTGCACATCGATGTTGAATTGCAGAGAGGCATTGGCGTCCGATGTCTGATCGAGTGAAGTAAACAAATAGTTCATTAAAATTTCGGTCGTCATAATGAGGACATCTGCATCGGGGTTGGTTTTGATATCGCCAGTAAGAAGACCGAATGAAATTTCAGGGTATTTTTGTGTGAATTCATAATATTTTTGGTTGGAGAGTGCTTTGATGGGACTGGTATAAATAACTTTCTTGCCCTGCTTTGCAAAATGCTGAATTGCGAATTCGGCAGGTAGCGTTTTCCCGGAACCAGTATGTGCGGTGACAAGGACATGATTCCCTTCGACGATGGATTGAATCGCATATTTTTGAAAATCACTGAGGGGATAGGGATACGCGTCAAAGTGCGCCTGGTACGACGAGTCGACCGGATAGGGTTGATTGCAGATAACGACCATGTTGCTGAATAATATATAATGAAGGGTTTATATATTATTTCTTTATCAATTTTGTCTCCATTTCTATAGACCCAATAGGATATCATAATAGACAAAGTACTTTGATAACCTTGATATTATTTTTGCATAATATAGCTAATCTATGGTTGCCATCAAGTACGCAGTTTGACTTATTCACTAAAATGAATCGCTCATTTTCGAATTGATTATATGTAAATGGATTGAAATTCTCAATTAAACTATCAAAACTACTTTCAAGATGGTCATCGGTAAAGAACGTCCCAATAAAACGATTATAATAATCAATGTATGCCTGCTTATTGCCAATTGTATATTGATAATGAGGAGATTCGCAGATCAAAGTTTTTTTAACTTCATTTTCGGATACTCTTATATTCATGAACAATTCATCAATCTGGTATTCATGTATTCGGAACGAACCGTTTATATGGTATGGAATAACCGCATTATTTACGGATTTATCTTCATAATAAGAAATGGGTTTTTGTGTAATAAGCTTGGTTAGATGACTTGTTTCATCTATTGTATCAGTTGCATGTAATACATGCTCATGAGAAATTCCTGGCGGCAATGAAGGGGATGGTTGATGTGTTGCATTTGTATCACTTGATGAAGTTTGTAGAAATAAAGAAATATATTTAATGCATTTAGATATAGAAGGATACGAAATAAATGCTATTAATAGTGGGAAAGAAACTATAAAAACAACCTCTCATTTAATTTTAGAATATGAACATATTGGCTTAGATAAAATAAAGAATATCTTGTCTCTAGATAAGTTTGAATATGAAGTATTAGATGCAGGTGATGTGTATCTAAAAAATTTGGGTTGAATCGTTGTAATTTGTCCCATTTTACACTTTTGGACATTTAAAACGCCATATTTGCGCCTTTTAACGTTTCAAAGCACGTTTAAATTAAATTATAAAAATATTTTAGTGTATATATGAAAAAAATAGCATTTTTATTTTTAATTTATGATATTTTAAACTTGGAAGAATTATGGAGATATTTTTTTTTAAATGTAGACAAACATAAATACACTATTTATATACACTTTAAAAATAATGTTCCATTAAAATATTTTGAACAGTATAAATTAAAAAAATGTATTGAAACACAATATGCTCATGTTTCATTAGTGCTTGCTCAAAATATATTATTAGAAGAAGCATTAAAAGATAAAAATAATGAACATTTTATTTTTTTGTCTAACTCTTGTGTTCCATTTAAAAATTTTGAATTTATTTATAATAAATTGTCTATAGATAAGTCATATTTTAATATAACGCCTCAAGAACATTGTTTTCCAAGATGTGATTGTTTATTAAATAATATAGAAAGAAAAAATATACAAAAATCATCACAATGGTGTATTCTAAATAGAAAACATAGTCAAATCATAATATCTTATGATAATTCTAAATATATACAATTATATGAAAATGTATATGCACCTGACGAGATTTGTTATATAACAACTCTATTTATAAATAATTTACAAGAAGAAATAATTACAACACCTAATTTAGCAAATAATTCTACTACATTTACCAATTGGGAAGGTATGGATTACGCGTTTCCATCAAGTAGAGGTTTAAAAAATTATACGTTTATATCAGAAAAAGAAATACAACATCTAATAAATAGTGATTGTTTATTTGGTCGAAAATTTAATACAGATTGTTTAGTTTGTTTCTGTAAAAAATTTTATTTAAAATCAATAAGTGTGTAATAAACTTATCAAGATCAGCATTTTAAATGACCAAAGGTGTAAATCTTCAATGGTGTAAAATGGGACAACTTTAAGTGGTTTCAATATGATAAATTACAATAAATATACATAAAATAAAAAGTAATCAAGCAGTTTTAACGAATTGCTACAAACAAAATATACACAAGGTATGAAAAGACCTAAACTTCGAACCTCTTTTTTATGCGGATTTTTGTCCCATTTTAAATATTCCAAAGGTGTATATTCAAATCTAGAATGGTATTATCATTTGGCCCATGGCATATCAAAATGTCCATTTTCCTAAAACTATACAATATTCGAATACTTAACAATGCATTTTCAAACGCGATTCATAACCTATTCTTAAGAAGATAAATGAATTTACCTTATCTGATATGACCGGTCGAATTTATTCAATGTAAATCTGGGCACGGTGCGGTCTTTAAAATGATAATTATCGTTAACGTCGCCTACGTGAAAATAACTATTACGATAACGATGAGACAAGGATTGAACACATGAAAATGGTGCATATACATATGTATATCCGAAAATCTGTTTTGCGGCATGTTTGTATTCGTCTTTATGGCAGAAAACGTCAGCAACGCCTTGGTAATAATCGCCTTTTAATTCTAGTCGAAAGCAATCAATTGCTCCGAAATGGCACTGTTTATCGTAAGCGACATGATCAGTGGGGGGTACATGTATTTTTAATCCATTTTCAATTAATTCGTCTTTAATCGCAAACAATTTTTTCCATTCGGAGTCAACAAACCCGATGTCAATATCGTTATCCCACGGAATAATACCACCGTGTCGATTTAATCCAATCATAGTTCCAGCAAGTGCAATATAGTGTATATCGTGTTTCTCTAATATAGCGTTCAAAACATCCATGTCTTCATATGATGTCAGGGCAGGGGTCTTCATAATGGGTACGATTTTCTGATATTTACTGTAATTCTCACTCGTTTCGTAATACGGCAGCCGTTTTTTTTGTATAATGGTTCGTATAAGCAATGGATTATGTGTTTCAGTATCTGGATTGGGCGAAAAGTATCCCTCTTCACAGTATAATACCTCGCAATCATTTTGTTCGGCTAATTTAATACACAAATCTTTACTATACAGCCATCTCTTATGTGTAGTGATATATGACTGGTCGTCTTTATCGTATACACTAGATTCCGTCAATTCGTCGTCATTTAACGATCTCACCTCTATGCAAAGTATACCATTGGGCTTTAAATTACAAACGGCATGGTTAAATACATTTTCCGACTTTTTATATGGCATGGCATGTAGAAACCACCTCATGTATACGACATCAAACAGCGTTTGCAGTTTATAATCACGTAATAAGTCTTCTACATCTTCCGTGATCAATTTACAATTCGGATTTCCATATGTATTTTGACCATTGATATCAACAGCATAACACATGTTTCCCTTTTGGGCGAAAAAATTGCTGTCTCTACAATTTCCTCCCCCCAAATCTGCAATTTTTAAAAATACGTTTTTTTTGTTATATTTATCGATATAATTGTTATACACAAAATCAGAAAAAGAACTGTTGTTTTTTATGTTATGTGTAGTGGTTTTGTAATAATCCTTCCAGAATTCTCCATTCAAATTGGATTGATTCATAAAATAGACAATATAGTATCTTATGAATTGTCTTTAAATACTAGCCGGGTATCAAAATATAGCATGTCGTGTTTATATTTTTCGTCGAGATAAAGACCTATTGCATGATCTTCGATTACGTGTTCGCATATCTGGTTTTTGTTTGTTAGTAAGTTTTCCGCGGCCGGTTTAGAGAGTAGGTAAAAGCGACCATTACAGTAAATACATTTCTTTAACAATAGATCTCTCGGTAAACAATCATGGACTGTATAATACTGACTAATATGGTCGGGGACTCGAACAATAAAGCCTCCATAATGATGTTTCGGATTGGTTATCAAATAATTGGGCAGTTCGGTTAGGAAATCGGGTTGTATTAGCATCTGATCATCGTCGGTTTTAAAAATGTATTTGTAATCAAAGGTTGCATTCACTGCCTCTATTGCATAGATTACCTTTGATGGCAATGAATTGTAATCATCGAGAGTACTCACATACAATATACTCTCTTGGTGGTCAAATAGAAAGTCCTCATCTCCACATTTTGCTTTATCTCCAAGAACATGAAAATAACGAATATTTTCAGGGAGATCCTTTAACCACGTTGCTCGCTGTTGGTCGGCTTTATTTTTATACGCATGGCAGTTGAGTACTAACAATACTATATCAGATGTAATCATTGTTGCGTAATTGCATATAACAACATGTATTTATACCATTGATATTTAAACTATTTGTTTTCCAAACGTATTACACCGACTAAAAAGAAAAATGAGACAAAACGCATTAAACTTCTTGGAGAACATTTGAAAATCTTACAAACTTCTTCTTGTGTTTTATCTTCAATTAAATAATATTGAACGGCAGTTTCTTTATAATCACTACTTTTTTGATGAGACATAATTACTATATTATATATAAATTATAGTAATTAAAATTAATTTATTGAATGAATAATTAATGCCACATTTTCGTGATAATAACCAGACATACCAGTTGGTTTTCCATTCATTCCAATCCATTCATAATCTACTTTATTTTCTGTAATAAATTCATAAAATGCTTTGAGTTCTCCTGTATCTCCATCAAAACCAGGATAATTTACTAATTCGTCAAATATGATAATACAATCTTTATCAATATAATCTTTTAAATTATTGAAAATACATTTTGTAGAACTATATAAGTCGGCATCCATATGAATGAAAGAAACTTTTTTATTATGATTTTTTATAAAATTAGGTAATGTTTCATCAAACCATCCTTTAATTAGTTCAACATTACTATTAACCTTTGGAAAATTACCATTTCTGTTGAAACAACCTTTATCAAAACCATCCCTCCATTTTTCAGGCAATCCTTCAAAACTATCAAAACCATAAACTTTATCATTTGTAAATTTAGAAATATAATTAATAGTATTTCCAGATGCTACTCCAAACTCTAACCATAATGTATTAGGTTTAGGTTGTAATTTTAATTTTTCAAATACATATTTAAGTGGATATGTTTCAACATTCGGAATATTTTCATAGATTGACCGCATTATAAAATCGGCGTTTTAAATGATAAAAGGTGTAAAAAAGTATATATATTTTTCATGAATAAAGCATTTTGTCTTATTGCACAATATATAAAATCTCCTAGAAATAATGGAGATTGATTTGAACCAATATTATCCGTATATATTTTATCTCCGTATATATTTTATCTCCTAATTCTTTAAAATTTATATTTTCATCTATATGTACATCATATCTTAAATGAATGATGTAGTCATAATCTTTATCCTCTGGTATTAATTCTATAACTTTAGAAATACTATACGCATATGAAAATAATTTTGAAAATGAATATTGTCATAACTATATTCATTTTTATTATGCAGATGTTTGTATCTTTCACTTAAGATATCTGAATAATTTTTAATATCTATATAATCATTTTTAAAATTTATTTGTTTTTCTAAAATATATTTTTTAGGTTTATAATCATTTAATATATTATTTATAGAATCATCATTACTAACCCAACCATGTAAATAAAAATCAAAATTTATTTCAGGATTACTATATATAATTTTGTTAAAAACACTTTTGATACATTTTTTATAGTCAATTTTTTTTTTGATACTCCAAATTGATTTATTTCTAAATTATCATCTAAACATCTTCCTCTTAAACAAATAGCACAAGATTTAGACATATTATTATTATTATTATATAAATAATATATTATAATAATAATATGTCTAAATCAAAATTAACTTGTGTCTCAGGCTATTGGCAAATTAAAAATAAACATGGAAATCTATTTGACAATTGGTTTAAAAACACTCTTAAAATTAATTGTCCATATGTATTTTTTGGTGATAAAGAAAGTATTGCATTAATAAAAAAATATAGAGGTGAATTACCTACATATTACATTGAATACAATATTGAAGAATTTATGACTTATAAATATAAAGATAATATGATAACTAATTCTGTTCATTGTCCTTCCATAGAATTAAACTTAATATGGAACGAAAAAATTTTTATGATTCAACAAGCTCTCAAACTTGATCCCTTTTCATCAGAGTTTTTTATGTGGATTGATGCTGGAATATGCGTTTATCGCAAAAATCCACCTCCTTCTATATCTTTTCCAAATATAAATGTATTAAATAAATTACCAAAAGATAAATTTATTTATTGTTCAACAGACCATACTACGTATAGTGATAATTTCCAAAAAGGTGAGTATCATTTATACCATCATGTATCAGGAACATATATTTTACACAAAAATATTATAGATAGCTTTGTAGAACTATATAAAGAATATTTAAATTTAATAGATAAAAATGATATATGGACAGACCAAGTTATATTAACACATCTTTATAGAGATAATAAAAGTTTATTTTATAAATATTCTGATGGTTATGGTTCTATAGTAAGTAAACTGTTCTAATCGGCGTTTAAAATGTTCAAAGGTGTAATCGATCTGCAAGTAAAAAACCGAAATGAGATAGGAACCCCCATACCTTATCCTAATCAAATATATGTATCGGTAAATCATTACGAACAAAGTTGCATTTACCAGCAAGAGTCCATTCAACCTGTATCGTTTTAATCTCCACACCACTTTCAACCGCACTTTGCACTGCCTGTTTATAAGTTAGATCAATATTGGACGGCTGAAACCGATTCGCATCGGAGCGCTGTACGATAAAACACAGTATGCATCGGGTATTGCTCGTTTTCCTAATTTCTTCCAGTTCTTGAATATGTTTCAGTGCACGAGGGCTAACGACATCGGTGCTATTTTTTCTATATCCGTCTGGAAAATACGCAATTTTTTCATTGTATTGTTTGTGTTCTAATGCAGCCAAAGCTTTTCTTTTTTCTTTTTTTGGTACATCTACATAATCGGCAAGAGGCACATTTTTTATTTCCATGATAAATGGTGTGCCATCTTTGTCTTTACCAGAGAAATCAAACCGAGAGTTCAAAAATTTTGTTTCCCTACTATATTCAATAACATTATCGAGGTTTTCAATACAGTTATTTACTAATGCTCTCTCTGCTAGCGTTTCTCCTAATTTAGGATTGATCCCTACGATCGTCTGATATTCGCCTTCTCGTTGAATACTGAGCTCAATGCGATGACTCGTTTTTGTTTTATCACCAGGGAGTTTTGACATTATCACTTCTGCACCTCGGTCAGCTAATCCACAGCAGCCAAGCGAAGGCGAATGTCCCAATATATCTTCTCCATTATCTATTTTCACATCCGCCACATAAGGCGTTTTGCAATACAAGGAAGGGCGCTTGACAACGGTTCCTCTCACCAGATTTTCAATTTCATATAGCATCATCTTTGATATGTTTTCTACAAGTAAATTTAGTATTAGAATGATCAATTTTTCTATAATTTCGGCCTGAAAACAATATAAACATATTTTTGTAAACTTGCAAATGGCTATTTCTCCAAAAGGATATTATATTAACTTAGACAAGCGACCAGATCGAAAAAACCATTTCGAGGAGATTAAACAGAAATATCCTTTATTCGAAAATGTAGAACGAATGACTGCGTATGAACATTCGAATGGCGGGTATGGATGTGGTATGTCGCATATATTTGCACTGAAGAAATGTTTAGAATCAGACGATGATGTATTCTTGATTTGTGAAGACGACTTGTTAATTATGGACGAGAATAATTTGAATAGAATGACCGACAATTTAAACATGCAGGATGACTGGGATATTATCACCCTGACTCCCCGTGGTGATATTATGCCAGGCCAAGAAATAAGAGAGACGTTTCTTCGAATTAACAATAACCAGACAACAACTGCTTATTTTATTAAAAAACATATGGTCTCCATTCTAATTGCAAATCTAGAAGAGGCAATTGCTGGATTAAATAAAGGTGGGAATCCTAATATATATTGCATAGACCAATATTGGAAGAGACTGCAGAACCAATATAAGTTTTACTATTACAAGGATGTTTTTGCCGGCCAGCTAGTAGGGTTCTCCGATATAGAAAAACGATTTGTAGATTATAACGACCGATTCATCAAACAATAAGGATTTTCAATCTGCCCAAAGAATAAATATATATTCATAATGTATATTTTAGCTGAAAATGGATTTACGTGATACAAATCAAATACATGGATTAACTGCAGGCATTATAACCGGTCAACATGAACGTACCGATGAATTGAATAACCGCATTGCTCAACGCAACATTCCAGGTAGGCAACTTGAGCCAAATTTCGCCCCACGGGCAGTACCTACCCAATGTGTATTGTTTCCGGCATTTGACCAAAGACCTTTATCGAGTGTTGATCGTAATGCATTC
>Ga0213863_10001786_pt1 | contig 15495 bp, 14 predicted proteins | sample PICome_8_FD_160128 | JGI IMG/M metagenome (GOLD analysis project Ga0213863, IMG submission 160128) | Coastal seawater microbial communities near Pivers Island, North Carolina, United States - PICO497 | ecosystem: Environmental > Aquatic > Marine > Coastal | place: USA: North Carolina... | reverse complement strand
TAGGAGAATTGGAAAACCCCCTTATTTTTGCCGTCCAATTCCACAATGCCTTGGTGGCGGAATTGGTAGACGCGCTGGATTCAAAATCCAGTTCCTTCGGGAGTGCGGGTTCGATTCCCGCCCAAGGTACAACAGCTCGGCAGTGCTTGCACGGCCGAAATCAAAAAACCCATCTCGAGCCTTCTCGAAGATGGGTTTTTTGGTTTTGATATCTTGTTGAACAGCGTCGTTTAAGTTTGTATTTTAACCAAAAACCTCTGGACCTATGAAAAAAGTTTTGGCCGTTTTAGCGGCAATAGTTCTGCTCAGCGGATGTGGCGCGAAAAAGCCTCAAGGTGGCTTAGTGAATGCGAGCTATGCAGGCTGTGAACAGATCAAAGACCCCAATGCAGAATTCAAATGTTTCAATAACAAGTTGTCGGGTTATTTAGCCGATGAATATAGCTATCCGGAAGCCGCGCGTTCACTGGGTATCGAAGGCAAGATTTATGTGAACTTTGTAGTGGAAAGCGACGGAAGCGTCAGTAATGTAAAAGTGGTAAAAGGTTTAGACGCTTTGTTAGATGCGGAGGCTGTACGTGCGGTGCAGGCGTTGCCTAACATGATTCCGGCTACTTTCGATGGAAAACCGGTTCGAATCCAATATACCATACCGATCAACGCGAACTTAAAATAATTGGTCCCGCTGTACCCCTGCTTCGACCCGAAAGTTCTAATTTCACGGCTCCATGACAGTAGAAGAACAGAATAAGCAACAAAAATACGATAAAGCGTACCTGAGAATGGCTCAAGAATGGGCCCAGCTCAGTCATTGCACTCGTAAAAAAGTGGGGGCGTTGATTGTCAAAGATCGAATGATCATTTCTGACGGTTTTAATGGAACGCCCACAGGCTTCGAGAATCCATGTGAGGATGACGAGAATTATACGAAATGGTACGTGTTGCATGCTGAGGCGAATGCTATCCTCAAAGTGGCAGGGAGTCCAGCTTCAGCGCAAGGAGCAACCCTGTATTTAACCTTAAGCCCTTGCAAGGAATGCAGTAAGCTCGTTCACCAGGCCGGCATAAGAAGATTAGTTTACATCAACAAGTACAAGGACGACAGTGGATTGCGCTTTTTAGAGAAGGCTGGTGTAGCAACAGAACAGTTGGCGGTGGAATGAAGCGTGATTCAGTAGTCTTATGGGTCTTTGGATTCCTCATTTTCGGGGTATGGATTGGTTTGCAGTTTCGAACGGATGTGAAACAGGACCGGTCTAAATTGGACCAATTCTTTCGCTACCTGGAATACGAATACGTTGATACCCTTGATATTGACGGATTGATGGACGATGCAATGGACCATATTTTAGGTTCACTGGACCCACATAGCGCCTTTATTCCTGCCGAAGACAGCGAATACATAGCTCAACGAATGCAGGGCAACTTTTCTGGAATAGGGGTGGAGTTTCGTATTCATGAAGACACTCTAGTGTTTGTTAGTATCATGAAAAATAGTCCAGCTGCCTCGTATGGTTTGCTCGCTGGAGATCGCATTATAACCATCGATGGGGATACTGTTGTAGGTCCGCAACTTACCAACGATGAAGTCACCAGCCGTATTAAAGGCGAGGAAGGAACCTATGTGACCTTTGGGATTATGCGTGACGGCTTGTACCTAACGGCTGCGGTTCAGCGAGGGATTATTCCATTAGAAAGTGTGGTCAGTACCCAAATGCTGGGCAGTCTAGGTTATGTGCGTATGGAGCGTTTTGCTGAAACGACGCACGACGAACTGCTCGTCGCGTTGGACCGATTAGATAGTCTCAACATGCGGGGTCTCATCTTAGATTTGCGAGGAAATCCCGGAGGATACTTGCATGAGGCAGTGGCCATCGCAGATGAATTTCTTAGTGAAGATAAAAGCATAGTAATTACCAAATACGGCGATGGTAAAACTCATACGTCAAAGGCCTCTGGAGGTCAACGATACGAAGACTTGCCGCTGCACATAATTATTGACGGGAGCAGTGCCAGCGCTTCGGAGGTGGTAACGGGTGCGTTACAAGACCACGATCGCGCGACGGTTTACGGAACGACTTCCTTTGGAAAGGGATTGGTGCAAGAGGATAAAATATTATCAGACGGTTCCAAGGTGAGATTAACAGTTGCCTATTACTACACACCTTCCGGTCGTTCTATACAAAAGCCGTATAAAGGGGCAGATCTTCCCGGACAAATGGAAGGCACAGTTTTTACGAGTGATAGCGGCAAAGTCCTTTTAGCCAGCGGCGGCATTGAGCCAGATATTTACTTGTCGGCAGATTCTTCCAACAGCTACTACTGGAGTATGTCCTTTGGTACAATGGACGCTTTTGCCTTTGACCAAATTGATGCGCAACGTTCCGATTATGAGCTTTGGACTTTCGAGAGGTTCGTTACGGATTTTGAACTCTCCGACATGCAACTCTATTCGTTTTTAGAGTACGGGAGTTATGGGTTGACTTTAGAGGATTTATCAAGCACGGACATGGATGAAATCCGATTCCTTTTGAAAGCAGCCTATGCCAAAAACATTTGGGGATTCGATGCCTACAGAAATGTGCTACGAACGGACGATGTGGTTTTAAAGGAAGTCGTCCGCGCTGCTTCAACTACTCTTAAATAAAAAATCCCACTACTGCTCACGCAATAATGGGATTTTTCTTTTGCCTGATAAGGCTTGGTGACTTCCTAGTGGTCGTGACCTTCGTGCTCATCAGCTGCAGCTTCTTCAGCAGCTTCTTCAGCAACCTCTTCAGTAGCTTCTTCAGCTGTAGAATCAGCTTCTTCAGCCACTTCTTCTTCAGCAACTACCTCTTCAGTAACTTCTTCGTTTGCTACTTCAGCTTCTTCAGCTGGAGCTGCACATGCAGTCATTGCAACAGCAACAACGGCAGCAGCAAATAATTGTACCTTTTTCATTTCGAAATGATTTTGAGTTTATAAACAGTTGAAAATTACTTGAAAATCAAATGTCTACAAGTATTTCTTTCCTAAAGTTTTGAAAATTGTGCGCTTAATGACACTTTTTGAGCAACAAGTCCATTTAATTCGTCCATTGGAATACGAATTTGCTTCATGGTGTCCCTAAATCTAACGGTTAACGTATGGTCTTCTAGTGTCTGATGATCTACCGTGACACATAGAGGAGTTCCTGCCGCATCTTGACGACGGTAACGCTTTCCTATCGCATCTTTTTCGTCGTATTGCACCATGTGATCAAATTTTAACGCATTCACAACATCGCGCGCTTTCTCTGGAAGACCGTCTTTTTTCAAAAGTGGAAGAACGGCCACCTTATATGGTGCTAAAAATGCCGGAATGTTCATCACCGTGCGTGAGGAACCGTCTTCGAGTTGCTCTGTCTGGAGACTATTTGAAAGAATAGCGAGGAACATTCGGTCCAGACCAATGGAAGTTTCAACGACGTACGGCACGTAATTTTCACCCAATTCTGGATCAAAGTATTGAAGTTTTTTACCGCTAAACTCCTCATGCTGTTTTAAATCAAAGTCCGTTCTGGAATGAATGCCTTCTAATTCTTTGAAGCCAAAAGGGAATTTGAATTCAATATCAGCGGCTGCATTCGCATAGTGGGCCAATTTTTCGTGGTCGTGGAACCTGTAGTTGCTGGGTTCGAAGCCCAGGCTATTGTGCCAAGCCAATCGCTTTTCTTTCCATTTTTCGTACCATTCCATCTCGGTACCTGGGCGCACAAAGAATTGCATTTCCATTTGCTCAAATTCGCGCATTCTGAAGATGAATTGTCGCGCGACAATTTCGTTTCTAAAGGCTTTACCAATCTGCGCAATCCCAAATGGAATCTTCATGCGACCGGTTTTTTGCACGTTGAGATAGTTTAAGAAAATACCTTGAGCGGTTTCAGGTCGGAGGTATAGGGTGGATGCACCTTCCGCCACAGAACCCATCTGAGTGCCAAACATTAAATTGAATTGGCGGACATCTGTCCAATTCATCGATCCGCTTACCGGACATTTAATTTGCTCATCCTCAATAAGTTGCTTAACATCAGCAAGGTCCTCAGCTTCCATGGACTTTACGAATCGGTCCATAACAGAACGGATCTTCTCATGGTAACCGACCACGCGCGGATTCGTAGATTCAAACTGTTCGCGTTCAAAGCTTTCTCCAAATCTCTTGGCTGCCTTCGCTACTTCTTTTTCAATTTTTTGACGAATCTTTTCGACATGATCTTCGATCAGTACATCCGCACGGTAACGCTTTTTACTGTCTTTATTATCGATCAATGGATCATTAAAGGCATCGACGTGTCCGGATGCTTTCCAAGTCGTCGGGTGCATAAAGATCGCGGAATCAATACCCACTATATTTTCATGCATTTGCACCATTGCTCCCCACCAATACGCTTTGATGTTATTCTTTAGCAGGGCCCCATTCTGGCCGTAGTCGTATACAGCACTGAGGCCGTCATAAATTTCACTGCTTTGGAAAATGAACCCGTACTCTTTGGCGTGGGCAATAACGTTTTTAAACTGGTCGTCAGACATAGCAAATTATGCGTTTTTTAACAAGGGGATGAGGTTAGCGAAAAACAGCTTTACAGCAATAGCCAGCAAGATAACACCGAAAACTTTTCTGAGGATGCTGAGGCCGCCGGCTCCCATAATGCGTTCGATGCGTTCTGTATTTTTTAATACCGCATAAACAACCACCATATTCAAAATGATAGCAATGATGATATTAACGGTAGCAAATTCTGCGCGTAAGGAGACTAAGGAAGTCATCGTTCCTGCACCAGCAATCATAGGAAAAGCAATGGGTACAATGCTAGCTGTATGCGGCGATTCTTCTTTGTAAAGAGTAATGCCGAGAATCATTTCAAGGGCAAGAAAGAACAGAACAAAGCTACCGGCGATGGCAAAACTTTGCACATCAACACCCAATAAATGGAGAATGCGTTCTCCTAGAAATAGAAATACTATCATGATTGCGCCAGCCACTAGTGTAGCTTTTTCACTTTGTACGTGGCCCACTTTTTTCCTAAGGCTTACGATAATAGGTATGCTACCTAGAATATCGATAACGGCAAATAGGATAAGGAAAGCGCTTAGTGCGTCATTATAATTGAAACCCATGCGGTTAGTATTTGGTGCAAAATTAGCGCGTTTCTCTTACCTGACCATCCCTTTACTGAACTAGCTTTGTAGGTATGATAGAAATTGGTAATAAGTTGCTCTCCACTGAACTCTTCAAAAAGGAGTTTGTCTGTAATCTCAGTGCTTGCAAAGGTGCTTGTTGTGTGGAAGGTAATGCGGGCGCACCTGTAGAACCGGAAGAAGCAGCTATTCTTAAGAAAATCTATCCTAAGATTCGTAAATATTTAACGGATAAGGGGCGGAATTCCATTGAAAAGCAAGGAACTAGTGTCGCTGGTATAGGGGAACTGGAGACGCCTCTTAATGATGGCAAAGAATGTGCCTACACGGTCTTTGATCCCGATGGTACTGCGAAGTGCGGTATCGAGCAGGCGTATAACGATGGTGTAGTAGATTGGAAAAAACCAATTTCTTGCCACCTCTATCCCATCCGCATCGCTCGGTATACAGATTTTGAGGCATTAAATTACGATCGTTGGTCCATCTGCAGTGATGCCTGTGCTTTGGGAGAGGAGCTAAAGGTTCCCGTCTACAAGTTTCTGAAAGAGCCATTGATTCGAAAATACGGCCCTGACTTTTATGCCGAGCTCGAAGAAGTGGCTGCTCATTTATCGGCCGAATAAAGGAAAATACCTTTTAAAATTAGTGCTAAAGACTCACAAGGGTCTCTGCTCGCCCGTAGGCATTACCAATGGTTCATTTTTGACACAAAAAAGAGTTGTTAATAACTGTGGTAAAAACCCGATTTGACTTTCTTGATATTCCCTCAAATACGAGCCATGTTTGTATGGACCGTTCGCCAATGCAAGCGAGCGCCAGTGCCTACTCCGCGCCATAAGCACAAGTTTAATTGATTGATATTAAGCTGATTATATTTTTTTAATCGGCCTTAACGACGACTAATAATTGCAACCATGCAACAAGAACCCATTCTTCAGGAAAACAAGAACAGATTTGTAATTTTTCCTATTCAACATGACGACATCTGGCAGTGGTACAAGAAGCAAGAAGCTTCTTTTTGGACAGCGGAAGAAATAGATCTACACCAAGATGTTGTCGATTGGAAAAAGCTTTCAGACGATGAGCGTTATTTCCTAAAGCATATTCTTGCATTTTTTGCTGCATCAGACGGTATTGTTAATGAAAATTTAGCGGAGAACTTCGTAAATGAGGTGCAATATTCAGAGGCTAAATTCTTCTACGGATTTCAAATCATGATGGAAAACATCCACAGCGAGATGTATTCACTTTTGATTGACACTCTTGTAGATAATGATAGTGAAAAGGACGAACTGTTCAATGCATTAGAGCGTTTTCCAGCCATTAAGAAAAAGGCCGATTGGGCTTTGCGTTGGATTGATTCAGAATCGTTCGCAGAAAGACTAATTGCTTTTGCAGCGGTAGAAGGAATTTTCTTCTCCGGTGCGTTCTGTTCCATTTTCTGGATGAAGAAACGCGGTCTGTTACCTGGATTGGCGACTTCGAACGAATTTATTTCTCGTGACGAAGGATTGCACCGCGATTTTGCTTGTCACTTGCACAACAACCACCTAGTAAACAAAGTGCCGCAGGAGCGTATTGTTCAAATTCTTTCAGAAGCTCTAGATATTGAGCGCGAGTTTATCACGGAATCTCTTCCAGTAAACCTGATTGGAATGAATTCGAAACTGATGTCGGAATATTTGGAGTTTGTTACGGACCACCTTCTAGAAACTTTGAATTGCCCGAAAGTATATAATACAGCCAATCCATTCGATTTTATGGATATGATCTCATTGGAAGGAAAAACGAACTTTTTTGAAAAGCGTGTTTCCGAATACAAGAAAGCGGGTGTTGGCGAAGAGCAATCGGACCACAACATTGACGACGCCTTCGGCGCAATGAACTTCTAATAAGACTTACACACAACTCAAGAAAGAACAATACCATGATGCGCGTATTAAAAAGAGACGGCCATAAGGAAGCGGTTAAATTTGACAAAATCACGGCGAGAATTGAGAAACTCTGTTACGGGCTCAGCGAATATGTTGATCCTGTTTCTGTGGCAAAACGAGTTATTGACGGTGTCTATGACGGGGTAACCACCTCGGAACTGGACAATCTGGCTGCGGAGACGGCAGCCTCAATGACTATCAAGCACCCTGATTACGCAAATCTTGCAGCACGCATCGCGGTAAGTAACCTTCATAAAAGCACCAAAAAAAGCTTTTCTGAAACGGTACAAGGATTGTATGAATACATCAACCCTGAAACGGGTAAGCCTGCTCCATTAATTGCTGATGATGTTTTCGAAATCATAAGTAAAAACTCAGAATTTCTAGACTCTCAGTTGATTTATGACAGAGACTTTAGTTACGACTACTTCGGCTTCAAGACGTTAGAGCGTTCGTATTTGTTGCGTATGCACGGTAAAATCGTTGAACGTCCGCAGCACATGTTAATGCGAGTGAGTATAGGTATTCATAAGGATGATCTTGAAAGCGCTATTGAGACGTATGAGCTCATGAGTAAGAAGTACATGACGCACGCAACCCCAACGTTGTTCAATGCGGGTACTCCGAAGCCTCAGATGAGCTCATGTTTCCTACTTACTATGAAGGAGGACAGTATCGATGGTATTTATGACACACTTAAGCAAACGGCTAAGATTTCCCAAAGTGCAGGAGGTATTGGGCTAAGCATCCACAACATCCGAGGAACAGGTTCGTACATCGGCGGTACCAACGGGACGTCAAACGGTATTGTTCCGATGCTACGAGTGTACAACGATACGGCACGTTATGTAGATCAAGGCGGTGGTAAACGCAAAGGGTCTTTCGCAATTTACGTTGAGCCATGGCACTCGGATATCTACGAATTTTTGGATCTGAAAAAGAATCACGGAAAAGAGGAAATGCGTGCGCGCGATTTATTCTATGCAATGTGGATTCCAGATTTATTCATGGAGCGTGTTGAGAAGAACGAGGAGTGGACATTGATGTGTCCAAACGAGTGCCCAGGATTGTTCGATTGCCACGGTAAAGAGTTCGAAGCTCTATACACGAAATACGAGAGTGAAGGACGTGGTCGCAGAACAGTCAAAGCACGCGAAGTATGGGCAAAAATTATGGAGAGCCAGATTGAGACGGGAACGCCGTACATGCTTTACAAAGATGCCGCAAACTTAAAATCAAATCAGCAAAACCTTGGTACGATCCGTTCTTCAAACTTGTGTACCGAAATTTTAGAGTACACCTCTCCGGATGAAGTAGCGGTCTGTAATTTAGCCTCGATCGCCTTACCAATGTTCGTCACTGAAGACGGTACATTCGATCACGATAAGCTGTTCGACGTTACTTATAAGGTGACGAAAAACTTAAACAAGGTGATTGATCGCAACTACTACCCAGTAGTGGAAGCGAGAAACTCAAATATGCGTCATCGCCCAGTTGGGCTAGGTGTGCAAGGTTTAGCTGATGCCTTTATTATGTTGCGCTTGCCTTTCGATTCGGAAGAAGCCAAGCAGCTCAATAAGGATATTTTCGAAACGATGTATTACGCCGCAGTAACATCGTCTAAAGACCAAGCAAAGGTCGACGGTCCCTATGAAACCTACAAAGGATCTCCAATATCTAAAGGTAAATTCCAGCACAATCTTTGGGATGTTAAGGACGGTGAACTCAGCGGTCGTTGGGATTGGGAAACGTTACGTGGAGAGGTAAAAGAGCATGGGGTTAGAAACTCCCTGTTGATGGCTCCTATGCCCACAGCATCGACTTCGCAGATCTTAGGAAATAACGAATGTTTTGAGCCGTACACATCTAATGTGTATACTCGTCGCGTACTTTCTGGAGAATTTATTGTAGTCAACAAGCATTTGTTACACGATCTTATTGACTTAGGATTGTGGAATGATGACATGAAGAATGCACTTATGGCTTCAAACGGTTCCGTGCAGCACATTGAAGGTGTTCCGGAGAATCTTAAAGCCATTTACAAAACTGTATGGGAAATTTCCATGCGTGATATCCTTGATATGGCTGCTGATCGGGGAGTATTTATCGATCAAAGCCAGAGTCTCAATCTTTTCATGGAGGCACCAAACATGGGTAAACTCACTTCTATGCACTTCTATGCATGGAAGAAAGGATTGAAAACGGGTATGTATTACTTGCGTTCTAAGCCTGCTTCTTCTGCGATCAAGTTTACGGTTAAGAAGAATGCTCAGACAGATATGGCTCCAGGGGTTTCTGGAACAGCAACGTCAGAGAAAGTGGATAAAGTTCCTGCAGCGGATGCATCTCCTGCTGAAATTGAGGCACGAGTCGACGCTCAAAAAGCGGCCATTGCGTCAATGAAGGATGAAGTTACCATGGAAGAGAAAATTGCTTGTTCTATTGAGAATCCAGACGATTGTGTCTCTTGCGGCTCTTAGATAAAATTTAAAAAAGCACTCCTTTAAAAATCCCAAACATTGCGTTTGGGATTTTTTTTGTTTTTTTCAACAGGGTCTAAATCGAGACTAAACAGGGGTTAAACCCCTGTTTACGATGCTATTGTGAAGAAAATGAGTTTGTTAAGTACCAAAGAAATTCCTATCTTCCATAGGAACACAACCAACTCATCTTTTATGTCTAATAGTGCAGCACCTCAAAGAGACTCTAAGCGAACCCGGTCTGGGGGAGCGAGTAGAAGACCTCCTGAAGAGAGAATGACAAAGGCCCAGCTATATGCTCAAATTGGCTTGGTCATTCTCATCATAGTAGGAATATCAGCCGTTGCGATTTTCGCAACTTGATTTTATTTGCTCTGAGTCATTGAAGACGTTCACGTAACCTATCTTTGGGTTGCGAATGAAACGTCTATTTCAAATTTTCGGCGGCGGCCTTGGCTGGAGTTTAGGTGGTCCCATTGGGGCACTGCTTGGCGTAGCTTTGGGTAACATGATGCACGACCTGGTTGGCGCGGATGGTGCTGAGCCAAGCCGTTCAGGCGCGAAATGGACATCAGGGTCACAGCGTCAAGGATCGCCGAGTGATTTTCATATTTCATTACTAGTTCTCGCTGCTCGAGTTATTAAGGCGGACGGCAGAGTAAGTCAAAGTGAGTTAGACTTTGTCCGTCAGCAATTTGTTGGCATGTTCGGCAAAGAAAAAGCCAACGAAAGTTTCCAGGTATTTAAAAAAATCGTGGATCAACCCATTCCATTGACCAAGGTGTGCGCGCAGATCAATAGTTTTACCACCCATAGCACCCGTCTACAACTGATTCATTTCCTATTTAAATTGGGGCTGGCAGACGGATATTTACACCCTAGTGAGCTGGACGAGATTCAGCGTATTGCCAGAAATCTTCGTATTAACGCCTTTGACTTTGCTTCCATACAAGCCATGTTTCATAAAGGCGAAGATGCAGATTGGGCCTATAAAGTTTTAGAAGTTGAGAAGGGGGCTGGGGAGGCTGAGGTAAAGAAAGCGTATCGTAAGATGGCTTTGAAGTACCATCCCGATAGACTCGTTGATGCTGGCGATGAGGCGCAAGCCGCTGCGAAAGAAACTTTCCTAAACGTACAAAAAGCCTACGAACAGATCTGTAAAGAAAACGGCTGGAACTAATGGCGAAATTGGCGGACATTAAAGCACCCATCAGCGAGGAAATGCAACGTTTTGAGCCTAAGTTCAAAATGCATTTGAGCTCAAAGGTCCCACTAGTGGATCGCGTGATGGGGTATATGGTAAAGCGAAAGGGCAAGCAAATGCGTCCTATTCTCGTTTTCCTCAGTGCGAAATTGCTTGGAGAGGTAAATGAAAGTACCTACAGAGGGGCCTCGCTTATAGAATTGATGCATACTGCCACTTTGGTTCATGACGATGTTGTGGATGATTCAGACATGCGCCGTGGGTTTTTTAGTATCAATGCGCTTTGGAAAAATAAAGTTGCCGTTTTGATCGGTGATTACCTATTGTCTCGAGTGTTACTTCTTGCCGTAGAGACGAAAGAATATGCCCTGTTAGAGCATGTGAGCGGCGCCGTAAAGGCCATGAGTGAAGGCGAGCTGCTTCAGATTGAAAAGGCGAGAAAATTAGACATTACTGAAGAGGTCTATTATGAGGTCATTCAGCAAAAGACAGCGTCACTCATAGAGACGTGTTGTGTCGTTGGAGCGTCCAGCGTTCATGCAGATGAGGCTAGTGTGGCTAAGTTGCGTGAGATTGGCCGTCATTTAGGCTTGGCCTTTCAGATAAAAGATGATTTGTTCGATTTTGAAAAAGTTAATTTAACAGGTAAACCCGCTGGAATTGACATCAAGGAGCAAAAGATGACGTTACCACTTATTCATGCGTTAACAGAGGCTACTCCCAAACAGCGCAAATACATTATAAGAACCATTAAAAAGCACCACGACCGACCTAAAAAAGTCCAAGAAGTAGTCGACTTTGTTAGGCATTCTGGAGGACTGGATTATGCGCGTTTAAGAATGGAGGAACACATTACAAAAGCCAAAGATCTTCTCTATACCTTTCCCGGTAGTGATGTGCGCGATTCGTTTGAGTCCCTATTGGAATTTACCGTAGCTCGGAAAAAATAAATTAGAATGGAAGAATTTGAAGTTTTGCTAGATGCATTGAAATTGAATGCCTTCGAATGGGCGAAGCACATCGTCCTCGCTGTTGTTATTTTTTGGATTGGAATGCGCGTGGTGAAGGTCATGATGCGCGCTTTTACAAAGGCGCTCAGTCTTAGGGAGGTTGATGCGAGCCTTTCTACGTTCCTGCAGAGTTTTTTGAAAATCGCTTTGCAAGCGGTAGTTGTTATTGCGACGATCAATCAGCTGGGCGTTGAAACGACGAGTATAGTTGCCATTCTGGGTGCGGCAGGTTTGGCCGTAGGAATGGCATTGAGCGGAACACTACAAAATTTTGCCGGAGGCGCAATGATCCTGATGTTTAAACCCTTTAAGGTGGGTGATTTTATTGAAGCGCAAGGGTATAGTGGAACGGTAAAGAGTATTCAGATTTTCACGACCATCTTGACAACGCCTGACAACAAACAAGTGGTCATACCAAACGGGGGATTGAGTAACGGCAGTTTGATTAATTACAGTGCAGAGTCAACGCGGCGACAAGAATGGACCTTTGGCATAGGCTATGGGGACGATGTCGATAAAGCGAAAGCGATTATTAAAAGAATTATAGCATCCGACGAAAGAGTATTGCTTGAGCCTGAAGGTTTGATCGAAATAAGCGCATTAGCGGATTCCTCTGTGAATATTTTAGTTCGTGCGTGGGTAGCGAGCGAAAATTATTGGCCTTTGTATTATTCTGTGACCACAGAAGTGTATAAGGCCTTTAATGCAGAAGGTATTTCTATTCCATTTCCCCAAATGGATGTACATTTACAGAAATAATTAATATTCACTCAGCTTGCAGGCCACCCGAAAGGGTGGCTTTTTTGTTTAGTAAATGTATCTTGCAGTACTATGTCTAGAATTCCCGAAAGTATCATTGAACAGATCTTCAGCACCGCTCAAATAGAAGAGGTGATTGGGGAATTTGTGCAATTGAAGAAAAGCGGGAGCAATCTCAAAGGACTGAGTCCATTCAACAACGAGAAATCTCCGAGTTTCATGGTGAGCCCCGCGAAGCAAATATTTAAAGATTTTTCTTCGGGTAAAGGTGGGAATGTGGTGACCTTCCTTATGGAATTGGAACAGATGTCCTACCCTGAGGCGTTGCGTTGGATTGCGAAAAAATACAATATTGAAATTCCTGAAGAACGCCCGCAGACTCCTGAGGAGATTGCCGCGGGTAATCTAAAGGAAGGTGTATACTTAATTTCAGACGTTGCTGCAAAGTGGTATGTGCAGCAATTGCATGAGACCGATCAAGGCAAGGCTATTGGGTTAAGCTACTTTAAGGAGCGAGGCTTTACTGATGAAACCATTAAGAAGTTTCATTTGGGCTACAGCCCTGAGCAATCTTCGGCTTTTGCGGACTATGCATTGGCCAGTTCCTACAGTGAACAATCCTTAGAATCTTCTGGGATTAGTATGCGAAATGAACGGGGCTGGTACGATCGTTTTCGCGGCCGGGTGATGTTCCCCATTCATTCTATCTCCGGTAGGGTGTTGGGATTCGGTGGAAGGATTTTGCAAAGCAATGCGAAGGCCGCGAAATACCTCAACTCGCCGGAGAACCCTATTTACCATAAGAGCAAGGTGCTCTATGGCTTGTTTCAAGCGAAACAAGAGATTGTGAAACGTGATGAAGCGCTGCTGGTTGAGGGCTACACGGATGTTTTAAGTTTCTACCAAAACGGTGTTCAAAATGTGGTGAGTTCTTCGGGTACGGCATTGACGGAAGGTCAGATTGCTATGCTGAAGCGTTATACACCAAACATTACATTGCTTTATGACGGAGATGCTGCGGGGATTCGTGCAAGTTTTCGAGGTTTAGATATGATGTTGGAACAAGGTGTGAACGTGCGCGTTGTTCCTTTTCCAGAAGGTGAAGATCCCGACAGTTTTGCGCAAGCACACAGTACAGAGGAATTAGAAAAATACATCAAATCTAATCGCCGAGATTTTATCAGTTTCAAAACTGGAGTATTGATAGATGAGGCCGCCGGTGATCCGCTCAAGCGAGCGCAGATGGTGAGAGAAATTGTGGCGAGTATTGCTAAGGTGCCGGATCGAATTGGTCAAGAAGTTTTCGTCAAGGAAGCGGCACGTCTATTAGATATAGATGCTGCTGCACTATTTGATGAATTGCACCGATTATTAAACGATCAGTCCCGTCAAGCCCGAAGAAAACAGCAACAAGAACCGCCAATGGAGGTGGTTACCGGCGGTGTGCCTGAAGAGGCTAAAATCCTTGGTTATGAGCAAGAGAAAACCTTGATTCATTTGGCCATTAGTAAGGGCACAGAGATCATGCTCGAAGAGGGTATTGATCCAGAAGAGGTGAATCCTGTGACTGTGGCGGATTGGATCAAGCAGGAGCTGGACAATGATGGGATTACGTTTCAAGTACCGGTTTTTGCAAAGGCCTATGGATTGCTATGTGCAGAATTGGAAGAAGGTGAGGTGCCGGTGACATCATGGTGGGTGCGTCAACCGGACCCGGAGGTCGTGGAATTGGTCACCGAAGCATTGACAGAGAAATATACTCTCGCAAAATGGGAGGCCCGTGAGATCTATCTACCAAAGGAAAAAAACATCATCTTCTCTTTGGTGCGCGATACCGTGTTTCGCTTTAAATACATGCACGTGAAACGTCAGTTAGAGCTTTTGAAGTCGAAGTTAGATGGCGACGACATTCAGATTGATCATTATATGAATGAGTTCTCTAAATGGAACCAATTGCGTCAAATGCTGGACGATGAACTCAATCGCGTGGTGTAAATCCACAGCTTCTCAAGGCGGATATTGCTTCAAATAACCGGTCCGTAAATGCAACTTCTTTCAATACCGTGTAGGATGCGTTCATACCATCGAGCATTTCGAGATAACGCTTGTGGAGTTCGTCGCGTCTATCAAGATCCTCCCGCATAGGATCTTCGTAAGCTTTATTTGTAGGAGCACACACGAGGTAGTGCAGGTGAGCAGGAATGGGGGTGAATGCTTCAACGGGACGTTGGAATTTATCAGCGGCCCATACAGCTAAGGTGATTCCATCGGTGTCGAATAAGGTAGCCTGGGCATGCGCATCAAAATAGCCATGGATGCGTTGTTGGTCGATTTGGCCCGTCGCGATGGTGTTGAACACGGCCTCATTTACATTTGATGCCATAATTCCATTTTCGCTCATGTAGTGGCGCGCATATTCGGGTACTGCAGGCAGTTGGAACAGTTCGCTTAGCGCAGCGCACAAGCGCGATTTATAGGTGCTTTCAGTACCGGTGAGAACGATGTGTGGCATTAGCGAGGGAATTTATAGAGAAGGAGTTGCTCGTTTGCCCAGAACTTGCTGTCGCTTGCGGTGATTTGGTAATCTTCTGTAAAATCTTCTGAGGGCAGCGCATCGTATTGTACCATGCCATCCTTTTCTAATGCCCTCTTACTGGCGGTATTGCTCGAGAGCGTTCGACCAATGATGGGCGATGCATCGAATGTATTGCCTAATGTTAAGGCAGCCTGTGCCGCTTTTGTAGCAATGCCTTTTCCCCAATGTTCCCGAAAAAATCGGAAGCCTAAATCAACGCCCCAAGGGTTCTTCTTTAGTCCGCACCAACCTAATGGTGTGTTGCTTGCAGCCTCTGTAACGATCCAGCGGCCGTAGCCGTCGCGTTGGTAATTGGGATAGGATAGTATGAGTTCGCGCGCCATGGCTTCACTCGAAAATCCACTGTCGCCAGT
>Ga0213863_10001782_pt1 | contig 15514 bp, 13 predicted proteins | sample PICome_8_FD_160128 | JGI IMG/M metagenome (GOLD analysis project Ga0213863, IMG submission 160128) | Coastal seawater microbial communities near Pivers Island, North Carolina, United States - PICO497 | ecosystem: Environmental > Aquatic > Marine > Coastal | place: USA: North Carolina... | reverse complement strand
TTTCACCTGCAGGGAGACCAGTCAGATGGGCCCAAAATGGTTTTTCCCCTACCTATGGGAAATAAAAAGCGTTTTTTTAGAAAGAGCCCGGTCACTTTCAATAAGGAAATCGTCTCACTCAAACACTTCATCACCGAAGATGGAACTTATGGTGCAACTTTCTCTTTCAATAAAACTGCCGCCGGGCGAATTGCCGCTATCACTACCAGTAATCAAGGTAAATGGCTCGTCGCCATGCTGAACGGGCGCCCCGTAGACGCCGTCTTCATCGACGAACCTGTTGGTGACGGAAGGCTCGTCATCTGGCGCGGAATAAAACAAGTCGAAATCATTCGTTTTGAATACGCCATGCCCATCACCGGTGAAACAACCAAGCAGTGGAAGGAGAGAATCAAGGGGCACGAAAAACAACGAAAAACCGCTCAAAAAGAAGCACAAGAAGCACAAACCGAACGGAACCGCCGCCGAAACAATTAAAGATGAAATTTCCCGGAATTCTCTTACTTCTTTCTCTGACTCTCACAGCAGCCGAACCACTCAAGCTGGTGCTTCCCACCGATAATCGAGCCATCTTTGATGGGAAACCCGAGGATTTCTATATGTATGTCCTCAGACCCTCAGGAAACAAAGCATCTCAACACTGGACTGCCGGCCAATACGGATTTGTTCGTACGATTATTGATACTGAAAAAGAAGGGCCAATCGCCACAAAGTTTCACGAAGGACTCGATATCAAACCCACCAAACGAGATCGAAGCGGAAACCCTCTTGATGAGATCCGTGCGATTGCAGATGGTGAGATTGTTTATATCAATAATAGCTCAGGCGGGAGCACTTATGGCCGATATATCGTAATTAAACACGACTGGGACTGCGGCCCCTTTTTCAGTCTTTATGCTCACCTTTCACGAGTTAATTCAAAGGTAGGTGACAAAGTCATCGGTGGATCTCCAATCGCTATAATGGGCTATACCGGAGCTGGTATCAGCCGAACTCGAGCACACCTCCACCTCGAACTCTGTATGCTTTCGACCAAAAACTTTAACGACTGGATTGGGACGAAAGCACCCCACGGAATCTACGACGGACGGAACCTCATTGGCATTGATCTCGCCTCTCTCTTTCTGGCAACAAAAGAAAGTGACAAGGTAACAATACCTAAGTTTCTTGAGAGTGATTCTCCCTACTTTAAAGTAGCGATCCCACGGAAAGACGAACTGGAAATCACCAGACGCTATCCCTGGCTAAAAAAAGGAGATCATGACTCCGATAGTCCGTCTTTGGAAATTTCGTTTACCGATTCGGGCATCCCGCTTTCTGTTGTGCCAAGCCACCGTAAAGTCACGAAGGCAACTATCACTTTCGCTCGCACTACCCGCTCAAAGCATGAGTTTTATACAAGGGGACGTCTGACCGGGGTCGGCCGCAAGGCCAGCCTCACTCGCAACGGACGTAAATTTGTTGCGCTGTTCACAAACGAATATACCAAGCCATAATTCAGACTCACGACCGAAAAACCAGATGACTCCTGAAGAAAACCTCGCCTCGCTTGGCCTCGAAATCCCCGATGTCGCTACCCCACTTGGATCATATCTTAATGCTAGCCGGTCCGGGAACCTCCTTTATATTTCGGGAGGACTCCCCATCATGGGCGATGAAAAATATCTAGGGAAAGTGCCGACCGAATGTAATGTCGAAGATGCCAATAAGGCAGCTCGCTTAGCCGTCATTACTCGCCTCGCCGTCATTAAATCGGAACTCGGATCAATCAATCAGGTCGCTCGTATTGTTTCGGTCTCAGGCTTTGTGAACGCCGCGCCTGATTTCACAGACCACCCTCAGGTTGTCAATGGAGCCTCGGATCTCCTTGTCGAAATCTTCGGTGAGATCGGAAAGCATTCCCGCACTGCTGTTGGCTGTTCCTCTTTACCTCTTGGCGTTGCTGTTGAAGTCAGCCTTATTGTTGAGGTGAAACCCTGACTTTTATGGAACTTCCCGAGCGCGTCACCCTTCCATTTTCCCTTGAGGAGTTCCCGGAAATTATTGACGTTCGCTCACCTGCTGAATTCGAGATCGACCATATCCCCGGCGCCATTAATTTGCCGGTTTTGGATAATCAAGAGCGCCATGAAGTCGGACTCCTTCATGCTCAAAACCCCTATAAAGCGCGCCGACTCGGTGCGACCTTGATCACAAAGAACATACACCGTCACCTCGCCGGATCCCTAAAGGATAATCCTAACTCATTCGCCCCGCTCGTTTATTGCTGGCGTGGTAATCTGCGATCCAACTCGATGGCCCTTATTTTTCGAGCCATTGGTTGGAGGTCTCGGGTTCTAACCGGAGGCTATCAAGCTTGGCGTAAGCACCTGAGCGCAGACCTCGATCCACTGATCGGCGCAAGTAAGCCAAGGCTGATCATTCTGGGCGGTCTGACTGGCTGCGGAAAAACCCGCTTACTTCATGGACTAAATCGCCAAGGGGCTCAGATTCTTGATCTTGAGGGACTTGCAAACCACAAAGGATCAATTTTAGGCAACGCTCCCGACAGTCCGCAACCTGGTCAGAAGCGCTTTGAATCCCGACTTTGGGAAGAATTCCAGAAGTTTGATCCAAACAAACCGGTATTTACTGAAGCCGAGTCCAATCGAATCGGTCGCCTACAGTGTCCGCCACCTCTGTGGAAACGCCTCGGGGAAGGAAAAGTGGTACTGGTTGATCTCCCCTTACCAGAGCGAGGTAAATTACTCGCGCTCGAATACGAGCATTTCATCGCAAACCCCCAATCACTCAAGGACACCTTGGATGGCTTACGGAGGCTGCGTGGTCACGAACAAGTTGACGAATGGCATCGTCAAATTGACGCTTGTGATTGGCCCGGCTTCCTCGAGTCAATTCTCTTGAAGCACTACGACCTTTGCTACCGGCGACCTGGGTCAGAAGATTCTATTTATTCCGAACCCATTGCTACTGTCTCAATCACTAGCGCTAGCGATAGCGATTATGAAAATGCGGCGGCTGAGCTAATCGCTAAACACTCGTGATTGACGTCCACAATCACCTTCAAGATCCAAGATTTCTCGGTAGACAAAGCGAGATCATCGAGACCATGAAAGAGACCGGCATCACAGGCTGTGTCGTGACGGGAACATCGGAAACCGATTGGCCAGAAGTCGCCCGTCTCGCTGATAAATTCCCAGATTTTATCAGCCCTGCCTTCGGACTTCATCCTTGGAAGATCAACTCCCGCTCATCGGTTTGGCTAGAAACTCTGAAAAACTATCTCCATCGATTTCCCCATGCCACGCTCGGTGAGTGTGGCCTCGATCGCTGGATGAAATCTCCGAACCTAGAGGATCAGCATCAAATCTTTCGGGAACAAATGAATCTTGCTCTTTCCCTAGATCGTCCGATCACCATCCACTGCCTAAAAGCCTGGGGTCCTATGATGTCCGAGCTTAGGGGGCTCCAACGCCTTCCCCGCTTTCTTTTCCACTCATTTGGCGGGTCACTAGAGATAGGGAAGGAAGCCGCTCGCATGGGAGGCTTTTTTTCGTTTTCGGGATACTTTCTCCAACCTAAAAAAGCTAGGACTCGCGAAATTTTTAGTCGCCTCCCAATTGAACGAATCCTTGTTGAAACTGATGCTCCTGAGATGGCGTTACCGAATCCAAAATTTCAATTCAAAAACCTCAATCATCCTGCAAATCTTGCCTTTATCTCCCGTGAACTTGCTAAAATCTGCGATACCGAACAGGAAACATTCACCACAAACACATATGCCTTTTGGGGAGAAGATCAGAAGATTCGTTAGTCCACAAAAAAGGGCGCGGTTTCCCGTGCCCTTTGTAATCTGAATCTTATACCTATCCCACCTAGTGAGATCGGCAGAACTCCTCGAAACGACCAATCCCCTCGTTAAGAACATCTAGGGTGGTGCAATAACTAATGCGAACACCCATATCGTGACCAAAGGCCACGCCAGGAACCGCAGCCACTTTGTAACGGGTCAAAAGCTTGTCGCAGAGGTTGACCGACTTGAGGCCGAGGCCAGCGCAATTCACAAAAAAGTAAAAGGCTCCCTTGGGTTCAACAACACTCACATTCGGAATCGCCTTGAGACGAGCCAGCATAAATTGCCGACGCACGTCATACTCCCCACGCAAATTATCGATGAACGGAGCTGATGCTTCGTCAGTGAGCGCAGCAAGTGCTCCATATTGAGCAAAGCTTGTCGCATTCGAACTAGTGTGCCCCTGAATAGTCGAAAGTGCCTTCGCAATAGTATCGGGAGCGGCCGTATAACCAATTCGCCAACCGGTCATTGAGTGTGATTTGGAGAATCCATTGACAGTTATAGTGAGATTGTAGGCATCTTCATTGACCGATGCCACGCTAACGTGCTTCTCCTCGCCATAAACTAGGTGTTCGTAAATCTCGTCAGCGAGAATTATGATATCCTCGTAGGAAGCGACTTCTACAATTCCTTCAATTTCTTCGCGGCTGTAAACCGAGCCTGTTGGGTTACCCGGAGTATTCAAAACAATCATCTTAGTGCGAGGAGACATCGCGTCTTCGAACTCCTCAGCTGTGATCTTCCACTTGTTACTTTCTTTGGTCTCTACCATCACGGGAACCCCGCCAGCTAATTTTACCATCTCGGGGTAGCTCACCCAGTATGGGGAAGGAATGATCACTTCATCCCCTTCTTCAATAACGGCAAGGATCGCATTGTAACAGGCCTGCTTTGCGCCTGAGGTGACACAAATCTGGCTCGGGTCATAGTCAACGTTATTTTGAGTCTTAAGCTTGGTTGAGAGCGCCTCGCGTAGCTCTGGAATTCCTGCAGCGGGAGTGTATTTTGTTTTTCCTTCCGCTAGAGCAGTGTATGCCGCCTGCTTGATGAAATCGGGGGTGTCACAGTCTGGCTCGCCGCCAGCAAGCCCATAAATTTCTTCACCTGCAGCTCGCAGTGCCTTGGCCTGATTGGTAACGGAGAGGGTCAGCGAAGGAGTTACTGAGGTTACGCGATTTGAGAGACTTTCCATGATGTTGTTTAGATAAGTAATACCCCAAAACCGGGAAAAAAACATCTATGGTAGCGTTTGTCGCGTTTCTCCCCGAGGAGCGGAAGATTTCTGCACCTGAGAAGTCATCCTTGCAAGGCAAATGAGTTTTGTCCGTGGATTTTTTTGTGACTCCGTGACTTAAGCCCATCAGGGGGCATCGAAACTTGCAGTCACCCACTTTCCGATCTTTTTGTCAGAAACCAGCTGGAATCGACATTCCTTGGCCTTAGATAAAACTTCCTCCCATTGCTCGGCTAGGATTCCTGATAAAATAAGACGTCCCCTGCTTTCAATCCATTTTGTCATCAAAGGAAGAGCCTCAACGAGGACTGTCGAAAAAAGGTTGGCTGCCACCACCTGAAATCTTTGGGAATTCTTCCACTCAAAAACATCAGCTTCAAAGATCTCAATCCCCGTAATTTGGTTTCGCTCAATATTTAGAGCCGCCACCTCAACAGCCTTGGCGTCGAAATCAAACGCCTTGACCTTCCCTGCTCCTAAAAGCTTACCAGCGATTGCCAAAACCCCACTTCCAGTTCCCAGATCCAAAAAGCTCCAGCCAGAAGGAACCCTCTCCGAATGGTCAACCAATAATCTCAGGCAGGTCGCAGTAGTCGGGTGATCGCCGGTTCCAAAAGCCATCTCCGGAGGAACTACAATGACTTTTTTATCAGGATAGATTCCCTTCGCCACCTCAACCTGCGAAATAATGAGACGATCTCGAATCATCAACGGCTCGACCTTAGGAGCACTCATCGCCACCCAATTCCGTGTTTTCAACTCACGGACCGTTCCTCCGAATTGCTCCTTTATCTCGAGCGCTCCTCCCTCATTCTCGCAATAGACCTCGACCCGAATCGACTTGCCCCCCTTTATCCCGCTAATGACCGAGTTTGGATTTCCGTAGAATCTTTCCTCCCACGCGTCAGCCCATTTCACGGCGGACAATTTAGACCAAACCCACATCCCGCAAGGTTAGTCAGGCCAACCAAAGACATCAAGACTTAAGAGACTGACTCACAATATGTTCATGCGTAAAAGCAGGTGGCCTCAAATCTCCTAGGTCGACGTATTCCGACCAATTCCGAAGTTTAAAATCATCCCGCGGGTTACCACGAAGCTTGATCCGGCGCTTCCGCTCAACATCATCACAGCTTAGAAAAATGACCTGAACCGAAGTCTTAAAGCGCTCTTCCAGTCCATCTCGCCAACCGGGGTCCCTAATTTCAGAGGTAAAGGGGCCAACAAGAACCACATCGATCTTGGATAAATTTTCGGCCGCTGTTGCAAACAAACAATCGTAAACTGGAGCTCGAAAGGCTGCCTTGTAGTCCGGGGAATCCCGATCGTTGAGGCCCAATCCAGCAAGAACTAATCCAGCACGCACCACCGGTTCAGTCACGGTATCGCTATCCAGAAAACAGGCACCCTTTTCGGCTGCCAGTCTTCTTCCGTAGGTGCTCTTTCCGGCTCCAGCGGGACCACAAATCACCCAAAGCTGACCCATTAGTATTTGCCAACCTTTCCGGCATCTACGGGCTGGACGAACTTCGCAATAGTCTGCTTGGCATGAGCTTTTCCAGCTTGGGCATCGTAAGCTTCATCAGATCCCTCGAGCTCCATCGCGTAGCCAAAGTGAAGTTGATAGAGCTTTTTCCCATCGACCTCCGATTTTAGAGAGAAAGCCGGATGCTTTTGGTATACTTCGACCCACGCTTTCCGAACGTCTTTCCAATATTCCCCGGTCTTCTCCCAAGTTGTTTCAGCTGCCACGAGTGACGGTTCGCTTATCCGCTCGTAGCGGTTGATCCCTAATTCTTGGCCAACGATTGAAATTTGTCCGCCCTCTCCCAGAGCCAGTTTTTGATTCTGCTGGGTGTGAACCCAACCATTGCTCGTGATTGTCAACTCGTGAACACCTTGTAAGACCTGATAATCGCTCCGGACCGCAAATTCCCTGCGGGGTAAAGGCCGCCAGCAAGAATCACTGCGCCAGGTCGACATGCCACCCGCATGGTTCCAGCGCCCAACGACCTCGTAGCGCGGCGAATCATCTACTTGAAAAACCGCCTGCGTCCACTTTCCTTTTACTTTGCGAGGCTTCATTTTTTCTTTAGCCCAAGTGGAATTCCCGCGGAAGGTTTGAAGGTCAGTATCTTCATAGCTCCAATCCTGTCGCCAATGTTTCATGACCATTGGGCCCATCTCCTTACCCTCTTCATCTTTGAAATACATTACGAGGGTGTGCTGAAGACTGATAAACCTATCCTCGGACGCAAGGACCTGAACATGCTCAGTGCCCCAAGAAAAATAGGGCTTGGGTGGTTTATAACCCTTCGTGAAGCCCATCGTCTCGATAAAATCAAAGCTGACTCGATAACTCCCTGACAAAGCTAAGATTGCCCGACGATCCTTCTCGATTTTAGAATCTACCTTCTTTTGAAGGCTTTCCCAGTGATCAGAAGGCTTCCCATCGAGGACAACTTCTTGGCCTCGACTCGTCCCACCACGTGGTTGCATCTTCTCAACCTCCGAGAAAGGCCAAGCAAAGACATGGCCGCGAACAACCTTTTCCTCCTTCTTTTCAACCTCTTCAGCGTGAGAAAACAGAACAAAAACAGCACTAATCAGGATTATCCGCTTCATGGTAGTAACATTTATGATTTTTCTAAAATTGCAACAGACCAAAATCTCAATGATTTTAAAATCTCCTCATTATTTAATATGATACTGGGAAGGGATGACGAATCATCTCACTCGAAAATAAAACGAATCCCCCAAGAAATCCATAAAGGCATCGTCACAAGAGCTACGATCGAAGTTGCGATGACACCCTGCACGGCCACCCCCGGACTCCCACCGTAGTGGCGAGCCACAATGATTGGCGAGACCGCAGCCGGCATTGAAGCCTGAACCAAAAGGACCTGCTTTAGCTCTGGGATCACAGGCAACCATTTGGCCGCCGCTAGAAATACAACAGGCATTATTACGATTCGCACTAAAAGCGATCCAGTCGCCACTTTTTTGGAAATTCGCTCTTTTCCAATCAAATCGTACATCATCGCTCCAATCAAAACGAGGCCAATCGGGAAGGCACAAACTCCGAGCCATGAGATCATCTGACGGACGCCAGCGCCTACGATCCCTCCTCCTGATTCCTCAAGAAACTGCCATCCCCCCGTTGAGGAAAGGGCCACTCCCAATACAACCGAAACCGTTGGCCCATTTATTAGGAGCTTGGGATTACCAAAAACCGACCCCGTCATGATCATCACCCCGACCATCCATAACGCACTGTCACCACCGAGACTGTGTATAAAAAGGACCCCATAAACCTGCTCGTTACCATTCATTGAGACGAACAGTGCTCCCAGAAGCGGGATCGCAATATAACCATAATTCTGCGTTCCCACCGCAACACAAAAAGTCCGCCGGCCATTCCCAGGCTTCAATCCGAGCCCAAGTCCCATCAAATAAGCGACCGCCATACCCAAAATCACCAGTCCAAATCCTAACCCCACGCCCCATGCCAAGACATCAAATTGTCTCACCAAATCATTACCCAAGGTTTTATCCAAAATCAAACAAGGATAGAGGCAATGAATTACCATCTTCAGCATCCCCTTTTCCATTTCCGGAGTCACCACTTTGGTGGCCCTAAGGAACAACCCTACTCCTACCAAGAGGTAGACTGGAAGGATCGCCTGCAAGATAACCGAAAAACTCACGCTCTTATTTGCATCGTCGCAGCTTAATCTGCAAGCAGTATGAAAAGAGCCTGATTTATACTGAATTTCAAGCAGTCACGTTAAAGCTCCTTCTTTCGTCTCTTCATTGCCGCGTTCTCTGCTTATTCGATTTGGCTTCTTCACGAGCTTTTTTACGCACTGCACGTTTTGCTTTCCTCTTCACCTTGTCGTCTGAAGTGGGCTCATCAGTAATACCCAAATCTTTTTTCAACGCCTCGGGCACCGTTACCGTTTTACCTTTAATTTCGAGTTTTTTCACGATGGCGATCTGGCTGTCGACCTGACCGGTTTCAGCAGCATTCCCTCCGGGAATGAACTCTCCAAATGGACGACCAATCGATTCAAGATCCTGCCGCATAAGATCCTGCATCTTTTTCATGCGAATGGCCTGAGCACTTTGATGAGCTAGGTTCTTCATCTCCTTCGGATCCTTCTTAAGGTGGTAGAGTTGATCTTCGTCAAAGAAGCCGGGGCGCTCAGCCCCTCTCACACCGATGCCTAAACGTCCGATATAGGACATAGCTTTAGGTAAATTTTTCGGAGTGGCTTTCTTGATGGCAGCGATTTGACCCTTGGTATAGCGAACGGCAATGTAGGACCAGTCTTTCGTGACCGTTGCCCGTGCAGCTCCCATTTCAAGATAAAGATGATTCCGCCAATCACTGGCTTGACCATCTTTGAAAAGAGGAGTGAGGCTCTTTCCATCGATACGGTAAAGCTCGGGTTTCTCCGTTTTTCCCAGTTCAAAATAAGTCGGAACCAGGTCGACATTCTGCACAAGCTCTTCACAAACCTGCCCTGCGGGGATTCCTTTTGGCCACCGCATGATCATAGGCACCTGGCAACTCCCGTGTGAAAAGACGGAAGCCTTGCCGTCGCGACCGTGATCCGGTGCGAAAATCACCAGGGTGTTGTCATCGATTCCGAGTTCCTTGAGCTTCCGGAAAATTGCCCCAAGCGAATCATCGATCCACGCTTCACCCGCGACGTGACTGTCGGGATCAAAACCTTTTTCCGTGATCGTTTTAAGAAGCTCTTTCCGAGGTGTCATGACCCCGGGAAGACTTTGAACTTCCCCCTCTCCCGTAACGAGCGGATGGTCCATAGATTTTCGCCATGACCGATCCGGCCCGTGCAGCAAGGTGCTACAAAGATGAAGATAAAAGGGACCGTCCTTATTCTCTTCAATAAACTCCAGAGCAGCCACCGTCGTCCACTCCGGGTTATGCTGGGAATAGGGCGGGGGTGTATTGCTCGGGTAGACATTCTTCGCCCATGAAAAACCAAGTTCCTGAAGATAACGCCGCATCCAACGCTCGTTGTACTTGAACTGAGCCGAAATTTCTGGCCCGGGACTGGCACCTTTCGGAATGTTGATCCATTTGTCTTTCCCTTTGTAGAACTCCGGGAAATCCAAGCTGGAAGTGAGATGAAATTTCCCAACAAAACCGGTGGTGTAGCCGGCCTTACGGAGAACATTTCCGACGTTCATTTTGTCCCGTTCCAGCGCAACATTGAAACCGGGAAGCCCCTGATTTTCTCTCCCACCGACCGCATCAGCGTAGAGTTTACTATGCGAATTACCAGCAAAGCGACCGGTCAGAAAACTGTATCGAGATGGAGTGCAAACCGAGCTGCTGACATAGGCACGGGTAAACTTCATTCCTTCCTCTGCCATGCGGTCCAGATTCGGCGTGTAAGTATCGCCCCCGAATGCGGCGATGCTCGAAGGATTTTGATCATCGATCAGAAACATAATGATATTGGGGCGTTCTCCGCGAGCGGCGGTGATAAGCATTGCCAAAAAGGAGAGCAAAAATGTAAAATAGGGTTTCATGGTAGGATTGATCAAGTAACATGCGATCCGCGGGGGAAGGGTCATTTAGAGCTTTCTGGAGATTGGTTGTTCTTCTTTGCTTTGCGCTCTTTGATGCGTTGAGCCTTCTTTTTAGCACGGGCTGCTTTCTTCTCTTTGTTCGACATCTTTTTGGCGGGCTCAACGGTAGCATTACTCCACCGTTTTGGCTGCTTGCTCATCGGATCTGCCATCTCGTCGAGCCATGCATTGTATTTGGCTGTGAGTTCGGAAACGACTTTCGGATATTTTGCCGCGAGGTCTGTTGTTTCGCTGAGATCTTTTTTAAGATTGTAGAGCTCAATGCGCTTTTTCTCTGCAACAAGTTTCCAATTCCCGGAACGAATGGCCCACTTTCCTTTTTCACCCGCAGAGCTCCAATAAAATTCGTCGTGGAGTTTCTCGGTTTCACCTTTGAGGGCGGGCAGAATGCTTTTGCCGTCCAGAGCTTTTCCCTTTGGCATGGGAAGGCCAGCGGCATCGAGAGCGGTGGCAAATAGATCAATCGACCACATAGGGACTTCGCACTTTTTTCCACCTTTCAATTGAGCCGGCCAAGATACAACGAAGGGGACATGAACCCCACCTTCGTAGTCCATCTGCTTGAAACCGCGAAGCGGGGCATTATTGGCGCTCATAGTCTTGGAACCGCCATTGTCCGTGAGAAAGATCAGAAGCGTGTTGTCGAAGATGTTGTGTTTTTTCAGCGAGCTCACGATTTTTCCCACTCCCAGATCAAGATGTTTGATCATGGCCATAAGGGTGTCCCGTTTTTTGTTCCCAGTTACATTTTTTATATCTTCATCGGGAGCCTCCGGCGGAGAATGAACAGCGTTGTAAGCCACATAGAGAAAGAAAGGCTCCTCTTTATGACGATTGATAAAGCTAACCGCTTCCTCGGTGATTCGAGTGGTAAGGTATCCTTCTTCTTTGATCGGCTTAAGCCCCCGATAAATAGGGTGGTCCATATCTGAATGATCAAAGTAGGGATGTGCTCCACGTCCCATGAATCCATAGAATTCATCAAAGCCTCGATTCATGGCATGGTATTCTTCAGTCAGTCCAAGATGCCACTTACCTAAGGCACCCGAGACGTAACCAGCTGGCTTGAGTCGCTGGGGAATAAACACCTCATCAAGCGGAACGCCCGAGCCACCTTCCCCCGCTGTATAAATTCCAAATCGTTGTTGATAGCGGCCTGTCATGAGTCCGGCACGAGTCGTCGAACACACGTGTCCACTGGTATAGCCTTGAGTGCATATAACGGACGAATGAGCAAGGTCATCGATATTCGGGGTCCTTACCTCTGGCGGAGAATGCGGATTGTAGCTGACGTCGGCATATCCCTGGTCATCAGTGAGAATGATGACGATGTTCGGTTTGTCTTCCGCCGAAATAATTGAAGGTATTCCAAACAGGCTGAAGACTAGTGTATGTAGGATGTATCGAAATCTCATGATTACTTTTGAAATTTAGTTGGATGGAGTGATATTGAAAAGACGATCGATTTGTTCGCTGGTCAGAGCGAATCCGAAGAATGCGAGTTCGTCGATTCGGCCGTGCCAGAATCCCGACCTCTGATGTCGCTTCTCGACGTCGGGTTTTTTAGGGATTCCCCCGATGTTAAAAGGTTTGTGGGGTTTACCATGAAATCCATGTGAGGACTCCGAGGAAACGAGGACTCCGTTTCGGTAGAGCCGCAATTCTTCATTCGATCTAACAACAGCTACATGCGTCCACTCTTCGAGTGGCAAGGGTGACGAATCTACGATCTGCAGGGATTCCTCTCCACTGGCGAGGGTGAGCCCTAAATGCCCATGATCACCGACAAGCCCGAAGCAAAATGTTTCGTCGCCTGAGAGATTCTTGTCTGAGACAAGAACAGCGTTCCTTGGCAAAGTCTTAGTACGGACCCAGGCTATTATGGTAAACTTGCTTGTCGGGAGAGTGAAGCCCGGAGAGATCTGCGCATAGCCTCCCCTTTTAGGTCCATCCAAACGAAGGGATGAGCCGATACGGCCCGGAGCGAATGGTTGGCGGCGCTTACCACCTTTCACGACCGAGGCCGGATTTCGAAGACCTTTAGCCGTGTCCTTCAAAATTTGTCCGTCGTCAATGATGGCCATGCGATAGTAGGCAAGCGGCAGGAGCTCACGAACTTTGCCACTGTAAGTTGGGTCCGGCTCATCGAGGTTTCTGAGGAATCGCTGATCGTCTACCGAGATGCCGAGAGGAATAAACGTCGAGTGATTGATGCGGGTCGCTTGATTGGTGACCAGACGGACCGGATCGATCGAAGGGTCTTCTTCCTTGGGTCGCACTTCCACTTCACCCTTGAAAACATGGACCTCACTGCTCCGTTCACCAACGACCTCAATCGCGAATTCCGTGCCGAAATCAACCACTTCAGCATCCGGGGTCTCCACGGTGAAGCCGATTCCCTCTGGCGGAACATTCGCAGCAAGGCGACCTTCGTTTAAGATCATGAACACTGGGCTATGAATTTCGAATGAAGCCGGTGCTTCGATGAGCACCTCAACACCCGACTCAAAGGTAATTTCAACAAGACCTTCGTCGAGTTGGTAGCTTCCGATTCGCACCGCGCTTCCATTCCGGAAGTCAGATGAGACACCAAACAGTTCGAGACTGGCGGCCACATTCCCAGTCAGGGAACCGACCATTTCACCCGGTTTCATTTTGGAAGGCGTCCCCCACTGCGACCACAAAGCCACTCCGATCAACACCAATGCCGCGACCGCTGCTAATGGTTTCCATAGACTAAAGGAGTTCGAAGAAACCTCGGATTCTTCTGGAGGCCTGGGCAAGTGTAACTCACCCAAGACACCGTGTTCCCAGGCAAGCATGGTGTGAATCTGACAGTATTCGAGGTAGTATTTTTTTGCCTCAGGATGCTGGCGCATGATCTCCATGAACCAGCGGTTATGTTCTGGCGACAGCTCACCCTCCGTCAACTCAATAAGGAGAGACTCCAGTTTCTTTTTCTCGTCCTCCGTCATACTGCTTCCTCCGGACGTTCACGTTTGACGCACTCGATCAAAACGGCACGTGCTCTAAAAAGGGCCTGCTTGATTGAGTTTTCTGACTGCCCGCTTTGGGCAGCGATGGATTTCACAGTCGCGCCTTCGGTATATCGACGGCGGATAAGTTCCTGATACCGCTCGTTGAGTTTTTCGATGCAGTCGCTCAGAAGCCGTTGTTTTTCTTCCTGTCGCTCGCAAAGCTGCTCCGCGTCTTCGGCAATCTCTTGCAGGAAGTCATCGTCGAAAACAAGACGATCCCGGGTGAGCTTCTGCCGGTGTGCCATGACCTGAAAATAAGCAACTTTGAGCATCCAAGCACCGAAGTTGGAACCGAGCTCGAAGTCATGCGCCTTACGCCAGAGAACAGCATTGGTCTCCTGCATTACATCCTCCGCCTGAGTCCGATTACCAACAAGCGACAACACATAGGCGTAGAGCCGGCTCTGATGGCTGGTCAGAAGCTGAACAAATTCAAAGGATGACTCTGGTCGTTTTTCGGGCATTTATCTCCGTGCTCAATTTCAGGTGGTTACTAGGGATATAGCACGAGAGAGTGTTTTAGTTACGGTAGAAATAAAAAAAGCAATAAAGCGCAACTAAAAGTATCAACCCCCTTGAATTGAAACCTCATTTTGGCAATGAAGAACATATCAAAGAATCTAAGGTCAGAAACGCCTTAAAAGGTCTATCCTGGAAAATCATCATAATCGTCTACGTGAAGACGACAGAAATTGAATCCGCACTTGAAATTGGCTCGATTAACTTTTTTTTGCCCTGATCCGGAGGATGGTTCGAGCGTCGGTTATCTTTAGTCCACGAATTGTGATCAACCCTAGAGCGCCAACTTTGGTTTCACCTTTTGCAGAGCCAAATTCCCATTTAAACCGTTCTCCGGGCTTGATCTTGAAGTTTTGCAATCGTCTCAAGGTAAGATCAGAAGTTGCAGAAGTGGGAATCTTAAATTTGGTATCCAAATCGTTGAAGGAAACAAGGAAGAGCGACATTTCCAAAATTTCCGCAGTATCCTTAAAATTCTTCCAACGAAAGAACGCATTGATCTGACCTGCTTCTTTACTGTTTAGATTATCGGGCCAAGGAAGTTTAGAGTTACACGAAGCGTTGGCGAAAACTGGATAGGACTGATCCTTGCGCATGCTGAGCCAGTCGAATGAATCGATCAGATCGTTGGTCTTTTTGATGTTTGCTGAGTTATTTGCGTGACCGAAAGGACCCCAGTAGCAAAGAAATGCGTAATTTCGGTCGTTCATCGCCTTCGAGAACAAATCGTGCCCGTCGGACCAGCGATCGTTGTGCCCCGAGTAGTCGATACAGAGCGGTGGATCATGAAAAATTACACCGTTAGGAATTTTTCTTGGAGGTAAAAACATTCGTTGTGAAGCGTGCTCCACTCCAGCAGGGACATTTGCTTTGATCGCTGCGAACACATCACCGTGGCGCAGTCCGATTCCAAGCGTCCCGCTACCGCCCATCGAATTACCCGAGAGGTAGACGCGATTTGGATCAATCTTGTAATGTTTGATTGCCCACGCGACGGTGGCCATCACGCGTTTTTCAACCGGCTTAGTTTCGCCTCCAGAGTTCTTCCTAGTAAGCTCCTTGTCTCCGCGGTGCATTCCTCCCCACCACCAATCGCCCTTGTTCTTTCGACAATCGAGGTAGAGAGCGTAGTGGTCGTCAGGAGATCGGTAGATATCGTGATTGCCGACTGTCTTGGTGCAATTGACACAAGAAAAAACATCATGACCAGCCGAGTGTAAAACAACATACAAGGGCGCATTA
>Ga0213863_10001780_pt1 | contig 15522 bp, 8 predicted proteins | sample PICome_8_FD_160128 | JGI IMG/M metagenome (GOLD analysis project Ga0213863, IMG submission 160128) | Coastal seawater microbial communities near Pivers Island, North Carolina, United States - PICO497 | ecosystem: Environmental > Aquatic > Marine > Coastal | place: USA: North Carolina | collected... | reverse complement strand
GTCGCCACCGTAAACTCCTCCCGTCGTGAAAGGTGCGATTTCGTCGGGAAGTAAATGAGCAAAGTCAGGGCATTCAACCTTCTCGGGAATCTCTGGCTCGGGCTTCTTCGCTGTATGAACCACTAAAGGCTCACCTTCAATGAGGGGCCACTCCACCGATTTATCAACGCCATAGACTTCGAAAGACTCGCGATACTGACGAGCCACATCAAAGAGCGAGCGATAAACGAGCCCCGAAAGATCACTATCCTTGAACTTAATATGACAACTCTGGATAGCGTATGGCGAGCCATAACAATCGTGCATATCCTCCGCGATCGTTCCCGATGCGAAGCATGAAACATATTCCGCCTCATGACGTCCAAGCCCTAGAACCGGACCCACACAATGCGTCGCATAATGCATTGGAGGGAGCCCCGGCCAATATCCTGGCCAGCCTTCCATATCCTGCTGATGAGACGCCTTCAAAAACTGTAACTTTCCGAGCTCACCCTTGTCATAAAGTTCCTTCATGTAGAGAAACTCTCGCGCATACACCACAGTCTCCATCATCATGTATTTCAGGCCAGTCTCCTGACAAAGCTCTACGATTTGACGACAATCTTCCACAGACGTTGCCATGGGCACTGTGCACGCAACATGCTTCCCTGCCTTCAAAGCCGCTATTGTGTGCGCCGCATGATCAGGAATCGCGGTATTGATGTGAACCGCATCAATGTCCGGATCAGCCAACAAAGCACCGTAATCATTGTAGCGCTTTTCCACGCCATACTTGTCACCAATTTCATCCAAAGTGGATTGCGTCCGCTGACAAATGGCCGCCATATTGGCATTCGGATGACGTTGATAAATCGGGATGAATTCGGCACCAAAACCGAGTCCGACAATCGCAATATTAATCTGCTCGTTTGACATAATGACTAGACCATATCGATTTCACCGCTCATTTACTAGTACTTGAACGATTATTTTGTGTATAAAGGCGTCCGCCACGCGCGATGACGCATTTTTTGTATCCGAAGTGGCTTCGGCCGCGACACTGCAGATGGCTAGCGACAGTAGCAGGGCGCAGCGTCCCAGACGGTCGGATCGGCGAAGCGTTCTTGTTAGTCGTTTCACGGGCCTAGATATTCTCTTTACTTAAGGGTCATGAGGTAGGCCATCACGTCTTCCAACTCTTGCGGTTTCAAGAGCACGCCCATCGGAGGCATGGGCGACACCTTACCTTGAAAACCTTCCGCGATAACCGCCCCTGGATCGACTAGGCTCTGCAAGATATAGTCCTCTTGTTTACGGGTCGCGATGGTGTCCAATGCGGGTCCGATCACTCCGCCGACGCCATCTACGGCATGGCAGCGCGCGCAATTGGCGATCGGATGTGTTGTGAAGATTTTCTCACCGCGTTTCACATCACCTTTGACGACCTCAGGCTCGTCGCTCGCAATGACCTCATAATCGACCTTACGCAAACTGACATCATCCCACCACGCCTTGCCGGTGACGATACCCCAGCCCCCGAAGAGACAATGGATATTGACCGACTTTGCCGACCCGGTGTTGAAACGCATTTTAATCTGAGTCCAATCTTGCGTGCCCTTCACGGCTTTGCTGCCCGGACTGTCGGGATGACCACTGAGGTATAACTGTGCGCCGCGTCCTCCCCCCGCCACCTTTTCGGTCTTGATCCAGGCGCTGAGTTCATACTCCGCATTGCGATCCACCGGGACATTGAGGTGCACCCCAAACTCGGCGGCCTTGTCGGCGGAGATTTCGATTGAGCGCTTACCCGTTCGTGCCACGTTTGACACTTGGTGTTGTGCTGTTCCTCGGAAGGCACGGGTGGACCATCCGGCAGGTATTTCACCGGCCAACTTCTCGAAGGACCCGTTGGCGATTAGCTCCTTGCCAAGCGTCGAAGGACCTTTTTTCACCGCACCGGCACCGGCGTTGCGCAGGCTCTGCGAGAGCCACATGTCAGCGGCATTGGCTGGGTCGGTGATCAACTTCTTCGCTGCCAATGCGACCGTCTCTTTATTCTCAAACTCCACCATCTTGTTAAAGGCGGCGAGACGCACGATCAGATCATCGTCCTGCACCACGGCGGTATCAAAGAACAGCTGCAGCGCGGCCGCGTCGTTGCCCAACGCGGTGATCGCGTTGCGGCGTAGCGCGGGTTCATTGCTCAACAACGCCAGCTGATGAGTCTCGGTGTCGAGTGCACCGAGTGCCTGCAAGCTCCACAGCGCTTGGATCGCCCCGGCACCGCCAGCACGTACTCGTGACTTGAGCAAGGCCGCTGCGCTCGTCTTGCCGCCGTCGACCAACAAGCGTTGCGCTGTCTGGCGCCAGAACAAATTGTCGCTGTCCATTGCCGCCACTAGTTGGGCGTCGCTCGCGCCGGCCAGCGATTTGATCCTCGCCTCGGGCGCCTTGTCCCACACCACGCGGTAGATCCGGCCATGACCACGATCGCGGTTTGGGTTGATGTGTGCGTTTCCTTTGCCATTCTTCGCGTCATAGCCTGCGCGGCCCTTGTTCGGTGTCGGGTTGTGCTGGATGATGAAATTGTACCAATCCGCGACCCACAGATTCCCGTCGGGCCCAACTTCCGCCGCAACCGGCGAGAACCACTCATCGGCAGAGGCAAGGAAGGCAAAGCCGTTTTTAGCTTTGTAGCCCGAGCCGTCGCGGGAGAGATGATATTTCCCCAAAAGATGCCCGGTTGGTCCGCTGATGAACGCCACCTCTTCACGAAAAGACTCCGGGAATCCCGCCGAAGTTGCCACGGTCTGCCCGGCACCTGCGGTATAGTTATTGAATGCGTCTACCTGACGAATGTTGGGTGTGATCGGATGGAACGAACGATCAGTCGCAATCATCTTGGCACTCATCCCCTTCTTGCCACTTCCGTAGGCGGTAGCGGGAATGCCACAGAAGAAGCTCGGATTGTTGTTGGCAGTCGAGCCAAACACGTCACCGGCCGAATTGAAGCCCACCCCCCAGGTGTTGTTGTTAAACTGGTGCATAAACTCCAACTGCGATCCGTCCGGCTTCATGCGGAACACACCGGATCCGAAGCGCTTTTGTTCGCTGCCGACCGTGCCGTTAAACGATGAGTAGCCTACCGAACCCCAGATCCAGTTATCGAAACCATAGCGCAAGTTCGACGGCCCGGCATGGGTGTCGCCAATCCCCCACCCGGTCGTCAACACCTCCCGCACGTCGGCCTTGTCATCGCCGTCGGTATCCTTGAGGAACAGAAAATCTGGTGCATGCGCAACAATGATTCCGCCGCGCGAAAAAGTCAGCGAAGTTGGGATATTGAGCCCATCGGCAAACACGGTTACCTTGTCGCACTTACCGTCGCCATCGGTATCCTCCAAAATTTTAATCGTGTCGTTGCCCTTGCGGTCGGCAGTGATCTCGTTCGGATAGTCAACCGTCTCCGCGACCCAAAGCCGCCCCCGTTCGTCCCAGGCAAGGCCGATGGGGTTGATGATGTCCGGCTCGCTCGCGAACAACTCCAAGCGAAAGCCGACCGGCGCCTGGGTGTAATCCATGCTGTCCTCCGCAGAGAGCGGAAACTGGTAGGGCAATGGCTCCGGACGGTTCTCGTAGTTGGCAATGTTATCGCGCTTCTCGTACTTCAGCGGCGTCCGGCCAGCGATGAACTTTTCATACGACTGCTTTCTTCCATCGCCCACCGACCATAAGATTCCCGCCTTGAGCAATTGGTGGAAAGCCGGCTGCTTCCACACCCGTTCGTCGTGTCCCGAGGCCGTATAGAAAACGCGCCCCTTCCCTTGCGTCCGCACCCAGGTCCACGGCTCGGGCTCCGTGATATTGTCATCCTTCCCTGCGATCTCGCGCAACATCAATACTGTGCGATCCTTTTCGTTGTGGTTCTTATGTTTATAGGTTTCGTCCCAAGCCTCAAACTCCTGCACGCCGTCCATCGCCGGGTGCTTGCCGTCGACCACCTTAGCGGTGAACGTGCCGGTCTTGTGACTATCGAAGCGGCCACCCACCAGTTTATCGAAACCTGGCTCGTTGCCGAAGCACCAGCTCGCGCAATGCACCGGCACGAAACCCCCGCCGCCCTCGACATAGCCTTTGAGGTTCTTCCACTGCTCGGGTGTGATCTTGCCATGATTCGCATACAGAAGCACCGCGTCGAACTTACTCAGATACTCCGCGTCACCGAAGGCCTCCTTGACGTTCGTCACGTAGTCAAAGTAGATCGCATCCCGCCCAAGCGCTTTCGCCAACATTGGGTAGAACTTGTTGCTGTTGTGGTGCTCGCTCTCGTGGCCGAGGAACAACACACGGATCGCACCTTCTTTCGGGGTTGAAGTCGGAGCGACGCGAGCGGATATGGCAAGAGCCCCGATGAACAGGGCGAGGGTAAGGGACAAAATACGCGCTGTTTTCATGATTTGATGGATCTATAGATTATTAAATTGAGAGAGCCGGTGATTTCATTTGGTCAGGTTTGCCGGTTCAAACTGGGAGTTCATTTTTCCCAGACTTCGAATTCGGTAAGCCCACTGCGCGCTTTGCCTGAGTTAGTGAAGACGGCGCGGATCTTCTGTGAGGTCACCTTTTCGAAGGTCGCGGTGTTTTTGGCGCTTCCCTTTGGTGTTTCCGGCGACTTCTTCAGGCCTTTCACGTCGACCCATCGCTCGCCGGAAAGGTATTGGACCTTGTAGCTAGTTGGTGTCTGCACGCCCCCGCGGTCGTCGTAGATATGGAGTTCGACCCGGGAAAAGGTCTTGGGCTTGCCAAAATCAACCTCCAGCCAATCGGCCTCGTTGGGAGAGCCGTAGCTAGTCCAGCGGTTCACCGGGTTCGGACGGAAGATGATCCTGCCATCGATGGCCGACTTCGGAACCCCACCGTATCGGTCGTGGAAGGAGGCCGATGCCTTGGGGAATTCCACCCCGCTGGTGTTGGTGGAAAGGTTGCCCGCAGCGGGCGGCGGCGTTTGGTATAGAGTTGTTCCCGATCCCCAGGCTTGGAACTCAGTGATCCCGGTGCCGGTTGCCTCTTCCGCGCGATGAAGGACGACGCGCATGCGCTGCAGCGGTGTTTCTGAAAACGAGATCGTATTGGGGCGGCCACCAGCCGGGGTTTTCGGATTGCGATTCTGTCCGGGGATTTCGACCCAGGCCTTGCCGTCCCAATGCTGTAGTTCGAAGCGGCTAGGGGCGACGACGCCTTCGCCATCGTCGAGTAGGAAAAGCTTAATGGTGTCTATCGGACGGGGCATTCCTAGGTCAATCGAGACCCAATCGGACTTGGTGGTGGAACCGACGCTGGTCCAGCGGTTGCTTGGTGGGGTATCGTAGCGATACTGGCCATCGTAAATCAATGCTAGGGAGCTTTCGGGGCCGGTATGTGAGGCGTCGTAGGACGGGAAGTAATCGCCGTCGTTGTTCACCGCGTAGTTGAAGCGTGTCTCTTCATTCAGAGGCACCTCGCGGGCGGCTGGGAGTTTGACTTCGAGCTTCGCCAGTTTCGGCGAGCTAGCGACCTTTTTACCGTCGACGAGCACGTGTAGGCCGACACCCTGACCGTAACGGTCGCCCTTCTTATCCCAACAAATAGCAACCTCGTGCCCCTGATAGGGGATTGCGTCGAGGGCGAAGAAGTCCCACAATGCAGGCGCGAGCGGATCGACGACCAACGTGTCGCCACCATCCGCCTTCAAACCGACGAGGCCGGTGATGACGAGGTCGTTAAAATTGGAGTGGAAGTAATGCTCGCTGCGATTGCGCATGTCGTGCCCCGCCCATGATCCGGTATCCGGGTGCAGCGCCTCGGCGATGTAGGGCTTGCCGTCCTTTCGGTGGGAGATGGCGAAGGTGTGCAATAGATTAGCATAGTCGATCCGTGAGATGTGTTCCTGGGGATAGTTGTGCAGGACGTTCGCCATTGCCTTGAGCGTTTGGGTGGTGGCGAAGGGCCAGGACTGGCCGCTCCACCAGCAGCAACCCGGCTGCAAGAGGAACATCGGGTCGTTGCGCTCAGTGGTGGACGGGCCAAAGGGAGCCTTGAAATACTCCGGGTCCATTAGAAACTTCCACGCCGCCTCCTTACCGGGGTCAGGTAGGTTGAAGGCCCAGGGGACATAGCCGTGAAGCTCCCGGCCATGGGGACTACCGGCGAACTTTCCGCTCTGGTAGGTCAGGGTGTGCGCTTTAACCACATTACCTTCCTTATCGATTTCTTCGCGGGAGGACATGGGGAAAAAGAACTGCCGCTTCGGATCCCACAGCTTTTCTTGGACTACGCTCTTAAGAGCTGCCGCACGTTTCCGGTAACGTTCGGCTTTGGCCGGGTCCCCCGCGAGCTTGGAAATTTGTTCAAGGGCCTTGGCGTCAGCCCACATGTATGAGTTAAATGTGGGGCGGAAGGCACGGTCACCGCGCAGGATGTCCTTGGTTTGGCGACTATTGATATTGAACTCCATTCCGTCGTCGTGGCCGCTTTGCCAGAACATGCCCATCTCATCGACCCAGTGCCGCGCGCGCCAAGCTTCGTGGTGTTTCTCGAGATCGGGAAGCAGGTCGATGAGGAAGGTTTTGTTGGGATGAATGTGATCGACGGCGACCGCGCAATCGGCGAGCCACGAGGAGTAGTTGCGTGGTTGGGCACCCGGAGTGCGGAACCAGTAGTGCAGGAAGTCGCGAGCGAATTCAGGGTCTTTGAGCCAGCGAATCTCGTAGATCTGGTGGCCGGAGGGGCAGGCTATCCCTCCATATGCGCCGGACCAAAAGGGCCGGTTGGCGAACTCGGTGAACGAGTAGCCACTGTTGGGAGAGCCGTAGCAAATGTGGCGGGTGACCAGCTCCCAACGGTAGTAATAGGTAGTGTTGATCTCAGCGTCCGGGCATTCGAAGAAGGGGATATTGGCCTCGAACCAATCGAAGTCGCGATTCGCCCAGAAGGTCTGCGCTTCAAGTTGCTTCCGCTTATTGAGCAAGGGTGCAGCAGCAGCACTTAAGACAAAGCAGCTAGCGATGAGGGCGAGTGGAAGTCGGTTCATGAGAGTTCGGCGTCTCCTTTGTCGCTCCCATAAACCACTCCGATCGCAATATTAATCTGCTTGTTTGACATAACGACTAGATCATAGCGATTTCATCGTTCCTTTACTAGTGCATGAACGATTATTTTGTGTATGAAAGCGACATGTCTCCCCACGAAATCAAGAAGCGATGGATCGAAAAGCTCTGTCCCGGTCAGGTTTCCGAGCTGTTCAACTATATGCCCGACACCCTCTATTTCGTCAAAGATCTTGAGCTGCGGCTTATGGCTGGGAACCAAACTTTTGTGGAGCGCTGCGGCTTCCAAACAGAGGGAGAAATGATCGGAAAATCCGATCGAGAAATTTTTCCTATTGAGATGGCCGAGAAATATATGAACGACGATCGTAAGGTCATTGCATCAAAAGAACCCCTGATTGAAATTGTCGAACTATTCCCCAATCAAATCGGGGAGCCTGAATGGTTCGTTACCAATAAAATTCCACTCTTTGACCAAGACGGCAAAGTGGCCGGAGTGTGCGGTCTCGTGAAAAGCTTCGAAGGTGTTCGAACTTCGCTCCAACCCTACCTCGATCTCCTTCCCGTTACAGAGTATCTTAAGAACAACTCCGCATCCAAAGTCTCCATGCCTGATCTTGCCAAGAGTATCGGCATGTCAGTTCGCAAACTCCAGCGGCGCTTTCAAGAAACTTTTAAAACAAGTCCACAAAAATATGTGGGCCGTCTTAGAATACTCGAAGCCTGCGAACTTCTCGTAAAAACCACACTTCCCGTAACCGAGATTGCCCTCCAAGTTGGCTTCTACGACCACTCAGCCTTCTCCAAAAAATTTTCCGAACTCATTGGCATGTCACCAAGAGACTATCGTAAGCGACTGCACCCCCTTTCTCCAACACCCGAGCTGCCCCAGCCCATTCCGCCAAAAGGAATTTCCTAGCCACTCTTTGGGTGGAATACCAACCCATGTGATCCTGCCCCAATGACATTACGGAGAAATAATTCTTCTCGAAACAGGGTATGACTGGTCACCATCCCCTCAGACTTATGACAATCGTCCGATTTTTCCTTCTCCTCGCCTGCCTCGTCCCAGTAGTAACCGAGGCAAAACAAGATAAACCTAATATCGTCTGGATCGTTTCCGAGGACAACTCTGCTAAATGGCTTCGTATTTATGGCCCGGGTGGAGCCCCGATGCCGACTGTCGAACGACTCGCCAAAAATGGGCTTATCTTTAATCACGCCTTCTCCTGCGCTCCGGTCTGCTCGGTTGCCCGCAGCACCATTATCTCCGGTTGCTACGCCCCACGCACCGGCGCGCAGTATCATCGCAAACAAGCCACCGTTCCCATGCCCGATGGGCTCAAGATGTTCCCCTTCTATCTCCGTAAAAATGGATATCACACCACCAACAATTCTAAGGAAGATTACAATTTTCATCCGGCTGATAAAAGAGGGGTCTGGGATGCCTCTTCACGCAAGGCCAGCTACAAGAACCGCAAAGCCGGCCAGCCTTTCTTCCATGTGCAGAACTTTGGAACGACCCACGAAGGCCAGACCTTTGGCGATCCCTTAAAGTTTCAACTCAAGACTGATCCAGCCAAGGTCAAACTCGCCGCCTACCATCCCGACACACCGATCTTTCGCCGCTCCTACGCCCACTACCTCGACAAGCACATGGCAGTCGACGCGCAGATGGGGGCTTTTCTCAAACAGCTCGAAAAAGATAACCTTCTCGATGATACCTTCATCTTCTACTACGGCGATCACGGCGGTGTGATGCCTGGCAGCAAAGGCTACGCCAATGAGAGCGGCTTGCGCATTCCCATGGTTGTTTCCATTCCAAAAAACTGGCAACACCTTGCGCCCGCTTCTCCAGGAACACGCGTTGATGGCTTCGTAGAATTTGTCGACCTCTCTGCAACCGTCTTGAACCTTGCCGGCATCGAAATTCCTGCCGCCATCGACGGAAAGCCTTTCCTCGGAAAAGGAGTTTCGCTAACAGAGCTCAACAAACGCGATCAATCATTCGGATACGCCGATCGATTTGACGAAAAATACGACCTCGTCCGCACGCTGCGAAAGGGAGATTTCCGCTACAGCAGAAATTACCAGCCATTCAATTTCGACGGCCTTTACAATGAGTATCGCTACAAGCAAACGCCCTTCTCCCAATGGCGTGAACTTTATCTCGCTGGTAAACTCAACGCGGCCCAACAACAATTCTTCAAATCTCGTCCTGCCGAAACGCTCTATGATCTCTCCGCCGACCCTGACGAAGTAAACAATCTCGCCAACGATCCAACTCACCAAAAAACTCTTCTTCAGATGCGCGCCTTACTTCAGCAAAAGATCAAAGGTTTACCCGATCTTAGCTTTTATCCCGAACCCATTTTCATCAGAGCCGGACTCAAAAACCCTGTCAAATTTGGACAAAAACACAAAGCTGAGATTTCCCGGCTCATCGACATTGCCGACCTCAGTCTTGAGAGTTTTCAAAAAAGTCGTCAGGGGATTTCTTCCGCTCTCAGTTCAAAAAACCCTTGGGATCGCTACTGGGGGCTCATCGTTTGTAGCTCATTCGGCAAGGAGGCGGAACCATTTTACGAGCAGGCCAAACAGCTCGCCAATAATGATAGCGAGTCACTTGTCCGAACCCGTGCTGCGGAATTTCTGGGCCTGACTGGACAGCAAGACCCTCGCCCCATTCTCACCGAAATTCTCAACTCAACCGACGAGCATATCCTCGCCAACCTCATTCTGAACACCGTCGTTGTCCTCCAAGACGGCAAGCCAAGCTATCAATTTGACCCGACTCTGCTCACCGCGCCATGGACGAAAATCCAAAAAGCAGAAGTTGCTAGCCGGGTGCTCTATCTTCGCGAATCCTCCAAATAGAAAGCCCACTGCTTGGAGATAGTCAGAGAATTCCCCAATCCCTAAGCCCCAATCCCTGAGGGAAAGAAGGAGGCCTCCACTCTTTAAGGTCATCCTATCGTGACCAAGGAGACTTGGCACAGATAAACTGAAGGTCTGTAAAACTTCTATTATCTTTAGGTTTCATTTCTCTCAAATTTTTAGGTGACGGGTTCCCTAGAACCGGTCAACTCTCTAGGGGCTCAGGTAGAATAACTACCCGCGTCAAAAAACACCTATTTATGAAAATATTCAAACCTCAGACAATTAAAGTAATCTTCGCCAGTTTCGTCACCTTTGGCAGCCTTCAAGCGAGTGAAGTGACCTACGGGAATTTTACTCGGGATCAGGGCTTTAACCTCGAAGAAGTCCCCGTCCTGACCCTGAAAGAAGGAGAGCTCTTTGAAGTGATCAGTGCCAATGCAAGAACACCTAAAACCGTCATTAATATTAAGATCAAACCCGAAGGCACAGACTCTCTGATGTGGCAAAGATGGTGGGTCGTCAATGACCGTGCTACGAAGTTACGCAATACCATGAGTGATGGCACTACCTCCGAGCCCCCGTCTCAGCTCGCGGTAGGTCCTTGTGATATTGTTTTAAGCACTTTTGTTCAGACAAGCCCCGTCACAGGACCTTATCGAATCAGCTATAAAATCACCAAACCTTCGCCAGTGAACACTTCGCCTCCTATCCTGCTGCCACCCACCGAGGACCCATCTAAAAACTGGTTTGTCAAACTTCAGGTGTCTACCGACTTGAAAAATTGGGAAGATGTCGAAGCGGGTCAATTTCTCGGCTCAAATACCGCACGTTTTTTCAGGATCGAAACCTCCGAAGAAGGAGGCGAATAGTCTGATGTTTTTTAGGGAACTTACCTCCCACCTCAGAGGCGGTCCTAAATCATAGGCCGTCTCTTTGTATTTTTGAAGCACTGCTAGAGCTCTAGCAACCAGGGAGAAAAACAATTCTAGTTAAAAAAATAGAAACCAAAAAGAATATAGGAGGTTTATTTGCTAATGCGTGTTTTAAGAATTTTCTCGGTGATCCTACTCACAATGCCCCCCTTGTTCTCAGATACTGAAAGCAAGCGTGTGAAACAGTGGCTTAAGACAGACAAAAACAGCGATGGTGTTTTAACAATTGATGAAACATCCGGGCTGATGAGGCGCTTCTTTAATCGTAACGACCGTGATGGGGATGGCAAATTAACCAAAGAGGAATTAGGGAAACTCGATGCGCGTCTTAAGCAAAATCCTCGAAATGGAGAGCAGCGGAGAAGGCCGGAGGCAGCTCTCGTAGAAGGCGTAACAGTCAGAAAAAATCAAGTCTATCGCAGTGGGCATGATCGTTGGAAACTGGATGTTTATTTACCCAAAGAAAAAGCACCAAAAGGTGGCCGCCCCGGACTAGTCTTTGTTCATGGGGGCGGGTGGAAAAACGGGAGTAAGGAGAGCGGGTTCTGGGCTTCGCTTCCAGCCCGATATGCCGCAAAGGGTTATGTCTGTATTTCAGTCAATTATCGACTGACTGGAGATGGCGGTGGTTTTCCAGCCTGTGTTCATGATGTCAAAAATGCCGTTCGATGGTTCCGGGCCAATTCGAAGGAGCTTGGGCTAGATCCAAAACGTATTGGAGCGTATGGTAACTCTGCCGGAGCACACTTAGTCTCGATGCTTGGCTTGGTCAAAAAAGAGGCCGGTCTTGAAGGCAAGGGGACTCATTTGGACCAGTCTTCTCTTGTCCAGGCTGTCTGTGCCTCAGCCACTCCCTCCAATTTTCTCAAGTGGAAGAATCAGTTGTTTCCCAACCGGGGAGTGCTTGCAGGGGATCAAGAAAACCACCATGCGAGAGCCGCGAAAGCATCTCCAGTTACTTATGCAGCCGAGGATGCCCCGCCGTTCCTCTTAGTTCATGCTGAAAATGATCGCACTGTTCCATTTGAGCAGGGTGAAGTTTTGGCTAATCGACTTAAAGCAAGCGGTGCAAAAAATGTCACGCTCATGAGATTTAAAGATGGCGGGCACGGTGTCTTCAGGGCGAAGGAAACAAAAACCTATGCAGCAATGGAGGAGTTTTTCGCGAAGGTGCTCAAGAGGAGCCCCGGGACCACTCCGCCAAAAAACAAGGTCACAAATGGTTGCAAGTAGATTTGCTAGTTTCAAAGCGCCATGAAATGGCGTCAGCCTAAATGACTTCAAATCCAATTTTAACAATCTTTGTTGAACGGAAAATCTGATTTTTCGATTCTCTCTGAGTAGAATTGCTTCGCCTACAACACCATTTATGATAACGATTCTCTATGAGGGTTTTTATTCAGGTCCTAATGGTGTTTATTCCACTACTAATCAACGCCCAAACCCCAAACCGGGCCACTCTAACCCTTGTCCAAGAGCGTGGCTTTAACGAGTTCGACATGGATTTGGACGTTCAACTGATTGGAGAATCAGATGACACCTCAAGGCTTACAGGGAGCGTGCAAGTGGAAGTGAATATCATTCCGGGAATTTCAAGCACCGACCAACTCACGATTCTAAACGCCAACGTCCGCGGGAGTGACGTCGACCTTTCCTCGGGAGGCTTTTTTGCAAATTATTCTTTTACGAGCAAAGGTCTGAGATTTTCTCTGCGGTCGATTGTCGAACCGGGTGTTGTTGATCCAGAAACTGGGGAATTTGATGCTTCGCAATACGAAATTACAGCCGATCGCGGAGTTCTAGAGGGGTCGGCTTATACCCTCTTAACGGGCGGCCAAGAGATTGATTTTAATTTTGCCGATGAACCTTTTTCGGGTGTAGGGGGTGGGACTGGAAAGATTACCGTGACACCAAGCAGAACTGTAGGGTCGAGAGTCTACTTTAATCTCGTCGTTGAGCTACCCCTCAGCCTGGATCAGGCGATTGATACCGAACAATCTCCAGTTGCTGCCAATGTGAAAATCGACGGCATAATGAAAGCCGTCGGTGAAACCTTTATTGAGGTTGCCGATTATGCGAGCTGGGCCGCACAGCAAGGATTCCCCTCCCAGAGTGAAGATGCATTTCAGCTTTGGCCGTCTGCATCAAACTACCATTATTTCGCCCTCGGCTTCAGCAGGGCTTCGGCCCCAGATCAGCTTTTTGATTTCAGTCAAGCCGGTGCAACTCTAAAAACCGCAGGAGAGTTCGCTCTTGGAAGTTTAGAAATACAGTGGTCCGAGGATCTTAAAACTTGGAGCCAAGTCCCCGCTATAGCAATGGCCAGCGGAAGAAGCGCCATCACTTATCTAGATTCTCTAGCCGAGCCCTCGATTGTAAAGATGGACCAGGCTAAGCGTTACCTCCGAATTATCCGCCTAGATTCGCCCTAGATCATTACAGGTCTCAGCATAAAATCGGCTTCAATCCTCTCAAAAATGGGAATCATTATCTCAAGAAGGCCGATGGAAGAGATCATCGATTGTCCTTTGGATTTCTTCAGAACCTGTTGTAGATTAAAAGCAGAAGATGGTTTGTCGAGACGACAGCAGGGAAAGTAACTTGTAATTTTCTGCATCTCACTACGTTTTCTTACCATGGCGATGATTGCAAAAAATCTCCTCGGATTCCTCATCTTTATTTTCGGCATCCAGCTGGCTCCTGGCGCTGAAAATTTCAGGCCTGGAAGCCTTGAGTTTTTTGAGAAAAAAATCAGACCCGTTCTCGCAGAACATTGCTATAAATGTCATTCTTCCGATTCTAAAAAGCTCAAAGCATCTCTCTACCTTGACACCCGGGCCGGTTTCCTCAAAGGCGGAGATACCGGTCCAGCCATTGTCCCCGGCGACCCCGAAAAATCGCTTCTCATCGAAGTGATCCGCTACACGGACACCGACATGGAAATGCCGCCTAAATCAAAACTTCCCGATGCTGTCATCGCCGACTTCGAGACTTGGGTGAAAACCGGAGCAGCCTGGCCGGCAGAAGAAGCTTCCGCGACCAAAAGCAACGCCAGCACCTTCGACCTCGCAAAACGGAAGTCAGAACATTGGAGCTGGAAACCTCTCGCTCCAGCGCCCCGAACTGCTGGCTTCATTGATAATCTAATCGGTGAAAAGCTCAAGGAAGCCAAACTCCTTCCCGCTCCCCATGCCGAACCTGTCACCCTTCTCCGAAGGCTGACCTTCGACCTCACCGGACTACCGCCAACTGTCGAAGAAATCGAACGCTTCGAAAAAGACGTGGTTACCGATCTAGAATCAACCATTGAGTCAACCGTAAATCGTCTTCTTGATTCCCCTCATTTTGGCGAACGCTGGGGTCGTCACTGGCTCGACCTCATGCGCTATGCTGAAAGTCATGGCCACGAATTTGACTATCCAATTCACAACGCCCACCACTACCGTGATTACGTCATACGCGCGCTCAATTCGGACGTTCCCTACGACCAATTCGTCACCGAACACATCGCTGGCGACCTCCTTCCAAACCCACGGCTTCACCCTGAAAATCAAACCAATGAATCCATCATCGCCACCGGTTTTTGGTATCTCGGTGAGGCAACCCACTCACCAACAGATGTTCGCGGAGACGAGGCCATACGTATCGACAATATGATCGACACCTTCTCGAAATCATTCCTTGGCCTTTCAGTCGCCTGTGCCCGTTGCCACGATCACAAATTTGATGCGATCTCCACTGAAGACTACTACGCACTCACCGGCTACCTTCAAAGCACGCGGCGAAATGAGCACAAACAAGATTCCGGAAAGAAGATCGCTCGGGGCATCGAAGAAATTGAAAAGATCGCGGCTAGTGGAAATGAAAATTTCAAGGATTTGGGGACTCAAGTAACCCTTCCGAAGAATGTTCCTGAAGGACTCCTCCTCCCCACCAACTCTGACTGGTTCCCCTCCGGTCAGGCCTTCGGGGATTCATCCATTCCGGCTCTTACTTGGATCCCCGTAAAAAACTCCATCACCGAACAGGCGGTATATGACAGCGGCCGCTATGGAGAAAAACTACACGGGGCTCTCCGCACCCCCACTTTCAAAATTAATGGCGATCGAGTTCACCTTTACGTCAAAGGAACTGCTCAGGTCCGACTCACCATTGAAGGCCACTTTATGCAAGTCTTCAACGGGCTTCTCTTCGGTGGCACCCGCAAAGACATCAAGACCGGTGACAAATGGCAATGGGTTACTCTAAACAGTAAGGATATCGCCCAAAAGTCCGGCCAAAGAGCCTACCTCGAAATTATCGATTCAGGTCCCGGAACCATCGAGGTTAAGGCTGTGTGCACCACACGTGACCTCCCAAATATCGAAGAAATCCTACCTTCCAATCTCCACCCTAAGCCCCTCGCAAAACAGATCACCGGCAAACTCAATGATCTTGCCAAGGCGGCTAAAAAAATCTCAGACTCGATTCCAAACCCTTCGGCCACCATCCTCTCGGTCACCGATGGCACACCTGAAAATGATTACGTCCACATCCGAGGCTCGCACAAAAATCTTGGAAAAGAAGTTCCCCGCCGCTTCCTGACCGCGCTTGGTGGAGATGCTATCGCACCTCCTGAAAATGCTTCCGGCCGTCTTGAGCTCGCA
>Ga0213863_10001777_pt1 | contig 15534 bp, 11 predicted proteins | sample PICome_8_FD_160128 | JGI IMG/M metagenome (GOLD analysis project Ga0213863, IMG submission 160128) | Coastal seawater microbial communities near Pivers Island, North Carolina, United States - PICO497 | ecosystem: Environmental > Aquatic > Marine > Coastal | place: USA: North Carolina... | reverse complement strand
GGGGCATCCTCTGCGGCCTCAGCGGCAAATGCCGCTATTGACCATATGCGCAGTTGGGCTCTTGGAACCACGGGTGACGACTGGGTCTCTATGGGCGTTTATTCAGACGGCTCCTATGGCATACCTCAAGGGCTCATTTACTCATTTCCCTGCCGCTGTACCGGTGGCGACTGGGCCATTGTTCAGGGCGTTGATATTGGTGATTTCAGTCGATCAAAGATGGATGCCACAGCCAAAGAGCTGTCAGACGAGCGTGATGCCGTGGCACATCTTTTGGGCTAATGCCTGCTAGAGCTCTCGCAGAACAACCAGCGGTGGCACTGCCACCGCTTTGAGGCAGCTGAAAACACCCAGCCCACCAATAAGGCTCATACCCGCGAAAATGCTCCAGGGCCATAGCCAAGGACTGGCCTGATAAGTGAGGTCAAGGGCTTGGGTCTGCAACGCCCATGCTGCCATTTCAGCGCCGAAAATGGCGAGTAAACCCGCAAAAGCACCGAGTGTGGAAAATTCGATGAGCAAGGCACCCAGCAACAGGCTCTTTTTCGCCCCCAAAGCTCTTAACAGTGCACTTTCGCGCAAACGAATATCCACACTGGCCTGAACACCGGCAATCAGCACCAAGCTTCCCGCTAGTAAAATAACGGCCAACACCAGTTCAATGGCCTGACCCACCCGCTCGATAATGGTACGAATTTCAGCAATAACAATGTCGAGCTCGATAATTGTTACCGTTGGAAAAGCGGTGATCAGCGTGTTTAAGACCGCTTTTTGCTCGGCAGGTAGATAAAAACTCGTGAGAAAAGTTTTCGGAAAGCGCTGCAGAGTTTTCTTCGGAAAGATAACGAAAAAATTAGGCTTCATGCTCTGCCAGTCAGATTCTCGCAAGCTAGAGACTCTGGCTTTGAAGCTCTCTGAAGCAATACGCAGCTCTAGGATATCACCAACATTGGCCCCTACACGCTGGGCAAACTCCTCCTCTAAAGAAACCTGCGCCTCGTCGGTATCGGCATCCCACCACTCACCAGCAATGATTTCATTGGCCTCTGGCAAAGTGTCGGCATAAGTAAAGTTAGCCTCTCGCTGGCGTCGTTGTGACTGTTGGCTGTCTGGTGCTGCCAGCTCCTCACCGTTAACCGCCATGACCCGACCTCGGGTCATGGGAAATTGCGGCTGTGACTCGATACCTCGCTCGGCGAGAAAAGTGCTCAAGGACGCACGTTCGTCAGCCGTAATGTTCAGCATGAAATGATTAGGGCTTCCCGGGGGCAGTTGGGCCTGCCACTGGTCAATTAACGCCGTTCTGACAATGACTAGTACCAGCATAAGCATGATAGCAATAGCAAAGATCACCATTTGCAGGGCATTTGCTGTCCCTCGCCGTTGTAAATTGGCTAAAGCAAGACGCCACACGCTTCCCGCCGCGCTTCCCAGAGCTCGTCCGCCGCGTAAAAGTAACTGGGCTCCAACATACCCCATGCCAACGGTGAGAGATAAACCCGCAACTACACTGCTGGTTACCCTAATATCTCCCGAATACCACCACATCAAGGCAAAAACGGAGGCCGCACCCAACACATAATCTGACCAGCGCTGAGCACCACCTGCGTCAATATCACGGCGCAGAACGCGTAAGGGCGGTATCTGAGCAAGTCGCTCTAGAGGCGGCCAAGCAAAAAAGCCCAAGCAAACCAGCGCGGTAGCCCCACCAATGAAATAAGGTTCAAAACCTATGGCTCCTGGTTGGACCCTCAGTTGCTCAGCAAACAGCTTAAAGAAGAGTGCTTGTAGGCCCCAACCCAGGGCGCAGCCCATCGCTGTCGCAACCACCCCCAATATGAGCAAACTCCCGCCATAAAGCTTGGCGATTCGTCCGCGACTGGCCCCCAAACTTTTCATGATCGCTACATGGTCTGAATGCCGCTCCGAAAATCTTCGGGCCGCCAGAGCTATTGCGGCCGCAGCTAACACTACGCCCAAACTTCCCGCGAGCAACAAAAACCCTTGAGCCCTATCCAATGTTCGGCCGATGCTGGGCTGGCTATCCTCAACACCCAGTAACCGTTGCCCCTGATTCAACAGCGGCGTTACCCATTGAGTGAAGGCATCTAATGCCTCTGCCTCGCCTGATAGCAACAATCTCCAGGTCACGCGACTACCCGGCTGAATGACCCTCGTGGCGGGAATGTCAGCCAGATTCATCAACAATCTTGGACCGTACCCAAAGGCCGCGCTGGCAGTATCGGGCTGGCTGCGAACAGCACCAGAAATAACCAGCGCTTTGTCTCCAACCCAAACTCGATCTCCGAGTTTGACCTCCAGAAGTGCAAAAAGCCGTGGCGCTAGCCAAGCCTCTCCTGGCTTGGGAACACCGACATCGCTTCGTACCTCACCATAGGGGGTTTCACTGGACAGCAGCTCCCCTCTCAGTGGATAACCCGAACTAACGGCCATGATGGAAGCAAGGTATAAATTATCACTTTCAGCCACAGCCATAGAGGGAAAGCCCAAGGTTTGTGCCACCTTGAGTCCTTCGAGCTCCGCCCGAGCGGTCCATTCATCGGAAATAGACTGGCCACTGCTTATGACACGATCAGCCGCGAGAAAGCGTAAACTCTCGCTGACCAGCGCCGACTGGAGGCTGTTTACAAACGCACTGATACCAACGACCACAGACACCGCAAGCAGAAGTGCTGAGAGCAGCACCCCAAGCTCTCCGCCACGCCAGTCTCTCAACAAGAGAACTGCGGGATTCATGCCACGGCTTCCCGCTCTCAATGGGATGCCTGTAGATAGCCGTTTTCCATGACAAACTGTTGATTGCAGCGGCTCGCGAGACGCTCATCATGGGTTACTAGCACCAGCGTCGCTCCCTCAGAGCGATTCAAGTCAAACAATAATTCAATAACGGTATCTCCGGTCGCCTTGTCTAAATTACCCGTGGGCTCATCCGCAAATAATATTTGTGGTTTGGCAGCAAACGCTCTGGCAATCGCCACACGTTGCTGCTCTCCACCAGAGAGCATGCTTGGGTAGTGATTAAGTCGATGATCGAGGCCAACACGCTCCAAAAAACCGGTAGCTCGGTCCAGGGCTGACGCGCTGCCAGATAACTCCAGCGGCAACATGACGTTCTCTAAGGCAGTCAGTGCAGGTAGAAGCTGAAAGCTTTGAAAGACAAAGCCCACTTTTTCAGCCCGAAGTGCAGCACGTTGGTCCTCGTCTAAATCAGCCAGCGCTTGATTATCAATGATAACATCGCCGCTAGACGCGACATCTAGTCCTGCCAACAATCCAAGAAGAGTCGACTTTCCGGAGCCGGATACGCCTACAATAGCCGCAGTGTCGCCCTGCTTGATTTCGAAGCTAATGCCCCGCAGGATTTCCAACTCGCCGTCCGCTATCGGCACCGACTTCTGGAGATTGATGGTTTTGATCATGCTTAAGTACCTCTGGCACACTTTACGTTCCAGACGAGGACGCGGATTCGCCATCGTCATTATTGCCGCACAGCTTTGTCTGGCCCCTGCGGCTTTAGGTGCTCCCAAGCAACTGCTAGTGCTAGGAGACAGTATTAGTGCCGCCTATGGCATGGACCTCGAGCAGGGCTGGGTCGCACTGCTGCAACAACATTTGAGTGCAAACCTAGGTGAGTGGACAGTGATTAATGCGAGCATCTCAGGGGATACTACAGGAGGTGGACTTCAGCGCTTACCCGACCTGCTACACCGCCATAAACCGGCGATCGTCATAATCGAACTCGGTGGCAATGACGGTCTGCGAGGGTTTCCGATCAAAAAAATTAGGGACAACCTGACTGCACTCACCCTAAATTCTCAAGCAAGCGGCGCTGCTGTACTGTTGCTCACCATGGAAATACCGCCCAACTTCGGTAGTCGGTACACAACGTTATTCCGCGAAAGCTTTTCGATCGTCGCCGAGCAAGCCAAAGCCAGCATCGCACCCTTTATCCTCGAAAATATTGCACTTGAATCGGGATTAATGCAGGCCGATGGCATTCACCCCACTGCCAGCGCCCAGCCTTTACTCCTCGCCAATGTTCTTCCGTATCTGACCCCACTTGTTCAATTATCGGAGTCAAAACCTTGAGCATACGAAACCAAAGTACGCGCCAACAGCAACTCGAAAGCATCATATTCGGCACTACGACACCGGCTGGCAAGGCGTTTGATCTCACCCTTTTGGCAATGATCATTATTAGTGTTGTCGTCGTGATGATGGACTCTGTCGCGACGCTTCATGAGCAGCACGGCGATTTTTTTATGCGTTTGGAGATTGCCTTTACACTGCTATTTACCGTGGAGTACTTCACCAGAATTTGGGCCACAAGTAACAGAGCGGCCTACCTCACCAGTTTTTGGGGCATCGTAGACCTTCTTGCGTTGCTGCCGACCTATATCGCATTCCTTATTCCCGAGGCCGCACCGCTGCTTATCATACGACTCATAAGAGTTATGCGAATTTTCCGCGTTCTCAGCCTGTTTGAACTATTTGCAGAGCTCACAGAAATCATCAAGGTTTTACGCAATACGGCGCGGACCATTCTTGTTTTCTTTGTGCTCGTGATGATTGTCGTCGTCGTTTTTGCCTGCCTAATTTACGTCATTGAGGGGCCTGAGCACGGTTTCACCAGCATCCCTGTTAGCGTTTACTGGGCCGTGGTCACTATTACCACAGTGGGTTACGGCGATCTCACCCCGCAAACAGGCCTTGGGAAATCTCTCGCGGCATTTGGCATGTTGGTCGGTTACTCAATTTTAGCCGTACCTACAGCGATTATTACGGCCAAACTGTGGGAGCGACTCAACAAACGCCGTATCCTGTACGCCAATTGGAACTGCCCCATCTGCTCTGCTGGGGAACACACCCCTGACGCTGACTTCTGCAAACACTGCGGCGGGAAACTAGACATGCCTGAGTCTGTACGAAGTGCTGCATCGGGTTTGGAGAATCAATGACGTTGAGTCACAAAGCTAAAGGTACCGTAGTGACAACGGCACCGGATACCACAGCAACCCCAATTTTTAGCTACCGAAAATTCTGGGCTGAATGCTTGGGGCCGGCGCCATTCTTGCCCACATCTCGAGAGGAGATGGATTTGCTCGGCTGGGACAGCTGCGATGTTATCGTCGTGACAGGCGACGCCTACGTTGATCACCCCAGTTTTGGTATGGCGGTTATAGGGCGTGTGCTCGAAGGCCAGGGCTATCGCGTTGGCATCATTGCCCAACCCAATTGGCATAGCGCGGACCCCTTTAAAGTCCTAGGCAAGCCCAACCTATACATGGGCATTGCCGCGGGCAACATGGACTCAATGATCAATCACTATACCGCTGACCGAAAGCGCCGCAACGACGACGCGTACACGCCGGGGGACAAAGCTGGCATGCGCCCAGACCGAGCGGTGACAGTGTACAGTCAGCGAGTCCGTGAAGCCTTCAACGACGTGCCGATTGTCATTGGAGGCATTGAGGCTAGCCTGCGGCGCATCGCCCACTACGACTACTGGAGTGAAAAGGTTCGAAGGTCGGTATTGCTCGATTCCCGCGCAGACCTGTTGCTGTTTGGCAACGCCGAACGAGCAATCGTGGAATTAACACATCGCCTCGCCGCCGGAGAATCTATTTCGACGCTACGCGGTATACGCGGCACCGCATTTATTACCCGGGGGGTCGAACCGGGATTCAGGGAATTACGTTCTACCGACATCGATAACCCGGGGCCTGTCGACGTGCACCCCAACCCTTATGAAGGTATGGCCCCCAGCCAGTGTGACACCGACGAGAAGTCTGACGACTCGGTGCAAGCTGTTCGGATCATGCCGGCTAAAAACCCAGCCGCCAGTGTGATTCGCATACCCTCTTTCGAACAGGTGCGCGACGACCCTGCGCTCTACGCCCACGCATCAAGAGTTCTGCATAAAGAGACCAATCCCTACAATGCCCTCGCTCTAATACAAGGGCATGGAGATCGGGATGTGTGGATTAACCCCCCGCCTATTCCACTCGAAACTGAAGAGCTCGACTGGGTTTTTGAACTGCCTTATGCACGTCGTGCCCACCCCTCCTACGGCGAGGCTAAGGTGCCCGCGTTCGAAATGATTCAACACTCTGTCAACATCATGCGGGGCTGCTTCGGCGGCTGCACCTTCTGTTCGATCACTGAACATGAGGGGCGTATTATTCAAAACCGCTCTGAAGATTCGATCATTCGGGAAGTCGAGAAAATTAGAGACACCAGCCCCGCGTTCACCGGAGTCATATCAGACCTGGGCGGACCCACTGCTAATATGTGGCGGTTGGCCTGCAAGAGCAAAGAAGTCGAAGCGAAGTGTCGCAAGCTATCCTGCGTCTTTCCCGGCATCTGTAAAAATCTGAACACCGACCAGACTCCCCTGGTATCGCTGTACCGACGCGCCCGAGCAGTTCCGGGCGTCAAAAAAGTGTTGATCGCCTCGGGACTGCGCTACGACCTGGCCGTTGAAACCCCCGAGTACGTGAAGGAATTGGTGACGCATCATGTGGGTGGCTATTTGAAAATAGCCCCGGAGCATACGGAAGATGGGCCTTTAGGGCACATGATGAAACCTGGCATTGGTACCTACGAACGCTTCAAAAATCTGTTTGATACCTACTCGAAGCAAGCGGGCAAAAAACAGTATCTCATCCCTTATTTTATTGCCGCGCACCCGGGGACTCGTGACGAGGACATGGTCAATCTCGCTCTGTGGCTGAAGCACAATAAATTTAGGGCTGATCAGGTACAAACCTTTTATCCATCGCCCATGGCCACCGCAACGGCCATGTATCACAGCCGCCACAACCCGCTGAAACGAGTCCGCCGCAACAGTGATGCCGTTCCTGTCGTCAACAAGCTCAAGCAGCGCCGGCTGCATAAAGCTTTTCTGCGCTACCACGACCCGGAAAACTGGCCGCTGCTGCGAGAGGAGCTCAAGCGCATGGGGCGCCGTGACCTGATCGGTAACGGCAAGCTTCATCTGATACCGTCAAGAGATCCACCGAAACGACACCGGCGTGTAACAGGCAAGGGCAATTCGTTCGCGACACAGCATACAGGTCTGCCCCCGAGGCAACTAAAGTGAACGTCTCGATAATCCGCAAGAAAACTCCCCTCCTAGGTGGGCAGCGTTCGCGGTTTAATCGAAGCTGGATTACTGCGGCGGCAGCGATGGGCCTGCTGCTGTGCAGCCTTCCCGGATCGGCCAACACCAACCTAATCATAGGAGAGCCTCTGCCATCCGTGACTATCAGCGAAGGCGGCCGGGTTATCCTCGACGGTAATGGCTACTCACTGGTCCCCTGGTCTTGGCCCGGCAGCTCAAACAAGGTTCAGGTGCTCCAATACGTTCCTGGCACGCGCAAGGGCGGTGATCTTTACGATCCAATGACCGAGCGCATGCAGCGAGAGCTTGATATTGACCGCTATGACATTACAGCTATCGTGAACCTCGAGGTGACTTCGGCGTTTGTCAAACCTTTTGTGCGCGGTGCCGTGGTCGATGAGCAGCGAACCTTCACTAGAGCCACACTGGTTCTGGACGAACAGGGAATCGGCCAGGCCACCTGGAATTTGACCCAGCAGGCAGCTTTTGTGGTGGTAGATCGAAAAGGCCTGATCGTCGATGTTATGCTGGGCGCCCCCTCTGAAGCGGGTTTCGAACGCAGTTTTCAGGTGCTCCGTGACTTAATTGCCTCGGAATAACTGATAGAGAGCCTCGGCAACAAGAGCCTTGAAGGCGAATCGGCGAACCTCAGCAAGCACAAATTTCTGCCCCTGTAGGTTAGCGACATTCACCGCAGCCGCAGCCGCAGCCGCAATATTGCCACTTTCACTCCGCAGCCACTCCCGTTATCCTGCCCTCTTAACGTTAAAGCCCGGCTTGCCGCCGTGTCCTGATAACTTACCCGCACCAACACGCAGCGCCCTCGCTGGCGTGAACCGGAGATTTGTATCCATGATTATGACAAAGCGCCACTTACCTTTCGCCGCCGCTGCCATCGCTATGGCGGTCCAGCTTGAGGCCAACGCCATGTTAGAAGAGGTGGTAGTTACGGCTACCAAGCGTCAGCAAACCCTACAAGAAATCCCTATTGCGGTCTCCGTGGTTACTGCCGAGTCGATCGAGCAATCTCAGGTTTTGGATATCAAGGATTTACAAACGCTAGTCCCCAGTCTCCGCGTCACTCAGCTGCAGGGCAGTGCCCAGACCAACTTCATTATCCGAGGTTTCGGTAACGGCGCGAACAATCCGGGCATTGAGCCCTCGGTGGGTGTCTTTGTAGACGGCGTCTACCGGTCTCGTGTGGGCAGCGCCCTGGCTGATCTACCCAAAGTGGAGCGCATCGAGGTGCTACGCGGTCCGCAAAGCACCCTCTTTGGTAAAAACGCGTCAGCAGGCGTTATCAATGTCGTAACCGCAAAGCCAGACCTTATTGGTTACAGCGGTTCCATTGGCGCTACAGTGGGCAATTATAACCAGACGATTATCCGCGGAGACGTCACAGGCCCTCTCAGTGACAACGTGGCGTTCAGTGTGTTTGGCAGCGTTAATGAGCGGGACGGCTATTTTGATAATCTCACCACCGGCAACGACTTTAACGAACTGAATCGTTGGAACTTCCGCGGCCAGTTGCTGTGGGCACCCTCAGATCGTGCTGAGGTGCGCCTGATTGTCGATGCCGAAGAAATCGATGAAGTGTGCTGCGGTGTTGCCAACCTAGTTGATGGTCCCACCGGCGGAATTGTTCGAGCGCTAGGCGGCGACCTTGTTGGTGACGCCCCCTTCGCCTATGAAAATTATCAGGACTTCGACCCCAAAAATGAGATCGAGACAAACGGCGTTTCGCTGCAGGTCGAGTACGACTTTGACAACTTCTCGCTGACTTCGATCACTGCCTTTAGGACGCTGGATCAGTTCCAGTCGGGGGATGTAGATTTCACTAGCGCACGTCTCGTCAGTGCAGAGATGGCGGACGCCCGAGACACAGAAATCGACACCTTTACACAAGAGCTGCGACTCACTTCGACCGGTGATGGCCCTTTACAGTGGATGCTGGGTGCATTTTATTTCAACGAGGAAGTGACCAACGACGAGAACTTTGGCCTTGGACCTGATTTCCGATCCTATGTCGATGTCCTGCTCGCCAGCCTTGGCGCGCCGGGTGCCCTGGGACAAATCGAACAGGTTTTGGGCCTTCCCTCTGGTTTTATTTATGCCGACGGCACGGGTAACCAGTCTGAAACCTACACCCTCGATGACGAGACTCTGTCGTTGTTTGCGCAATTCGACTACGACCTAACCGATAAGCTGACATTGACGGCGGGAGTTAACTATACCCAGTCTGAAAAAGAAGCTTCTGCCGCAGTCGTCAATGACAATTTTTTCGGCACCATACCCCTCGCGGCCTTCGGGTTAGAAGCGCTGCTTCCCGCCCAGTTCTTGCCACCTTTTGTTGCTTATCCCAATTCGGTGGAAGACGGTCGTAGTGACGACAGCGACACCACCTACACGCTTCGCCTTGCCTATGACCTTACCGCTAACGTGAGTGTCTACGGCGGTGTGAGCACCGGCTTCAAAGCCACATCCTGGAACCTTTCTCAAGACACGGGCCCTCTTGCTGCAGACCTAGATGCCTTACTCGCAGCGGGTGATCCGGCGCTACCGGCCCTGACCGCATTCGGCTTGCCTCCAGGCTTCGCCAACTACCCCGGAGCAATCTCTGATGCCACGCGTCTAGCAGGTCCTGAAGAATCTGAGGTGTACGAAATTGGACTAAAGGGTGAATGGGACACAGTGGCAGTCAACCTCGCAATATTCCAACAGGAAATTGATGGGTTTCAGTCCAACGTGTTCACTGGCACAGGCTTTGTCTTGGCTAATGCTGGCAAGCAGTCCACAGACGGGGTTGAGGTAGATATCAAATGGGCCCCCACGGATGGGCTGCGTTTCGGGTTTGCTGCCACCTGGCTGGATCCTCTGTACGACGACTTCCAAGGTGCTTTGGGTATTGATGGGCCCGAGGACTTCTCTGGCCGTAAACCTTCTGGCATTCCGGAATTCTCTGCGAACACCAATGTGACCTACAACTTTATGGCGGGTAATGCCATGAGCTACGTCCGGCTTGAGAATGTCTTCGAAGGAGAAGTGCAAGTTGTCGATAATATACCGTCCTCAATTGCCTCTCGAAAGGTCAACATGATCAACGCGAGCGCGGGCGTCACATTTGCCAATGGGGTTCAGTTGAACCTGTGGGGCCGCAATTTAACGGGTGATGAGTATCTGTTGTCGGCATTCCCGTCCGTTGCTCAGACGGGCAGCATTAGTGGGTACCCCAGCCAACCAAGAACCTACGGACTCACTGTAAAATATAACTTCGATTAAACACCTCGATTATGTGAATACGACAGCTGGTGAGCGCTTCGGCAATATTGGGCGCTCACCGTTGTCACACAGTAGATGACACCGATATACCTATCTGCCTGCATCGTAAAGCCGTATCCCGCCCGCGGTTGGGGGTGCAGCCTGAAATTGGCATGACAGGTTCATCTGTGAAGCCGTCGGACCGAGCAGCCTCATTTAGGTGGGTGACAGCAAGTGCTTTAGCGACGCCCAGACGCCGCTAGCCGCGGGCACGACTCACTTAAGTTTTAAGAAATCGCATCCAGTCATTAACGGCGGCGAGCACACAGCCAACCTTTGATACTCCGAGCTGCGGCATCATGGGTGAACAGAGTCTTGATCTTACTGGCACGGCCAAGACCTTCATCATGCGTAATCCAGAGATCTCAGAGCAAACCACGCCGAGGCTGGCACAGTTGAATCGTTATAAAAACGCACTGAAGCAAGGCCTCCCACCTTAGGCAGACAGCGCAGTATCTGTCGTATTTCATCGAGGCAAACAGGTAAACCCTAGGGCTTATCGTGTTCCCTCGACATAATAATCAGAACCGTGACTACACACCGTTACCTCTGTCGATGAGATTCTTGCATTGCTGCTTAGTTTGCGCTGGCCATTCCCCCCTTGCAGATCTTATTTCTTATTATGCGTGTGATAAGCTCGCGGAATAAAATAACAAGAGGAAAACCTCATGAACTTTTCTCGGAGTCAATCTTTGACTTGCTGTGTTGCTGCGTTGACCCTCGCTGCAACTACCCAAGCCCAGGGCATGCTTGAAGAAGTGATCGTTACTGCTGAGAAGCGTGAGGCCTCGCTTCAGGACACGCCGATCGCCATATCTGCTTTTACCAATAATGATCTGCGAGCCCGGCTAGTCGACAGACCCCTAGATCTGCAGCTCAATGTACCCAACATGCTCATGTCAAAAGGTAACTTTACCTCCGCCGGCATATCAATACGCGGGGTGGGAAACCTCGCGGTTGGTTCAGCCGCCGATAGTGGCACCGGTGTGCATATCAACGGGTTCTATATGAATGGCCCCCGGGTTTTTGAGATGGACTTTTTCGATGTTGATCGCGTCGAAGTACTCCGCGGTCCTCAGGGCACTCTTTATGGGCGAAACACGACTGCTGGTGTTCTCAATATGATTACCGCCAAACCTGACACCTCAAAGGTGAGCGGCAACTTGAATGGCGAATTGGGCAATTACAGTCGCCAGCGCTACGAGGGCTACATCAACATTCCTCTGGGAGAAAATTTTGCGCAACGGTTTTCTGGGTTCTATCTCACCCAGGACGGCTTCGTTGACAACGCCTATGACGGTACCGACATTGACGACAGGGATCTTTTTGGATTCCGCAGCAGCACGCTATTTGAAAATGAAAAAACCTCGGTCCAACTCGTGATCAATTATCTTGAGGAAGACGACGCCCGCATGCGGGGCAGCGACCAGAGATGTACCAAAGACACGACCAGCAATGGTTTTGGGCAAATTGGTGCCCTGGGTTGTTTGCCCGACTCACTGGGTAATAGTGCCCCAAACTCTGCAGGCACTATACTTGGAGCTATAACCAGTGCAGTACAGAGCGCTACGTTTGGTCTGCTGCAGTTCCCGGCAGATGACTACGCCAACCCTCAGGTTTTTGATGATCCACGGCGACAATTTTTAGATACAACCCCGAGATATACGGTTGATGACACGGTGGTTACTTTCGAAATTGAGCATGATTTCGGTAACTTCAGCCTCAACTTGCTCACTGGCTATCATGACACCAGCTTTTCAGGGTCCAACGATTACGACTTCACGCAAGCCTCCGAACAGTGGACTTGGCTCTACGACGAACTTATTGGCGGATTCATAGCGAACCCCCTGTTTTGCACACCCTCGGCTAATCAAGGATTTTGTGACAGCGGCGGCGTACCGGTGGATCGCGGTGAGGATGGGATGGTCTACGTCGACCGTCTCTACTCCTCAGATCTTTCTACCACCGAGGGAGAGGAATACAGTCAAGAGATTCGACTCAGCAGCAACTTTGATGGTCCGCTAAATTTCATGGTAGGGGGCTACTACCTGCATTACGAGGGTGAGACTCACTACAAAGTATTCAGCTCTGCGCTGACATTATATTCACTTGTCCCCAGCTTTCTCGGTGGCGAGGCACTCCCCGAAAACCAACGATATTATGATAACGACACGTCAAATAATATTTTGGAAACTTGGGCAGTCTTTGGTGAGGCGTACTGGGATGTTTCCGAGCGACTTCGGGCCACATTCGGGCTCCGTTATTCGGATGAGAAGAAATCCGCCGATCAGCGGACAATCTACGTTGACTTCCTGACAGATCCGAACCAACCGGGTGGCGGCTATGAGCGCTTTGAGTGGTCAGATGCTGAGCCTACAGGTCGGATTAACCTGACTTACGACGTGTCCGAAGAAATCATGACCTACGCGCAAGTATCCCGTAGCTTTAAGAGCGGGGGCTTCAACCCCATTTCAGCGGAAAGCCTACTGGTGCAGTTGGACCCCAGTGCGGCATATTTCGACCCCGAATACATAAACGCCTTTGAGGTGGGTATAAAATCACGCTTCCTGGGAGGATCAGTTCAAGCTAACGCTTCCTACTTCTATTATGATTACGAGGGGCTACAGGTCTCCAAGATCATTCAGCAGACATCAGTTAACGAGAATTTTGACTCCAAGATACAAGGCATCGAGGGCGAATTTATGTTTGCCGCCAGCGAAAACCTGATCTTTACAGCAAATGTTGCCTGGCTCGATACTGAACTGGGAGACGTCTCCTCCTTTGACCCCGGTGATCCAAATGGCAGCACCTATTTAAATGACGGTCGCGGTCCCAGTGACGGTGTGATTAGTATCGGCAATGCGAATCCCTATGTAGGCCCAGATTGCCCCAGCACTTCTCCGATTCCAGAACTGGGCGGCCTTCCTGGCTGCGCGGGCATCCCCATCGACCTCAACGGCAATAAAATCCCAGGGTCACCAGAGTTCTCTGTCAATTTAGCCGCCAGCTATAACATGCAACTGGGCAACGCGGGCAGTCTCGCTGCCGGTGTACAGTACTACTGGCAGGACAAGTACTACAGCCGAATATTCAACGGTGTTACTGACACAATCGAGGAATGGGACGTCTGGAACGCGACACTGCGCTTTACCCCTGAACAGGGTAATTGGTACGTGGAGCTGTGGGGTCGCAACCTCGGTGACGATGACTTTGTTACAGGCCAATATCGTATCGATGCGAGCTCTGGATTGGGGACCAACCAGTTTCTCCTGGATCCACGCACCTACGGCGTGACGTTAGATTATGCGTTCTAATTTAGAGCGCCCTGTGTGCTAACGCGGCGCGCTAGGTTTTAGCGTAGGCCCTGATTTTCTCCCCAAGCAGTCTATACTCAGCTGCTCGGGGGGTTTTTCGCCGCCACATAAGCCCTACTTGGCGAGACACACCTGTGCGTTTGAACGGCGTCACGACGATATCGCTACCCGCAGTAATACCCCCCGCCACTGACATCTCAGGCAACAGCGTGACGCCAATACCGTTAGCCACCATTTGCACAATGGTCGCTAAACTCGTCGCTTGATAAGGGACTGAGATCTGAGAATCACGTAATTCACAGGCTTCAAGGGCATGATCTCTCAAACAGTGCCCATCTTCGAGAAGCAGCAAGTCCTCGCCCTGTAAATCTGCCGTTGCCAGTTCTGCCTTGTCCGCAAGTGGATGTCCGCTGGGACTCGCCAAGAGGAAATCGTCGGTTATCAGGGGCATCACTTCCACCCCTTCTGCTGGAAACGGCAGCGCTAAAAGCAGTACATCAAGGGCCCCGGCATGTAACCCCGCCACCAATTGGTGGCTCAAATCCTCACGGATGTACAGCTTAAATTCGGGATACTCCCTCCGTAAGCTGCTCAGCAACTTGGGCAGAATAAAGGGCGCCACTGTGGGAATAACCCCTAAACGCATCCTGCCACTAAAGGGTTCCCCTGCGGCAGCACATAGTGACAGCATTTCCTCCACGTCTACGAGTATTGCCTGAGCTCTCACTACGACATCGTGACCAATACTGGTCAACAAAACATTGCGGTTATTGCGCTCTATTAATGAGGCAGACAGGCTTTCTTCAAGCTCCTGAATGCCAGCACTTAGCGTACTTTGGCTCACATAAGAGGCTTCAGCAGCACGGCCAAAATGCTGATGCTCCGCAACGGCACATAGGTATTTCAGTTGTTTAAGTGTGGGTTGTCGCGCCATGTTTTGTGCCTTTTCGTCATGGAAATATCAGTGATCGCAATTTTCGATCATGTTTATTAAAAAATCTATGTAAGCCAAAAGTACTCTGCTTCGGTATATTAGTCACACCCTGTTAGTGACGCAGGGACTCAGACGTCACTGCATTTCGATTTCAGGAGAGCATGCATGGAACTCAAAGGTACTAAAACTGAAAAAAACCTGAAGGACGCCTTCGCAGGCGAATCTCAAGCTAACCGACGCTATCTGTACTTCGCCGCTAAAGCTGACGTAGAAGGCTACAACGATGTTGCTGCTGTCTTCAGATCTACGGCTGAAGGTGAAACTGGCCATGCTCACGGTCACCTTGAGTATTTGGAAGCTGTTGGAGATCCTGCGACCGGTTTGCCCATGGGTGATACCCGTAAAAATCTAGAGGCCTCGATTGCCGGTGAAACACACGAGTACACCGACATGTACCCAGGAATGGCCAGCTCAGCTCGAGAAGAAGGTTTTGACGAAATTGCTGACTGGTTTGAAACTCTGGCAAAAGCCGAGCGAAGCCACGCCAACAAGTTTCAGAAAACCTTGGATACCATGGACGACTAAAGCAAGAGCCACGACTGATGAAGGGGGAGCGCGCTGCGCTCCCCCTTCTTTTCACCTTCATAAATTGCCAGAATACGGAATTCCACGATGCGAGAAGGAAGCCTAGAAGCACCTACACGGCACCCTATTGACTGGAAAAGTGATGATTTTTGGGTCAAAGATTCGCTCAATGATGAGCTAGAGAGGGTTTTTGACATTTGTCATGGCTGCCGCCGCTGTGTCAGCCTTTGCGACTCATT
>Ga0213863_10001772_pt1 | contig 15557 bp, 11 predicted proteins | sample PICome_8_FD_160128 | JGI IMG/M metagenome (GOLD analysis project Ga0213863, IMG submission 160128) | Coastal seawater microbial communities near Pivers Island, North Carolina, United States - PICO497 | ecosystem: Environmental > Aquatic > Marine > Coastal | place: USA: North Carolina... | reverse complement strand
GACTCTTGCAGACTTAGGAGCTCCTTCCGAGACTCTTAATACGACCGGGCAGAAACCGACGTATCAAAATCGGACTGTTGATGGAGTTGTGCAGGTTAATACTAAGGACGCCACCTTTGCAGCCTCGCTCGATTTCAACGCAGGTGCTAGTACTGATAATGGTGTCATCTGGGAGACTGGAGGGGCTACAATTGGATCGACACTGAGCTACAATCAGGCTGCTCAGACTTTGAGCGTGTATCATTCATCGAATGGTGGAAATGCCTTGGGAGTGGTGACTCATCAACTTACAGATGCGCAAGTGGCAGGGGGGGACGTCGAAGTTGTGTGGGCATACGACGCCAGCGAAATCGAATGGGAGCTTTTTGTCGATGGAGCTAGCAGCGGAACGACTGCCGAGACGACCGCGGTGGCCAGTCTGAACAACTGGAGCGGCGGAAACGCGGCGGGGCTTGGTATCTTCGGAGGTAATTTTGCTGCTGGAAAAGGTGATAATACGAACCTTGAAGCAATTGCTAATCTTGGAACGACTGGAGCGATTAACTTGACGACTGGACTTCAATTTTGGGCAGGAAAAGATGCCCAGTTTATTGCAGTTCCAGAGCCTTCGAGCATCGCCCTTCTTGGTTTAGCTTCCTTGTTTGCGATGAGGCGCCAACGGCGCTAATGCGATCTTGAGTGATATTACATTCTACAAACCTCACCGCTTTCAGCAGTGGGGTTTTCTTTTGGGTGGAACGAAGGGTGTTTTTAAAAAACCTAAAATCGAATGCCTTAAGGGCAACCCGATCAATGAAATCTTAGCGAATGTTGCCATTAACAATTCGTGTGTTAATCTAACAAGTCGATAGAGAAGCGTCAAATTTTCGTTGGAAATGCCGTCGTTTAGCTCAATCACCAGTTTAGTCTAGTTGTCTACCTAATCTTATCTCAATGAAAACCAAATTTTCTATTGCCTTAGCCATCGGAGCGGCTCTCCTTTTTACCGTTCTCTTTTCCTGCAGCGGTCCTCTGGGACGGGGTGGCTATGAGTCCGCGCCCTACAAAACAATTTCAACTGATGGAGCTTTTGAGATTCGAGACTACCCCGAAATCGTTGTTGCGACAGCCACAATGAAGAAAGGTAATAACAATCAAAATTCCGGTTTCATGAGCTTGTTTCGATACATTTCAGGAAAAAACGAAACCGAACAAAAGATTGCCATGACAACGCCGGTCTTTTCAAAGACAGGTGATGATCTTCAAGAAATGAGTTTCGTCCTGCCCGAGGAGGTTGCGAAAGATGGAGCTCCGAAAGCCAATAACAACAATATCGCGGTCAGTAAAAGACAAGCAGGACGTTTCGCGGTTTATCGATACAGTGGTCGTTGGACCGAGGCTAGAGACAAGGAAGCACGTCAGACACTCGCCAAATGGATCGACGAACAGAACCTTACGTTAACGTCGGTGATGGAGAAGGCCAGCTATGATCCCCCTTTCACTCCTCCCTTTATGCGACGGAATGAGATCTTGGTTCGTATCGATGAGTAGTTCTCTGCCGTGCGAAGAGATCATGATCAACTTGTGCTCGGAAGGCCTTTATCTGGAGCCCTCCGAAAGATGGGCATACCCAGTTTCATCGTTAAAGGGGTTTGAGGCCTAGTTCAGATCGAGGGCTAGACCGGAGAGTGGTGCAAGCTTCAGGCGCAGGGAGCGGCCTTCAATCGTCCCTGAAAGTAAGGCTTCAGAGCTAGATTCCACGAGAACCTCAAAGTCTGAAGCTGCTAGGTTGTCTAGTGACAAGATGCGAGGTTTATTTGAAAGATTAAAAGCTATCAGCGATCGATGATGGTCTGTCTTACGAAGATAGGCGAGAGTGAGGTTTTCATCATTGGAGTGAAGAAAATGAGTGCTTCCTCTAGTCCATTCGAGACGACCTCGACGCAATGAGATTAGTTTTTTTTGGTAGCTAAACCGCTCTTGGTTTGGAGTGACGGCAATGGCTTTACCTTGAGAACCATCTGGAGCGAAGATCTGCGGATTGTGATCAATATTTCCCCATAGGAGAGGTTTTCGGCAATCGGGATCGTCTGCTCCCCACATACCAAGTTCGTCACCGTTCCAGATGTGTGGTGCACTGAGGTAGGTGAATTGGTGCAACAACATCATGCGGATTTGACTGGTGGTGGTTTTGTCTGGAGGGCCGAGCTTTAGTTGCTTGTTTCCACGAGCTCCCATCTGGAATTTGTATTTTTGTTTATTTAAAAAAGAGGTGCTTAATCGCGGGCTGTCGTGGCTCGCGACAAGGTTCATAAGGCTCTGTGATTGAGCAGGGCTATATCCCGTATAAACGTTCTTGATTTTCGCAATGAATTCGCTGGGTTTTAGCCTACCTCCTGCGTTGGCAAACAATTGGCGTGCTGGCTTATACCATTGATAATGCATTACCGAATCAAAGGTGTCTCCCTGGAGAAATGGGCGTGGATCCATCAGGGTGTCGGGCCATTTGGTCCACCATGCTTCACCGAGTAGCAAGGCCTCAGGATTAATCCGACGAACAAATTTTCGATAGTCTCGCCAGAAGCCAAGAGGGACGTGTGAGGCAACATCAAGGCGGAAACCATCGACTCCGTCACTTGGGTCTCCATCTTTGTTTGGGTCCATCCAGCGCCGAGTGACGTTGAAGATGTGCTTTTTTACCTCAGGGTTAAGATCCCCCTCGAATACATGTCCTCTTCGTTTACCTGAAACATTTACTTTTTTAAGCTCGGGGAGCGTTTTCACTCCGAGCCAGCCTTCGAATTGAAATTCGTTTTCGGGAGTCTTTGGGTCGTCGAATGAGGTGATATCATACCAGTCACGGAACCTGCTATTCTTTTGATTTTTCACGACGTCTTTCCAGGCCCAGAAGGTGTTGCCGGTGTGGTTCCACGAGACGTCGATAATCACTCGCATTTTACGATGGTGGATCTCATTGATGAGTTTTAGGAACAAACGATCCGCAGAAGTCCAAGACCAAGTTTCAGGGTTAAGTGGATTTTCTTTGTTGATGATTGAATGATCTCCAATTGGGTCTGGCCCAAAATTCCGGTCAATGTGTCGGTAGTTCCTAGCGTCGTATTTATGTAGGGACGGGGCGTCGTTAAGCGGGTTGAAATAGATCGCGGTGATGCCGAGATCTCGAAGGTAGTCGAGTTTGTCTATGACTCCTTGGAGGTCTCCTCCATAGCGGCGGGCCGCGACCAGTTTGTGAAAATCTCCATCTGTTTTTCTAGCCCAGCTTTCCTGCTCATACCAATCGTGCCCCCAAGGAGTGATCTTCCAACCCGCCGGAACAAATCCTGGATATGATCCTTCCATATCGATTGGGCGGGGGTCATTTTTAGAGTCACCATTCTCAAATCGTTCGACAAAAATTTGATACCAAATTGCATCTCGAGACCATTCAGGCGGTTGATCGAAAGGAGCGCCATAGGAAGGTGACAAAACGAATAAGATACTACCGAAGCTTGCTCGAATTAGTTGAGAGATGATGGGCATAAAGAAAGGGAATACAGTTACGACTCATCCACTCGTTAGCGCTTCCGCGCGAATTGCTTCCGAATCCATGCGAGCTGTTGAAAATAATGTTCGCTGGGTAGTCCGTGGCCTGCGAATGGATAAACGCGATAATCTTTTGGGGCTGTGATTTGATTGTAGGCTGCAAAGTTCGTAGGCGCAGGAGTGACCGGATCTTGCAGTCCCACTCCCATGAAAACAGGGCATTTGATTTGGCCAGCGAGATTTTTAGGATCGAAATAGCGGAGAATATTACGGGCCGTGGAGCGATCTACTAAATTCTTTTTAAATACGTTTCGAAACATGCTCCCGGGCCACTCTGTGGTGTCAAAGGCTCGGAAGGAATCAATGACGAAAGGAATATCTGGAGCACAAAGCATCACCCTAGAATCCAGTGCAGCAGTGGCGAGAGAAAGCATGCCGCCCTGGCTGCCTCCGGTGATCCCCATTCGTTGAGTATCGACTTCTGATTGAGTTGCTAAGAAGTCAAGCCCGCGGATGCAATCCATGAAGGCACCGCGGTAAAAATATTCCTGCGGCTTATTGGCGCCCGTTACAAGGAATTCTAAATTTTTGCCTGAAATGTCATCCTGACTATTACCGTGGCCACGAATATTTAGAGAAAGGACAACCATGTCGTTAATCCAAGCGATGGGTTGCATGTTACTCCCATAGCCAGGCACTCTGAGGAGTGCTGGATGGGGACCATTTTTCTTGGGGATTTGAAGCCATCCTCGGATGAGAACATTTCCGAGACTACGCATCTCTACAAGGTGGCAGTCTACATCAGAGGTGGAGTGTTCGGGACTCGGACTGATTTTAAATTGTGGTTTTACCCTTGCGAGTTCTGCCTTCGCGTCGTCCCAAAAATTTTCCATATCCTCTGGTGTGTCGGGAAGCCGTTCAGCTTCTTCTGGAGCAAAACCAATCAACATGGTTTGAGATACTTTTTTGTCATCATCTCCGTTACTAAAGGAACAGGTGACGTGGTAGAAGCCAGGGGCGGGAGGTGAAAATCGGTGAGTTACGTGAGTATCATGATTCGCTTTAAGAGATAGCTCAGCTTTTTTGGTGCTCAAAGCGGGTCCGCGATTTTTGATCCGCCAGGTTTCATCATGCACTTGCCAGGAGACGCTACCATTCAAAGTTTCAAGGCCTTCGTTTATGATGACAGCAGTTAATTTGGTCGATTTGTTGTTTGGATAAATACCGTCACCGCGGCCTAATCCTATTTTAACCCTAGTAAAGTGATGCCAATCTGGTGCTGAGAGCGTGTAAGGTCCTTTGTGCAGCCCACCATCACCATCGCTATCGAATACTTTTAGGGCAATGACGTTGTCTTCATCCCACCGGACAAGATTCAGTGGGATTTCGTATTTGCGTTCTTCTGCCCAAGAGTTTCCTGGATTACTAGGATCGCCGGTCGCTCCGACTTTAACACCATTAAAAAAAGTAGTATCGGCATCATCGATCTTACCAAGATTTAGGAGTAGTTGCTGATATTTTTCAGCCCGTGCTTTTTCATCTAAAGTGCTGGGGATCATCAGCTTCAGGCGATACCAGGCATAACCGTCGTATTTTGGAAGGCCTCCCTTCTCCCACGGCTGTCCTACTGTGATAGCCTTCCAAGCTGAATCGTCAAAATTGGGTTGAGACCATGCCGGGTTATCACCTTTTTGAATACGCCATCCTTCCTCAATTGGTAGTGCGCTGATCTCTTGGGCAACTAGCCCAAAGAGTAACCATGTGATTTTTTTGTGAGTGTTCATCAGAAAAGTCGTGGGGATTCTTAGCTTTTTTTCGGTGTCTTAAGAGAGAACAAATACGCCATTTGACGTTTTATCTTATCCAACCTCCCCCAAAAGCTAACGGGGATCTCGGCGATTTATTGTCAATATGGGACGTTGTTTTTGTGATCTCGTTAATATTACGGCCTCTGGGAGAAATTAGCTAAAAGACAGGTTGCTCTGGGCTCTGTGATTTTGTTACACCAGCAGGGTGAAAAAGTTTTGTTCTTCTGTTCTTTCCGGAGTCCGTCTGGGAGCCGCTACTCTAAGTGCTATTCTCACTGGCGCTGCTTCATCGGAAACCGTGAGTGTGAGTTCTCTAGCTGATCTGGAGGCTCCTTCCGAGACTCTTAATACGACCGGGCAGAAACCGACGTATCAAAATCGGACTGTTGATGGAGTTGTACAAGTGAATACAAAGGACGCTACCTTTGCAGTCTCGATTGATTTCAATGCAGGTGCTAGCACCGATAATGGTGTTATCTGGGAGTCTGGAGGGGCTACAATTGGAACAAGCGTTTCCTACAATCAAGCTGGTAAGACTTTGAGCGTGTATCATTCATCGAATGGTGGAAATGCCTTGGGGGTAGTGACTCATAATTTGACTGAAGCGCAGATTTCAGGGGGAGACGTCGAAGTTGTGTGGGCATACGATGCCAGCGAAATCGAATGGGAGCTCTTTGTTAATGGAGCTAGCAGCGGAACGACTGCCGAGACGACTGCAGTGAACAGTCTGAACAACTGGAGCGGCGGAAACGCGGCGGGGCTTGGTATTTTCGGAGGTAATTTTGCTGCTGGAAATGGTGATAATACGAACCTTGCAGCAGTTGCTAATCTTGGAGACACGGCAACGATCAACCTAGACACCGGACTCCGTTTTTGGGCAGGGACAGATTTAAACTTCGTTGCAAAGGATTCTGTTGTCATCCCAGCAGGAATTGCGGGACCGCTTGAGGCGGGTCAGAATCGTGGGTTCAGAGTCGTGACAGCACAGGCACCCTTATTTTCTGAAATTTCAAATTCTTTCACACGTGCTAGCCAACAGCTTAATGGAACTCTTATGTCCGAGGGACAGCTTGTAGCTGATGAAGCGAAGAAAGGAGAAAATCCTGATGGAAGCTTCGATGTTGATGTCATCAACTTTCTCGAGGCTTTCGATGTTGACGGTTTCCCCTTTGTTACCAATTTTGAGGATGATGCTAATTTTCCCGGTATCCCGGGCACTGGCGATCATTACTCTCTATTTACCACTGAGATCTCTGGGTTTGTAGAATTATCAGCTGGAACTCATACCTTTGATGCCCAAGTTTTCGTGGATCGGGTTGATGCGGCACCGAGTAATGATAATGGACTTGTTGTTTTAACTGGTACTAATCCACGCGATTTTTTTGCTACGGAATTAGCGACCTTTGTCCGTCCCGACGATGCGCCCCCGTTCGAATCAACTCCCTGGAATTTTCAGTTTAATATTACAGCCCCGATTGCGGGGGTTTACCCGATTCGTCTCGTCTATTGGACGCAAGATAGCAATTCAGGTTTGGAGTTTTCGCAGCAGAACCAGTTGGTGAATTCTGATGGTGCGACTGTTGTTTTTCGTGAAAGCACCGCGCCCCATCACAGTCATGCCTACATTGCTGAGGTGTCTCCGGTGCCGGGAGTTGCCGACATTTCACCTGAAGAGCCGATTGTAGTTCTGCTGCGCGACGATAAAACAACGGTAAACGTAGAATCAGTAAAATTGAGCTTTAATGGAGTAGATATTACTGGGCAAGCCACGGTTAGTAGTGGAAATGGTCGCACGACTATTAATTATCAGCCACCTCCAGCACGTCAGAGTGATCGCAATGAGCTCTTGCTGGAATATATGGATTCTTCTGGGGAAAGTTTTACTCGCGAATGGTCTTTTGCGAATTCCCTGGGAGAGAAGCCCCCTATGGTGACTGGTCAATGGGATTTCTCGAATGGACTGCGTGCTACGATTGGTTCTGATCTACTTTTCAATGATGAGGTTTCGGAATCTGATACATTATTTGGAACTACTACGAGTTTTGAGATTGCTGATATTGGAGGTGAGCCGGCGGAGGTCATGTATGTGCCATTTGGGAGTCGTGTGGGATACAAATTGCTTCACGGTATTGCTCCGAATGGAGGTGGGCGATATGTGAACCGTTACACTCTTTTGATGGATGTCATGAGAGTCGGAGAAGGAGGGGCTTCAGCCATCATCCAAGCGTCTCCGACAAAAAATCCAGGTGATGCGACCTTTTTCTGGCAGGGAGGTAATATGGGCCAGGGTGGTGGAGGTTATAATGGTGATGGGACATTCACTCCTGATGAGTGGCACCGTATCGGATTCGCGGTTGATCTTGCCGACGAGAAAGTCATCACAAAGTGGGTTGATGGTGTCTTGCAGGATGAGTGGAGACCACAGAATAAGGATCATATTCGTCGTGCCATGGAGCCTGAAACTATTCTCTTTTACGACGTTGATGAGCGAAGCGAATGGTATGTAAATTCTATCCAAATCTTTGATGGGAAACTATCGGATGAGGAGATGGAAGCCTTGGGTGGGCCTAGCGCGGAAGGCTTTGAAGCTCCTGGCGCCAAAGGGTTACAAATTAAGGATATTCTCCTCCAAGAAAATGGAAACGTCACCATTAAGTGGTTTTCTCGCGCTAATCGGAGCTATCGGATTGAGGCAAGTTCTAACCTCGTTGACTGGTTGGAGCTCACCGACGGCCACCCTTCTCAGGGAGATCTGACAGAGTTCACTGAGCTGGGACAAGATATTAACGGGGCGGCAACTCGCTACTATCGGGTTACCGAGGAATGATCAAAGATTCAGAGAGTTGTCCGTGCAGAATCCATCTCTTGGATTCTGCCGTCACTTTGGGGTGCGCTTTACCTTGCATTGCTCTACGAACACGTTCAAAGAACCACCAAAGTTGATTTTATTTAGCTCTACAAAGAGATTTCTTCACTCAGAAGTTTCGCGGCATTTTTTAAAACAGGTAGAATAATTTGCCGCATATGTGCATTAGAGATTCGCGATGCGCTAACCCCTACATTCATTGCAGCAATCACTGAACCTAGCTGATTTTTGACTGGAACGGAAAGAGAACGAAGGCCCACTTCAAGTTCCTGGTCGACAAGTGCGTATCCATCTTCAGCGACTTGATTGATTTCCTTTGTGAGCTCTGAAATTGTTGTCAAGGTGTTGGCTGTCAGAGGTTGGTAACTCTCCTTGCTAAGGTGATCCCGAAGCTCTTCTGGGGAAAGATGAGCGAGTAGGGCTCTTCCCAGTGAGGTGCAAAAAGATGGAAGCCGGCTGCCGATGTTGAGTGAGACATTCATGATCCTGCGAGACGTTGTGCGAGCAATGTAGATGACCTCCTGCCCATCTAAAATTGCAAGTGAACACGATTCGCCGGTCTCATGGTGAACTTGATCAAGAAACGGTTGGGCAATTTGAGGCAATGCCTTGGCTCCATAATAAGACTGACCTAGCGAGAGAACTTTAGGGAGTAAGCGAAAGCTGAGAGAATTGGATTCGACATATCCTAGTTCTTCGAGGGTATAGAGACATCGGCGGACAACTGCTCTTGAGAGATTAGTCTGCTTACTAATCTCTGGCATTTTCAGCTCTGAGCTTGATTGTGATAAGGTTCTCATCACTTCGAGGCCTCTAGCTAAAGAGGTCATAAAGTCGGGATCTCCTGAGCGAAATAAATCTTTTTTGACCGTGTCCATTTGAAGAATGTGCGATAGTCGCACATAGAGAGTCTAGAAATCAAACATATTTCCTTTATAATACGTGGGTAATTGTCGATACTTCGATCTCTTCTGGAGAAAAGTTCGTTAAGCGAACAGTTATGACGCCTAAAATAATCAATCTGCAATCAGCGATTAAGTCCCTTGTCGAACCAGGAATGCAGGTGGCCATAGAGGGGTTTACTCATTTAATCCCTTTTGCCGCAGCTCAAGAGATCATTCGCCAAGGTATCACAGGTCTGACCTTGATCCGCCTTACTCCTGATGTGATTTTTGATCAAATGATTGGAATGGGTTGTGCGGACAAACTCATTTTTTCTTGGGGTGGGAATCCTGGAGTGGGTTCTTTGCACCGATTGCGTGATGCCGTCGAAAATAGTTGGCCCACTTCACTTGAGCTCGATGAGCGCAGCCATGCTGCGATGTGTGTAGCATACACGGCTGGAGCCTCTGGGCTGCCATTTGGGGCTCTGCGAGGATTTGTGGGCTCTGATCTTCCGCAATACAATGATAGTATTCGATTTTTAGATTGTCCTTTTACTAAGGAGAAACTTGCAGTGACTTCCGCGATTCAACCCGATGTTGCAATTATTCACGCCCAACAAGCGGATCGTCAGGGTAACGTGATGCTTTGGGGTATCGTGGGCGTGCAGAAAGATATCGCGCTGGCAGCCAAACGAGTATTGGTGACAGTGGAAGAAGTGGTTGATAAGTTTGCAGAGAAGTCGAATGTAACGGTGTTACCATCTTGGACTATCGATACAATTTGCGAAGTTCCAGGCGGCGCGTCTCCATCATACGCACATGATTATTATCAGCGTGACAATTTTGCTTATACGGAGTGGGACGAGATATCACGTTCTAGAGAAAAGTTTCTTAAGTGGATGAAACACCATGTGTTGGAGACAAAATCTTTTGTTGAGTTTAGAGAACGTATCCAATCATGAAAGAAGCAACATCTCAGGAGATTATGACGGTCACAGCAGCGCGCTTGCTCCGCGATGGCGTGGTGTGTTTTGTTGGTATAGGAATACCATCTATGGCTGCTAACTTGGCTAGGTTGACTCATGCTCCCAATGTTGTCCTAATCTACGAGTCAGGGACAATTGGGACTAAGCCTAGTGTTCTTCCGCTTTCGATTGGAGACGGAGAACTTGCCGAAACTGCTGATACTGTTGTGAGTACCCCCGAAATTTTCACTCATTGGTTACAAAGTGGTCGGGTGGAAGTAGGGTTTCTCGGTGCAGCGCAGGTAGACAAATTTGCAAATCTTAATTCCACGGTGATCGGCCCATATGAGTCGCCAAAGGTTCGTTTGCCTGGTGCAGGCGGGGCCCCTGAAATTGCAGCACTTGCAAAAGAGACATTAATCATCATTGAACATGATAAACGGAAACTTGTAGAGCGAGTAGATTTCGTAACTTCGGCAGGTTACCTCCGAGGTGGCAACGAACGATCGGAGGCCGGTCTTTCTGGAGGCCCTTCCGCTGTCATTACAGACTTAGTGGTTTTTGAACCAGATTCAGTGAGCAAGGAATTGGTTGTTACCAAGATCCATGCCGGGGTGACAAAAGAACAAGTGTGCGATTCAACTGGCTGGGACGTCCGCTTTGCCAATAATCTTTGCCAAACAGATTCGCCCACCGATCAAGAACTTGTGGCATTACGCGATCTGGTTAGAAGAACTAAAGAAGCGAGGAGGAAGCTCTCATGAGTGAAGCATGGATCTGCGATGCATTAAGAACTCCGATAGGTGCATATGGAGGGAGGCTTGCTTCAGTCCGTCCGGATGATCTATGCGTGCCCCTCATCCAAGCTTTAAGAGAGCGCTATATTCAAATTGATTGGGATGAATTAGATGAAGTGGTATTAGGTTGTGCTAATCAAGCTGGTGAAGACAATCGAAACATTGCTCGGATGGTGACCTTAATTAGTGGTCTTTCTGAGTCTGTTGCAGCTTTGACGGTCAACCGGCTTTGTGCTTCAGGTGCTGATGCTGTGGCTAATGTGGCTCGATCGATCCAATGTGGCGAAGCTCAACTTTGTCTGGCTGGAGGGGTCGAATCGATGTCTCGGGCGCCCTTTGTCATGCCAAAGTCAGAGCATTCTTTTGAACGAAAAGCTGAATTGGTGGATAGCACACTTGGATGGCGTTTTCCTCACCCAGAAATGGAGGCGCGGTTTGGTGTCGATTCAATGCCGCAAACTGGCGAGAATGTTGCTGAGCAATTTGCCATTAGTCGGGAGGACCAAGATGGGTTTGCTTATCGTAGCCAGCTTCGAGCAGAACGTGCTCAGAAGGCTGGGATTTTTACCGAAGAGATTGTTGAGATTTTGGTCCCACAACGACGCCAAGAACCTCTTCTGGTAAATCAAGATGAGCAGCCGAGGGCTCAAACAAGTCTTGAAGGATTGGCAAAGTTAAAGCCCTTCGTGAAACCTGATGGGACCATTACAGCAGGAAACGCATGTGGTATTAATGATGGTGCTTGCGCTCTCTTGATTGCTTCTGATCAATCGGTCAACCGATATGGCCTTCAACCACTAGCCCGAATCGTTGGGTCGGCGGTCACTGGAGTTAGGCCTGATATTATGGGTATTGGGCCAGCTCCTGCAACGCGACGTTTGTTAGACCGGACGGGGGTCAAGCTCTCTGAAGTTGATTTCATTGAATTGAACGAAGCTTTCGCTTCGCAGTGTCTAGCGGTTTTGCGTGAACTTGGAATCCCGGACGACGCAGACTACGTGAATCCTAATGGAGGAGCCATAGCGTTAGGTCATCCTTTGGGTATGAGTGGAGCACGTTTGGTCGCTACTGCTGCGAGGCATTTGAAGCGAACCGGCGGAAGATATGCACTGTGTACTATGTGTGTTGGCGTAGGTCAGGGTTTTGCTATTTTAATTGAAAGGCCATGAATAAATCATTTCAAGGAATTGCTTTGGTAACAGGCTCCGCAACTGGAGTGGGACGGTCTTGCGCATTACGCTTTGCGGGCTTGGGTTATGATGTCGTAGTCACCTATCCAAAGTTTGATGAAACAGAGGCGCAAGAGACTGTGAGATTAATTGAAGACAAGGGTCGTAGAGCGATCTTAGTGGAATGTGATGTCAGCCAAGACTCACAAGTGGTCGAGTTGCTAGCGAAGGTAGCGTCACAATTTGGTCAGCTTGATTTAGTGGTTAATTGTGCAGGTGTGACTCATTTTGTAGAGCCGGCCGATTTGGACTCAATGTCAGAAGAAAAATGGGATGAGATTCTAGCCGTAAATACAAAAGGCCCCTTTTTTGTGATCAGGGCAGCAGTGCCACTCTTGAGTAAGAGTGATCATGCCGCTGTGGTGAATGTTTCCTCGGTTGCAGGAATCTCTGGATTTGGCTCGTCACTGGCATACTGCGCAAGCAAGGGAGCTCTCAATACCATGACGAAATCCCTTGCACGTGCTTTAGCACCTAAGATTCGAGTGAATGCCGTTTGTCCGGGACCAATTGATAGTCGCTGGTTACGGCAGGGCTTAAGTGACGAAGAAATGGAAGAACGTGTGGCTTCTTTTCCAATTCCACGCCTTTCCACACCAGATGACATTACAGATGCGATCGTTTATCTAGCAACTGGCAACGCAATGGTAACAGGGCAATTACAAATTGTAGATGGTGGAAGAACAATGTGACTTTAGCGATGAGGACGACTTGGAACAGCTTTGCAAATAGCCGATTACTATTCGGACCAGGGTCATTGGATCTCTTGGGGCAAGTTGTTGGGCAGTTTCAGGCCAAAAGAGTGATGATCTTCTCGGATCCTATTCTTGAGTCACTCGGGGTTTTGAGACGCGCGGCGAAATTGATTACAGGTAAAACCTATATTTTTTCGGATGGTGAGGCAGAGCCTTCAACTAATATGGTGAGGAAATGCATAGCCCTATATCAAGATTTCAAACCTGATGTTGTCGTCGCAATTGGGGGGGGCAGTAATATGGATTTGGCAAAGATGACCTGTGCTGCAGTGAGCTCTGGTAAAGAGCCTGAATCTTTATTTGGTTTCGATCAAATCCCAGGTCCTATTGGTCCTCTCATCTGCATTCCTACGACTGCGGGAACAGGCAGTGAATCATCAGCATCTGCTGTAGTTTTAAATAGTTGTGACGGAAAGAAAGCAGCAGCCTTGAGTTCTCGCTTGCGGCCTGAAGTTGCAATTATTGATCCCGAGCTCGCCTTGACCTGTCCTCCTAAGTTGACTGCAGAGAGTGGTATTGATGCTCTAACGCACGCGATTGAAGCATACCTTGCCGTTGAGTTTTATCGCCTAAAAGAATTTGAATCGGGGCCGCGTCCTTATGAGGGAAATCACCCCCTGGGGGATCTGTATGCTGAAAAGGCTATTCGTCTGGTGGGTAAACACCTTATCGAGGCGACGAAAAACCCCCAGAATATTGAAGCTCGGGCCGGTATGGCTTTGGCCGCTAACTTAGGTGGATTAGCATTTTCAAATTGTGGAGTGACTTTAGCTCACGCCCTCGAATATCCGATCGGGAGCCGTTATGAATGCTCGCACGGGATTGGCAATGGTATCGTTTTGCCGGGGGTAATGCGTTATATGCGATCGGTCCGAGAATCTCGTATCGCTAAGATTGGTGGATTTCTGGGGGTTACAGATTCTGCTGATGAGGCCATTAATGAAGTGATTCGATTAAGAGAGGAGTGCGGACTTCCAGATTGTTTGAGTGCGGTGGGCGCTAGGCGAGAAGATCTTCCGAGTTTGGCCGCCACGGCCTTCTCTCTGAAGCGGTTAATGGAGCTGTCACCTGCTGAAGTCTCTGAGTCTGACTTGTTAGATATTTTGAAGGAAAGCTTTTGAACTATGAAATCTTATCCAGTTATTTTTGTACTTTTTATAACTCTCTTGGGGATTGTGGTCACGATTTTACTGCAATCAGCTCCCGGTTCAGTGAGTGGTAACCCACATCCAAGTTTTCCATCAATGAGTCAAGGAGGCGATGCAAGTCGACACGATGGGATTACGGTTCTGGGTTGGTTATTCGGAGCGCTTCAAATTATTCTATTTGTGGTTTGTATCTGGGTAAGCCTCTGTGGGGTGAAGGCTCACCGATGGATGGTGATCGTATGTGGAGTGGCCTATTTATTTGTTTTCACCATGCTTATGATTACCTATCGCCAGGGCGTGGCGGAGGCTCCTTTTGTTTTAGGTTTCCCACTGCCGACTACTTTATTGCTATTTGGGATGTGGCCGATGGCTGCCGTATTTGCTATCTTATATGTCGTTAAATTTCGCAGTTGGGTGTATTCGCCACAGGATCAAGAGGCTTTCGAAAACTTGAAGGCAGAAATGAGTTCGAAGGGAGGAGATCATGACGCCTAATCAGATCACTCTGGCATTTGTTTTTGGATACATGGCTCTATGTATCGCTATCGGTCTATGGGCTTGGAAACGCACGACTAATACTCATGACTTCTTCATGGCGAGCCGAAATCTCGGAGTCGTCATCACGGGAATCGCCCTATTCTCAAGCATCATGAGTGGTTTTGGTTTCGTTGGGGGGCCTGGGCTAGTTTACCGGATGGGGATGAGTTCATTTTGGATTCTCGTTACCACTCCAATTGGTTGGGCAATTGCATTTTTTTTAGTGGCGAAAAGAATCCGAATTCTCGCAGAACTTCGTAATGCCATTTCGTTGCCTGATGTTGCGGCAGCCCGCTATAGTTCTGAGAAAGTTAGAGGACTAGTTTCTCTTTCTATTCTTTGTGGAGTAGTCGCTTATCTGGCCACTCAGATCAAAGCGATGGCTTTTGTGCTTCAGGAGATTTTCGCTCGTAACGAGATGTGGGGTCATGATTCGATAATGTTTTGTGTGGCTATCTCAAGCGCAGTTTTAGTCTTCTATTGTGTGACAGGAGGTATTATTGCCTCGGTGTATACCGATCTCTTTCAAGGTATCATTATGATGCTTGTGGCGGTTCTTATTTTTTTCACGGCAATAGGTGAAATTGACGGAGGTATTGGAGGAATGACACATTTGATTTTAGCTGACAATGCGGAGTCCGCTGGTCCATGGGGGACTCTCGGTATGATTGGTTGTCTTTCTTGGCTTTTAATTTTCACACTTGGAGTTGTTGGGCAACCTCATGTGGTGACCAAGATGATGATGAGTCGGCGAGTTGAGGATGCCCGTTTGACTCTTCCGATCACTCTTGGGGGCTACACTTTGACTGCCTTGCTATGGATTAGTATAGGACTTCTTATGCGAGCTCTCGTGATTAGTGGGGACCATGCTGAATTGACCCGTGCAGATGATGCAGCAGCTCAGTTCCTTCAGTATTATGCTCATCCAGTTCTCGCTGGATTGGTCTTTGCGGGTTTGTTCGCGGCGATTATGTCTACGGCTGATGGTTTTCTTAACATTGGAGCAGCTGCTTTGGTCCATGACCTTCCGGACACTTTTGGTTTTT
>Ga0213863_10001768_pt1 | contig 15570 bp, 10 predicted proteins | sample PICome_8_FD_160128 | JGI IMG/M metagenome (GOLD analysis project Ga0213863, IMG submission 160128) | Coastal seawater microbial communities near Pivers Island, North Carolina, United States - PICO497 | ecosystem: Environmental > Aquatic > Marine > Coastal | place: USA: North Carolina... | reverse complement strand
TCCTTTTTTCATATCTAAAGTAACTCTATCTTCTTCAGACAAGTCAAACCTTTTTCTAGCTTCGACATCTATACCTTGAGTATATATATCACCACCCATTTGTAAGGCACCAGAAGCACCTAATGTAATAGACGCTAAAGCCATTTGAGAAAGTTGTTCAGCTGTTAGAAGTATAGAATTAGCTACAATATCTTCACCTTTAAATATCTTGTCTAATTCACCTTTATCGTAGTTAGAAAGTATGAATTGCTCATTCTGAATATCTGCAAAAGCTTTCAATGCTTTTTCGTCTTGTTCTTTTTCGTATTGTTTAAATTTAAGCTTAAAATCACCCCAAGTTATAGGTTTAGCACCTCCAGGTTTTGGTTGCTCTACTAACTCATTAACGTCTCTATAAGAAACACCGTCTTTTGATTTTAAAGCTCCTGTAAACCTAGGCTTAAACCTATAAGAACCTTTTTCGTTTGTTTTGTCTTCTATAAAATAACCTTCAGTATTATCACTCCAATTATACTTTTTAGCACGAGCTTCGTTTTCTTCAAAAGAAACAACTTTATCTATAACCTGTTTGTAACTAGCGTTATTAGCCCACTCTTTAAAGCCTTCGCTCATACCTCTAAGACCGGTGACAGCAACTGCCATAGATTTAACAACTGTAGGTGCTCCAAAACCTATTTTTTTTGCTGTTTGACCCATTTGATACAATGTAGGCATATCTTTTGACTGCACAAAGCTTTTTAAAGGATCAGCAGCTTTATCATCTACAGATTGCTCGAAAGCCGCTGTTAAAGCTTTGAAGTCAACATTGTTTGATATTTTACTGTTCATCAAGTTACTATAAAAAGAATTAACATCTTTATTAAAAGCATCAATATTATCCTGAGTTACATTGTTTGGATCGTTTAAGCTGTACTTTGTCATAGCTTGCTTAACGTAGTCGTCAACAGCAGGTTTTATATCTTTTTTTATATTAGGTATAATCTTCTTTTGTATAGTGCTATTACTAGAAGTAAAATCTAAAAGAGCATCTTTTCTAAATTCTTCAATAGCTTTTTTGTTATCAAAATCAATAGTTCCTAGTTCCGTTTTAGGAAGCTGCGTTGATCTGTTTTTTAATATAGACTCTGTTTCGTCTTGAATCTCTTGCTTGTATTTAGTTGTTTTAAGATCTAATTTAGCACCTGGTGAAATACTATCAGCAGCGTCTAAAAAACTTTCAAACTCATCAGGTGTTATATCTTCTTGAGGTTCAACACCTTGCTTTGCTAAAAAGTTTTTAAACTTATCACTTGATGATGCCAATAAACCATCTTCCAAAGCTGAATCCGTATCTACTGCTTGATCTACCGCTGTTACAGGTGCAGTTTCCGTTGTAACAGCTTCTATCTTTACTGGTTCAACACCAACTAAGTCTTGAAACTTATACTCGTCACCTTCGTATCCGTCTTTAGAAAAAAGATCATAAGAGTGTTTTAAAGCTTCTTCATTTGTTTTTATCAACTTTTTATAATCTTCTATACTTCCTTCATAGCCATCTTTAGAAAATAATTCAAATGAATGTAGTAATGCTTCTTCGTTCATGTCTTATTCTTGTTTTTAGTTAAATCTAGCTGCGCTATTTGCACTACTTTTTGTAAAATATTCAGGGTTTGTAAAATCGCTACTTAAAGGTCCTGTTCCTTGCATACTTTCTTTTTCTTTTTCGTAAAAAGTTTCAATAAGCGTATCAACATCAGAGCTTTTATATCCTTTAGCTTTTAATATCAACTTTAAAACGTCTTTATCAGAAGCGTCTGGTGTAATCGTTAAAAAGCCTTTACCGCCTTTGATAGGTAAATTATAACTTTTTTTGCCGCTAGCGGTTTCAACATCGTCTTGATTTACTGCTACTCCTATTTTTTGAGCTAAAGAAGTTATGTTAGCTCTGTTTATATCACCTATAGCATCGCTAGTTAACACAGATAAGTCTTTTTCTATGTTCTTGTATACTTTTGCTTCCTTTGTTTCAGTAGCAGTAGGTTTACTCTTTTTAGGTAAAGCTACATTTCTAGTGCTAATTACTTGATCTGAAGCAAAGTTATTTAACCAATAATCAGTGTAGCCCTTTAGTAAAACTTCCTTACTTTCTTTAGTTTCTATATTGTCAATTGTAAAACCTTTTGTGTCAGGAACAACAATATTATTCATAAAAGCTACTTTTTCAGTTTTACTCATTGCCGCGATCTCGCTTTCAATAACAGCTTTTCCAGCACTTGCTAAATAGTCTCTTTTTAAAGGCTTATAAGTTTCTATTCTAATTACGTTACCTTTGTCGTCTTTAATCTCTCTAGTTCTTTCTTCACCAAAAGCAGAATTTTTAGGTGTTAATTTACCTGTTTTTGAGTCTGTGTTGTATATGTGAGTATTCTTAAGATTTTCCATAGCCTCTGTAGCGTCAGGTATAATCTGAACACCTTGTGTTTTACCACTTAAGTAATCTGCTAGTTGTTCTTCTGTAAGCGTTATTTTTTCACCACCTTCTGGGGTTACGTCTATGTATGCTTTATATTTTCCATTTTCAAACTCAATCCTTGTAGATCTATCACCTTTAGCTTTGTTCATTAAAACTCTCATTGCTTCAGGCATATTACCGTCTTGAGAAGGATCTAGTCCACCCATACTTCCAGATTTACTTTCGGTCTCTGTCATTAACAAATCAGTTGCACTAATGCTTTCTAGCATATTACCTATTCTTTTAGGCATAGTTAAAATATCAGATGCTTGTGATCTAAGAGCAGCTATTTCTTTAGGATCAGTTACTGCTCCTGAGTTTATTCTAGTCATTATATCACTATAGGAGTCAACCAAAGGAGCCATAGAGTCACCTAGTTTTAAATCAGGGTTGTCAATTTCATAGTTCTTTATACCTAAAGAAACCTGTTCTTCTAGTTTCTCGTACTCTTTTAACTCCTTAGCTCTTTTATCTGCTAATTTTTTTTGTTCTATTCCTAACTCTTTTTGCGTCTGTAGTTCTTGCTGAACAATACCTCCAAAAGTACCAGCAATAGTTCTCTGTAAATTAGCAATTCCTTGAGCGGACTGAGTATCTACGTTTTGTTGTGGGTTTCTATAACTCATTGTTTTGTTTTTCTTTTTTAAACGATTAAATCTGTGTCGTAAGATGATACTGATTGTACGTCTGCAGTTTTACCACTTACCGGTGTCGCTACTTTCCCTTTCCAAAAGCACCTGCTTGATACATTCCTCCAACAGTTGAAGCTATTCCACCAACAGCACCCGCGATAGCATTGCTTCTATCAGCACTTGCTTGCATTTCTCTAGCTTCCGAACCTGCTATTTGAGCAGATAATCTATCCATCTGCATTAAATCTCTGCTTTCTTGCTCTCTGTACATAAACTCAGCGCCTTTAGCTTCCGCGCCTTGAATTCTTTGTTTTTCGGCCATAATAAGTTGCTGCTGTTGTTGCTGTCCTTGAGCTCTAGCTCTTTCATTACTAGCTTCCTGTTGTTCTATGTTAGCAGAAATACCTTTTTTAGATTTCAAAGCAGCTTGAGCTAAAGCAGTTGCACCACCAGCACCTGCTCCTGTAGCGGCTATAGTGTCTAACGTATTAGCTAAAGCGATGTCAGCTTCTTCAGCTTGCATTTCTGCAGCTTGAGTTGCTACGCCTAGATTTTCAAAAGGGTTTTGAATAGTAGAAGATAAATCCTGCATGCTTTCGTATGGATTTATAATAGCCTGTCTATTTTCTTCTAAGGTTTGTAACTTTATCTGCGCAGCTCTTTTTTGTCTCGCTGCAGCTGCTTGTCTTTTTTTAGCAGCCGAAGCACCGAAAAGACCTGTTAAAGCTTGTATACCTCCTGTTATGAGGCCTGCTGTCATTAATGGCATAGTTTTATATTTTTATATTTTAATAAGATGATTCTACATAGTTCGATGAAACCGCAAATAATTCCTTCAAACCTCCAATGTTAGTGGTTGTATCTGTAGAAACTTTTACAGTAGCATAAAAACCTTTTATTCCGGACATACTATCACCGAACACTACTTCTCCAGCTCTTGCATCGCTATTGTTTATTAGGTTAGCGTGGTACTTGTTTTCTTTTCTGTCAAAACCAGCTCTCATCGTGAATCCACTTTCAGTATAAGATCCAGCATCGTAACTTAATACTAATGCTGTGGTATCACTCCAAGTATGAGGAGACAACGTGTCGTAACCTGTTTGATCAGATTCAAAAGAGTTAACTTGCCAACCATTACTACCTTCGTAGCTAACTGTCTTAAATACTTTAGACATACTAACTCTAGGATTAAACACGAAAGTTACTGAGGTTTGAGAACTTACTCCATAGAAACTTCCTCTATTTACGCTGTTATCGTAATGAACCCATAACTCTCCATCTTTTAGAGTATATAAGTTGTTTTTCAAACTAAATATGTGATCAGGCTTATACGTAAAAAAACTTGTCCAACCTTTCACGCTTTCGTCAAAAGAAACAGTTTTATAAGTATCCACTGGGTTATTAGGGCCAGTTTGAGTTGATAAAACGTATTGCTTGTTATGAATATCCCATCCGCCAAGAAGTATTCCTTGAGACGTTGATGAGTCTATATCGTTAAATTGATCTCTAAAGAAATCTTGCATACCATAGTTAGATATTTCAGACAAACCGTCCATAGACAATCTAAGTACTGCGTTTCTGTTTTTATCTGTAAAGTATTTTCTATAACCGTAAACGGCAAAACTTCCAGGATCTTTACTTATACCAAACTCACCAGCATAGGGTTGAATTGTTCCGATTGTTGTATTAACGTTAGTTACAGAACCACCTCCTTCAGCAGTGTATATAGCGTCTTTATCTATTAAAGCTCTAGACACTTTAGACTCTTGAAATATTATTAAGTTAGTATCTTCTGCATAAAGCTTTTGTATACTACTATTGACTGGGTCAGCTGACTTTGTTATATCTTCAGCAACAGAAAAAACGTTAGTATTGTTAACACCTGTTCTTCCATTAAATATACCAGAATATATTAAAGAGTTATATCTATCCACAGCATTAGGCTCTTCTTCAACTAAGTACGCTCTAACACCATAATCAACGCTAGTGTTATTGTACCCGCCTCTTATTCTAGATTCTTCAATAGCCCAGTTAGAACTACCTATTTCACCTAAAGATGAGGTTTTTATAGGATAACCGCCTATGTCTGCTGGTACACCAGGTGAACCGTTCCAGAAAGGCACTTCAACAGGTACATTTGTATTCACCTTTTTAAGTACGAAACTGTTAAAATATTTTACTTCTATTATAGCTCCCATATAATTATCACTTATTTTAATTATTTATTACACCCATCATGCACTAGAACAGGTGTATAGGTATGTTTCTTGTTTTTATGCTTAGCTGTTGGAAAAGTTAAATTTCTCCAATAAAGCTTACCTATCCACTCTCCAGGCCAAGGTTGAGCGTTTCTATCCCACCTATCGTAAGATTTAGCTGCTCTAAATTTTTTCTTTTCTTTTAGCTCGTAGCCACTATATGGTTTGTTTTCTCCTATATAGTAAAGATCAAATGGACCTATGTTTCTAGCTTTTTGACAATTTTTAAAAAGAAGATCTTCGTTTATTTTACCAGAAACACAAATGTCTATGTCTCTAGTATTCCAATTTTCTAAACAACCACCAACTAAATATAATTTAAAACCATTCCAATTTAGTTTTTTTAACTCTTGTAGGCATTCTATTATATCAATACCACTTAAATACATTAAATTATAGTAAAATTAACGCCAGTTATATCTATTGTGGTAGTTTCAGTTATCGTATATGAAGCAGGAGATATTACACATGCTACATAGTGATCTTTAACGTCATCTTCATCGGCGTTGTAATACCAGTTACCAACACAGCCAGTACTGTTTTTATTTGACCCAGTGTAGTTTATTTGTTTAGTACTTCCTCCAAGATTGTTAAACGCATTATTAAATACATAATAACCATTTCTAACACCTTCAGTCCAGCCAGAAACCTCAAGAACACAGAAAGTGTAATCAACAGGATCAGAACCACCTACATTTGTAGTATAAGTATATTGTATAACCTCTGTCACGTTTGCTAAAAAGTTAACATCAACATTTATAGTGTCAGTTGAACCACCAGCATCACTTACTCTTATAACTAGAGGATAATTTGCAGCAGGTATTGTATTAGGGTAGTCATTGTAAAGTGTGCACTGAGCTGTATTGCTATTGCCTAGTGAGAAATAATTATCATCATTACCTAATAATATGTCCCAATTCAAACCAAGCGTCTCCTTGTTGTTTACGGCTAATGCTCCGTTAACAGCTTCTAGCAATTGTATGCTTTCAGCATTAGTTCCCTTGTCTAAGTCTATATCAAAACCTCCATTTGTTGTTATTGTAGGCACTATGTTTCTTAGATTAGCTGTTTTTACAAATTCTTCTGCGTCATTACCGTTAACTTTTACAGTGAATGTAAATACAAAGTTTCTCAAAGAAGCATTGTTACCGTAAAAAACTGTATCTATAAAGTCTTGAGTAACTTTTATATTGTAGTTTTGCAAAGCTGGATCTACTTTAACTAAAGTAAAAAGATTTGAAACTAGTTGAGGTGTTGATTGAGTGTCTGTAACAGTCATTGTTATGTCCTCGTCAAAATTAACTGGAGGAATATTAACACCTAATATATCTGTTATAGTAAAATCGCTACTAAGTATGTCAGAGTTTAAAGTTATATCTTCAGTGAAAGGCGTTAAATTAAAGTCACTAATAAAAGCTGCTCCATCATCTTGACTAAGTATAACTGTATTAAGTTCTGATATTAAACCTGTTGTAGAAGTTTCCCAAAATATATCTAATCTAGATTCAACTGGTTTTGTTTCGAATATAGCTAAATTATCTATTGCTGGATACTCACCAGAAGAAGGAGTATTTAATACACCAAATTGATAATTAGGATTTTGAAGAGTTGTTATTCTAGCTATTAAAGGATTTGAGTCTGATTTATAGAAACTATAATATGCGTTAGTATTATCTGTTACAGGTATAGGGTCTGTTCCAGTCCCTTTAAACTCTAAAACATCAAACATATCATTTAAGCTTTCTATAGAAGAGGTTGTAAAGGATTTTCTGCCAGGATAAACTTGCTTGCTACTAATATTTGAATAAGCCGCTACAGTGTTTTCTACTCTACCATATAGTATAACAGAACTTCTAAACGTTTTATCTTGAGGACCAACCTCTGAAAGATCTCTAGGTATTTTATTTATGTTGTCGTTTAGCAAAGATACGAAAGAGGTATTTTTATCAACAAATGTAGCTCCACTATCAGCATAATTGTAAGGAATAGCTTTAGTTGCTCCAGCTGTATAAACATTGTAATACTCTTGCTCAGTTTGTTTAACAACTACCTTATAAGAATACCAACCTAAAGGGTTATAATCAGCACTTGTTACATCACCGTTGTATACACCAGGCGCCTTTGTAGCGGGGTTTATATCACCGCCTATTGTTGAGTTGAATATAACTTTTAATGAATTACCTAACCATTCTTCCGCAGGTATATCACTAGTAGGATAAGGAGAATAAAGAGTTGAACCGGAATAAAGCGTAGATGCTCCAGGTGACCCTATAGAAATAGAAGTATCTGAATTAGATAATATAGTTGTTGATTGTCTACCAAATCTATCAGAAAGAACAATGCCAACTTGGTAAGTTCTATTTGTTTTCAAAGAACTGTTAGGATACTCGATTATACTAGTAGTATCAGAAACAGAGCCAGTGCTAGAAAAATTAGACTTAGCACTTGAAGCGACGTTATAGTTTAATGAAGCTGGTGGAGTGTGTTTGTCTTGATAGTTACCATAAACAACTCTGTTACTTATAACTTCTTGAGCAAAAGCTTTTACTGGAATCTTGTCGTATACTCTAGTATTTTCTTTTGATGGTAGAGTTTTATAAGGTTTTTGAGATTGATATACGTATTCAAAAATATCGCTAGTGTTAGCTAAAAAACTGCTTGAGTTAACGTCGATGCTTTCTACAACTTGTATTGCTAGTGAATCAGATTCTTTATATAGTATGTCTATTTCAGAAATGTGAAAGTTACTAGATAATATATTAGCACTTGAAGGTAAAGGTATTCTTAAATCTATTTTATTGACCTTATTTTCCATAAAATCAACAATAGTAGAAGAAAAAGCCTGCTGCATATCACCAAGAAGTTCTTCTTCATTTAAAAAATAACCATCTTGCTTGGGTATAAAACAAGGTTGAGTAAAAGGAGCTATTATTGAATACTCTCCATCATCAAACTTAAATCTATAGCTAAACCTAGGAAACCTATCCTCTAAGAATCTAGGGTCACCATTGTAACCGTTTATATAGTAAGGGTTTGGTGCAAATACCAATTCGTCACCAGAGTTAATAGTAGCTCCTCCGTTTAAAGTTATATCATTAGTTCCACTATTATATATAGTAACATGTCGATCTACGTCAACACCGCCATCTTGTAATGAAATAATATTTCCAGCATTATCAACTTTCTTAACACTAACTCCTTGATAAAAGCCAGTTGTTTGCCTCGGGTACTGAGGATAAAAAGGAAAGTTAAATGTAGTACTATCTAAGCTCACAATAGTACCAGTAGAGGCTACGTCAGTTAAGCAAGTTCCACCTTCTGGTAAAAACTTAGAAACAACGTCTTTCATAGTAGTCTCGTAGTTGGTAGGAGACTCAACGCTTTCTTTAAAAAGTTCTATTGCTTGGTATGGATTATACTTAGCCACTGATATTTGATCTTCAGTAGTATAGTAATTAGGCGTTGCCGCGTCTATTACATTTATTTTTCTTGGCTGATTTCTATTATCAGTCCAGAACAATAAAGTCTCTAATAGATTAACTCCATATATAGGGTTTAATTTAGAAAAGTTAAGAAAAGCGCCTTCAACTAATTTAGTTTTAGTGTTAGTTACTGGGTTGTACTTGTATATAAAATGGTTAGACCCAGCGCCTGTTGTAGTCCAAACACCATCTTCGTTGTCAGTTAGAAAAACATATATGCTATTATTAGCTTCGTCTACAAAGTAACCTATTGAAGACAGGTTAACTATGCTTGATTCAAATTGTTGTTTCAGCGAGTTGCCTAAAACATTTTCTAAAGAACCAACATCTGAACCCTCTGATTTGCTAACTTGAGCGTTAACCGCGTCTCTATATTCACCTGATGGTAGTAGCCTATCATCAAGATCCTTGTTCATTTTAGATTTTATGAACGCATTTTTAACTTCTGCCATTTATTTTAATGTTTTAACCATTTAGACTTACCTCTCATAACTTGAACAAATTCATTCAATTTGATGTTAGATAGTCTCAACTTAGCGTTTCTAAGCTTAGCGCTTTTTTCTCTTTTCAACCTATTAACAATATACTCTGGCTGATTAATTCTAGACGCTATAATAGCGTGGCTTATGTAAGCATACATTGCTTCTTCAGCTAGCTTAGGAACTCTAGTGTCCATTCCTGTAGAAAGACCATCAGAAATATACTCTAATATGATTATACGATCAATTAGATCAGAAGAAAAAGAAAACTTACCTTCTCTATCATTTATAGTGAAATATCCGTTTATATTAGCTTTTTGAGGATCTAAGCCGTAAAGCTGGCCAACTCCATAAGACTGCTCACCGTATAACAAGTCCCAACTAAAGTCACTATTATCTATTATATCTCTTCTGTTTTTTAAACCATTATTACTCCATCTATCTTCTGTTATAGATGTTCCGTCTACGTTATCACCAAAGTTGTCTTGCATAGGTTGACCGTTGTCAGATTGCAAAGGCATAGAACCTGGGTTTGTTGTCATTGAAGTTGGAGTCATTACGTGCTTAACTCCTTGGTCATCAATCCAATGCATACTAACGTAGTTCACGTAGTCTTGAGGCATAGCTAAGCTAAGACTATGAGGTATTGTAAGTTCTTGAGAGTTTACACTTCGTAATGTATCATAACTAAACTCTTGCATTGCTCTTTTTGCGTGAAATATAATATCTGTACGTTTAGCGCTTGGAATTAATTTACCGGCACCAACATAAGCAACTATAAAGTTATTTATAATATCATTTAGTTTCGTGTAAGCGTATGAGCCATAATTCTTTTCAACAGTTTCACCAACAGCTTTTTCAGCATACGTGTTACCATAGTTACCTCCATCCAGTCTCTTTAGTTGAGCTACTATGTAAAGGTTGTCAACTGGGGCATCTGTATACGTTATAGTATTTCCAGAAACAGTATAACCTGTAGTAACTTCACTCCAACTACCTGGAAGACCATTAGAGCTACTGTATAGTTTAAAGTTGTTTTTTGTATAGTTTATATCAGAACCTGAAGCAGCGTACCACTCTAGGTCAGTATTGAAAGTTGTAGTAAAAGAAACTGTAGTACCGTCACCTTTGAAACCTTGAGCACCTTCGTAGTATTGTCTATTATTTTCAGTTATTAATGACATCTATTAGCTTTTTTTGTTTATTTCGTTTTGTTGTATCTCTGAAGCAGCTACTTGTATAACTTGTGGGTCTCTTATTATAACACCAGAGTAAAATAAAACTCTAGATATAGTGTTAACTTGTTCTCCAGCATTTAATTCGAAGTTCTGTGAATTTGCTGCGGAGTATACATATTGGCCTAGGTTACCAGTAGTGAACCCCCATTTAATATTTTTAGGTTTTCTTAAAAAACTTATACTTAAGTCAGACTGTATAGATGAAGGACTAACAGTTAGCTTATTGCTTTCATATAAATAAGTAGGAAAGTCTTTTGTTGATGCTGTTAAAGGAGATTGCTGTATATTGTAGAATTCGTTACGAGCTAATCTTTGAAGTTCTACTGGAAAACCTGTCGAAGGCGTGTATAGTACCGCACCTAAGCTGTGGAAAGCTACTTGAGAACCTGTAGCTTCAGTACCGTCGTAAACAACAATACCTCCAGAAGCATCTACGACTGGAAAATTAAATTTACTTCCGCTGTATACACAGGCTCCTGAGGTTTTGAATGGTGATAATTTTTCATCGATACTCATTTGTCTATCTGAGTAATCGTAATCGGATTGTGGCACTCGTAGTTGCTGGTTTAAATCATCGAAGTACTGCTCAAAAATATCTAATTGTACTTGAGTAGCTACTCTATTAAATTCATCAGGCGTCATATAACCCCTCTGCTCTTTGTTAAGTATTAACAGAACTGTCTTGTATACTGTATCTACGTTTATTGCCATTATTTTTTATATTTGTTATAATACAAAGGAGACCACCAAAGTGATCTCCATTATATTAGTATTACATGCTATTTAAGTTTTTTCTCAATAGACTTGAAGACTTCTACACCTTCGTCTGTTTTGAAGTACGCTGCCATAGCTGAGTAAGGGTTTTCATCAAATGGAACATTCATTAGTTTTTTACCATTGCTTGCCCAAGAAAACGATCTTTGATCTTGTGATAACTTAATGATCTTAGCTTCTACAGCTTTGATAGCAAAGTTTCTCAATTGTACGTTTTCATCTTTAGCGAGTTCTAAGAACAAAGCAGGATTCTGCCTTGCAAATAGTAGTAAATCTCTTTTAAGTTCCTTAGATGACATGTTACTAACCTTAGATCCTAATTCTACCCTTAATATTGCTTCTTGTTGATCTACGTCTAGTGACATAGCAGCATTTAAGGCTTCAATTTGCATCTCCATAACATCTAACTCATCTTCAGCTTCTTCTACAGCGTCAAATTCAGTATATCTAATCCCTTTCAAAGGGTGATATAATGATAAAAGTTTTTGTAGTTGTTGATTTCTTTTTGGTACAAACAAAGATCCATCTTTAAATAAGATATGACCCAAAGTTACTTCTCCTTTTTGTTCATCTTTAAAAGGTGATGACATATTGGTTGCGTATCTTAGTTCTCTCTGTTCGTTTGTTTCTTCGTCATAATACAGCATTGGCGATTTTAAACTATGCCTAGCTGGTATTCTTAACGTTAAAGGTTGATATGATCCTGTTACAAAGTAGGTTCTATCTTTAATTTCCCACTTTTCATTTTTAATTACTTTTGTTTTCATGATATGATATAATTTAATAATTTAATAAAAGTAATAATTACCCCCGTTGATATAACGAGGGTAAGAATTACATTAATATACTCTTACTTAGTGAACAATACGAAGTTGTTAGCACCTTGTACACATAAACATCTTTCAGATAAGAAGTTTACTTCCATAGCATCTAAGTCAGAAGTGTATGCTCCACCAGCAGAACCAGTTAACCATTGCTTCATTCTTCTGTCGTCAGCTTGAGAAGCTCTATAACGAACGTGCAAGAATGGACGTCTAATGTTTGTTCCTAATACTTGGTCATAAACAGTAGAAGTTCCAGCAGGTACTAATACACCGTCGATAGCAGCAACAGGAGCAGCTACAGCAGCAGCTTCAGTTACACCACCTCTTGTAGAAGCATCGTTTAAGTATTTCCAGTCAGTCTTGTAGAAGTCATAAGAACCTCGACGGAATCCAGAGAATCCTAAGTTCAATGCCATATCTTCAGAGTTCTCAAAGATACCATATGCAGAACCAGCTCCAGCGTTTCCACCGTTTAATCCAGCTAACATATCGTCAAATCCTAAAGAAGTTTGTCTGTTTAAGAATAACATATTCTCTTCAATAGCTCCTTGAGTATCTAAGTTTTTCAAGATAGCATCAAATTCACCTAATGCATCAGCAGCAGCATTGAATCCAGCTTCTTCATTTCCTCTAGACTTGATAGCAGCAAATAAACCTTCAGTACCTTTGTATCCAGCTGCAGAAGCAGATCCAGCACCTGTTGCTGAAGCTTTTTCACCTTCTACTACAGACATTTCTAAGTAGTCTTCAAAACGTAATCTTGTTTCAGATTCAGCTTTTAAGTACCATAAGTACCCAGAAGTTCCGTCTTCAGTTGCAACTTCAACCCATCCGATTTGAGCCATATCAGATCCAGATACTACGTATTTGTTTCTAATGATGATTGGTGAGTTAGAGAATTGTGTGAAATCAGGATCTACACTTACATATCCATCTGTTTGTGAAGCAGAGTAGTTAGGTGTAGTTGATCCTTTTCCATATTCTGAACCGTATACAAATACTTTGATATCATCAACCGCTAAAGTAGCAGTAGTTGCAGCTGTATAAGGAGCAACAGTTAAAGCACCTGTAGATAAGTTAGAAGCAGTAACAACACATTTTAATTCAGCTCCTAATTTGTCGATAGCAACGATTGTTGATCCAACTGAAATTACGTTTCTTACAGTAGCAGAAACAGGAATAGTTAAAGTGTTTACTTGGTCATTTGTTACATCTGTATAAGAGATGTGCAATCTGTTTTGTTCAGACCAAATTACTTGATCAGAAGACATTGGCATTTCAGCTCCTACCATACGTAAGAATCCAGATAACGTTCTGTTTCCATAACGCTCTACTTCTTGTTCGTAAATTTCTGGTAAATACTGCTGAGCGAAAGTATCACTGTCTCCAGCTGCTGTTCCGTCGTTAAACTTTAAAAAGTTTGTTGCTAATGTTTGTTGTTTTTGAGATGGTACTATACTACCAAATAATGGATCTAAAGCCATAATAATTGTTTTTTTTAGTTAAATTTTTTTGTTCTTACTTTTAATTTTGAAGAATCAAGACCGGTAATAGCTTTAACTTTTAATCCATTAACAAATACATTTCCGCTAGAGTTTTTTCTAGGTTCAGTGCTTATGTTTTTAGATTTAGCTATAACATCTTTAACTGCATCGGCTTTGCCTTGCTCATAAAAATGTTGTGCTATCGTGTCAGCGTTACGCGCTGCGTACATAGCTTTGTGGTAACCTTTAGCATCTGCGATACTTCCTTTTTTATCTAGGAACTTCCCTATAAAATTAGAAATGTCAGATTGTGCCTCAGCAACCTCGCTAACGTTTTTAACTCCGTATCTAAATTTTTTCTCACCAACGTTAAAATCAAAACCTTTGAAATTTTCGTTTAGTAAGTTTTTAGTACTTTGTACAAATTCGTTATGCCGTTGTTTTGCAGCTTCTTGATCTTCGTTGTAACGGTTGAAAAAGTCAGTGGCTTTCTGTTGGTCTTGAGTTACGCCGGGTCTCAACTTGATTTCGTCGTAATATTTACTCTTTGTTTCCTCTAGAAAGTTTCTAGCTTTTGCAACTTCTTCTTTATACGCAATTTTCTTTTTACGTATATCTCTTTCCTCGTCTAACTCTTCATCATATGAAAAATCTTCTAAGATTAGATTTATATCTTCACCTTCTAAATAAGGTTTTGTTTTCTTGTAATACTCTTTTAATAAAGTATCTTCGTTAATCGTAGAGTAGTCAGCGTTTAGCCTAACATAATCTTCAACTGTTCCGCCAGTCTCTTCCATAAAAGAAACTAACTTTTCAACGTTTTCAGGTAAAGCTCTACCTGTTTGTTGGTTTTCTTGTACAGCTTGTTCTATCTGCTCTGTAACAGTTTCAACCTCTTCGTCGATGATTTCTTGCATAACTGAGTCTTCAGCTACTACGCTTTCTACCTGTGTTGGCTCTTCTTCTTTTGCAATAACCTCTTCAATTTGATCTACTTTATCGGTTTTAATCTCTATCTTTGTAATTTCTGGAGCTACTTTTTCAGTTTGCTCTAAAGTTACTTTTGGTATTTCTACCTTAACCACTTCGTTGTCAGTGGCTAACTTTTTAGGCTTTTTAGACTTAGCCTTAATTTTGAAGTCTCCTTCTTGTTTTACTGTTTCTGACATAATATAATATAATTAAATAATTAAATAATTGTTTATCTAGGATCAAACTGCTCTAACCCAAAACCTCCTAGATTGTCCATACCAGCCGACTCGAAGTTCTTTGGTAATGAATCGTTTTGTCTTTGACTAATCAACTCTGATTGTTGAGTTGCTTGTATTTTAGTTCTTTCGTCTTTTCTATCTTCAATGTCTTGAAGCTTATTTTTCTCAGCACCTGCTCTTACTTGAGCTAATTGCATTTGATATTGAAACTCTTCAGCCATAAGCTGTTTCTTTATCTCTGCCTCTTGTTGCATTTGTTGAATCTTAAACTGAGATTTACCCTGTTCGATTTGCAGCTCTGTCTCTGCTAATGCTTGTTGCTTTTGAACTTCAGCCATAGCGGCTTTTTCAGCTGTTTCAGCATTGGCTTGAGCCTGTGCTTGAATGTTAGCTTGTTGAGCTTTTTGCTCTTCTTCTCTTTTTATTTTTTGTCTATGCTTTAAAAACTGATTAGCTAGCTTTAAGTTTCTTATCTCTCTAATATCTATAGCGTCACTAAGAGCTATACTACCTGTCTGTAGAGCTATTTGAATACTTTTCTCTAAGTTTGCTTTTTCTTCTTCTTCAGGCTCTAATTCTAAAAATATACCAAACTCGTGCATATTTAAATCACCTACTTCTTGAAGAGTGGCTACGTTAGCTGAGTTTATTGAATTCATTAAAGCTTCTTTTGTTAATGGAAAGCTTAACATATCCG
>Ga0213863_10001764_pt1 | contig 15586 bp, 14 predicted proteins | sample PICome_8_FD_160128 | JGI IMG/M metagenome (GOLD analysis project Ga0213863, IMG submission 160128) | Coastal seawater microbial communities near Pivers Island, North Carolina, United States - PICO497 | ecosystem: Environmental > Aquatic > Marine > Coastal | place: USA: North Carolina... | reverse complement strand
CACTCGGGCCAGTACGACGACATGCTCAAGATGGGCATCATTGACCCGGCCAAGGTCACCAAGTCCGCGCTCCAAAACGCGGTCAGCGTCGCCACGCTCCTGCTGACGACGGACGCGCTCATCGCCAACAAGCCCGAGGCCAAGTCCGCGCCCCCCGAGATGGATGGCATGGACGATATGGCTGGCATGGGCGGCATGGGCGGCATGGGAGGCATGGGCGACATGGGATTCTGATCCCGCGCCCCTCCCCAACTCCCCCCCCCGAATACACAGATCACCCACACCAAAGAAGGAACACCAAATGGCCAAGCAAATCATGTTCGACGACGCCGCTCGTCAGAAGATGAAGGCGGGCATCGAGAAGCTCGCCAAGACGGTGCGCGTCACCCTCGGCCCCGCCGGTCGAAACGTCATCCTGCAGAAGAGCTTCGGCTCCCCGCACGTGACCAAGGACGGCGTCTCTGTCGCCAAGGAGATCGAGCTCTCCGATCCGTTCGAGAACATGGGCGCCAAGCTCGTGCTCGAGGTCGCCAACAAGACCAACGACATCGCAGGTGACGGCACGACGACCGCCACGGTGCTCGCGTCCGCCATCTTCAACGAGGGCCTGAAGTACGCCGCCACCGGCGTCTCTACCATCGCCCTGCGCTCCGGCGTCGATAAGGCCGTCCAGGCCGCCGTCGAGTCGATCGCGTCCCAGTCGCGGAAGGTCAAGTCCAAGGCCGACAAGGCCGCCGTCGCGACGATCTCCGCGAATAACGACCCTGAGACGGGTGAGCTCCTCGCCGAGGCCTTCGACAAGGTCGGCAACGAGGGCGTCATCACCGTCGAGGAGAACAAGGGCATCGACACGCTGCTCGACCACGTCGAGGGCATGGAGTTCGACAAGGGCTACCTGTCCCCCTACTTCGCGACCGACCTCTCGAAGCTCGTCGCGGAGTACGAAGATGTCCACATCTTCATCTGCAACAAGAAGATCTCGACGGTCCGTGAGCTCGTGCCCGCCCTCGAGGCGGCCATGCGCACGGGTAAGCCGCTGCTGATCATCGCCGAGGACATCGAGGGCGAGGCCCTCACCGCCCTCGTGATCAACCGCCTCAAGAACGTCTTGAACGTCGCCGCCGTGAAAGCCCCGGGCTTCGGCGAGCGTCGCAAGTCGTACCTCGAGGACATCGCTGCCCTCACGGGCGGCACCGCGATCACGGACGACCTCGGGATGTCTCTTGAGAGCGTCACCGCCGAGCACTTCGGTCACGCCAGCCGCGTGGTGGTCTCGAAGGACTCCACCACCATCATCCAGGGTTCCGGCAAGAAGAAGGCGGTCACCGAGCGCGCAGCTCAGATCCGCGTCCAGATCGAGAAGTCGACCTCGGACTACGACAAGGAGAAGCTCGAGGAGCGCCTCGCGAAGCTGACCGGCGGCGTCGCAGTCATCAAGGTCGGCGGCAAGACCGAGGCCGAGATGAAGGAGCGCAAGGACCGCGTCGAGGACGCCCTCAACGCCACCCGCGCTGCGATCGAAGAGGGCATCGTGCCGGGCGGCGGAGTCGCCCTGTTGCGCGCCTCCTCTGCCGTGGCCGAGGGCCGCTACAAGGGCGACGAGAAGTTCGGCGCGCTCATCATCGAGCGCGCCCTCGAGGCCCCGATCCGGCAGATCGCCGAGAACGCGGGCGTCGACGGTTCGGTCGTCGCGGAGATGGTCCGAGAGAAGGGCAAGTCCACGGGGTACAACGCGCTCACGGGCGAGTACGAGGACATGTTCAAGGCCGGCGTCATTGACCCGGCGAAGGTGGTGCGCAGCGCGCTGCAGAACGCCGCGTCGATCTCAGGTCTGCTCCTGACGACCGACTCGATGATCACGGACCTCAAGAACGACCACTCCATCGAGGGGTCGGTCGCCTGATCGCTCGCGGCCACACGGCCGCGACCCTCAGCGCCGGGCGGCGGGACGGACTCCCGTCCCGCCGCCCGGCTCCCATTTGCACCGCCTCCAGTCACAGCCGTCCCCGACCGAATCGCCCCGATGAGCCAGAAGCGCGACTACTACGAGGTGCTCGGCGTCCCCAAGGACGCTCCGGCAGGTGACATCAAGAAGGCGTACCGCAAGCTCGCCCTCAAGTACCACCCCGACCAGAACCCGGACGACGCGGACGCGGAGGCCAGCTTCAAGGAGGCGGCCGAGGCCTATGACGTCGTGGGCGACGCGGAGAAGCGGCCCCGATACGACCAGTTCGGGCACCAGGCCTTCGATCAGGGGGCCGGAGCCGGAGCGGGCGGCTTCACCAACGTCGATGACATCTTCTCGGCCTTCGGTGACATCTTCGGTGGCTCCGGCGGCTTCGGGAACATGTTCGGAGGCGGCGGCGGGCGGCGCCGTGGGCCCCAGCGGGGCCGGGACCTCCGCATCGTCCTCGACCTCACCCTCGAGGAGATCGACGAGGGCGTGTCCAAGACGGTCGCGCTCAAGCGCATGGACGGCTGCGGGACCTGCTCGGGATCCGGCGCGCGCAAGGGCACGGGCAAGTCGCGCTGCTCGACCTGCAACGGCAGCGGCCAGGTGACCCGCAGCGCGGGCTTCTTCCAGATGGCCTCCCCCTGCCCCTCCTGCCGCGGGGCCGGAGAGGTGATCGAGTCTCCCTGCCAGTCCTGCAGCGGCAGCGGCAACGTCCAAGATCGCACCGAGGTCGAGATCCAGGTCCCGGCGGGAGTCGAGGAGGGTGTTCAGCTGCGCATCACCGGCGAGGGCGACGCCGGAGCGAACGGCTCCCCGCGAGGCGACCTCTACTGCGTGATCCGTGAGAAGGAGCACCGCGTCTTCCAGCGGTCGGGGCCGGATGTCCTGACCGAGGTCCCCTTCGCCTTCTCGCAGCTGGCGCTCGGGGACAAGATCGAGATCCCCACCCTGCGCGGCAAGGTCGAGATGACCGTGCCCGCCGGCACCCAGAGCGGCAAGGTCTTCCGCCTCCGCGGCCAAGGGCTGCCTCGCCTGGACAGCCGCGCCCGCGGAGACCAGCTCGTGCGAGTCTTTTGCGAGGTGCCCAAGAAGATCACCGACCGGCAGCGCGAGCTGCTCGAGGAGTTCCAGGAGATTGACCGGGAGACGAGCGGCCGTAAGTCGTTCTTCGATCGCGTCACCGAGTACTTCAAGTGACCGCTATGGCATTCGGAAAGAGCAAGAGAAGCGAGAAGAAGGCAGAGCCCGCGAGCGAGGAGCCCTCCACGGAGGCGCAAGACGCCCCCTTGGGGGAGGTCGTGGAGGAGGTCGTCGAAGACGAGGATCCGCTGCTCACGCTGGCCCGCGAGAGAGATGACGCCGTGGACCGCTGGATGCGGCTCCAGGCCGACTTCCAGAACCACCGGCGCCACGCGCAGACCAACATCGACACGGCCGTGGCCAACGCTCGGTCGGAGGTCCTCGGCGAGGCCGTCACCATCCTCGACTACCTCGACATGGCGCTCGCCTTCGAGGTCACCAGCGAGGAGGCCAAGAACCTCAAGGTCGGGGTCGAGATGACCCGCCAGCAGCTGCAGGCGCTGTTCGACAGGATGAACGTCAGGGCCGTCACCGCCGAGGGCACCTTCGATCCCAGCCGGCACCAGGCGGTCTCCACCGTCGAGACCGACGAGCATGAGCCCGGCACGATCGTCGAGGTCGTGCGCGGCGGCTGGACCATCGGCGAGGCCGTCCTCCGGTTCGCTCAGGTCCGAGTCGCTGCAGCGCCCGATGCCCCTGCGGATGAGGCCCCTGCAGATGAGGCTCCCGCGGATGAGGCTCCCGCGGACGGGGCCGGCTCCACGGGAGACACGGCCCACGAGGAGGTCGCCGAGGCGGCTGACAACGGCGGCGTTGAAGAGGGCGTCGAGGGGAGCGCCTGATGCCGACGTACGACTATCGCTGCAACGCCTGCGGACATACGTTCGAGGAGTTCCAGATGATGAGCGATCGCGTCATGCGCAAGTGCCCGGAGTGCGGGAAGCTGAAGCTTGAGCGCCTGATCGGCTCCGGAGCGGGCTTCGTCTTCAAGGGCTCCGGGTACTACGTCACGGACTATCGCTCGAAGAGCTACGACGACGCGAAGAAGGCCGATACCGCGGAGAAGAAGAGCTCCGAGTCCGGCGGCTCGTCCCCGAAGAGCGACTCGTCCTCGAAGAGCGGGTCCTCCTCGAAGAAGAAGAGCAAGCCCTCAGGGGACTGAGGCTCGTCCTGGAAGGGGCCGGGCTCCAGAGTCGCGCAGGCAGAGGGCCCTCTGCCGCCTGTCGTTCGGCCTGACCTCAGGGGAGGGCTCCACCGCACACCTCGAAGCTGGATTCATCGAAGCCGGATTCATCGAAGCCGGGTTCCCTGAAGCAGGGCACCCGCCGGGCCCCCTGGAGTCAGGGGGAGCGCCTCAGCGCAGGAGCTTCTCCTCGACGAGCGCCCCGATGGCGTCCGTCCGATGATGGGCGAGGACGAGGTTCGCCTCGGCCTGGACCTCGGGGAACGCGTTCCCCATCGCGACGCCGAGGCCGGCGCGCCGGAGCATGGGAACGTCATTGTCCGCGTCACCGATGGCGATGACCCGCGACGCAGGAATCCCCTTGGTCTCCTGGAGTAGGCGGATCGCTTCGGCCTTTCCCTGGCACGGCGCGTGGACGTCGATGGCGCTGAAGGGGTTGGTGTGATGGCGCGGCAAGATGGAGAGCGGGAAGTGCGAGATGTAGATCGGCGCCCCGGCCGCCTCCTCGAGCTCCGCGGCCACGGTCGCCGAGCCGACGTCCCCGCACTTCATCAGGAAGCTGAGCCGGATGGTGTAGTCCCGGATCAGCCCTGGGCGGTCCACAAACTGCACCCCGATGAAGCCCTCGAAGTTACGAGCCTCCTCGTCGCTCCGCGGCGCCAGGGCGAGCTTCTCGTCGGCGGTCATGACGAGGACCTGAGCTTCGCGCTCGGCAGCCCAGCCGTGCAGGCGCTGGAGCGTCCGGGTCGCGATGGTCCGCTCCTCGAGCATGCGCTCCCCCTTGTGACACCAGACAGCGCACCCGTTGAAGAGCACCGTCGGAGCGTCGAGTCCCAGGTCCGTGACAATGGGCATGGCCGAGATCTTGGAGCGGCCGGTCACCACCATGACCTCGACCCCCTGGCGCTCGGCCTCGAGGATCGCCTCTCGCGTCCGGGGGTGAATCGTCTCGTCTGGGGTCAGCAGGGTCCCGTCGAGGTCCAGGAGCAGGGCGTCGTACTCGCGCGTCATGGGGCAGATCCTAGCTCCTGCTGACCGCCGGCTCGATCACAGACCCGGCATCGTGACCTCGGCCCGCTCTCCGCCGACCAGCGTGACCTCTCGAGCCTCGATCGCGGGAGCCCCCTCGGCCCCAAGATCGATCGTCTCGACGCTGTAGCGGCCCGGCCGCAGGGAAATGAAACGGTGCGAGGAGCCCCTGAACGACTTCACCACCTTGTCTCGCATTCGCTGATCAAGCGCACGGAGACGAATTCCGTAGGCCCGAGATCGCCCCGAACGCCCCCCTCTTCGACGGGCCGAGTTCTCCGCGACGACCCGCAGGCTCGCCCCGGCCTCGACCTCAAGGATGACCTCCTCTCGCACCGTGCCCTCGTCGAAGACGCCGAGCGATTCGGTCTTGGCGCGGATCAGCTCACCGGAGAGCTCCAGCGAGACAGGCACCCCCGGGGTGATCCCTGCGAACTCGAAGGTCCCGTCCTCACCGGTGGTCAGCTTGCCTGGCTCCAGCCAGCGATCGCTGGAGTCCATTCCACCCCACCAGTCCTCCCGCAGCGCGCGCTGGCCGATCCAGGCGCGATGGAGCTGGGTTGGACCCGCCACCCTCACCTGGACGCCCCGCGCAGGCTCGCCGGTCCCCTCGAGGACCACCCGCCCGGACACGCGCGTCTCCACCAGGTCGACCACCAGCTCGCTCGGCTCGGGTCGGACCTCGTAGGTGAAGACCGACGCCATCGCCAGTGACCGGTGGCTGACCGTCACGGCGTACGTCCCGGTCGGGACCCCCTGCAACGCGAACTCTCCGTCCTCGTTCGTGATCGCCCGGAGCGTGTCCGAGGTGGTATCCGGACGCAGGATTTGACCGCCCTCGTCAACGGCGAGGCGTAGCCGAGCGTCGGGGAGCGGCGCGCCTCCGAGGCGGACCCTTCCCCTGAGCTCGGCGGAAAGGGGCATCACCAGCCGGACCGCCAACTCCTCCCCTTCGGAGACCTCCACCCGCTCGACCGCCTCCTGCCAGGCCTTCGGCTGGCGGGGCCGCATGCGCGGCGGCTCGGCCCTCACCGTCGCGACGCCGGCCTCGATGTGCTCGAAGAGCGCAACCCCGGCGGCATCGGTCCGGACCACACGGCGTGGGAGCCAGATGCTCCCGCCCACCTCCCCGCTGACGCGCATGGAGACCTCGACTCCCTTCAGCGGATTGCCCGCGAGGTCCACCACCTCGGCGGCCAGACTCGATCCACGAACGAGCTCGAGCACCACGACCTCCTCCTCGCCCGCGACCGTGCGAAACTCGCCGACAGGGAAGCCGTCGGCGTTAGCGAAGACGATCCAGGGTCGCTTCTTCGGGAGCTGGAGGAGCGCGTAGCCCGTCGCGTCCGTCTCCGCGTAGCGAGTCTTGGTACTGCCGTGGGCAGGCGTGTCACGGAGGCGCCAGCGGCCCAGGCTCTTCCGCTCCGTTTGAGCGGCCAGGAAGACCCTCGCCCCGTCCAGCGGACGCTCGCTGCCAGCTTCCACGACCCGGACCCTGAGCCCCGGGGCCGGCGCCAAGGCGATCTCCCCGAGGTCGACGTCCGCCGCGTGGGGCACCGCCACCCCGAGGCGAACGAGCTGCTCGAAGCCCGGCGCCCGGATCCGGAGGGCCATTTGCCCGGTCGAGCCAGGATCCAAGCGCAGGCCCTCGATCAAGAAGCGGCCATCTGGGTGCACCGCGACGACCTCGCCGTCCACTTCGAGCGCCTCGCCGGAGAAGAGGTCGTCCTTCGGGGTCTTGAAGGTGTGCCAGAGCACGAACTGCTCCAGAGGAGCCGGCGCGCCAGCGCCGTCCGTCAACCCCACGACCCGCCCCCCAACGCTCGACCGCGGCGTCCACACGAGTTGAACCCCACGAGCGCCGCTCACGGCCACGACGCGCTCCCCGTCCCGCCCCCTGCGCCGCCGAGCCCCGCGGCTCGAGTGCAGGGTGAGCACGTACTCTCCGCCGGGACGCAGCCCGGTCAACTCGAACGCCCCGTCGCTGGCGGGGGCCACGCCCCGCGGGCGACGGTCCACTGCCGGAGCATCGTCCCCCGCCGGCCAGACCGAGATCCAGAGAGAGGAGGCGCGCGTCCCGGCGCCCTTCACCGAGCCCGTGATGGAGTCTCCTCGATCCAACCGCACCGTCACCCCTTCGAGCTCTCGCCCGAGGGTCGCCTCCCCCTCGAAGAACGCCACGGGATGACCCGGCTTCTCCACGACGAGGTGGAAGGCACCTGGCGCCAGCTCGTCGCAGCGGAAGGCGCCGTCGCTGCCCGTCGTCCCCAGCGGATACCCTCGGCTCGGGGCGCTCACGCGCAGGCCTCCGACCGTTGCGGACTGCCCGAAGTAGACCGTGGCGCCCTCGGCAGCGAGACCGTCGGGACCGATGACCCGACCGGAGATCGCCGCGCCGGGCTCCATGACAATCGGGTCGATCACCATCGGCAGCCGCCCCGGGAAGCGGCCGAGGCGGCGGCTCTGAACCACCCAGCCCGACGCCCGGATCAAGGCCGAGACGGTCCTCCCTTCTTCAAGTTCGGGGACGCCCTCCGCGACGCCGATCCGGAACTCCCCATCGTCGCCGCTCTCTGCAGAACAGACGCTCCGGAGCTCCCGGTCCTCGAGCTCCATCCCCAGGGAGGAACCCGCGGATCGCCCTGTGGTCGCGAGGACCCTGGCCGCTGCCAGCGGCTCCCCCGCCGGCCCCACCACCCGTCCGATGAGCTGGGCCGCGGGCCCATTGGCTTCAGCGCGCGCCGCCTCCGCCTCAGCGGCGGCGAGGGCCTCCGCGGAGACCTGGTCGGGGCGCCTCCCCTTCGCTTGACCGATCCCGGGCAGGGCCTGGTCCTGGCCCGGGGCGCCGATCGCGAAGGCGTCGGACCTCTGGAGCACCTCGAGCCCCCCCTCGGGTCTCGCCGACTCCCAGGGGGCCAACCAGAGGAGCACACCGAGGCAAAGCAAAGCGACGACTCCGAGGAGGAGCCTGGGTCCAGCTTTGCTCGCGTGGGTCATGTTCTGCTCGCGTGGGTCGTTTTCTGGAGGGTGAACGGCGACCAGGAGTCCCCTGGGACGGCGAAGGGGGTCCGGATTCGGATCAAATCCGAGGACCTGTCGAGTCCAGGCACGGTCCCGACGATAATCGTAGCGGGACGGCGGGTCGTCCCTCATCCTCCTCGGGTTGACAAGCCATGAGTAAATCCCCCCTCCAACTGGCCCCCAGGCGCTCCCTGCGCGGCGTGGCCGCCATCGCGCTGGCCCTCTCGCTGACGGCGTGCACGGGCACCCGCAAGCTGACCGACCCGGTCGTCGGCATCATGACCGACCGCGGGATGGAGCTCGGAGTGTCCACGGAGTTCGGCGTGGTCTTCCTGGGCAAGACCACGGACCGCGGCCCCGTCATCGTCGAGGCGTTCTTCGGCGACGGCCCCTCCATGGAGCAGTCGGTCATCGAGCCGGTCGGCGGTGGGCTCTACACCGCGGACATGGAGATTCGGCTGCCGCACGTTCCGATCACATTCGATCTCCCCACGGAGGGCGAGGCGCTCGAGATCATGGGCCGCCGCGGTTGGGACCGCTGGTCCGCCATGACCAGCTGCCGCATCGTGGAGGGCGTCGAAGGCGTCCTGGTGGAGATTCCCGAGGGCTTCCTCGACAGCGTCGACCAGACCGGCGCGGGCGTCTACCGCCAGACCGGGGAGTTCACGAAGGACCTCGTGGGCCTCGTCTCTGGCAAGGTCTCGATTCAGCGCGATGGCCAGAGCCACCAGTACCTCGCGGTCGTCGGCGCCAACACCCTCTGGCGCCTCGCAGCGCACCGCAAGGACAAGCTCCGTCGCCGGCCGTTCGTGTACCGCGAGGACCTCCTCTGAGCCGAGCCGCCAGCTCGTCGATCTGAATCCACCGGGGGCCGACCGCAGGGTCGGCCCTCTTCATTCAGCCGCCTCGGCCGCGCCATCAGGGTCCGCTCGAGGACTCTACCGACGGCCCCTGGAGCCAGGGAATCTCCGTCCGGAGCAGGCCCAGAGCTCCCAGGCCGAGGCCCCCTGGGCGGGTCCCCTTCAGCGCCACCGGAACCGGTCGTGCGGTTTGAGCCGGTCGTTCGATTTGAGCCCATCGAGTTGCTGGAACCCGTCGTGCAGCTGGAACCCGTCGTCCAGCTGGAACCCGTCGTGCAGCGGGAGCGCTGTCAACGCCGCCAGAACGTCGGCATCAACAGCGCCACGAGCGCATAGAACTCGAGCCGGCCGAGGACCATGCAGATCGAGAGGGCGAACTTCGCCGCTCCAGGAAGGTCCCCGAAGTTCATGGCTGGCCCGACTCCTCCGAGGCCCGGCCCCACGTTGTTGAGCGTCACGAGGACGGCGGTTGCGCTGGTCTCGAGGTCAATGCCGTAGGCGCCGAGCAGCGTCGTTGCCGCCACGAAGACCATGAGCCACAGCACGAGGTAGCCCGTGACGGACGCCACGACCGACTCGTCCAGCGCCTGACCGTCGATCCGGATCCGGTGGATCACCCGCGGTCGCGCGAAGCGACGCACAGCGACCAGCGCGGCCTTGAGCACGATCGCCAGCCGCACCAGCTTCAGTCCGCCGCTGGTGGACCCGGCGCAGGCCCCGCAGAACGCCAGGAGCATCAGCGCGATGCGGCAGAACTGGGGCCAGGCGTTGAAGTCGGCCGTGGCGTAGCCCGCCGTGGTGATCTGGCAGACCACGTGGAAGACGCTGAGCCGAAGCGCGGCCAGCGGCCCTGGGACGCTCTGGGCATCCCCCCCTCCGGCAGCGGCCCCTCCGCCAGCGAACCAGAGCACCGCCGCGATGACCAACGAGGCCCCCACCACGATGCCGAAGAAGAGCCGCACCTCGAGGCTGCCCACCAGCTTGCGCCAGGCTGGGCGCGGCCCCACCCGGATCAGCGTGTCGTAGATCGCGAAGTTGAGGGCGGAGAGGAGCATGAACACCACCAGCACCCCCTCCACCAACGCGGAGTCGAAGTAGGCGATGCTCTCCGAGTGGTTGGAGAACCCACCGTTGGCCACCGTCGTGAACGTGTGGATCACCGCGTCGAAGACCGGGAGCCCGACCAGCATCAGCGCGGCGAGCAGCGTGACGCTGAGGACCAGGTAGATCTTCATCAGCATCAAGGCGGCGTCTCGCACGCGTTGGTGCCCGGCCTCGCGTGAGATGCCGGGCACCTCCGAGCGGAAGAGGCTGCGGCCCCCGGTGGGGAAGATCACCACGAAGACCATGACGATGCCGAAGCCCCCGAGCCACTGGCTGAAGCTCCGCCAGAAGGCGATGGCCGCGGGCATGGAGTCGATCTGCTCCGCCGTCATCACCGTCGAGCCCGTGGTCGTCAGGCCCGAGACTGACTCGAAGAAGGCGTCGACCGGGGAGGTGATCGTCCCCTCGAAGAGGAACGGCAGGGCGCCAGCGACGCCCCCCACGAGCCACGCCAGCCCGACCGTGGCGAGCCCCTCTCGGCGAAAGTAGTCCGGGCGCTTGCGGGTGTCGCGGGTCGCGCCCCGGAAGACAAAGGTCACCAGCGCCCCCACCAGCGCCGTGACGAACGCCGCGAGCCCGCAGCTCGCGGCGGGGCCACGCTCCCCCATCCCGAGGCCGACCGCGGCGGGCACCGCCAGGAACCCCGCCATCAGCAGCAGGACGACGCCGAGCATCTGCGCGACCGCGCGGAAGTTCACCGGCAGCCTCCTGCTGAGGTCCGCGGCCGCGGGGGGATGGTCCGGGGCGCCACCACGGTCCGAGGGCCCCGAGCGCTCGCTCGGCCTCCTCGAGGGACTCCCGCATGGCGAACACGACCGCGGTGTCCCCCTTGCGAACGACGGTGTCTCCGCCGGGGATGGTCACGGCGTTGTCGCGGACCAGCGCCCCGAGCACGACGCCCCTGGGGAGGCCCAGCTTCCTGAGCTTGACGGGTTCCTTCAGCCCGACCTCGAGCTCGATGATCTCCGCCTGGCCGTTCCCGATCGCCGCGATGGCCCGCGGCGAGCCCGCTCTGGCGAGGCGGGTGATGGCCTTGGCGCACATCATGCGCGGGCTGATGGCCTGGTCCACGCCCTCGAGGAGGTCGAAGATCTCGGCGTAGGAGGACTTCTCCACCAGCGCGACCGTGCGCTCCACGCCGAATGACTTGGCCAGCTGGCAGGCGACGATATTGTCCTCGTCGTCGTGAGTGGTCGCGACGAAGACGCTGGCGTCGGCGAGGCGCTCCTCACGGAAGAGCATCATGTCCGTCGCGTCGCCCACCATCACAGTCAGGTCCCCCGAGCGCTCGAGGTCCAGCGCCCTCGCCCGCGCGGGGTCCTGCTCGAGCACCAGCACGCTGATCCCCGGCTCCCCGGAGAGCCGCAGGGCGATCTCCCGGCCGATGCCGCCGGCGCCCATGATCACCACCGACCGCTTCCACTCGACCTTCTCCCCGGCGAGCCGCTCGAACTGATCGAGGTCCTTCGAGGACCCAAGGACGTAGACCTGGTCCTTGCCGAGGAGCTCGTCGCTGCCGGAGGGGACCGTCAGCGTGCCGCCCCTGGAGACCGCCGTCACCAGGACCCCCGCGGGGATCTTCAGCTCCTCGAGCGGCCGACTGGTGAGCTGCGAGTCCTCCTTGAGCCGCAGGCGCCGAAGCTGGACCTGGCCGTTGGCGAAGCTCTGGACCTCCAGCGCGTGCCGCTCACGGACGAGGCCGAGGAGCTCCTCTGCGACGAGCTCCTCGGTGGAGAGCACGACGTCAAAGCCGAGGGCGTCCTTGTAGAAGTAGCGGTAGTCCGCCAGCACGCGCGTGTCCTTCAGCCGGATGATGACCCGGCTCGCGCCGAGCTTCTTGGCGATCACGCTCGTGAGCATGTTGACGCGGTCGTCGTCGGACACCGCGATGACGAGGTCCGCCGAGGACGCTCCGGCGTCGGTGAGCGTGTCCGCACGCGTCCCGTCCCCGACGATCGACTGCACGTCCAGGGACTCGGTCAGCTTGCGTGACTTCGAAGGATCCGGATCCACCACGGTCACCGAGTGCTCCTCACGGCTGAGGACCCCGGCGAGGTGCTGGCCGACCTCGCCTGCGCCAATGATCACGATGTTCATCGTGCGGAACGATAGACCCTGGCCGCCGCGGGGTACAACAGGACCGTGATCGCCCTCGTCGACAATCGGGATTCGTTCACCTTCAACCTCGTTCAGGCCCTCCAGCGGCTGGGCGCCGAGGTGGCCGTCATCGACGGACGCAGCGCCCGCGCCGAGGAGGTCATGGGCGCCGAAGGGGTCCTCGTGGGCCCCGGGCCCGGTGAGCCGAGCGCGGCAGGCTGCAGCGAGGAGGTCTTCCGGATGGCGGTCGCGCGCCCCGAGGCGCCTCCAATCCTGGGGATCTGCCTGGGTCACCAGGCCCTCGGGAGCGCCCTGGGCGCCAACATCCGCCCCGCCTCCGAGCTCGTCCACGGAGCCGTGCGCCCGATCCACCATGACGGCGAGGGCCTGCTGACGGGACTCCCCAGCCCCTTCCCGATGGCCCGCTACAACTCCCTCGTGGTGGCCGAGGCTGCCCTCCCGACCGACCTCGTCATCACCGCACGAACCGAGGACGGCGACATCGCGGGCCTGCGCCATGCCTCCCGGCCACTCTTCGGCCTCCAGGGGCACCCCGAGTCCATCCTGAGCATCGACGGCGGCTTGACCGTCTTCAGGAACTTCCTCGATTGCTGCAGCCGCTGACGGCGCTGGGCTCAGCCCCCGTGGGGATCAGCGCCGCCCGAACGGGCCGCCCCAAGCGTCCCCGCGGGCGCGGGTCCGACCGGCGCATCCCACTGCGGCCAGGGGCCCTCGAACGGACGCCGATCCTCGCCATCCTTGGTCCCCAGGAGACCTCGCGTGAGGAAGAGGTAGGCCGGCTTTCCGGTCCGGCGCCACACCAGCGCCAGCCCGCGCCGGCGCATACGCGACGCCTCGGGGACGGCGATCTCCGCGGGCCCGCGGCCGTTCATGGTGTAGCGACGCCGGAGCTTCTGCACGTGCCGCAGATCGTCCCGGCAGCGGGACGCGAAGCGCTTGCCCAGGCCTCCGGGGTGCACGCTCGCGAGCTGGAAGTCGATCAGCTGCGGCCGGCCGGCACGGTCGACGACGACGTTCTGCTCCTTGTGGAGATCATTGTGACAGACCCCGACGGCGTGCAGGTCACGCACAGCGGCCTCTAGGAGGTCAAAGAAGTCCAGGGGCAAGCGCTCGGCGCGGTGGAGCGGTGCGCCGGGGAAGAAGGGACGCGCGAAGATCTCCCGGGCTCGGACGCCGGGCGTCTTGCCGAGGGCCACGCGCTCCTCCTCCCGCAGGGCAGCAGGGGGCTCAAAGCGTGACAGGCCTCCCCCTCGGCAGGCGGCCATGGCGCGCTGCTCCCGCCGGGCGAGCAGGCGCGCGAAGGGACGCAGGACCGCCCACCCGTCGATGGAGCGCATCACGAACTCCCGCTGCGGCTCGTCCATGCGCTCCAGGACGACCCGGTGAACGGCGCCTAGAGCGTCCCGTTTCATCTCCTCCTGGATGCGAACCGTTCCCACGCTGAGTAACCTACCACGCACATGTCCGCCGTCGCCCCCAACCAGGCCGCGTCCCCTCCCTCGGAGACTGCTGGCGGCGTCGAGGTCCGCGGGCTGGAGCACCGCTTCGGCGCCAACCAGGCGCTGCACCCCACCGACCTCCAGATCCCTCCCGGCGGCGTCGTCGGCCTGCTGGGTCCCAACGGGAGCGGCAAGAGCACGCTGATGCGCCTGCTCACGGGCCTGGTCCCGAAGCAGCGGGGAGAGATCTCCGTGGATGGCGTACGCCTCACCGGCGATGGGCTCGCGATCCGGCGGCGCACCACCTACGCGCCCGGCGAGCTCCACCTGTACGGGGAGCTGAAGGGCGGCGAGCACCTGCGGTTTCTCATGCGCGGGCGCCCCGGCTCGAGCCTCGAGCGCGCACGCGCCATCGCCGGAGAGCTGGGCCTCCCCCTGGACCGCAGGATCCGCGAGTACAGCCACGGAATGAAGCGCCAGCTCCTCTTCGCGGCGGCCATCGCGCCGGAGGTCCGGGTCCGGATCCTCGACGAGATCAGCGAGGGGCTCGACCCGGCCAAGCGGAGTCAGGTCCTCGACCTCATCGACGCGGACGCGGCGCGAGGGACCACGATCCTGCTCTCCTCCCATCACCTGGGCGAGGTGGATCGCTCCTGCCAGCGGCTCGTCTTCCTGAACGCTGGCCGCGTCGTCGCCGACGAGAGCGCGGAGGAGGTCCGGCGCCGCGCCGGCCGCCTCGTCCGGCTCCGGTTCTCCCCAGGCGCCCTGAAGCCGACGAGCACCACGGTCCTCGAGGGTCCCGGGGTCGAGTCCGTCGAGGAGGCCGCCGACCGGGTGAACGTCATGCTCTCTGACGATGACCCCAGGGCATTTCTCGGCCGCCTCGCCGCCTCTGGCGATCTGCCCGCCCCCATCAGCGTGGAGCACGGCCGGATCTCCTTGAGCGAGCTGTACCGGACGCTCTACGGCGTGGAGGGCACCTGATGTTCAAGGGCAGCAGGGGCTACATCATCTACGGGATCGGCTTCTTCGCCGTGCTGGAGATCATGCTCGTCGCGGCGATCTACTGGTGGCCGACCTTCGAGCAGAACATTCCCTCGATCAAGGCCATCGCGGCCCCGATCGCGATGCTCAGCGACCTCGTGGACCAGGTCGACCAGTTCGGCGTCTCGGGTTACATCGTGGGCCAGCACTTCTTCAAGGGCTGCAGCGCGCTTGGAACCGCGGCGGCGGTGCTGTTCGCGGCCAACTCGGTCGCCGGCGAGGCCCACCGCGGCACCATGGAGATCTGGCTCGCGCGCCCGGTGTCGCGGCTGAGGCTCGTGAGCGAACGCTGGCTTGGAGGCCTGCTCGTCGTGATCGGGCCGGTGTTTGCGACGAGCCTGACGGTCCCTGGGCTCCTCGGCATGTTCGACAAGACCATGGCCATCTCGGACCTGATGCGCTGCTCCGTGCACATGAGCGCCTTCCTGGCGGCGATCTACGCGGTCAGCTTCCTGTGGTCATGCCACAGCTCCGAGCCCATGCGCATCAGCTTCGTGATGCTCTTCGTCTCCGTCATGGTCTTCGCCCTCTACCTGGTGGAGGGCGTCACCCATTACTCCCTCTACCGCCTGGTCGAGATCAAGGTGTTCATGCGCATCATCACGAACGATGCCATGAACTGGACGCTGCTCGCGCCGATGCTCGCCTGCACCGCCGCCGCCTACGGCCTCTCTGTTCGTGCGTTCCTCAAGCGAGTGCCCTGAGGGCCAAGCCCCGGGTAGGGAGCCCCGGGTTGGGAGCCCCGGGTAGAAGG
>Ga0213863_10001761_pt1 | contig 15614 bp, 14 predicted proteins | sample PICome_8_FD_160128 | JGI IMG/M metagenome (GOLD analysis project Ga0213863, IMG submission 160128) | Coastal seawater microbial communities near Pivers Island, North Carolina, United States - PICO497 | ecosystem: Environmental > Aquatic > Marine > Coastal | place: USA: North Carolina... | reverse complement strand
TTTGGTAGTTCAGCTGGTTAGAATGCCTGCCTGTCACGCAGGAGGTCGCGGGTTCGAGTCCCGTCCAGACCGCAAAAGCATCTCTTTTGAGATGCTTTTTTTATTTTTATATCTTTAGCAAAAAAATAGACATGATTATCATTATGGGAGTTAGTGGTTCGGGAAAAACAAGTCTCGGTAAACAGCTTTCTATACGAATGTCAAAACCTTTTTATGACGCTGATGATTTTCATACGTTAGCTAATATAAATAAAATGAAATCTGGTCAGGCATTAACAGATTCAGATAGGGCTCCATGGCTCTTAGACTTAGCAAGTAAGATTAAAGAATGGACGTTGAGTGGTGGAAGTATTTTGGCTTGCTCTGCGTTAAAAGAAGAATATAGAACTATTCTCTCTAAGTTTAATAATAACATTACTTGGATTGTTCTTAATGGATCTTTTGATTTACTTCTATCTCGTCTAACAAACCGAAAAAATCATTTTTTTAAACCTGAATTATTACAGTCTCAACTAGAGACTATAGAATTTCCTTCTTATGGTATTCATATTAATTGCAACAAACCCATTAAGCAAATGGTTGAAGAAGTTATAGATAAAATTCCAGTTACAACTCCTGCAACAATTGGAGTAATTGGCTTGGGAGTAATGGGGCAAGGCATTGCTCTAAATAGTGCGGAGTGTGGTTTGGAAACTGCAGTTTATAATCGTTTTGTAAAAGGTGAAGAGCAGGTAGTTTTTGATTTTCTTTCTACTAATTCTCAGTTTAAAAATCTACAAGGTTTTACCAATATTTCATCTTTTATAAATGCATTAGAACGTCCTAGAAAAGTTTGGTTAATGATTAAAAGTGGTTCTGCTGTAGACGATTTACTTAATGAAATAGTACCCTTACTTAGTGAGGAGGATATCATTATAGATGGAGGGAATTCTTATTTTAAAGATACACGAAGAAGAGTATTAGAACTTCAAAAAAGAAACATACACTTTGTTGGGTGTGGAGTTTCTGGAGGTGAAGTAGGAGCAAGAAATGGAGCATCGCTTATGTTTGGTGGGAGTAAAGAAGCCTACAAAAATCTCAGTCCTTTTTTGAAAAATATTTCAGCAAAAGATTCCAAAGGAAAACCCTGTGAAGCCTATATGGGTGCTGATGGTGCAGGACACTTCGTAAAAATGGTTCATAATGGTATAGAGTACGCAGAAATGCAATTATTAGCAGAAACCTATGCTGTGCTGGCTCGTCAAATGAGTTATACTGAAATTTCATCAATTTTTGAAGAGTGGAATTGTGGATCTGAAGCGAGTTATTTACTAGAAATAACATCAATAATTTTGCAACAAAAAGAAGGTGACACCTATCTCTTAGATCTAATTTTAGATTCAGCAGGAAGTAAGGGTACAGGATTATGGTCTACTAAGGTTGCCCTAGATCTAGGCGAGGCAAATACCATGATGTCTTCAGCTGTCTTTGCTCGTTATCTATCTGGTCTAAAAAAACAACGAAAGGTATTATCGGATAGAAAACCTACACCTCTTCATACAGCGTCATTTGATGTTAAAAAATTTAAAGAAGCGTACAGTTTTTCTAGAATTATTAATCACATCCAAGGTTTTAATCTTATTGAAGCTGCTTCAAAAAAATATAATTGGGATTATAATCCATCAGAAATAGCAAGAGTTTGGACAGAGGGTTGCATTATTCGATCTAGTTTAATGGAAAATTTAAGTGAATTATTATTAAGTGAAAAATCGTTACTCAAAAATGAAAAGATTTTACATCATCTCTCTAATTACGAACCAAATATTGCACAACTAATTCATCATACAATAGATCAAAAAATTGCTTTAGATTGTTTTTCTTCAGCGTATAATTTTTGGTTAGCTATTTGCTCAGAACATCTACCTGCAAATCTTATTCAAGCACAACGCGATTTTTTTGGTGCACATACCTACCAAAGAGTAGACAGCTCTTTAAACGAGTTTTTTCACACTAAATGGGATTAATATGATAGACTATCATCTTCTTTTGTCAGTTTTAATAGGAGTTTCTATTTTAATTATTTTGATTTTAAAGTTTAAGATTCAGCCTTTTCTTGGACTTCTTATTTCAAGTATTTTAGTTGGAATTCTTGCAGGAGTAGCACCTCTTGAAATTATGAATACAGTGAAAGAAGGAATGGGTTCTACATTAGGCTTTGTAGCTGTTGTTGTTGGGCTTGGCGCCATGTTTGGTGCCATTTTAGAGCATTCTGGTGGTGCAGAAGCTTTAGCTCAATATCTACTGAAGGCTTTTGGAGAAAAAAATGCTTCTTGGGCATTAATGATTACTGGCTTTTTTATTGCCATACCTGTTTTTTTTGATGTAGCTTTTATAATTTTAATTCCCTTAGTTTATTCTTTACAAAGAAAAACAAAGAAGTCTATACTTCTTTACGCTATTCCATTACTGGCAGGATTAGCTATTACACATGCTTTTATTCCTCCAACCCCAGGCCCTGTTGCTGTTGCAGATATTTTAAATGCAGATTTGGGTTGGGTTATTTTAGTAGGTTTTATTGTAGGTATTCCAACGGCAATAGTAAGTGGGCCTATTTTTGGAAAGTTTATTGCTTCTAAAATTTTTATAGCTGCACCAAAAAAAATAGATGAAAAGGTGGTTGATAATTTCCCTCCAATTCGTTTAATTCTTTCAATCATAGCAACCCCAATTTTGTTAATTGTTTTGAATACTCTTTTAAATAGTCCTTTAGGTTCTGGTTTAAATCTCTCAGATAAAACAATTACTTGGCTACAAATGATAGGTCATCCTTTTTCTGCATTAATTATTGCAAATTTAATGGCTTGGTATCTTCTTGGAATTAGACGAGGGGTTTCTAAAGCTATTTTATCAAAAATTACTTCTGCATCATTGGCGCCAGCAGGAATTATTATCCTATTAACAGGAGCAGGTGGTGTTTTTAAACAAATGTTGATTACCACCGGTACTGGCGAGATGCTAGCCAATTATTTTTCAAGTATCGGTTTAAGTGTTTTACTTTTTTCTTTTTTAGCTGCGGTTTGTGTTAGAATTTTACAAGGATCTTCAACAGTTGCAATGATTACTGCTGCCGGAATAACATCATCACTTATTACAACTCCTCTAAGTGAATTCCATACTGCACTTATTGTAATTTCAATTGCCGCTGGAGCTTCTATCTTATCTCATGTAAACGATAGTGGGTTTTGGCTGGTAAGTAATTATTTAGGACTATCAGAAAAAGATACTTTTAGAAGCTGGTCTATGATGACTTTGATACTTGCCTTATGTGGTTTAACAATGGTATTGTTACTTTCATTGTTTGTTTAATAATATATTTTTATCTACTCAGTTTGAACCGAATTTTTCGAACACCATGATCTGTGTCCCATTGTTTCACTTCCTTGAAATGAAAGCTTGTATACAATTTTGATGCAGGTATATTTTCAAGACCAGTTTCAACCGTTACAACTTTAGAGGAAAATTTTTGTAAGATATAATTCATTAATTCCCTTCCTATACCTTGTCTAAAAAAATGAGGAGATACCACTAAACTATTAATATGCGTAGTTTTTTCTTTTGGGCTAACTTCTACAATACCAACGATTTCATCTTTAATATGGTATCCAAAAAAAGTAGTAGTACTTTTTATATAACTTTCAAGAGGTCTTTGTAAAGGCGGGAAATTGGTAGCATTTAGCAATGCAGCCTCTACTGCATATGATTCTTGAAAAACAACACGCATTTTAGTAGCAATCGCTAGGTTAGTATGGTCTAGTTTTTTAATCATTAATTTATTTCTGTGAATGTAGTAAACGAATATAGGGAATCTAATTAAAAGCCATCATTCAAAAACAACTGTCATTTTGTAATAAAATATGAGCTCAATTATAGTAATTTTACAAATAACTTTTTAATTGTAGACTGTTGGATAAAAAAGATTTTAAAATTTACATAGTTGGAGCAGGAGTTAGTGGTTTGGTAGCTGCGCAGGTATTGGAAAACAAAGGTTACCATCCTATTATTCTTGAAGCATCAGACAGAGCAGGTGGTAGAGTGAAAACAGATATTAAAAAAGGTTTTCAATTAGATCATGGCTTTCAAGTATTGTTATCATCCTATCCAGCTGCCCAAAAATACTTGGATTTTAAGGCTCTTAAGCTACAAAAATTAAAACCTGGTGCTGTTATTTTTAAAAATGGGAAACAACAAGTTATTGGAGACCCTTTAAGAGATATTTCCACACTTTTTTCCACACTTTTTTCAGGAATAGGAACCCTCTCAGATAAGTTTAAAATTTTTCAATTGAATTTGAAACTAAAAAACAAATCTGTGGAAGCTATTTTTTTATCTAATGAAATAAGTACTAAAGCATATTTGCAAAAGTTTGGGTTTTCTTCCCAAATTATAGCTCAGTTTTTTACTCCATTTTTCACAGGAATATTTTTAGAAAATGAGCTAACAACCTCCAGTAGAATGTTTGAATTTGTGTTTAAAATGTTTGGAGAAGGATTCGCTGTACTTCCCAAAGGAGGTATGGAAGACATTTCAAAACAATTAGTATCAAATTTAAAGAACACAACTTTTCAATATAACACCCAAGTAACCTCGGTTTCTGATAAGGAAATTATACTACATGCTGGAGATAAGTTAGTAAGTACTGCAACAATTATTACTACAGATGCCAGTAAACTTGTAAAAAATGCACCATCAAAAAATCTTACTTGGAAATCTTGCCAAACACTTTATTTTACTGCAAACAAACGTGTAATAGAAAAACCTATGATTGGCTTAGTTTCTATGGAAGATAGTCTTATCAATAATATTTTTTATCATACCAGTGTTGCTTCACATAGTAATAATACCGAAGAATTACTATCGGTAACGGTTGTAAAAGAACATCAATTATCTGAAGAACAATTAATAGCTGCTGTTATTAAACAATTAAAAGAAGAGTGCACTATAGACCACCTTACTTTTTTGGCTATTTATCACATAAAAAGAGCACTACCAGATTTAAAAAACATAAAATATGTAGTTTCACCCTCAGAGACACAGTTGTCCTCTGGTATTTTTTTAGCAGGAGATGTGCTGTTAAATGGCTCTTTAAATGCCGCTATGATAGCAGGAGAAAAAGCTGCATTACAAGTTATAGCATCTATCAAATAAGAAAGTCTCTGTTAAACAGAAGCATATTGTTGCAATAATTCTAACGAAGCATATTGCAATGATTTTTGATGAGTAGCTTCTAAAATAATAGGCGGAGCTTTACCTGCTTTTTCGGCTTCTAACCATCTAGAAATACACAAACACCATTTGTCTCCAGGTTGTAGGCCTGGAAAGTTCCAATGAGGTATAGGAGTCATTAAATCATTTCCTCTAGAAGCAGAATATACCAAAAATGCTTTAGTTACTACTGCACAAACAGTGTGGGTGCCGGTATCTTCTGAAATGGTTCTACAAAAGCCATCTCTAAAATAACCTGTCATAGGATCTGTGCAACACGGAATAAGTGGGTCTCCAAAAATATTAAGTTCCATAGAATAAAATGTAAAAGTATTTTTTAAAAAATAAACCTTCGCTACTTAGCAGTTGTTTTTATCTAACTAATCCAATCATTTGCCCAATACCAATGCCAAAGTATGTTCTATGTTTATTAATTTGAAGCATCGGAGAAATAGTTAATCCAAAAAATTTTTTCAAAGGAAATTCTATTTTAGGATTAATGATGAGACTAATAGTATTGATTTTTTTTTCATCTGAAATATAATAGGAATTATTAATTAAACGCCAATTTACTCTTTCTTTTAGTCCAGTAATACCTAACCCAAAAGATATGTTGGCCCTTACAATACCATTTTCATCTAAGTTTTCTATTTTCCCAATATTATATAGTTTTCCAAAACCAACTTGAAAGCTATTAAAATAGTCTCTTGGTCCTTCTAAGAGAATTGGATCCATAATGTCTACATAATCACTTGGTGTTGATCTTGAGCCACGAAAATTTCCATTAAAACCAACTTTAAATATGTAATTTTTTTTAGTAATCATATTTAAGTTTACATCCACTCCTAAATAATTTCCTATACTTAGCTCACTAGATGCATAAAGTTTATTGTTTTTTGCTGCTTGAGCATTCGTAAATTGGATGCTTATAAAAAACAATATTAGTATGTATTTTATATTCATAGGTGTTTTTTTTACTCTAATATGTGAAAGGTAATTACAACTCTTATTCTTCGTTAAGAATTATGATTGTTTCAATAATTTTGTTCTTCTGATCAATATTTACTTTAGTGATGTTTCCATTTTCAATATAGTTTATAAAAGCTGTCTTTTCTGACTTCTCTAGAGTTACTTTAACATATTTTGTATCAACTCTTTCAAGTGACCCTGTAATAGCGTCTATTCCCCATCCTAGAATACTAAGAGCATTTAATATGGCTACAGCATTAAACTTACTATCCATTACAACAACTCTTTCTCTATAGTTATCTAGCCTAAAGTCTATTCTATCATCAGCTCTTACTTTTAGTTGAACAGGTGTTTTTCCTTTTTCAAAACCATTTACAAAAACTTTAGCACCCGAAGGATCTGTTTCAAATAATACAAGCCTTTTAGACCCAGTTATAATTGAAGCACAGCCAGTGCTTATTAAGAGTAGTAGTGTTATTAAACTAATTGAGATTCTTTTCATAATTTTCATGATCATTTTTTTTATGTGTGTCTACTTTGTTTACAGTCTTTATTCAGCTTATTTAGACCTTTAAAATAGTTATTTCTTTATGATAACGTGCTTACATAATTATGGTTTTAAGGTTATGTAAGAAAATGGCTGTTACATTAAGATTTTTGCAGTACTTAGGAAAATTAGCAATTAAGATTTTTTTGCTAAAATAATACTTTTCTTGAAAGCTGTAACTACTTTTTATTCAAATAAATTTTCGTTATTAAAGTGACGAATGGTAGATTTTCTTTGGTTTAGATAGATGAAAAATATAACGTTGTTTTACAAGATTAGTTGCTGTTGTTAGTCACTAAAGCATAGATAGAAAGACCGCGAGGACTTTACTAATAGCCAGAACCAAAGCAATTATTTTTATACGGTGTGTGGCTATTTTTTTATTTTTCCATTATTGTTTTATAAATCAATTTACCCGATTTTTTATTTTGTGTAACTATTGTGTAATAGCTACTAACATTCAGTTTAAATGCTATTAATAAACTTGAATTAACATCTTTCAATTCAATATTTAAGTTATAATTCTGTTTTCTTTTTTTAGACAAATGATAATCCCATCCTTTAAAATCAGATATAGAAATTTGACAAATTGATTCATATTCCTTTTCATTATATTTTTTAAAAGGAATGTTGTCTAAATCAGATTTTAAAGATTTTTTAGCATTTAAGTCATAATTGAAATTTAATTTAAAATCTTTGAACTCTTTTTTCATTTTTTTCTTAAAAATCTTTCGTATTCTTTTTTTTAAATCTAGAAAAAAATTAATCGAATGAGTATGTCCTTTGAAAATAAATAGAATTGATTTGGGGTTTTTATATTTTTCTATTTTTTCATTTTCAATGATTTTAACTCCTGATTTAAATTTTTCATTTTTTTGAGAAAAAGTATTCAAACTAAGTAGTAAAATTATCAGAAATAATATTCTTTTCATTTTCAGTTCTTTAATTGGTTACAACGGTTGGTGTAAAGATAGTTGCGTGGTTAAGCCCTCAAGATAGCAAAAGGAAAAACACGAAAGGAAAGTCCATAGGACTTTCCGATGAACAACGACCTAGCAATTATTTTTACACGTTGTTGGCATTTCGTTTATAATAATTTATGTATTTGTTTAGGAGTAAAAAGTTTCCACCATTTTTTTCAGAAGCCATTCAGCCTTATGAGGTGCTAAAACTTGATTTATATTAAGAATAAAACTAGAATCAGTTTCCAAATTATAAAATACCATACCTCCATATGCACTATTATGTCCAATAAATTTATGCTTTCCTATTTTCTTTTGTTGAAGCCCCATTCCATAAGCAATTTTACCTTTTTTCGCAGGAATATCAATATTGTCATCTTCAAAATTCATCATTAACTGAAGCGTTTCAACTTTCTGAAATAATTGGCCTCTTAAAAGTGATCTTATAAAAATATTCAAGTCACTTGTTGATGATATTAAACCACCACCTCCCCAATCAAATGATGTGTTTACCTTTTTTAATGAATATGTTCCATGATATGGAAATGCAATTGGTGCAGAACTTTTTTTATTTTGATAAAATTCTAAATAAGTATCATTAAGCGAGAGTGTATTTAATAGTCTTTCTTCTAGTACTTCATAGTATGATTTGTGCGTTAACTCTTCAATTAGAATAGCTAATAATAAATAATTTGTATCAGAATAATAAAAGCTTTCACTTGGCTTAGATACTCCTTTTTTATTTAAATTATATTCAAAATATTTTTCTAAAATATTTTTCCAATTCCAATCTTGATTTGGATATTTTTTGATATTTGCAAAAAATCTTTCATCATCAGCAAAGTAATCTCTAAGACCGCTTTTATGTTGTAATAAGTTTTGGATTGTTATATGACTAGAGTAATTAATTTCATCAAAAAATAATATTTCTGACAAGATTTTTTTGGTTTCATTATTTTCAAAACAATCGAGAAAAGTGTCTTCTAATTTTAGCAATCCTTCCTCCATCAATTGTAAAATAATAGTTGACGTAAAAGTTTTCGTAATGCTCCCTGTTCTAAAAAGATAATTACTAGCTATTTTTTTATCAGAGGCATCTATTTGTCCAACAGCAATTTTATAATTGATATTCTTTTTTTTATTATTTATATTCAGGAGGCAATTATAAATAGGAGTAGAACCATTAGGGTTGATTAGTAATTTAGCGAAATCTTCATATTGTTTCATAAAGCTACTATTAAATGTAATCAAAAGCTGAAGCAAATATTGGTTTCGATTTTAAATTCTCAATTTTAGTTTCATCTATGTTTTTATAAGCTGCCATAATTTCAACATCAGAATCTTTTATAAAAGAATGAATCATACCTAATTTACCTTTTGTTAGAATTTTTTCACGAATTGGGCAGGTATTTCCCAACCAAAACATAGAAGATTTTAATTTTTCTTTAGCCAGTAATCCTTCAAATAAATTATATAATTGTTGTTCATAACCAGGTTTAAAATAGAGACCTTCAAATGCTAAAAATTCGAATCGTTTTGGATTAAATAATTTATTAAGCACAGGTATTAAAGGAACTACATTCATTACTATCTTTCCTGTAAAACCTTTCATATTGTTAATCACCCAATGCGCACGATGATATTGACATCCAGCTATAATTTCTCCTTTTTCTCGAATAACAAAATAATTATTTTTAATAAATAAAGAATCGAATTGGGTTAAAGCATAGTTATCATAGGTTTTATAAAGTAAGTTTAAAATTTCTTTTTTATTTTCTTTTGAAGTTATTTGTGTAATTTTTTTATTTTTCTTCGGAAAAAAACGACTAAAACCTAAAGTTTTTACCGTTCCGATAGGATTATAACCAGCACTTTCGACAACTCTATAAGAACTTTTGTTAGCTCTCTCTATACAAGCAAAATAAATGGTTTTTTCTTTTTCCTTTTCACGAATTAATTCCATAACTTTTATGGAGAATTTTTTCATAACTCCTTTGCCACGTATTTCTTTTGATGAAGCAAAATATCTGATATAATTACAATTAAATTGCTCACTATTAGTAGTTGCAGTTGTCATACAGAAAACAGCAGTAGCTCTTATTTTTTCACCTTCATAAATAGCAAGAAGCACTGGTTTTTTTATCAATTTAATATGTTCTTCTGTATTTTTGTGTTCATAGATAGCACCTTCATTTCCCCAAGCAATACTATCTAAAAAATGTAAAGCTTCTTTTGGAATACCTTGATGCCTTTGAATGGAATATTTTCCGTCAGTGAATAGAATCTCTTTTTTCATAATGGCCTATACTTGCGTTTTTATAATACCGTTTTCTACTAATTGTTTACAGCTTAACTTTATTTTATCTTCCAATAAAGCAATTACTTCATCAGTATGTGCTGCTGATAAAAAACAGTTTCTACCTTCCCAAATATAAACGCCATTTAAAAGAAGTTGATTATAAAGTTCTTTATACTTGCCAGGTGTTATGAATCTGAATAAAGATCCGAAGTGAACAATTGATAACTTCGGAAAGTTTTCTGCAAAAAATGCATTCATTTTATTGCAAAAATTGGAAGTTTTTATGTTTATCTCTTCTAGTAATTCGCCGTTAGTAGCATCGAGTATTTCTAATGTTTTTAACGAAGTCGCCATTGCTAAAGGATGATGACAAAATGTACCTGCAACAAAAGTTGATTTCGCTTCTGGAATGGACTGATCTCCATATTGCCAAAAGCCACCATCAATGGCATCTAAAAATTTTGATTTACCCGTAACTATACCAATTGGTAATCCACCGCCAATTACTTTTCCGTAAGTAACAATATCAGCTTGTATGTTAAATCGTTTTTGGCAACCACCAATATCAATTCTAAAACCAGTGATTACTTCATCAAAAATAAGTGCAATATCATTTTGCTCGGTAATACTTCGTATTTCCTTTAAAAAGGCAATTGGTTGAAAACTGGGGTTTCTGCTCTGAACTGGTTCAACAAGAACAGCTGCAATGTTATTCTTATTTATTTTAATAAAATCTAAAGATTCTTCTGAACCATAATCAAAGAAATAAGATTCATTTAAAATAGATTGTGTAATTCCGGGAATAGATTCTTTGGCAATATTTGTTTGCTGATCTCTTCGAAGTGTAAGTAATGGATCAAATGTACCATGATAGGCTCCTTTGAAAAAAACAACATATTTCTTTTTTGTAACTGCTTTTGCAATTCTTAAAGAAACCATAATTGCTTCTGTTCCAGAATTAAAAAAGGCAACTCTTTCTGTATTTGTAGCCAATGTAATTTTTTCTGCTAGTATTCCTGCTAATGGAGATATTGGGCCAACAGACCAACTCTTAGTTAATTGGTTTTCAATTTCTTTGCGAATAGGTAAGTAATTATGACCAAAAAGAATAGAGCCAAAACCCATTGTTAAATCTATATATTTATTATCGTCAATATCCCAAATAAAAGCACCATCAGATTTATCCGAAACTAAAGTGTAAATAAGTTCTTTCTTCTTGATATTAAAACCTGCTGCGTTTCTATTTAAAGCAAAATGTTTTCTGTAATTCTGTGTATGTTTTTTTGTTAGTGAATTTTTTTGAGATAATTTATGAATCATAAAACGGTTTGATGTTTTGTAATAATATAATTTAAATTGATAAACACAATCATTACTATGTTTTAAATCACTTAAAAAGGAAATGAATGCCAACGTTGTTGTGTAAGGAAAGTTGCGTGGTTAAAGCAATAAAATTAGTAAATAAAACACGAACCAAGAAAATCCGCGAGGATTTTCGTAAGTATTCTTTTACCAGCAATTTTTTTTACACGGTGTTAGCTACAGTATTTTTCTGTTTTAGTAATATTTTCATTCAATTTCCTATTCGTAAATATAAATCGAAATAAAATTATTCCGTAAAATGCTAAAATAGGTAGTTTCATATAGTTCCAATATGCATTATTATTATTATTATTAGAAAATCCCATTTGCCAAATTCCCATTATTAAAATAATAATAGCTAAAGTTATTTCAACCCAGCCATTTTTCAGTCTGTTATTAAGATTTTCAATAATGATTTTTAATTCAATATTTAATTTGTCAATTCCGTTATATTCAGATTTTGAACCTAATTTTTTTAAATGATTTAATAATTTTAATTCAAAATATTGATTCGGAAGATTTAAAATAAAACTTAAACTCAAAATAGCTAAAAGTCCAGTTTTTTTCCATTCAAAAATTTCATAATTAAATAATTCTGAAATAATTGATAAAACTAAAATTCCTGCACTAAAAAGAGTTAAAATTAAATTCAGAATAGTCATTCCTTTTAGAAATGAAAGCCTTTTTTCGATTCCGTTTTTTGGTTCTCCAAAGTTTGATTTGAGAGAAATTATTATATTTTTTCTTTCGTTCATTTTTTCGTTCATATTGTAGCTAACACTGGCTAAACACCAGTGCGGTTTATATCCTACTTATATAACCTCTGCTAAACAACTGAATAGTAAGTTTTTAGGTAAAAAAAGTTACAGTCGTGTTTTGGCAGAGATTAATGAAATTTTTTCATAAAAATCTTAATAATATTCAACTCATACAACCCCCATAATTAGGGAAATATATAGCTCCCTATTTGTAGGGATAAGAAAAGATCTTATAGTTGGATGTTTAGGCTAGTAAAAACATTAGTGGCACTAGCCCGAAGCAATTGAGCTGCGTTTTTAATGGCTGTTTCTAAACTCATAGGTTTATTAACAATAGAAAAAATAGCGGTGACTCCTCGGTCATAAATCTCAGAGATTCCTGGCCCAATACTTCCTGTAAAAACAAGCACCGGTACGCTATTTTTTTTCGCAAGGGAAGCGATGCCCATAATGGTTTTACCATGAAGCGTTTGTGCATCTATTCTTCCTTCTCCTGTTACTACCAGTTGTGCCTCTTTTATGTGTTTTTCTAATTGTAAAAGCTCTGTAATGAGTGCAATGCCCGGGGTAAGTTTTGCATCTAAACAGGCTAGTAAACCCATAGCGGTGCCTCCTGCTGCACCGGTTCCAGGCACATGTTTTAGGTCTTTTTTTAAGGACGCCTTTATAACAGCAGCATAGTTGCTAAGATTGCTATCTAAAATCGGTAACATGTTGTCAGAAGCTCCTTTTTGTTTGGCATATACATAGGAAGCACCATAGGGTCCAGTAAGTGGGTTAGATACATCGCAAGCACAAATAATCTCTACGTGCTGTAATCTTTTATCTAAACCACTAAGATCTATGCTGTAAAGGGTATTTAAGGCTCTTCCGCCTTCTTCAATTTCTTGCTGGTGCTGGTCTAAAAACAAGCCGCCTAGAGCTTTTATCATTCCCATTCCACCATCATTGGTAGCGCTTCCGCCAAGGCCAATAATAATTTTTGTACATCCTTTGTCTAGCGCATTTTTTATGAGTTCACCCGTACCATAGGTAGAGGTAATAAGTGGGTTTCTTTCTTCAATTGATAAAAGTTCTAGACCGGAGGCAGTAGCCATTTCTATAATGGCTGTTTTACCCTGGTCTACAAGTCCGTAACTAGCTTCTATAGTTCTATGCAATGGATCTTTAACTGATACTGAAACTAGGGTTCCTTGCAATGGTGTTAGCAGGGCCTCTAATAAGCCTTCTCCACCATCAGAAATAGGAATTTGATGTATAGACGCACTAGGAATTACGGCAGAGATAGCTTCAGATATAATACGTGATGCCTCACTTGCGCTAAGGCTATCTTTAAATGAATCTGGAGCTACTAAAATATTCATATGGTAATTATTTGAAAGCTAGTTGTAAGATATATAAAAGTGTAATGGCTACAATTCCTTGAAAAAAAGTGGCTAGCGTATGGCTATTTAAGGTGGTTTTGGTTGTCATCCCAGAGAACTGAGAGACCACCCAGAAATAGCTATCGTTTATGTGAGATACGGTCATAGAGCCAGCTCCAATGGCAAGCACAGCTAGTGCTTTGGCTATTTCAGTATCTAAGCCTAATGAAGGGGTTAATGGTGCAATAATGGTAGCCGTGGTAATAATGGCTACGGTAGAAGATCCTTGGGCTGTTTTTAAAATAGCTGCCAAAATAAACGGTAAAAAAAGACCTAGTTGTATTTCTGAAAAATGAGTTTCTATAAGATTTCCTAATTCTGCAGCTCTTAAGATATTTCCTAAGGCTCCACCTGCTCCTGTTATTAAAATAATAACGCCTGCATCTTGTAACGAAGTGCTAATCCATCCCAAATGCTCTTGACCATTTGTAGTTTTATACACCAATGTAACTGCAAATAGAATTCCTATAAAAAGCGCAGGTATTGGATTGCCTATAAACGCCAATACATCTACAATTGTTCCAGTGCCAAAAGGAGCGGTTGGATAACTAGCAATAGAATGTAAAGCAATGAGTAAAATAGGAATAAGAATTGGAGCCACAACCGCTAGTAAAGATGGTAGTTTTTTTGTGGGTTCTGCAATGTTGTCTGGTGTAATATCCTCGATTGTATTTAAAGGGGTATTGCATTTAAGAGCCCACAGATATCCTACCAACGCCGTAGGAATAGCAACCACAATTCCTAAAAGTATGACTAGGCCTATATTTGCCTCTAAGGCTGCTGCTGCGGCAAGGGGCCCTGGTGTTGGAGGTATAAATACATGAGATACATAAAGCCCTGAAGATAAGGCTACAGCAAATACCACTAATGAGATGCCTGTTTTTTTACTTAAAGCTTTGTTTAATGAAGATAAAATAATGAAAGCAGAGTCACAAAAAACAGGTATAGATACAATCATACCGGTTATATTCATAGCTAATGGAGATTTTTTTGTTCCAATAATACGAAGTAAGGTGCTAGCAATCTTTTTTGTACCTCCAGATTTTTCTAGGAAGGTCCCTATTATGGATCCAAAGGCAATAATAATTCCAATGCTAGACAATGTATTGCCAAATCCTAGACTTATGGTGCCAAGAATTTCTTGGGGTTCTAAACCAATTAAAAACCCAACCAATACAGCAGCTAGTAGCAGAATAATGAATGGATGTATTTTAAACTTAGCAATGGCTACCACAATAAAAATCAATGCCACTAAGATGATAAAGAGTACATTCATGTTACTATAATTAATTAGGTCTCTTCAAATAGAGACCCAGAGCTAAAAATAGTATAAATTTATTTAGGTTCTAAAACAAGGGTTACTTTATTAAAATCTGCCGCGCTATTAATAACAGTTCTATAGGCTTCAAATATTTCTGGAGCTACTATACTTTCTCTGTAGTGCTCATCTGCAGTAACAGTTAATACATTTCCTTCTAAAGTATAATAAGAGTCAAAAATAAAGAGTTCTTTGTCTTTTGTGGCATAGCTATTTTTTATTTTAATATCCTCTAAGTTAGAAATTTGATAGCCTTCTGGGATGTTTATTTTTATAGTTCTGTAATAACTTCTATTAAACTCTGCTTCTAGGGGTAAAATTCTTTTTTTCTCTTGATACATTTCCATTTGTGGACCAATGATATCTCCTAGTTTAAATAGGTATTTGTTTCCTGCTTTTTCTACAAAATATTCTGAGCTAATATCAAATTTCACCACAAACGGCTTCACTCCAAAAAGACTTGGATCTTCGTTTATAAGCTCTCTTTTTAATACTTTGGCATCTTTGTCTGTATTTTGTGCAAAAGACTCGTCTATGACTTCATTTTTGCGGTTTGGTTGAATTAAATTCATAAATGGTTGTATGTTCATGGCATAATATCCATGTAATTTTCTCTCCAATGAAATTGTATTTTTAGTAAAATCTTCTTTATTAAAATGTACTTCTATAAACATTTCGTCTTTAGAGGAGCTTGCAGGAATACCTTCTATATATTTAACTTCTGAAAAAGCCTT
>Ga0213863_10001760_pt1 | contig 15622 bp, 9 predicted proteins | sample PICome_8_FD_160128 | JGI IMG/M metagenome (GOLD analysis project Ga0213863, IMG submission 160128) | Coastal seawater microbial communities near Pivers Island, North Carolina, United States - PICO497 | ecosystem: Environmental > Aquatic > Marine > Coastal | place: USA: North Carolina | collected... | reverse complement strand
CAAATGGGCACCGATCATGCAGGCATTTCTACGCAAATCATCGTGGCCGAACAGCTCGCAAAAAAAGGACTAAAACCCAGCGATATAGGCCGCGAAGCTTTCATCGAAACCGCCTTTAAATGGAAAGAGACTTCTGGTGGGCAGATCAGCCAGCAGCTCAGGAGAATGGGTGCCTCTCTCCACTGGGAGACGGAAAGATTTACTTTAGATGAAGGGCTGAGCATGGCCGTTATCGAGGTATTTACCCGACTCTTTGATGAGGGCCTTATTTACCGAGGTAAGCGATTAGTTAATTGGGATCCAAAGCTTGCGACGTCAATCTCGGACCTCGAGGTCATTTCAGAGGAAGAACAAGGATCGCTGTGGCATATCCGATATCCTTTAGCGGACGACAGTGCTGAAACGCTCGTTGTGGCAACAACACGACCAGAGACGATGCTAGGCGATGCAGCGGTAGCCGTTCACCCAGATGATGATCGCTACCAACACCTAATCGGCAGGTCTTTAATGCTACCGCTTAGCAATCGCGTCATACCCATCATTGCCGATGCCTATGTCGACCCTGAATTTGGTACAGGATGCGTAAAAATTACGCCTGCCCACGACTTCAACGACTACGAAGTTGGGCAACGCCATGACTTGCCTCTCATTTCAATTATGAACCCAGACGGCACAATTGCCGATAACGCACCGAGCCCTTATGTTGGCCTGGATCGCTTTGAAGCGCGCAAAAAAATTGTTCACGATCTCAGCCAAGCAGACCTCATTGCAAGCATCGATGACCACCGCCTAATGGTCCCGAGAGGCGAAAAGACTGGTGTGGTTATTGAACCACTGCTCAGTGATCAATGGTTCGTTAGGGTAGAGGCCCTTGCCAAACCTGCCATTGAGGCCGTTGAAGATGGCAGCATCAAGTTTATTCCCAAGCAGGCTGAGAATATTTATTTCGCTTGGATGCGTGAACTCAAAGATTGGTGTATCTCTAGGCAACAGTGGTGGGGACATAGAATTCCTGCTTGGTATGACCCTGAGGGCAATATCTATGTGGGCCGATCTCTCGAGGAGGTTAGGACTCAGTTTTCTATCCCTGAGGCGGTTGCTTTACGTCAAGATGATGATGTTTTAGACACATGGTTCTCGTCGGCACTTTGGACCTTCTCAACACTGGGTTGGCCTGAAAAGACAAAAGCGCTGGAAACCTTCCACACAACCAACTTGATGGTTACTGGCCACGACATCATCAGTTTTTGGGTTTCGCGCATGATCATGATGACGCTCAAGTTCATGGATGAGGTGCCCTTTAAAGAAGTCTATATCCATGGCCTCGTCACTGATGCTGAGGGGCAAAAGATGTCCAAGTCTAAAGGCAACGGCCTAGATCCAATGGATATCATCGATGGGATATCAGCCGATGCGCTGATCGCTAAGCGCACGCAAAATCTGCTACAAGAACGACAACGCGCAAAAATCGAAAAGGCTACCCGAAAAGAATTTCCAAACGGCATAGAACCTTTTGGCACTGACGCCCTCAGATTCACCTTTTGTGCCATCGCCACTAGTGCTCGGTCCATGCGGTTTGATTTAAAAAGGGTCGAAGGCTATCGAAATTTCTGCAATAAGCTCTGGAATGCAGCGAACTTTGTTGCGATGAGCACCAACCAGCCTATCCACCATGAGGCTCCTATCGCTTCCGTTGCTGATCATTGGATTCGGCTGCAGTTTGGACATACGACTCACATTGTTAATCAAGCCATGGACAACTACCGGTTCGATCTTGCTGCAAAAGCCATTTATGAGTTTGTCTGGGACGAGTTCTGCGATTGGTACCTAGAGCTCAGTAAGCCAGTTCTTACGGCAGACGCAACAAACACAGCAATGAAAGCAGGTACCCAAGCATGCTTAGTTGAAATACTTGAGGGCATCCTACGTCTTGCGCATCCCTTCATACCCTTCATTACAGAGACTCTGTGGCTGGCCCTACCCCAGTCGGAAAGACAAGGTCCTTCCCTCATGCTGGCAGCCTATCCAGAGCATGGTCCGGTCGACCTTGACGCTGCCACCGAAGTCGCGGATATTCGCTGGATCAAAAATATCGTCGGGGCTTTACGCAATATTCGAGGAGAACAAGATATTCCTCCTAATAAAGCCATACCGATTCTGTTCACCCAAGGCGCCCAATCGGATCGTGAGCGACAGTCCAAGTTCGCAGATCTAATCACTGCTTTGGTTAAAACCAGTGACATGAGTTGGCTTGAAGATGAAACCAATGCCCCACCATCTGCCATTCAACTGGTTGGAACCCTCAAGATTTTAGTCCCCTTGGCGGGCCTTATAGACACCCAAGCAGAGATTGAGCGGCTAGATAAGGCCATCAACAAAATTCAACAAGACATTATCCGTGTTGAGCAAAAACTTGCTAATGAAGCATTTGTTAACAATGCGCCTGCCGACATTGTCGAGAAAGAAAAAGCCAAAATTCAGTCCTATCAAAGTGCCAAAATCGACCTTGAAAACCAGAAGGCAAGAATTGCGGCGATCTAGGCGATCAATAATCTTCAAACTTATGCCGCTTAATCACTGAAAAAAATACTTGGACAAGCTGGCTCTACTGTGCATTAATTCGAATTCGCGTTGAAAAACGTGGTGAAATCATAAGAGGTAGTTGACATGTCAGAACGACAAATGGGGACCGTCAAGTGGTTTAACGATTCCAAAGGCTTTGGCTTTATTGAGCGAGAGTCCGGTGAAGACGTTTTCGTCCACTTCCGATCAATCAGGGGAGAGGGTTTTAGAACACTGAAACAAGGGGCAGCCGTTGAATTTGTGATCTCTGAAACCGAGAAAGGCTTCCAAGCAGAGGATGTTGCTGAGGTTTAATCCTCCGATAGCCGTTGGTGCTTGCCCAGATCATACTGGCTGGGCGAGTCCACCAATGCCTACTTAGCAACGCTCAATACAACCTTCCCGATCGTGGCATCCGAAGCGACTAAGTCGTGAGCGGCCGCCGCCTGCTCTATTGGTATAACCTGTTGCACGATAGGTTTTATGTCGCCCTGTTCAATCTTGGGCCATACGAACTGTTGGAGCTCCGCCATAATCGCTGCTTTCTCTGATAATGCTCTAGAGCGCAAGGTTGAGCCCTGAACTCGCAGACGCTTAATCATCAATTGTGCCAAATCGATCTCACTGCGCGCCCCTCCCATCAAGCCGATCAGAATGAGTCTTCCGTTCAGCTTCAAGGCTTGCAGATTGTCATCCAGGTAGCTCGCCCCAACAGGATCCAGGATAACGTCTACGCCATCGTTCCATTGATCTTTCAGCGCTGAAAGAAACGAGCCTTGCGTTCGATCAAAGCCCCCAATAGCGCCTAAAGATCGGCAAGCTGCAATCTTGTCCTCTGATCCTACGGTAACAAAGCACTCAGACCCAAAGGCACGGCAGAGCTGGATTCCCGCGGTACCGACGCCGCTCGCACCCGCGTGCAGGAGCACCCGCTCGCTGGGCTGCAAACCTCCTTCTATAAACAAATTAAGCCACGCTGTCGCGAACACCTCTGGCAAGGCCGCTGCTTGCGAAAAGCTTAAGCCCTTAGGAACGGGAATCACGCTACCCTCGTCGACTGCAGCAAATTCAGCATATCCGCCCCCAGCCAATAGTGCGCAGACTGAATCACCGATTTGATGTCGGGTGACATCACTTCCAAGCTGTACTATTTTGCCCGCGCACTCCAAACCTAAAATCGAAGATGCACCAGGCGGGGCCGGGTATAACCCTCGTCGTTGCATAAGATCCGCCCGGTTTACGGCTGTCGCCTTTATCTCGATCATGACATCTGACGCGCCTAGCATCGGTTTTTCTGCTTCCTGCCAATTAAGTTCCCCTGCGTCAGAGACGACAATTGCCTGCACTTTTCAATCTCCTTTTTCTAATCCTACTGAGCGGCTTGTTCAGTCCCTCATGAAGCACTCATTAATAGTGGGGAGGCCGTTCGTCTTTGGCCTCAGGATGGGCTTCTGAGAGTCTCTGAATTTGTTGCGATAACACCCGCACCTGATCTTCGAGTACTTTTATTTGGTGCTGCTGAGCCACCAGCGCATCATCTAGCTTCTGCAGAAGGTCCTCTTGAAATGCTAGTTTCATTTCAAGGTCAATAACGGCTTCGCGGTCCATAACAATATCCTAATGATTCAACCGAACTTTAATGCCCTGATCATCCAAGTACTGCTTTATCTCGCCAATGCCATATTCTTCATAATGAACCATCGATGCAACCAGCGCCGCATCCGCCTTGCCTTCGGTCAAGACAGCGGCTAGATGCGCCGGTGTACCAGCTCCGCCTGAGGCGACCACCGGAACAGGTACGGCCTCGGCAACCATGCGTGTGAGCTTAAGGTCGTAGCCCGCCTTCATGCCATCAGCATCTATGGAGTTCACCACGATTTCCCCAGCGCCTAAGTCACATCCCTGCTTTGCCCAGTAAATAGCATCCAAACCCATGGGCTTACGGCCACCTTGAATCACCACCTCATAGCCACTGGGGCATGTGGTTGAAACCTCTACTGACTGCACATCCATTGACAACACCGTATTTTGGGCTCCTATTGCCTGAGCACAGCTGCTAATCAGGCCGGGAGACAAAACCGCTGCGGAATTTACGCTGATTTTTTCAGCACCAGCCATCAGTAGCGCACTAGCATCCGCCACCGAACGAATCCCGCCACCCACTGAAAATGGAATAAAAATCTGATTGGCTACATGAGCAACCACGTCCAACATGATCTCCCGATCATCACTTGACGCAGTAATGTCATAAAAAACCAACTCGTCTAAACCTTGCTGATAATACAGCTTCGCTTTTTCAATGGGGTCACCAATGATTTCGTTGCCAACAAATTTGACACCTTTGGTCAATGCGCCGTCTCTAACGTCCAAGCAGGCTACGACTCTTTTACTCAGCATCAACCTCCCTCCCAATGTCTGAAGGCGGATAACAAAGCCAAGCCGAATCGACCACTTTTCTCTAAATGGAACTGTGTGGCAAAAACATTATCTCGACCAATCACACTGGCAAACGTTCTATCGCCATAGGTTGTCTCCGCCAAAACATGCACTTCGTCATCGGGTACCGCGTAATAGCTATGAACAAAGTAAAACTCCGTCCCGTCGGGTACGGCGGCCAACAATGCATGGTCACTAGTCCTATTGGCGGCATTCCAACCGATTTGCGGAATCTTGAATGATGGGTCGCTAAAGCCAAACCGATGGCATCGGCCGGGTATAAGTCCCAGACAAGATCGATCACCCTCTTCTGTATGATCAAGCAAAACCTGCAAGCCCAAGCAAATTCCCAACAAGGGTTGACCGCGCTGGACGAAATCTGTCAAAGCCTGATCGATACCTCTCGCCCTTAATGTCACCATCGCGGACTCGGCCGTGCCCACACCGGGGAATATAACCCTGTCGGATTTTAATATTTCCTCTGGATCAGCGGTAATCGCCGCTTCTAAGCCCACAGCCTGACAGGCCCGCTGCACGCTACGCAGATTCCCAGCATCATAATCTACAATCGTAATTGACTGCCCCACAACCGCGCTCCTGATCTTTGCGCGTATTATACTGCTCTGCTGTAAACTTTGCGGCATTGGATTTAAAAAGAGCGGACGAATCCTGGCTTATCTGACTTTTTCTAAGTCGCAATCGCTGGCAAGCGTCAACGATATGGAGCGCAGTCAATCAGAAACCGCTATACTCCCAGTCTCTTTCCAATTAGCATAAACCCAGATTTAGGGGCCCCTCCTTGACTGATCAGAGCACTCCCGCCAGCGCTTCACCTCGATATTCAGCACGCGGTGTCAGCGCCGAAAAACAAGACGTACACCGAGTCGTTGACCGACTGGATCAAGGGTTATTTCCAGGTAGCTTTTGTAAAGTCACTGAAGATGTCTTGGCGGGCAGCGATGCACATTGCAATATCATTCATGCAGACGGCAGCGGCACAAAGTCCGTGCTTGCCTACTTGCAGTACAAAGAAACTGGTAGTCCAGAGGTCTTTAAAGGCATCGCGCAAGATAGCATCGTGATGAACTTAGATGACTTAATCTGCGTCGGCGCAACCCAGGATATTTTAATTTCTAATACCATCAATCGAAACGCAAAAAATTGCCCAGGTGAAGTCGTTCAAGCCTTGATTGAGGGTAGCGAGACTTTTATCGCGACCATGCGGGATCTCGGCGTCAACCTAATTCCTGGGGGCGGTGAAACTGCCGATGTTGGCGACCTGACCGGCACCCTAACCGTAGACAGCAATGCCGTCGTTCGCCTGCCTAGAGCACAAGTGGTCACGAATTCGATCCAGGCAGGTCACGTCATTGTTGGGTTAGCCTCTTTTGGGCAGTGTCGGTACGAACAAACGCTCAATAGCGGGATTGCGAGCAACGGCCTTACTAGCGCCCGACATGAACTGCTAAGCAGCTATTACGCCGAAGCCTATCCGGAGAGCTATGACCACAGTATGCCCAAGGACCTTGCTTACTGCGGTCCTTACCGATTAGATGATCTTCTACCCGGTGGCACAGGCGAAACCGTTGGAGGGGCTTTACTCAGCCCAACCCGAACCTATGCGCCGTTTGTTCGGGATCTCTTAAAGGACATGGGTACCGTCATCAGCGGCCTAATTCATTGCTCGGGCGGTGCTCAAACCAAATGCCTCAAGTTTGGGCATGACTTACATTTTATCAAGGACAACTTATTTCCCGTTCCGCCGATTTTTGAAGCCATAAAGAACGCCTCGAAGAGTTCTGCTCATGAAATGTATCAAGTATTCAATATGGGCCACCGCCTGGAGGTCTACTTGCCATCATCAGAGGCGCCATCAGTTGTCGCCCTCGCCCAAGAGCATGGCATCGACGCTCGGGTGATTGGCTATACCGAAGCCCACGACCATAATAAACTCTCGTTGCGCACAAGCGTGGGTGAGACTATCTTTTATCCCTAAGGCCTCGACTTTATTGACGGATTCTTTAAAGGAAATTTTGATGTCACAAATTACATTCGACGACGCACTACAAAAACTTACAGATGAAGAGGGCTCAGACCTTTATTACTCAACTGGCGCACCTCCAAGCGCTAAGCTTTTTGGCACGCTGACCCCTTTTTCTGACGAGATCATGAAGCCCGGAGAAATCGAAGAAATCGCGAACAGCATTATGTCAGAGGAGCAACGCGCCCAATTTCAACAAAGCCCCGAGATGAATCTGGCAATATCAAGGCCTGGCTTAGGGAGATATCGGGTTAATATTTTCCGTCAACGAAACCAGGTCTCCATGGTTATCCGCAGGCTCGGTACCGATTTACCTAATTATAAAGATTTAGGTCTACCACCGGTGTTGATGCAGTTAATTATGCAGAAACGCGGCCTCGTGCTATTCGTCGGAGGTACGGGATCTGGCAAATCGACATCTCTCGCCGCGCTCATTGACTATCGTAATGAGAATACCCATGGGCATATCATCACCATTGAAGATCCGGTTGAATTTACCCACAAACATAAAGGGTGCATCGTTAACCAACGAGAAGTGGGACAGGACACAGACAGTTTTGAGGATGCGCTCGCTAACACCCTGCGACAAGCCCCTGATGTCATCTTGATTGGCGAGATTCGCCATCGAGAGACCATGGAGCACGCGCTCGCCTTTGCGGAAACCGGCCACTTATGTCTGTCGACCTTGCATGCGAATAACGCCAACCAAGCAATGGACAGGATCATTAACTTTTTCCCGGAGGAGCGACATCCTCAGCTACTTCAAGACCTCTCTCTTAACATGCGAGGAATCGTGTCTCAGCGACTCATTCCGACCTTGGATGGTAAGCGAGCGGCAGCGATCGAAATTTTAGTCGGCACCCCTCGGGCAGCAGATCTAATTGCAAAAGGCGCAGTGACTGATCTCAAAGAGCTGATGGAAAAATCAGAGGAACAAGGGATGCAAACCTTTGATCGAGCGCTTTATAAACTTTATAAAGACGGTCGTATTAGCCTTGAGGAAGCGCTTAAAAATGCCGATTCAAAGAACAATCTCAGGCTTAAAATAACGCTCGACGAAAACCCCTCAGCAAGAAAAGAGGTTGACGCTGACGGCGATGGCACCCTCACCGACAAGGAGGTTGAAGCCAGTCAGAATTCGGATATCGACACCTCGAACCTAGCTCTCGACGACGGTAAAACAAGTCCTTTCGATGTCGAGGATAAATTTGCGCTGGTTGATTTGGACAAGAAACCTTAAGCGCTGGTTTGCAAGTGGGACTTTACCGCTTTGTAGAAATTCGCTACCACAGGTAGTGAATAGGTTGATTTTCGCGCAACAAAGCGAACGGGTCGATTAAGGCCGTCATTACCCAAATTGATCAGCAGTTTATCTGAAACACCCAAAGTTCTCGCTACACCGATGGGCACTAAAGCGTGTCCAAATCCGGCGATTGCTAGCTGCGCCACGCTAAAAAACGACTCCAGCGCAACTTCTCGAACGATTCCAAGCTTGGTGACCGCATCTCCAAAGGAGCGCCAAGCCCCTGAGTGATCCTCAATGCTGATGACTGGGAGGTTCTGTCCTCTTCGCCATCGGAGTTTTTTGAGGCTTGAGGGAATAATCACCATTGGCTCCACCATCAGAATCTCTGACTGAAGATCCGTATCAATAGAATCAAGGCCGGTGCAGACCCCCAACATGAATTCACCGGAACGAATACGATCTAAAACTACTGAGGTGCGATGCGCATGAAAGGTAAATTGCACCTCCGGCATTTCACACTTGATATCAAAAAAAGCTTTTGCCCCCCAAGAAGACAAGATCGCATCCGAAACACCAATCAACAGCTCCCCACGGCTCGAGGCACCCTCCTCCAGAAATAAATCTCTTAATTCAGAAAGCACCGGCGAGATTTTATCCACCAATTTTTGACCATGCCGGGTGAGCTCCACTCGGCGACCCTTTTTCTGGATAAGCTTACGATCGTAATATTTCTCTAGGGCGGCAATCCGTTTGCTGACCGCTGACTGAGAAATTCTGAGCTCGGTGCTCGCTTCAATCATGGTGCCAGAACGTGACAAAGCCAGAAGCGTTTCTAGATTTTCAACCATTCGACAACATCCATTGGGTGGCGACTATCCATCTCCCTGAGCCCAGCGTCTCAGAAGCATTTATTGGACATTTTGGTCAAGGGCTTCGATCACAAACAACAAATCCCCCTCATTCACTTGTTGGCCGTTGCTCACATTGATGCGGTTAATTTTATAGGTTTGCTCAACCGGATACAGCGCCCCCTCAGGGCCCGAACAAGCGCTCAGCCTAAAGGGTGTAAACATTTTCATGGCTTCAAGCACACAAAGAACGTCATCAACCCGAACTTCATCACCCACGTTCACATACTCTGGTTCAGAGGGTGACGGCGTGCGAAAGAAAACCCCAGTGGACGGCGCTAGCACCCGCAACTCTTGACTACCTTCGATTCGCAGAGATTCAAGATCGACAACATTACTTTGGCTTCCTGATGCTTCGTCAATTTCTTGGACCAAGGCCGATGTATCAATCCGATTCAAGAATTTCGGCAAGTAAGTTGTATCGTAATCTCCAGAACGAAAAACATCGTCTGCCAAGATTCGCTTAACTAAAGCAATATTGGTGCAAACGCCCTCGATCGTGACCAGCTCTAGGTAGGATCGCATTCGCTCAATAGCATCCAGACGATCCTCGCCGTGGACGATGATTTGAATAATCAAACTGTCGTAAAAAGGAGAGACTACCTTACCCTCTGCTGCCATCGAGATTAACGTCACATCGTCTCGTTCAGGCAAATCGCATCGTGTAATCGTTCCCGGGGTAGGCAAAAAGGTCACATTGCCTTCTGCGTCCACTGAGGCGCGTTCGGCATTGACCCGAACCTCAAGGGCATAACCCTGTTCTGGGTAGACAAGCTCCTCGATGCTACCGCCGCCGGCGATATGAAACTGTTGCTTTACGATATCAACCCCAGTAACCGCTTCTGTAACGGGATGCTCAACCTGCAAGCGGGTATTCATCTCCATGAAATAGATCGCGTTACTGGGCACATCAAAAATAAACTCAACTGTACCAGCACCCTGGTAGTCAACGGCATTCGCAATTTTTGCTGCACTGTCAAAAACAAGATCCCGCAGCGACTCAGACAAAAGGGTTGAGCCTGACTCCTCGAGCAATTTCTGATTATTGCGCTGCACGCTACAGTCTCTTAAACCTATTACATGGGTATTGCCTTGGCTGTCCCGTAGAATCTGTGCTTCGATGTGCCTCAGGGAAGTTACACATTTCTCAATGTAAACATCACCATTGCCAAATGCGCTCTTGGCCTCTGTCGTTACTTGGTGAAATTGTTGATGTAGGTGTTCTGGGCGTTCAACCTTAACAATCCCCTTGCCGCCGCCGCCATGAACCGCCTTTAACAAGATCGGGTAACCCACCCTGTCTGCGATTTCAAGCGCGCGCTCGGAGGACTCAACAATGCCGTGTGACCCCGGAACGACGGGCACATCGATACTCATGGTCGTACTAATAGCGTTAGATTTATTGCCCATTGTCTCCATACTAATGACTTTGGGCCCTATAAAATTCACACCTTTTTGCCTAACCAGCGCCGCAAAATTGGGTGTTTCTGACAGAAATCCAATGCCAGGATGCAGTGCATCTACCGCCTGCATTTCAGCAATGTTTAAGATACTGAGCGCATTTAAATAGCTTTCATCCGAAGTGTTACCGCCGATGGGTACAACCGTACTAGACCCGCCCGCATTTCTGACCATATCGGCCGGTACAGAATCCATGTCTGGATCACTCTGAACCAAAACCACCGCTAAATTGCTCTCTAGGGACTTCTGAACCAATTTAACCGCTGTACAACCCCGAGCATGAATTAGCACTCGCTCAACGGGTCGCAGCGCGGCATGCTCTTCTACTTCAGAATCAGCTTCAACAGGCGCGCCCTCTAAACGCCCAGCCATAATGCGGTCAATGACTTCCGTCACCGATTCAACTGGCACCGGCACCGCAGGGTCGACGCCGCGCAGGCGATTATCTAAAGCCTCTGTAAAAGGATGCTTGACCAGTCCCTGCATAGCCCCTGGCGTCTGGGACAGATAATTACTCAAAAGACAGGTAAAGGGGAGATTGCGCTCAACGACTGTCTGGCCCGCAAAAGGCATACTGGCACCAGAAAAATAGTAGGTCTGAACCAAGGGGTGGGTGACAAAGCTTGCCTGGGCGCCGCCGGTGCAATCCCCGTAACCAAACATAATAATCGGCAAATCATTATCCCGCACAAAACGGGTTATCCGGTCATTGACGACCGCCATGGTAAAGAGGGCGGCAGCCCCTTCCTTGGTCTGCATGCCGCCGCTGGATATAAAGCAGATCACCGGAAGGCGCTGACTTGCACATTCAACCAGCAACTTACAAAACCGGACACAGTCAGAGTTATCGATACTGCCCGCTTGAAAGGCCACATTTGAAATCACAAAACCCGCTCGATAAGCCCCAGAATTACCCTTGAATCGCCCGATACCAGTGATCAATCCGTGGGGACGAACATTCGCTTTAAGCGCCGATTCAATGGAGGGTCTGAAAGTTGGAAAGGATACGGGGTTCGCTGACATCAAATTGCCATGGGTTTCCTCAAAGCCCTCTATGAAACGCTCGACGATATGCTCAAACGTGGTGTGTTTGGCGCGTTTTTCTTCGGTTAAGATTTCATGAAAGAGTAGATCCCGATAAGCGATGGTCAGTCTGTTCCAAAAATCTTTACGACGACCAATGCGCACGGGCTCTAACTTACCTGAAAAGTGCTTCCCAGACCGTTCAGCTTCAAAATAGCCCGGTAAAATGCGCTCAAAAATATGACTAATCACTACGAACAGAGTATCTGACTTGTCTTTGTGAATACCTCGCATCCACTCTTCAACAGACTTTAAGAACTGACTGACTCGGCTGAATTGACCCAACCGCTCTGACCAGCCGGCAAACGCTTGACGGATCTCCTCTTGCGAACGACCCTCGAATAGGGGTTTCGTCGATACTGCCTCAATCGCCTTCGTCAGCAATTGGCTCAGTGTGTCCATTGTCATGGTTCTAGAATCTCGGGCTTCTCTGGCGATTGCCACAAGGTTTTGTAACAGTTCGTTATAAAGCGCTGAGAACAGAATCAAATTCTCACATTCTTTTAAAAAATCATCTGCCACATCTTGATCGAGCAACAAATCTAGAATGGTCAACTCTTGATCGGTTCGCCTTGAATCTGCTTCGCCTTTGCGCCGAATCTGCGACCAAAGCGCGTCCTCAAGTAAGCGCCGATTGAGCGGTATTGCATTTGATTGGCTATCACGATTGCTCAAAAGTTTTTGGGTTTCTAGCGATAAGGGCAACGCAGATGAACGATGCTCATTATAAAGACTCGGCCCCTCTACAATCAGATTGAGTTCGCTGGCCAGCGCTGATTTTAAAAAATCGCTATTTTTTTGCTCAATAAAAGCAGCATCAAACAACTTTCTTCCATCAAAGCTGAATTTAGACTTCAGATCTTCAACCATGGGGTCGTCGGATACAGACATTGCAGCCAGTAATGCTTTGACGTCTCTGATATCAGCGGTCGACAGAAGGTAAGCATTTTGTTCGTAGTCCTGAAGGTAGGCGATGAGCGCCTCCAGGTTATCCTCGGCACTGCCCTTCCATCGATTATAAAGATGCAGCCCCAGCTCAAGGGTAAGCTCCTGTTGGGCTCGTTGAAAGTTCTCTTTGGGTTCCCCGAACAACAGTGTCTTCAACAGGCCAGACTCGTCTGATTGTTTTTCACGCTTACTTTCAAACCCTTTCCAAACCTTATTCAGTTGCTCCTCATAAAGGATCAAATCCGGATCTTGAAGCCAAGATAAAAATGCGCTCCGACGTTCTCGATGCACTCGCTCAGCGAGCTCTCCTTTTGGAATTGCCACATCCGCCAGTCGTCCGTATTGAGTGGTGGTGGTCGCTTTGATGCGCTTGCGCAATCCAAGATATCGCAGATAACGATAAGCGACGCCGAACACGTTCGGATATTCCGTGGGCGACGTCCGGAGTTTGAGTGTCGAACTTGCGTTCACCGCGGCTAAGTATTCGGAAGGATTAAGATACCGAGTAATATTGCGATGATAATGTTCTAGGATTTCGGGGTGGTCAGACACAAACTGTCTAGCGCCTTGTTCAATCGACTCGATCCCTGTGATGATCACATCTAGTAAATGGCCAATATTTTCCGTCTCACCAGGGTCATAGTCGACAATCCCATCGATATTACCTTGTTGATATAGCTCAAAAGCCGACACGCCCACGAACTTGGCACACTCCTGCCAGGACAAATTGTATCGACGAACGAGATTCGCTAAAGAACGGGGATGAATCGTATTGAAAACACCAGTTCGGAGACTCAGCAGTAAGTTACTCGCAGCAAGCGGTATGGCACCCCCAGAGTACCCTTGGCCGATGATGATCCCTAAGGTCGGCACATCCACATTACATAGCTCAGCAATCAGCCTTGAAATCGAGTGCGCTTGATTGTTGGCATTGGCCTCCTCGTAAGGGTCAGCGCCAGGGGTGTCCATCAGGGTTAGGATTGGTAAATTACGAATCGCATAACTGCTGGCACGCTCCGCCGCTAACTCGTGGTGCTCAGGTCCCCAAACACCGCTAGCACTACTTCGCTCCTGGCCAATCACCCCTATTTTCCGAAGACCGTTGGAGAATTTAAGGGTTAATTCACAGCTGTAAAAAGGACCAAGCGATTGTTCATTGGACACGGGCACATTGAGGCTATGAACGATGGCTTTAGCGCCAGGGCGAGTTGATTCCTCGGTGGGAGCAACGGTCGCTGCGATATAGGCATCAATCTCCATCCCTTTCAGACGCTCAACCTGGGCGTTTATTTGACGCTCGGTAAGCAATCCCTTAACAACTGCCGCCGGCTCCTTTCGAGGAAAGAGCGAGAAGTCCTCGGACAACCGTTCGGCGTTGAGGTAAAGCTGATCAATTGACGCTGCACTATCTGCCATCGTGACTACCATTATCCTTTTGTTTCTTATCTATCTTGAGCCAGTGAGGTTTGGAAACGACGCCTAAACTACACTGCTAGATCAACTACCCTATTATTCGTGTCATCGCACCTAATTCAGTCTTCTCTGCTGTATTGGGCTGCAGACCCTTCGAGGCCTGACAACTCTTCATCCAAGCCCTCGATCCGCTCAATTTTAACCCGTTATCAATTACCCGCGATGTCGATTAATCAACTCACTGTTTTACTGCTTCCCTATTTCAGTGCTTCACTGCTTCACTGCCTGACTACCTCACAGTGTCGGCTTCTTTTGAGCAAAATCGCCAAGCAAGTTAGAGCGTTTCCGCTCGGTTGGCGCTACGTTCCCCTCCCACTTTGTGTGGCTCAGGCTTTAGATTGCTCCAGCTTTGCGTTACGCCAGCTTGTGACCCTAAATTCAAGACCGAGTGGTAACCTCAATGAAAGTTGCTTTACACACTTTTTTATCGTCTCTTCCTGGTTATCTTCAATGACGCTTCTAAACTTTGAAGTTTAGGAGGCTTATCGTTTAGGAGCCTTATCGTTTAGGAGCCTTGTCGTTTAGGAGCCTTGTCGTTTAGAAGCTTTGTCGTTGCCCTCTTCGTTGGACCTATTGAGGCCTTTAGGGTTCCCCTCTTTATTTCAGCCTCTATCCCTCAACGTCTTGTAAAGGAATCAAACCTATCTTACCTTGCCAATGTCTCGGACCTGTCTGATGGACCGATACGCCTTGGCTGTCGACGGCAACCGTTACCGGCATGTCTTGAACTTCGAACTCGTGAATCGCCTCCATGCCTAAATCTTCAAAGGCAACGACTCTGGATTTTCGGATCGCTTTCGACACGAGATAAGCGGCCCCACCCACAGCCATAAGGTAGACGGCGCCATGCTTTTTGATGGCCTCGATAGCAATGGGCCCTCGTTCGGCTTTACCCACCATACCCAAAAGCCCTGTCTCAGCCAGCATCATCTCGGTAAAGCCATCCATACGAGTGGCAGTTGTTGGCCCCGCCGGACCAACAACTTCTTCTCCAACGGGATCAACTGGACCTACGTAGTAAATAAATTTTCCCTTAAGATCGATACCTGGCGGGAGTGATTCGCCCGCCGCCAATAAATCCCGAATCCGCTTATGGGCGGCATCACGGCCAGTCAGCATTTTGCCTGATAACAAGAGGGTTTCCCCAGGCTGCCAGGATTGGATATCAGCTTGAGTGACCGAATCTAGGTTGACTTGTCTCGCGCCCGTTGAAGGGTTCCAAGTGATGTCAGGCCAATCCGACACGGCGGGTGCTTTAAGATCGGCTGGACCATGACCGTCAAGCGTGAAGTGAACATGTCGGGTTGCAGCACAGTTGGGAATCATCGCCACTGGTAAATTGGCTGCATGGGTTGGGTAATCCAGTATTTTGACATCGAGCACCGTGGTCAGCCCACCTAAACCTTGAGCGCCAATACCTAATGCATTGACTTTTTCGAATATTTCGAGTCTTAGGGATTCTAG
>Ga0213863_10001758_pt1 | contig 15640 bp, 17 predicted proteins | sample PICome_8_FD_160128 | JGI IMG/M metagenome (GOLD analysis project Ga0213863, IMG submission 160128) | Coastal seawater microbial communities near Pivers Island, North Carolina, United States - PICO497 | ecosystem: Environmental > Aquatic > Marine > Coastal | place: USA: North Carolina... | reverse complement strand
AATAAAGCACTGCCAAAAAGCGAATAAGGCAAAGGCAAATATGATTCAAAATCACGGAAAACATTTTATGGCTCTTTTAAACAAAGATAGTTTGCCACAATTTGGATGCGATGATAAAGCGGTAAAAAAGTGGATCAAGGTTATTTCAGCAACAAAAGATCATTTGCTTTCAAAAAATATTCTTTCTGTTGATCAAAAAGAAGAAGGTTTTTTTGATATAAATTATCAAGAATCTGGTTTAGAAAAAAATATTAATATAAACAATAGCGTTTTTGCTTCTAAAGACTATAAAAATTTTTACGATTACATAGAAGCTTCAAACAAGCTTTTTAAAAACGATGCGTATTTGACAAAACAGGATAAAAAAATAAATATTATAGATTTCTTGGAAACTTTTGAATGGATCATAAGCGAAGCAAAAAAAGGGTATTCAATTCAAAGGTATAAGGGCCTTGGCGAAATGAATCCTGGGCAGTTATGGGAAACAACAATGGACCCAGAATTTAGAACCCTTATACAGATAAAGGAGGAAGATAGAGCTATGGCCGAAAAAACATTTGAAGATTTAATGGGTGATAATGTTGCGCCAAGAAAAACATTTATAGAGGAAAATGCTCATTTCGCAGTTAATATAGACATATAAATTTAAAAAAACAAAATAAGGAAGTTTCGAAATTAATATGGAAAAACAAAAAAACACTCTCTTGAAAAATTCAGCTTTGCCAGCATTTTCGAAAATGCAGACTAAAGATATGTTTAACGCTATTAAATATTTAGTCAATGAGAATAAAGCTATTGTTAAAAAAACAGAAAAATTAAAAAATCCAACTTGGGACAATTTTGTTTATCAAATAGAGAATTCTGACGATAAAATTTCAAAGGTTTGGGCGCCAATTAGGCATTTGAACTCTGTGATGAATGACAAAGATATTAGAAAACAATATGAAAGAAGTTTAAACCTATTGACTTCTTATTACGGTAAAATTGGTCAAAATAAAAATTTGTTTTCGCAATACGAGAGATTTTACGAAAAAAATAAAAAGAAACTTAATTCAAATCAAGTAAAGTTATTAGAAGACATATTAAAAGGCTTTAAATTATCAGGAGTTCATCTTGACCCGGCCAAAAGAAAATCTTTTAGAGAATGCCAGGAAAAACTTGCGAAGTTAGAATCAAAATTTGAACAAAATATTTTAGATTCTACAAATTCGTGGACCAAAAACATAAAGGATTTAAAAACTCTACAAGGCGTTCCTCAAAATGCAATTGAAATAGCAGCTGAGGTTGCCTCAAAAAACAAACAAGAAGGATATACCCTTACTTTAGATCAACCATGTTACATGGCTATAATGACTTTTTCTGAGAATCGAGCATTAAGAAAAGATTTATATTTAGCTTACGTAAGTAGGGCTTCAAAAAAATTCCCAGTTAATAAAAAATGGGATAACACTAAATTAATTGAAGATATTTTAAAGCTAAGACATAAGATAGCTACAATTTTAGATTATAACAATTATGCTGAATATTCCCTTACTACAAAAATGGCCAAATCACCAAATGAGGTTATAAACTTTTTAGAAAGTCTTAAGCGTAAAGCATTAAAGCAATCAAAAAAAGAAATTAAAGTCTTAGAAAAATACGCTATGGAAAAGTTGAAATTAAAAACTATAAAGCCATGGGACCTTGCTTTTATATCTGAAAAATATAAAGAAGAAAACTTTGGCGTCTCTCAAGAAGAGCTCAAAAAATATTTTCCAGTAGAAAATGTAATAAAAGGATTATTTAAATTAGTAGAATCATTATACGGAATTAAAGTTAAACTTAAAAAAACAAAAGATGTCTGGCATAAAGATGTGCGACTTTATGAAATATATGATAAGAAAAACAATTTAAGGGGCAAATTTTATTTTGATCTATATGCCAGACAAAATAAGCGTGGTGGCGCATGGATGGATGAATGTATTCAAAGAAGGGAAAAGTTAAACGGCAAGATTCAATCACCTGTTGCTTTTATAACTTGCAACTCAAGTCCGCCAACAAAAAAAAGCCCTGCATTTTTTACTCATTATGATGTCGAAACTTTATTTCATGAGTTTGGTCACGGCCTGCAGCACATGCTAACAACAATAAATTATGCAGGTATATCAGGCATATCTGGAGTAGAGTGGGATGCTGTTGAATTACCAAGTCAATTTATGGAAAATTGGTGTTGGGAAAAAAATGTTCTTGATACTTTCGCTTTTGATTACAAGACAAAGAAAAAATTACCAAGCGCCCTATTCAAAAAATTGTTGGCAACAAAAAATTACAACACTGGCTTGGCACTTTTAAGACAAATCGAGTTCTCTCTGTTTGATTTTTTACTTCACATGGATGAGAAAAATAAAAAAACAAAATTAGCAGAGCACATACTGCGCGATGTTAGAAAAGAAACAGCTATGCTGCCAATACATGAAAATAATAAATTTGAAAATAGTTTCGCTCATATATTTTCAGGCGGTTATGCAGCTGGTTATTACAGTTATAAGTGGGCAGAGGTATTGTCAGCCGATGCTTTTATGGCCTTTAAAGAAAAAAAACTTGTTGATAGAAAAGTTGGAAATAACTTTATGAAAAAAATTTTAGAAAAAGGTGGATCAAAACCTGCATTAGAGCTCTTTATAGATTTTCGTGGGAGAGAACCAAAAATCGAACCTCTTCTTGACAGCTTAGGTTTAAAATGAAGATAGCAGCATGGAACGTTAATTCTTTAAGGGTCAGACTCCCGCAAGTATTGAGTTGGCTAAAAGAAACCGATGTTGATATATTGGCAGTACAGGAAACAAAAGTAGAAGACAGCTCTTTTCCAATTGAAGAAATTACAAAAGCTGGTTTTTTCTGCGACTTCATTGGTCAAAAAACCTACAATGGAGTTACAACTATTAGCAAAATCCCACCAAAGGAATCAATCAAGCTAATTAACAAAAAAGAGCAAGATCAAAAAAGATTTCTTTTAACAAGATATGGAAAAAATTTAACAGTTTTAAATTTATATGTTGTTAATGGGCACGAGGTGGGATCAGAAAAATATGATTATAAGCTGTCGTGGTTAAAGGATGTTAAAAAACAAATAAAGAGCGATATGGTTAATACAAAATATTATGTAGTTCTTGGTGATTTTAATATTGCCCCAGATGATAATGATATATATGATCCGGAGGCATGGAAGGACAGGATTTTGTGTAGTAAAAAAGAGAGAGCTGCGCTTCAAGATATATTAGATTTAGGTTTTAAAGATAGCTTTAGGCTATTTTCCCAAGAAAAAGAACTCTACAGCTGGTGGGATTACAGAACAGGAGCGTTCAGAAGAAATAGAGGTTTAAGAATTGACTTAATATTATCAAATGATGAGTTATCAAAGAAGTGTCAAACAAGCTACATTGATATAAATCCAAGAAAAAATGAGCGTCCTTCGGACCATGCTCCTGTTGTTTCGGTTTTTGACATATGAAAATAGACAAGTTAGCAAATAATGATAATATTAATAAATAAGCTAATTACTTGGGACTATTTATGAGATCAATTTTAGTTTTAAATTCAAAGGGTGGCTCGGGAAAAACAACTATTGCTACCAATTTAGCAAGCTTTTATGCCTCGATAGGGAAGCAAGTTGCATTGGTAGATTTGGATAGTCAAGAAAGCTCAATTGGCTGGCTGAAAGCCAGATCATCAGCAAAACCGCCAATCACAGGAATAAAAGGCTATGGGATTAAGGTAAAAAGAGGCGTTGATTATAAAATTATCGACGCTCCTGCAGGGTTGCAAGGAGCAGCTTTGACAAAAGTCTTAAATATGGCTGAGAGCGTAATAATTCCAGTATTGCCCTCGCCTATAGACATGAGGGCCGCTGGTGACTTTATTAAGAACATAAAAAAACACTCAAGAGTTGTAAAGAAAAAATCAAAAATTGCACTTGTTGCAAACAGAGGAAGAGATTATACCAATATTTATTGGGAGCTGGACGAATTTTTAGAAGGTCAAAAGATACCTTTTTTAACAATGGTTAGAGATAGCCAAAATTATATTAGGGGAGCTGAAAAAGGGTTGGGTATTTACGAAATGGGCCCAGCTATGACAGAAGTTGATAGAACTTATTTTGAGCCTATTATTGACTGGCTAAATAGTAAAAAAAGTAGATAAAAACTTACTATTTTGAGCATGACTCTTCGTTGCATTTAACAACAAATTTTGTTGAATTTTTGACACAAACAACTTCATACATTAGGTAATCTTTATCTCTGGTTTCTATTATTTTTGCACTAGATCCGTTTATGCATCCATTTTGAGATAACAAACTTTTTAGATTTGTTTTGCTTTTTTTGCTCGTTTCTTTGGTAGTTTCTTGATGATCTTTTGTGCCTTTTTTCAACCAATCTTTTATGTCTTCTGTGTTAGTTGAAGAGCAACCACAAAGTAAAGCAAGAATAAAAATAGTAATATTTATTTTAAGAAATATTCTCATTGTAGTACCTCGCAACCATCTGGACTACAATCAAAAATCATTCTTTTGACTTCCTTAATGCAATTTACCTCGTATAATTCCCTCTTCCTTGATTTTTTAACAAGATTAATTTCGCTTTGTTTATGACACGAGTGTTCGTCAATTAAGCTTTCCGCAACTTTTCCAATATACCTTTTACTTTTTGTCTGTGTTACTTCAATTTTACCGAGTAATTCGTCTTCGTTGAGGATAGAGGACCCTGATTTGCTAGATAGATCACCAATATCTATATCTAGATTATCAGAACTTTTTATGTCTCTTTGCATCTCATCTTCAACTTGTGCGTAGCCTATAATTCCGTTTTTATAGGCAAGAAGATGGTTCTTTAAGAAGCTATTAAAAGCATAGTATTCTTTTTTAATATAGCTTTTGCAATTTTTTGGGCAATTGGCATTAATTTTAATAACATTGGTTTTGCCATTTGGAAGCCTTGTGACTTCAAATGTAATCTTGTCAGCTTTTCTTCTTCTTGGATCAATTTCTGTTTCTAAATAGTTTCTTGTGTCGGTTTTTAATTTAGATTTGTAAAAAGATTTTTCTGTAAGCCACACCTTTGCAGTATCCCACAACAAACTACATTCGGTTGAGTTTGAGCATTGTGCAAAACTTTCTGCCCCTCTATCAATACTAGAGCTATCTAATTCATCATCGTCTTTATACCCAGTATAATTTTCATCTAATACTTTATTAAAATCTTGATTATTAGTTTCAGATGGTTCCAAGGTTCCGAAATCAGGAATAGACAAGCTGCACCCAGCCAATTGTAAAAAGATAATCACGGAAAAGATTCTATATATATATCTCATAATCTAAAAGTATGGTTAAAAATTAAAAAATTAATGATACATGTTTAATATATAAAATAAAGAACCACGAAAAAACTAAACGAATTAATTAAAGGAATTTTTTTAATTCGTTGTTTTTATTATATTTATCAATATAAACACTTTCTATAAGATAAGTTAATAATTAAAAGCTAAATTAGCATTTACTTATATATAATTGATTTTGTTAGATATTATTCATTATTTATTAAGGATATCTGTTGACTTGGCGGCAAAGAACCGTAAAATTGAAGAATCCTGCAGTAATGTAGGAAATGCTATGGACAAGGAGAAGTCCGTTCTACTGATTTTTAGTAGATATTATACTGGGATGTGTAAATAGTATTTAAGCGGAGGGAGAACTTTGATATTCAATTTATATCCCTCTTAAAAATAATTAAGACAATTATTAGGAGTCCTAATGAAAATAAAAATCTTAGCAAGTATGCTAGCCGGAGCATTGGCCATGCTTCCTGTTACTGCAAACGCAGGCTGGGGCGGTGGTGGAGTTGGAGCCTACGGGGAACCAATTACAATCTACGGTTGGCAAAATCATACCTACGAATTTATCGAACATGGTGCACCAGGATCTCAATCAGATTTATCTGAAATCAGAGGTAATGCTGGAAACATCGGTTTCTTAGGTTTTGTAGATACAGGTATCGAAGGCTTAAAAGTAACATGGCGTTGTGAGCAGTTTACTTACATGAATGACTACGGAGGAAACCAAGGTGGTTGGTGTAACCGTAACTCTAAAGTAGGTATTTCTGGTTCAATGGGTGAAATAATGATGGCAACATGGTTATTACCTTACAACGAAATGGTAGCTGGATGGGTTGATCCATGGTATGACGCGGGTAACGCTTCACACACAAACATCATGGGTTCTGTTGGTGCACACACAATCTTCTACAACGTAGGTGATTTTGGTGGATTTAACTACTCAACTTCTACAAAAGGTTCTTACAACCAAGGCTTCAACAGAAGACAAGAAGAAATCATTCAATACATGGGTTCAACAGGTAACGTTTCATACAGATTTGCTTACACAGTAGGTGACCAAGATGAAACAGCTACAACTGGTGGATCAGGTGCAACTGGTGAAGTAGATCCAGTTATCTACTCAACAGGTATTGCTTACTCAAATGGACCAATTTGGGCAGCATTAACTTACCAAAAACATGATGAATGGGCAGCTGGTACTTTAGGTGATACAGCTGGTGACGCTATGTTAGATTCAGAATCTGAGTCTTGGCGTATCGCTGGTCGTTATATCGCTGATTTAGGTAACGGCGCTTCATTAACACTTTCTGCTATGTTCGAAAACGTAGAATATGACTTTAAAGATACATCAGCAGACGTATTAGCTGACTTTGGTTACTCTACAGACGTATTCGGAACAGTAACAGCTGGTAACAATGTAAAATTTGACAGAGACGCTTGGTTAGTTTCTGGTAAATATGCTCCAGGTGGAAACTTTGACTTCAGATTCTCATATGCAGAAGCTGATGACTTAGACATGACAGCTACAGGCTTATCTACTGACAATTCAAGTGAAACAGGTGCTGATTCTACAATGCTTGGTGTGTTCTACGCATTAGGTGATTCTACAGAATTATCATTATCTTACATTGAAGTTAGTAACGATAAGTATGGTACATATGGTACAGGTATCGGTGGACGTGGTTTAGGAACAGTTAACGGTGAAGTTGAAATCATCGCTTTAGGTTTCTTAACAATGTTCTAAAGAAATACTATGTTCGAATTAAGGCAGGCGCATTTTATATGCGCCTGTTTTTTTTTGTAACTAAAAAAATAATAAAATGTTAAGATTAATTATTAAAACAATTAGAGAATTAAAAAAGTGGAAGCAAGAAAAAAAACAGTTCATGTATTATCAAGTTTAGTAGTTATATTACTTTTAGGAAATAATGCCAACGCAAAATGTAACAAAGAAGACATCAACTATTATCTCGAAAAAGGATTTACACCAGATCAAGTTACAGCGCTATGTAGCGAAGAAGTTACATTAAGTAACAAAACGGAAGAGATATACAAATCATTTAGTGACGAATATGCAGATGAGCAAGATGAAGAATATATAAAAAAGATGCGAATAGAAAGACAGGTTTTTTTCAAATCAGCGCTTGGTGCACAGAATATTAAACTTAGACGCGATCACCTGATATTTGATCAATACGAGTGTGCAAAAGATGGAATGGCAAAACCAGGTTCCGATTTAAACTACAAAGGTTGCGCTGTAGTTCTTACAAAAATAAAACTTTCAGAAATCGAAGTTTCAGAAAAAGAATTTAAGGAAAAAGTATTTTTTGGCACAAGAAGTATAAGAGTGAGAGGAAATGTAGTAACCAAAATTGTAGGCGGGATGGATGGGTTAGACGAATATGAAGCAAACAAATTAAATAATAAAATTTTAGCAAGACTAGAGAAAAACAAAGGGGAAACACACATTCCTATAAAACAAGGCTTAAATTTTAGTTATGCATTAGATACATTTAAGGAAATCGTAGCTTTTCATAAACAACTTGCAAATAAAAGAACGATCGGCAAGGATCTTGGTGGGAAATTAAATGTAGATGATTTGCAATTAGATTCTCAAGATGAATACATTATCGAAAAAGAAAAAGAAAAATTAAAATTTACAAATGAAGAAGACAATAGTATTGATGGCACTTTAGTATTTGACGATTTGCCTTCAGAGAATGTAAATTCAAAAAATAATAATGAAATGCCGGAAAATTTATTTGACTAGACCTCTTCTATTAGAGAATCACTAGTCATTTCTTTAGGCTTATCAATACCCATTATTTTTAATATTGTTGGAGAAATATTAGAGAGACCACCCTTATTATTAGAAATCCTCCAATTTTTGTTATTATCCACAATAATGCACGGAACCGGATTTAGAGAATGCTGTGTATTTGGATTGCCAGTTTTAAGGTTATTAATCTCATCAACATTGCCATGATCAGCGGTTATTAAAGTAGAAATATTAGCTCCTATAGCTTCACAAACAACTTCGCCTAAGACCTTATCCAATTCTTCCATGGCAGAAATAATAGCTTCTCGAATAGCTGTATGACCGACCATATCGCCATTTGCAAAATTAACAATTATAAGTTTGTAGTCGGTATTTTTAATAGCACTTATGACCTCTTCAGCGACTTCATGACAACTCATTTCGGGTTTTAAATCATAAGTTTTAACGTTTGGCGAAGGAACAAGAACCCGTTTTTCTCCAGGGTAAGGGTCTTCTCTACCCCCATTGATAAAATACGTAACATGTGGATATTTTTCAGTTTCTGCACAATGAAATTGTTTTAGCCCTAATTTACTTACTATACTTCCTAATGTTACTGAAGGTGATTTAGTTCGAAATGCAATAGGACATGATAAATACGGGTCATATTCAGTCATGGTTGAAATAGAATAAGATGTATTATTATTTGTTCTTTTAAAGTTATCAAATCTTTCAACATTTAAAGCTCTAGCAATTTGCCTTGTCCTGTCATTACGAAAATTGAAGAAAAACAAAGAATCATTATTTTCCAATGGTTTTGCGCATTTAAGTACAGTAGGCATAATAAACTCATCAGTGATACCATTCTCATAGGATTTTAATATTGCTTCTGTATAATCTTTTGCTTTATCACCTTTATTGTTAACAATAGCGTCCCATGTTAATTCTGTTCTAGACCATCTTTGATCCCTGTCCATGGCAAAATATCGTCCTGATATAGTGTAAATTTCTCCACCATATTCAGTTAAATATTTTTCCAAATAATTTATTATACTCATTGCAGACTTTGGGTCTGCATCCCTTCCATCAGTAAATAAATGAAGCTTTGGAGAAACCCCGTAGGACTTACATACCTTTAAAATGGCAATCAAATGATCTATGTGAGAGTGCACACCACCAAAAGATACTAGCCCGAGTAAATGAAAATTACTATTTGCTCCTTTTGCCGCAAGAATTGCATTTAATATAGCTTCATTTTTAAAGAAAGATGAGTCTGATATTGCTTCATTAATAACAACAAGATCTTGTTTAAATATTCTACCGGACCCTAAAATCATGTGGCCAACTTCAGAGTTCCCCATTTGACCATCAGGGAGGCCAACACTTTCCCCTGATGCTTGGATTACAGTTGATGGATAATCATTTAAAAGTAAATCTATATTAGGTGTATTTGAGATAGTCCAGCCATTATTTTTAGAATCTGGGCCAATACCTACTCCATCAAGAATAATAAGAAGAGCTCTATTGATATCTTTGTTATTCATAATTTCCATAGATTAATTAATAATTTTATAAATTTTAACAAATTAAAATGTCTTTTACTTATCTTTATTTTTTGTAGCAATGCGAGCAAGAAATAAACCAAGTTCAAACAACAGCCAGATCGGCACAGCTAATAATATCTGCGATATAACGTCTGGCGGAGTAAGTATCATTCCTAAAATAAACGCAAGAACAACAATATACGGTCTTTTTCTCGACAATGATTCTACAGAAGATATGTTAAATAAAATCACCATTAAAGTAATAATCGGAACTTCAAAAGCCAGACCAAAAGCAAAAAATATTTTTATAACAAAATTGAGGAAACTGCTTATATCTGTAGCAATTTCTACGCCAACCGGCGCTATACTTGTGAAAAAGCTGAAAATTAAAGGGAAAACGACGTAATAAGCAAATAGTATTCCTAAATAAAAAAGTATAGTGCTAGAAATAAGAATAGGAGCAACAAATTTTCTTTCGTTACTATAAAGGCCAGGCGAAATAAACGCCCAAAAATTATAGATAGATATTGGAAATGTAATTGCCACAGCTAGTAATAAAATTAATTTAAATGGAGCAAGAAAAGGAGATGCTACGTCAATAGCAATCATATTTGATCCTTCAGGAAGAACGCTTAATAAGGGCACAGATAAAAAATTATATATAGCATTTGCAAAAGGTGATAATAAAATAGCGCATAATCCTATAGAAGAAATAATAATTAGTAATCTATTTCTAAGTTCTAATAAATGATCAGTTAAGGAGTAATTTTTATTTTTCATCAGAATCTATAGTATCTTCAAATTTAGAGAGCTCATCTTTTTGTTTCTCGATAATGCTTTTTAAATCTTTCATTCTAGACTCGTTTTCAATACTATTTTTTACACCATTTGCAAAATCTTTTATTTTTTTTAAGATGGATCCTAATTGAGTTGCAAATACTGGGAGTCTCTCAGGGCCCAAAACTATGAGGCTTATGATAAGTACTAGTGCAAGCTCCCAAAACCCAAAATCAAACATGAGTTATGACTCGCTTATTCTTTATTTGACTTGTCATCATTAATCGATTTTTTGAAATTTTTGATAGCCCCACCTAAATCGCCACCAATATTTCTTAGTTTCTTTGTGCCAAAAAGCAAAAGAACAATTGCAAAAATCAACAACAACGACCATATACTTATTCCAGCCATTCTATACTCCTATTTTTTATCAACTATGCCTATTATTTTTTTCATCGTGACCCGATACTCCAAACCTTTTTTCAAGTTCTATCAATATATCATTTGAGGATAGATCTTTCATAGACAATGCAACAAGGCTATGAAACCATAAATCAGCAGCCTCAGATACTATTCTTTGTTTGCTTTCATTTTGTATAGCATTAATAAGTTCATTAGATTCTTCTTCAACTTTGCTACACGTGTGAATAAGCCCTTTTTTGTATAAAGAGGAGACATAGGATTCATCAGCACTTTTATTTTTTCTATCATTCAAGATATTATTCAATTTCTCTAAAATATCAGTCATATGTAACTCGCATGTTAATACCTCTATTTACTAAGTATTCTTTAGCCTCATTTACTGTATATGTTCCAAAGTGGAAAATACTTGCAGCAAGAACAGCATCAGCTTTTCCTATTTCTATGCCATTATATAAATCTTCAAGATTCCCAACCCCACCACTTGCTATAATTGGTATATCTACCTTATCATTAATAGCTTTCATTAATTCTAGGTCAAAACCTTGTTTTGTTCCATCTTTATCCATACTTGTTACTAATAGTTCCCCAGCACCCTTTTGCTCCATATCTATAGCCCATTGAATAGCGTCAATGCCTGTCGGGTTCCTTCCGCCGTGAGTATATATCTCCCAGCTAAGCTCATTAAATTTATTAATCTTTCTTTTTGCATCAATTGCGACAACAATACATTGATTTCCAACTGCATCGCTCGCATCAGCTATTAACTGAGGATTTTTAATTGCAGCAGTATTTATAGTAATTTTATCTGCTCCAGAATTTAGTAAAGCCCTTATATCTTTTATAGAACTTATACCTCCGCCAACTGTCAAAGGGATAAAAACCTGAGATGCAACTTCTTCTACAACACTTAGAATAGTTTTTCTGTTATTTGAGCTTGCAGTTATATCTAAAAACGTAATTTCATCTGCCCCTTGGTCATTATATCTTTTGGCAACTTCAACAGGATTACCCGCATCTTTAATATCAACAAACTTTACACCTTTGACGACTCTTCCGTTATCAACATCAAGACATGGTATTATTCTTTTAGTAACTGTCATAATTTATTCATCAAACACTTTTTTAGCTTCTTCTATATTAAATTTTTTTTCATATAAAGCTCTTCCTATAATGATGCCAGAGATGCCTGATTTAGTATAAGCTCCAATTTTATATATATCTTCTATACAGCTTACCCCCCCTGATGCAATAATAGGTATCTTAACATTTTTAGCTAAATCTAAAGTTGCTTCAATATTAAGTCCTTTCATCATTCCATCTTTCTCAATATCTGTATAAACAATCTCTGCAACTCCTAAATTTTCAAATATTTTTGCAAAGTCTATTGCATTTTTATCTGAAATAGACAGCCAGCCTTCTGTTGCAACTTCTCCATTTTTAGCATCAATCCCAACTATTACTTTTTTAGGGAATTTGCTGCATAATATTTTGATAAAATTTGGATCCTCAACTGCTTTGGTCCCAACTATAATGAAGCTTGCTCCTGCAGATAAATATTTTTCGGCAGTCTCTAAATCTCTAATGCCCCCACCTATTTGCACAGGAATGCTAGGGAACTTGTCGCATATTTTTGAAATAACCGCCATATTTATTGGGCTTCCAAGTCTTGCGCCATCAAGATCAACTATATGTAGTCTCTCTGCACCCTCATCAACCCATTTTTGGGCCATATCGATCGGACTACTATGGAATATTGTTTCTTTGGTGAAATCACCCTGTTTTAGCCTCACACAGTTGCCATTTTGTATATCTATTGCTGGTATAATTTTCATTTTTATCTTTAATTCCTTATAAAATTTTTTAAAAATTGCAAACCTATGGATGAGCTTTTCTCAGGATGTCCTTGAATTGCTACAATATTATCCTTTGCAATTACAGAAGAAAATATATGGCCATAATTTGTTTCTCCTATTACACTTGATTTTTCTACTGGATTTGTGAAATAGCTATGGACGAAGTAAAAATAAGATTCGTTTTCAATTTTGTGCCACACAGGATGATCTTTTTTTATAATTATTTTATTCCACCCCATATGAGGAATTTTTATTCTAGTATTGATATTTTTTTTAAATTTTTTAACCTTGCCTTGTATTATTCCAAGACAGTTAGTACCTTTATTCTCATCACTGTAATCCATCAAAACTTGCATCCCCATACAAATTCCTAAAAATGGTTTTTCTTTTGAACTTTTTTTAATCGCTTGATCAAGATTTTGATCATATATGGATTGTATGCATTTTTTAGCAGCGCCTTGTCCGGGGAAAATAATTTTATCAGCGTCATTTATTTCGTCTGAATTAGCAGTAACTATTACATTATCATTAGGCGCAACATATTTAACAGCTTTAACAACAGAACTTAAATTGCTCATTCCATAATCTATGATAGCAATAGTATTCAATTTTTATCGCCTATTAAATTAAAGAACACCTTTTGTCGAAGGCGGCTTGTTACCATTATTCATAAAATCTACTTCTTTAGCATATCGGAATGCTCTACCAAAAGCTTTAAATATCGTTTCAGCAATATGGTGACCATTTTCACCCTTAATATTATCTATATGAAGCGTAACCATAGCGTGATTGCAAAAACCTTGAAAGAATTCGTGTATAAGATCAACATCAAAATCATTAATATATTGTCTTGGATATGATGCAGTATATTCTACGCCCGGCCTTCCAGAAAAATCTATAACAACTCTAGATAAGGCTTCATCTAAGGGTACATATGCATGCCCATATCTATTAATGCCTTCTTTTCCGCCAATGGCTTTATCAAAAGCTTGTCCAAAACAAATACCAATATCTTCAACTGTATGGTGTGCATCAACTTCCAAGTCCCCTTTTGCTTGAATTTTAAGATCAATTTGACCATGTCTACATATTTGTTCGAGCATATGCTCAAAAAAAGGCATACCTGTCTCTATTTCACATATACCAGTTCCGTCAATATTGAGATTTAGCTCAATATCTGTTTCGTTAGTTTTACGTTTTATAGATGCTTGTCTTTGACTCATTATTATAAAAAATATATTAAAAGTTGAGTATAATTAAAATTTTATACAATATACACTAAAATAATGATAATTAGCACAATACAAAAAATAAGTCTTTTTATATTAAGTTTTTGTGGATTATCCATAACTCATAGACTGGCTAATATATTAGCAATTATACTTTTTTCACGCAAAAGTAAAAAATATATTGTGGCACAAAAAAATCTCAAGGCTTGTTTTCCTAACAAGTCAAAAGAATGGATAAATCAAATAGCAAAAGACAGTTTAAAAGAATATACAAAATCATTATTAGAAGCGCCTTTTTTATATAGAGTTTCTCAAAAAAATATAAGTTCATTGATAAATAAAGTGCATAATGAACAAGTTATTGATGAGTGTGAAAAACAAAATAAAGGAATCATATTTATGACCCCGCATCATGGCTCTTGGGAATTAAGCGGATTATTTGTAGCAAGTAAGATCAAGACATTTTCAATGTTTAAACCTTTAAGAAATGAAGTTATTAATGATTTTGTATACAAAGGAAGGGCTGCCCAAGGTGCTACTTTAGTAGAAACAAATAATAGTGGAGTTAAAGCATTACTCAGGGCTTTAAAAAATAATTTTGGAATAGGTATTCTTCCTGATCACACGCCAAAATTAAATCAGGGAGTAATGTCGAGGTTTTATGGCGTTCCTGTTAATACCGCAACATTAATCCATAAATTAGGAAAAAAAAATAAGGTCCCTATAGTTTATATATTTGCAGAACGTTTGTCTGGATTTAGAGGTTTTGATCTTCATCTTGGGATTATTGATAAAAAGGTATATGAACTGAGTGAGTTTGAGTCAGCAGATATTTTAAATGAAAAAATTGAATATTTGGTAAATAAAAACATTTCTCAATATCTTTGGTCTTACGAAAGGTTTAGAAATAGAACAGGCGTAAGTGAAAATATATACAATTAAGGAAAATTTATTTTTTCCAAAAATCAGGTATAAATATTACTAATAAAGTAAATATCTCAAGCCTACCAACAATCATGCTAAAAGATAAAATCCACTTATTAACATCAGATATACTTGCGTAATTATAAAGGACTTCGCCTTGCCCAGGACCAAGGTTATTTATTGTGGCAGCAACAGCCGAGAATGATGTTAAAAAGTCCAAACCAGATAGCATCAGCAACAGTAAAACAGTCAAGAATACAAAAACATAAATCGCAAAAAACCCCCAAATAGTCTCCAATGTTCTTTCATTAATTGCTGTATTCCCAACTTTTACTTTAATTTTTGAATTTGGATGGATCAATCTTACTAATTCCCTGTATCCTTGTTTTAATAAAAGCATTACTCTTATAACCTTCATGCCCCCTGCGGTTGAGCCAGCACAACCACCAATAAAACTAAAAAGTATTAATAACAAAGGAAGAAATCCTACATAATTAAAATAATTCGAGTTAGTGAAGCCAGTAGTTGTAGATATTGATACCGCATAAAATATATTTCTGATTATTTCTTTAACATTCATGTCTTCTGAAATATTAGAAACGTACAATATAGTTAATAATGAAATGAGAAATATTAGGAAAATAAAAAAATAAGCTTCATTATCATTTTTATACCCTGATAAACTTTTATTCTTAAAAGCTAAATAATGCAAACTAAAATTTAAGCAGGCAGCAATCATAAAAAATATTGCTACTAACTCGATCC
>Ga0213863_10001757_pt1 | contig 15641 bp, 18 predicted proteins | sample PICome_8_FD_160128 | JGI IMG/M metagenome (GOLD analysis project Ga0213863, IMG submission 160128) | Coastal seawater microbial communities near Pivers Island, North Carolina, United States - PICO497 | ecosystem: Environmental > Aquatic > Marine > Coastal | place: USA: North Carolina... | reverse complement strand
TTTTAATATTTTTAAACATGTTACTCCTTTTTTTAAAAAGGACACAGATACAAGTAGACTGCCATGATTATAGCAGCTATACCCACTGTAAAAGCATCCACCGCTTTATGGGTTACTCATTATTTGGCATTCGGACTGTTATACCGTTGCGGGGGCAGTGATAGAATCTTTACTATCTTTCCCAAACTTATGAGTATTAATTTTTTATTCCAATTCCCTTTGATAATATCATCAGGGCTACAAAAAATAAAACTATCATCAACACAACAACTATAGAAAGAGATAATGCTAGACTAGTTTCTTCTAACCCTAAGAATGCAAATCTATAAGAACTAATAATGTATGCAATAGGGTTAAATACTGATATATCCTGCCAGACTTGAGGTAATGCATCGATTGAGTAAAACGTTCCACCAAGATAAGTTAAAGGCGTTAGGACAAAAGTAGTTACAATATTTATATCATCAAAACTTTTTGCATAAACAGCATTTATAAATCCAGCAGTTGAGAATAGAAAGGATGTTAAAAAGGTAATCAAAACTACCAGCCACATATTATAAACTGGAATGTCGGTAAACATAGTTGTAACAAGAAACACAGCTATACCAACAACAAAAGCTCTTATGACGCCACCCGAGACATATCCTAGAAGTATTATATAATCTGGCACTGGCGAAACCATCATTTCTTCGTGACTTTTTTGAAATCTAGAGCTATAAAAAGATCCAACAACATTCATATAAGAGTTTGAAATTATAGGCATAATCACAAGACCAGGAATTATATAGTCTATGTAGTTAAAATCGCTTATAACTCCAATTCTATCTCCTATGAAGTTGCCAAAAATCGTAATGTATAAAAATATTGTGATAACGGATGGTAAAATAGTCTGTATCCAAATTCTTGCAAATCTGACAAACTCTTTGCGAACTATGGTTTGATATGCAATTAGAAATTCTTTTTTTATCATAATAGTTCTTCCTTAGTTAAGTCTAAGAAGAGCTCTTCAAGTCTGTTTCTTTTACTAATTATATTCACCACATTTATGTTTATAGAGCGAAGTTTTTCTATAATGTCAGTTACCGATAAGTCTTCTTCTGCAGTAATCTCACATGTCTTAGAGTCAATTTTTTTGAAACTATATCCCTGTGAATCAATTATACTTTCTAGATCTTCTAAAGTTTTAATTATATATGTATGTTTTTTTTTGATTTTGAAAATATCAGACATCGAAGAATTTTGTATGATATTACCTTTATGAATAATAGCCAAATTTTTGCATAATCTTTCTGCTTCTTCAAGATAATGTGTTGTTAATATTATCGTTGTTCCTTGATCATTAATTTCTTGAAAAAAATCCCACATAGTCAGTCTAAGTTCTGTATCAACGCCTGCTGTAGGTTCATCAAGTATTAGAATATTTGGATTATGAATCATGGCTCTCGCGATCATTAATCGTCTTTTCATTCCTCCAGATAGTTCTCTTGGTGTATTTTTCCTTTTATCCCAAATTCCCAATTGATTAAAAAGAGTATTAGTTCTTTTTTCGGCTTCCTTTCGATTCATGCCAAAATAACCACCGACATTAACCATTGTTTCTTCAATAGGAATAAATTGACATAAGTTATATTCTTGTGGCACTAATCCAATATTTCTTTTTGCAAAATCAGGGTTTTCTTGAATATTTTTCCCTAAAATATTTACTCTTCCTGAGGTTATGTTAATTAAGGATGAAATTATTCCTATAACAGTAGACTTTCCAGCACCATTCGGGCCTAGAAAAGCAAAAAAATCCCCTTTATCTATAGATAAACTTATATCATGCAATGCTTTGACATTATTTCTATATACTTTATTTAGCTTAATAATCTCTAGCGCTTTTTCCATACTTACACTCTAAAAACCCTGTTTTTTTTCCATATTTAATTGACAATAATCTATACTTACGTAAACTTATCGAGTTATAGCAGATAAACAACATGCATAGCAAGTCTATAATAAAATATCACATATGGAGATAAAAATATGAGCCATACATCTTATGAAAACGCAAGGTCAAGAGTACAGAGAAGTGAATTAGCAGTTCCTGGATCAGCTCCTAAAATGTTTGAGAAAGCGCTAAATTCAGCAGCAGATTTTATATTTCTTGATTTAGAGGATGCTGTATCCCCAAATGATAAGGTTACAGCGCGTGAGAACGTCATTAAGGCCTTAAAGGAAATGGATTGGAGAGGAAATGGCAAAACTATCTCCGTAAGGATTAATGGCTTAGATACACACTATATGTATAGAGATGTTGTTGAAATAATGTGTCAAGCTGGGGAATATGTAGATACTCTACTTATACCGAAAGTTGGTGTTTCCGGAGATGTATACATGGTCGATTGTATGGTCAACCAGATTGAGCAAGAAAGAGGACTTGAGAATAAGGTAGGTTTAGAGTGTTTGATAGAAACTGCTCTTGGTATGGTTAATATCGAGGAGATAGCTCAGTCATCTAAAAGACTGGAAGCTCTTCATTTCGGTGTAGCTGATTATGCAGCTAGTCTTAGAGCAAGAACAGTAGTGATTGGTGGTCTAAATCCTGATTATCCAGGGGATCAATGGCATCATGGACTTGCTAAACTTGTCGCTACATGCAGAGCATATGGTTTGAGACCTATTGACGGACCATTCGGTGACTTTAATGATCCAGATGGTTATGTGAATGCAGCTAAACGTGGCGCAGCGATAGGAATTGAAGGCAAATGGGCTATTCACCCATCACAAATTGAATACGCTAATGATGTTTTTTCTCCTCCTGCAAAAGAAGTTGAGAAAGCTCACAGAATCATTGAGGAGCTAAAAAAAGCTGCTGCGGAAGGCAAGGGTGCTGCTCAACTAGATGGGAGAATGATAGATGCGGCTTCAGAGAAAATGGCTGAAAATATCATAAATATAAATAACTTAATAGAATCAAAAAAATAATGAATATACACGAATATCAAGCAAAAGAAATACTAACTAAATATGGAGTTGCTACACCAAAAGGTGGTATTGCATATAGTCCAGAGAATGCTAAAGACATGGCAACAGAACTAGGCGGTGACATGTGGGTAGTCAAAGCTCAAATTCACTCTGGAGCTAGGGGTAAAGCTGGTGGAATTATAGTATGCAAGAGTCATCAAGAGGTGTCTGATGCTGCTAACACTCTACTGGGAAAAACTCTAGTAACTAATCAAACAGGACCCGATGGCTTAAAAGTCTCTAGGATTTATGTTGAGGAAGCTTCTGACATTAAAAAAGAATACTATTTAGGATTGGTTTTTGATAGAAGCACTGAGAGCATCATGGTTGTCGCCTCATCAGAGGGCGGCATGAGTATAGAAGAAATTGCAAAGGAGAAGCCTGAGTCAATTATAAGAGCAAAAGTTGAAGCTGCTGTTGGTATGCAAAATTTTCAAGCAAGAGAAATTGCATTTGCCCTAGGTCTAGAGGCTAAAGCTATTTCTAGATGTGCAAAAGCAATCATGGGTTGTTATGAGGCATTCAGTCGTTCTGATGCAACTATGGTTGAAATTAATCCTCTAATACTTACTGGAGATGATCATATTCTTGCGCTTGATTGCAAAATGTCATTTGATGATAATGCATTATATAGAATTCCTGAAATAGCTGAATTGCGAGATAAGACTCAAGAAGATTCTAAAGAGACATATGCGCATGATAGAGGATTAAATTACATTGCTTTAGATGGTGATATTGGAAATATTATCAATGGTGCTGGATTAGCTATGGCATCGATGGATATGATTCAATTGGCAGGTGGACAACCAGCTAACTTTTTAGACGTTGGAGGTGGTGCTACACCTGAAAAGTTTGTAAAGGCATTTAAACTTATATCCGGTGATCCAAAAGTTAAAGTAATTTTAATTAATATCTTTGCTGGAATTAACAGATGTGATTGGGTGGCTCAAGGTATTGTGGATGCCTTGGATCAAATCACAATTGAGCAGCCTTTAGTCATCAGATTAGCTGGAACTAATGTTGATGAGGGTATGAAAATCTTAAAGGATAGCAAAATAGATTATATTGAAGCATCAACACTTGAAGAAGCAGCTAATAAAGCCGTTGAGGCATTAAAAGATTTGGAGAATAAATAATAATGGCTATATTAATCACTAAAGAATCGAAAATCATCGTACAAGGTTTTACTGGAAAAATCGGTACATTCCATGCTGAAGAAATGATGGAATATGGAACTAATGTTGTTGGAGGTGTTACACCAGGTAAGGGTGGCCAAGAACATTTGGGTAAACCAGTTTTTAATACTGTCAAAGAAGCTGTCAAAGAAACTGGAGCTGACGCAAGCATTCTTTTTGTGCCTCCTGCTTTTGCTGCAGATTCTGCCATGGAAGCAGCTGATGCGGGAATTAAAACTTTAGTTGCGATAACAGACGGCATACCTGCACATGATATGATAAAAGTTAAGCGTTACATGAGACGCTATAAAAATGATGACAGAATGACAATGGTTGGCCCAAATTGCGCTGGCGTTATTAGTCCTGGCAAATGTATGTTGGGCATAATGCCTGGGCATATATATAAAGAGGGAAATGTAGGGGTTATTGGTAGATCTGGGACATTGGGTTATGAAGCTGCTCAACAAATGAAAAATTTAGGAATAGGAATTTCAACAAGTGTAGGTATTGGCGGAGATCCAATAAATGGAAGTTCATTTAAAGATCATCTTGCAAAATTTGAACAAGATGATGAGACCAAGGTTATTCTTATGATTGGTGAAATCGGCGGACCACAAGAAGCTGAAGCAGCTGAATATGCAAAAGAAAATGTATCAAAACCAGTTATTGCTTATATCGCTGGTCTAACAGCTCCTAAAGGCAAAAGGATGGGTCATGCTGGAGCAATAGTAAGCTCTAAAGGTGAGTCAGCAGCTGATAAAGTAGAAATTCTCCAAGCAGCTGGTATCACTATTGCAAAAAATCCATCAGTAATTGGTGATACAGTAGAATCAGTATTAAAATCTTTATAAAGATTTATGAATAATTTAGGTTTTATTGATATAGGTGCTAATCTTACGCACCCCCAACTATATGACCAAATTGACTTAGTTGTGAAAAATATTATTTCTTCTGATACAGGATCTGTGATAATAACTTCTTCTAACTTAGATGATACCGTTATTGCTTTAGATATAATTAAAAGATATCCGGATTTATTTTATACTACAGTCGGTTATCACCCTCATAATGCAAAAGATTTTAAATATGAGTATATAGATAAAATTAGTCAGTATTGCAAAAATGAGAGAGTCATTGCTATCGGCGAGTGTGGTCTTGACTACTACAGAGAATATTCTACAACTAAACAACAAACTTTATGTTTTGAAAACCATTTGTTATTAGCAACAGAGAATAAAGCTCCAGTATTTTTACATGAACGAAAAGCTCACAAAGACTTTACGGCAATTTTAAAAAAATATAATGATGATATAGATAAAAAAGTTGTACATTGTTTCACGGGAGAAAAAGTTGAGTTGGAGACCTATCTTGATATGGGTTGTTATATAGGAATTACAGGTTGGATAAGCGACTTAAGTAGAGGAAAACATCTTCATGATTTACTGAAATATATCCCTCAAGATAAATTAATGATTGAAACTGATTCTCCATACCTAACGCCCAAAAATTTACCATTTAAGCATAATGGCATCAATCAACCTTCGTATCTTAATTATGTTGCAGAAACAATTGCCGAGTGTTTAAATAAAGATATAAGTTATATTAAAGAAATATCAATTAGAAACACCAAAGAGTTCTTTTCTATATGAATGATAAGAAAATATCAAAATTAGTTTTACCTAAAAATAAGTCGAAACTGTTATTGCATTCATGTTGTGCTCCTTGTTCAGGAGATATTATGAAAAGGCTTTTGGATTCTAATATTATTTATACTGTGTTTTTTTATAACCCTAATATTCATCCATATGAAGAATATGTTTTAAGAAAAGAAGAAAATATGTCTTTTGCAGATAAATATAAGATTCCATTCATAGATGCTGATTATAATCCAAGGAATTGGTTTGAAATTACAAAAGGCATGGAACATGAGCCTGAAAGAGGAAAAAGATGCTCAAAATGTTTCGATATGAGATTCATAAAGACTTCTGAATATGCATATAATAATGGATTTGATATTATTTCAAGCACATTAGGAATATCAAGATGGAAGGACATGGACCAAATAAATAATTCCGGAAAATATGCAGCATCACAGTTTAAGGGTTTAAGCTATTGGGATTTTAACTGGAGAAAGGAAAACGGGTCTCATAGAATGATTGAGGTGTCAAAAGATGAAGGATTCTATATGCAAGAGTATTGTGGTTGTGTTTACTCATTGAGAGATACCAATGAGTGGAGAATAAAAAACTTAAAACCAAAAATCGAAATTGGTGTAAATTACTATTCTCACTCAGACAAAGACCCCGGTAATAATTAGAAATCCTACTATGCTCAACCACGCCAATAATGATCTTGCAATCATTGACTGAGAATATATTATCTTTTCTAGACTAACATTTTCATTTTTATCTTTAATTTCCTCAAAGGAAGCAAAACCAACTGAGTTAGTTATATTTATATTCTCACTATAGATATCTTTATTATTTTTTACAGTTTTCCATTGCTTTAAACACTGTTCAAAGTTTGCAACCATAGCAAATGTAAAAGCACAAATTCTTATCGGTATGTATTCAACGATAGATACTAAAAACTTTAAAAGTTTTTTAGATTTTTGATCAACTTTTAACTGCTCACCATATATAAAGTTATCTAGAATAATATAAGAAAGTGAACCTGCTGGACCAAGAAGTAAAAAAGTAAATATTACTGAAAATATATTTCTTATTGAATTATAAAATATATTGTTAATTATAGAATCCAGTTGATCATTTTTATCTGCATACAATATGTATTTAAATCTATTTGAGCTATCCAAGTCAATTTTTGATTCAATCGCAAACTTTAGATGCTCGAGTTTAAGATTAAATTCATTTGGTTTTAAACAATATACTAGAACAGCAAGACTCAAAAGAAATGAGAAAAGAGGGTGCAGTAAATTATATAGTAGATAATCTAAGATATTGAAAATTAGAAATATAACTATTGGAAAAGATAAGTATATATAAGATTTTTCTAATTTATAGTTTTTTAGATAATTTTTAAACTTCAAAAAGCTACTGTCAAGAATAGCAGTATCTTTCATATTTGAAATAGGATCATAGACATATTCAAGAACTAGCGCAAAAAATATTAAAAATGCAGTTACCATAAGTTATACCTTTATCCTATTCCATTCAAAGTAAGGGCCAGGATCATTTTTTCTATCTGGTGAAACTTCATTATGACCTATTATGTTCTCATCTACAATTTTGGGATAAAAATCTTTTAAAGATCTGATGATTTCATTTAATCTCTCATACTGAACATCTGTAAATTTGCTTTTATCAGTTCCCTCTAGTTCTATACCTATTGAATAATCATTACAATTATCTCTTTCTTTATGTTTAGAGACACCTGCATGCCAAGCTCTCAGATAAAACGGAACAAATTGTATAATTTCCCCATCTCTTTTAATTAACAAATGTGACGATACCCTAACATCTTTCAAAGATTTGAACGATGGATCTTGATTAATATCAAGATTATTCGTAAATAAATCAACTATGTTTTGATTATCGTAAGAGCCCATAGGCAAACTAATACAATGAATAATAATAGTATCAATTATAATATCCTTTGGCCTATTGTCACAATTATCTGAATGATAATGTGTAATATCATCAAATAAAGCCGAATTATTATTTATTTTAAGCATTTTTTATATAAGAACTTATCATTCGCTGATATTATGTTAATTAATCTTAATTATGCCAAATTTTTTAATTAATACAGACATAAAATTACAAAATATTATAGACGATTTAGAAAAATCATCTATTATTGGCCTCGATACGGAGTTCATCAGGGAATCAACATACTTTCCGCAATTAGCTCTTCTTCAGATGAGTGATAGTAAAAACACCTATTGTATTGACATATTGTCCATTGATAATAAAACACTTATTTCAAATTTATTGGTAAATGACGAGATTAAAAAAATAATACATGCATCTAAACAAGACCTTGAGGTTTTGAATCACTATTATAATTGTTATCCACGAAATATTTTTGACACACAAATTGCATATAACTTATTAACATCTAACGTGAGTATAAGTTATTCAAACCTTGTAAAGGAGTATTTAGGTGTAGAGTTAAAAGAAGGATCTTGGAGAACAGATTGGCTAAAGAGACCTCTCTCTGATGCAAAAATAGAATATGCCGCAAATGATGTTAAATATTTAATTGATTTATATGAAATGCTGCATAAAAAGTTGCTTGAAGCTGATCGTTTTGATTGGTTCAGCGAGGAGCAAGAACTAGAGCTTAAAAAATCTAATATAGTCACTGAACCAAGTTTTTCTTGGGAAAAAATTAATTTACCATCAAATCTTACAACTATACAGTTAAGTTATTTACAAAAACTTTCATACTGGAGAGAAGATAAGGCGATCACAAACAATATCCCTAAAAGATGGATATTTAGTGACAGTGAATTAATCAAAATAGTCACAGCGCGCCCAAATAGACTGTCTTATGTGATTAATAATCTCAAGCATACATTGAGTGATGAGGATTTAAATTTTATTAAATCAGTTCTGAGTGAAAAATATATTAAACCTGAGAGTGTTAATAAAGATATTGACGTAGGCTTATATAACGCAAGGATCACTAAGTGCCATAAAATTCTTGAGGAAGTTTCTGAAAAATATAACATTGCTCCTACATTGATAGCTAATAAACGAGATATTGATGCTTTCGCGAGAAAGAAAGATTATGTAAAGTTTTTGCATGGTTGGAGATTTAAAATATTTGGTAAGTTGGTACAATAAGTGATGCGTAAATATTCTTCACAAATTGTGGACGGAAAAGACAGGTCTCCCAGTAGATCAATGTTACGTGCGGTAGGGTTTAAAGATAAAGATTTTAAGCTACCTCAAATTGGAGTTGCATCTACTTGGAGTATGGTTACTCCATGTAACATGCATATAGATGAGTTAGCTAAAATATCTGCTAAATCAGTTGATAAAAATGGAGGGAAATCCATCATCTTTAATACGATTACCATTTCCGATGGAATATCCATGGGGACCGAAGGAATGAAATATTCACTAGTCTCTCGTGAGGTAATAGCTGATTCTATAGAGACCGTTGTAGGCTGTGAAGGTCTCGATGGACTGATAGCTATAGGTGGATGTGATAAAAATATGCCAGCTTGTATTATGGCTATGGCGAGACTAAATAGACCTTCAATATTTATCTATGGAGGGACTATATTGCCAGGTACTCATAATTCCAAGAAAATAGATATTGTCTCGGTGTTTGAAGCGGTTGGTAAAAATGCAAATAAAGAAATTTCTAATAATGAGTTATTAGAAATTGAAAAGAAGGCAATACCTGGCCCAGGATCTTGTGGTGGAATGTATACTGCAAATACAATGGCTTGCGCGATTGAAGCGCTAGGAATGAGCTTAACAAATAGTTCAGCTCAGGTTGCAATATCTCCGTCAAAGAAAATTGATTGCAAGGACTCTGCGAAAGCATTAATGAAATGCGTAAAAAGAAATATTGTGCCTAAAGATATAATAACAAAAAAATCAATCGAGAATGCTATAACAGTTGTTATGGCCCTAGGTGGGTCCACTAATGCAGTTTTGCATATACTTGCCATAGCTAGTTCAGCTGGTCTAAAACTCACGCTAAAAGATTTTGATAGAATAGGTAACAAAACGCCTGTTTTAGCTGATCTAAAGCCTAGCGGTAAATATTCAATGTCAGAATTAGTAAAAATTGGAGGAGTTGCTCCTCTCATGAAGTTGTTGCTTGAAAAAAAGTTATTACACGGTGACTGTATGACTGTAACTGGCAAAACAATTAGTATGAACCTGAAGAAGATCAAGCATTATGATAAACGCCAGAAAATTATCATGCCTTATGATAATCCAATTAAAAAAAATGGACATTTAATTATATTAAAGGGTAATCTCGCTCCAAAAGGATCTGTGGCAAAAATATCTGGCAAAGAAGGAAATAAGTTTATTGGTTCTGCAAAAGTATATAACTCTGAGGAGAGAGCTTTGGACGATATACTGAATGACAAAATAAAAAAAGGCACGGTTATTGTTATTAGATATGAAGGACCAGTTGGAGGACCTGGAATGAGGGAGATGTTATCTCCAACATCAGCTGTTATGGGCAAGGGTCTGGGTAATGATGTTGCGCTAATAACAGATGGAAGATTTTCTGGTGGCAGCCACGGCTTTGTAGTTGGCCATATTTCACCTGAGGCATATATTGGAGGCCCTCTTGCAATAGTTAAAAATGGAGATAAAATAGAAATCAACTCGATAACTAAAAAGTTAAACCTCAATATCTCATCATCCGAATACAAAAAAAGGTTGAGTGCATGGAAGCAACCAAAGCTTAAAAGAAAATCAGGTGTTTTATCTAAATATGCAAAATTAGTCAGTCAAGCGGATGAGGGAGCTATAACAGTAGACTAGTTCATTTTAATTCTTGAATTTCAGATTTAAAAAGCCTGTTAACAATTTCGTTTAATTTTTCAAGTCTTTCGATTGCATTAGTGGTAGCTATTAATATATTTTTAGTACGTGAGTCTAGTGGTAAACACTCTGTCAATCTAAATCCTACCCAAGAAGCATCAGAATATCTCTCTGTTTTAAAAGAAATAAAGTTTTTAATTCCAGGATAAATTTTTTTATAAAACCTAGATAAGATAATATATTTCTGAGGTATCATATATTCTTTTTCGTTTACTTGATGTTCTATCTCTCCACACAATAAATTTTCACTATTAAGTTTTGAGTTTATAACATGCACTTTATTTTCTCCTTGAACAGTTATACCAAGAATCCCATCTTCTAGCTGATTCCAGTCAGTAATTTTTACATAGCAACCATAGTTATAAATATCATCAATATATTTATCAGGAGGATTATTTCTTACCAAGACGATGCAAAAACCTGTATCATTTTTAATACAATTTTTAACCATATCAATATACCTTCTTTCAAAGATTCTTAGAGGGAAGATTCCTCCTGGTAGTACAATGCTTTTTAATGGGAATAATGGTATATTTTTATTATTCATTTTATGTTTTCTTGAATTGTAGGGATACTGAATTTATACAGTATCTCTTGCCTGTAGGTTTTGGTCCATCATCAAATACATGGCCTAAGTGTGCATCACACTTAGCACATATAACTTCAAATCTAATCATTGAGTGCGACAGATCTTTTATTATTTTAACCGAATCATCAGACATTATTTCAAAAAAACTTGGCCAGCCCGTCCCAGAGTCAAATTTAGAAGAAGATTTGAATAATTGGTTATTACAACATTTACAGGAGTAAATGCCTTCCTCGCAATTATGATATAAGTCACCGCTAAACGGTGGTTCAGTCCCTTTTTCTCTCATGACGGTATATTCAACATCAGTAAGCGTAGTTTTCCATTCTTCCAACGATTTTCTTATTTTTTTCATATATTTATAGAATCTCTCAATAATTTAGTACTCTTGTTACTCATTATTAAGATTATGTCAATTTTATCTTTATAATCATTTATGTATTTTAAAACCATTTCATAATTATCATACACTTTTATTTTCTTACTAGACAATGTCCATTTTGAGAGTTTTGATTTTATTAGTATACTATGATGAGAGGCCTCAAGTGCTTTTGGTAAATTCTTCCTATGTGCTCCTGATATCATTGAATTAGACTTTATTTCACATATAGATAATATTTTTTTATTCTTAAAATTATCCTTAAGGGATTTAATTGAACTTTCAATTTCAGTAGGGTGATGAGCAAAATCATCAAAGATCAATATGTTATCTTTTTCTTCAACCAATTCCATGCGTCTTTTAACTCCATGGAAATTCTTAATTGCATTTATACACTTTGATAATGGTATTTTAATTTCAATTGCTGCAAGAATAGCTAGCGATATATTTTTATGATTATGTAGCCCAATCAGACTTGTTTGAATTAATGCTTTTTTATTATCTTTTGCAAGAAAATACTTTTGACCATCTTTTTTAAGTAGCCAATCTAATTTTGCGTTACTCTTTTTTGTCGTTAATGACTTTTGTTTAGACCAGACCCCTTTTTTGATAAGCTTATTAATATTTTTATCATCTTGATTAAAAATAACTGTTCCATTTTTTGGAATAATTCTAATTAAATGATGAAAGTTTTTTATAATTGAGTCTATATCATCAAAGATATCAGCATGATCAAATTCAATATTATTTATAATTAATATATTGGGGTGGTAATGAATATATTTTGATCTTTTATCAAAAAACGATGTATCATATTCATCTGCTTCAATTACAAAATATTTTGAATTAGTTAGTTTTGCTGGTGTGTTGAAGTTTATTGGCTGACCACCAATCAGATAGCTAGGATTTAGTTTTGCATATTTTAAAATCCAAGCAACTAAAGACGATGTTGTTGTTTTTCCATGTGTTCCTGATACTGCTATTACAAATTTATTGAATAATACATTTTCATATAACCATTGTGGTCCTGATATATATTTTATGTTTGTCTGAAGTAGTTTTTCTATTATAGGCATTCCTCTTGTCATAACATTGCCAACAATAATTAAGTCAAATCTTTCATCTAAAATTTTAGATTTATATCCTTCAGTGTACGTTATTCCGGAATTTTCAAGTACGGTTTTCATTGGGTCGTATAGATTTTTATCTGACCCGGTAACTTCATGACCTAACTGTTTTGCTATTATGGCAATACCAGCCATAAATGTACCACCAATGCCTAATATATGTATTTTCATCCTGTCAACACTTGTATAAATATCATCATAAATATCACACAAACCATGCTGTGTAGAAGAGAAAATCCAAGACCAATTGTCATAGAAGTATCAAATGCATTTTTGAAAATATGACCATTTACAAACCATGCATATAAAGAAATAATCAAAAAAATAATTAGTAGTGATTCACTAGTCGAGCCAGTCGCTAGTGTTACAATATTTGTAAACAATGCTACTAAAGCATGGATTCCTAATGTTGCGCTACAGACTTGCAGATATCGAGATGAGTAGCTTGAAGTTTGATTGCTTTTATCTTTGATATTTAAGCAAACTCTTATAAACAACAAAGTGACAAAAACATATATAAGAGCAAAAAAGATATTGACCGTAATGTCAATGTTAGGATCTACAGCCATCATGCCAATTAATATATTGAGTAATATTATAATCTTCAGTAGATTGGCGCTCGCGGGCAAATCCTGCGGGCCATTAGAAAAATGTAGAATATTTAGAAATATCTTTAAATTAAATATCATAATAGTGTTATAATTACTTACTTTTTAACATATAAAGGATAACATATTGGATCAAAACTCTATAATCAAATCTTATAAGAGAGTTTCTAGTTTCTATGATTTGACCTTTGGTCAGGTATTTAGACCTGGACAAAAGGCAATCATAAAAAAAATGGATTGTGTTGAGTCTGATAATGTTCTTGAGATTGGCATAGGAACGGGTTCATCTCTCCAGTTTTATCCGAAAGAGACTAAAGTTGTTGGAATTGATATTTCACCAGACATGCTCAAAGTAGCCAAGAAAAGGATAGTTAAAGATAAAATACATAATAAACATATTTTATTAATGAACGGAGAGAGACTCTCTTTCCCTGATAACACATTCGATAAAGTTGTTGGAATGTATGTAGTTTCTGTGACTCAGAACCCTCAAGTTTTAGTAGAAGAAATGAAAAGAGTTTGTAAAAATGATGGCGATATATACATAGTGAATCATTTTAGCACCGAAGACGATAACCCATTTGTGAAAATGTTTGAAAAAGGCTTAATGCCTATTAGTAAGATTCTAGGCTGGAAGCCTTATTTTCCTTTTGATGAATTTAATGCATATGCTGATCTTGACGTCCTTGAGATGACCAAGGTTAATTTATTTAATTATTGGAATATTATTCACGCTTCCAACAATAAATAACTAGCTAGCAGTTGCATCATCAATCATTTTTTTTAATTCACCTGATTCAAATAATTCTAGCGTAATGTCACATCCACCAACTAATTCACCTTTAATATATAATTGTGGAAATGTAGGCCAGTCTTTGAAGCTAGGTAAATCTTGCATAACTTCTTGATCTAAAATAACGTTACAGTATGCAAATTCTTTTTCACATTTCTTCAAAGCGTCGACTGTTCTAGAGGAAAATCCACACATTGGCATATCTGGAGTGCCTTTCATGTATAACATAACAGGATTTTCTGAAACTTGTTTTTTTATCTTTTCAATAGCTGACATTTATTTCTCCTTGATTAATATTTTTGTTAAAACTTAGGTAAAGATTAATTCTTAACTAAGTAATAAATAAATTACATCCCCAGTCCATTATGGCTATAGCCCATGAATAGTAACATTGGTATGCTTAGTAATGTATTAGTTCTGGATGCGAGTAGAGCTACTTTTTTCGCTTTGGCAATCTCATCTGCAGTTGCTTCAACCATGCCGAGTATTTTTTGTTGATTTGGCCATATAAGCACCCAAACATTAAATAACATAATTGTACCCAGCCATGCGCCTATGCCTATTCCTGCTGCTCCAGCTTGAAGCGTGAAAGCTGCATGAAGCATTCCATGATCTTGGAGGTACCATGCACCTGTCACCCAAGTAACGACCGCCCCCCATCTGAACCATACCAATGCTAGAGGAGCAACATATTTACCTATAGCAGCGGGACCAGGATCTTTATCAGCTGTAGCTGCAGCCATAGCTGGAACTTGAACGAAATTGAAATAATATAATAACCCTATCCATGTTATTCCTGAAAGATAGTGAAACCATCTTAGATAATGTTGAAAATCAACTAGTTTTCCACCTATTGCTAAAACTAGAACTGCGCTTAATACAAAGCCAGAAATTATAGTACCTTTTATTGATAATAGCGGGTTCATATGCACCTCAAAAATTAATTTTATATGGGTCTTATGATAAATGATGTAAAATATTTTATCTATCGATAAGTTTGATAAATTAGACGTTTTTGAGGATAAATTGTATATGTGTGGAATATGTGGGGAATTTAGATTTGATAACGCTAAAATAAGCGATATTAGGTCAAATATGATGCTAAATGCCATAACTCCAAGAGGACCTGATAATACTGGACAGTTCAAAGATAAAAATATATTTCTTGGGCATACACGTCTATCTGTTATTGATATTTCTCCAAATTCTAATCAACCAATGGAAGATAATGGTTTAATCATTATTTTTAATGGTGTTATCTTTAATTACAAAGAACTCAAAAAAAATCTGATTGATGAAGGCTATAGTTTCATTTCAGAGGGAGACACGGAAGTTCTATTAAAATCTTTCATGCATTATGGTGAAGATATGATGGACCATCTAGATGGAGTTTTTTCTTTTGTTATTTATGATAGAAATACTAAT
>Ga0213863_10001756_pt1 | contig 15646 bp, 13 predicted proteins | sample PICome_8_FD_160128 | JGI IMG/M metagenome (GOLD analysis project Ga0213863, IMG submission 160128) | Coastal seawater microbial communities near Pivers Island, North Carolina, United States - PICO497 | ecosystem: Environmental > Aquatic > Marine > Coastal | place: USA: North Carolina... | reverse complement strand
CCTAGCAGGCCCATGGCGAGAGCAATGAATAAAATAAAGGTGCCGTAACGTCCTGCGTTGTTGCGGCGGGCCAGGTCCCAAACAATAAAAATCATAAAGGTCATGAGTATGCCAACACCCAGAGTAACGCCCCACTCGCTAAGCCAAGTATCGAATGACATTAGCTTAGTTTGATATCACTAGTCATGGATACGGTTGCACTTAATGAATTGGTAATTAAACAGCCTTCTTCAGCCTTTTCGAGAATACGTTGTACGCGTTCTTCGCTGGTGTCGCCCTGTGGCGTTATGGTGATATGCAGCTGAATGTTAGTGAACTGTGGCTTGCGATCAATGCGATCAAGAGTTCCCGTAGCCTGACACTGGATTTGGTCCCATTGCAGCCTGGATCCTTGTGCGATCGCGCGAAACGTCAAAATAAAGCAGTCTGCCACCGCAGCCATTAACAGTGACTCAGGGCTCCATTGATTACCCGGACCGCCAAATTCAGAGGGGGCATTGGTGGTGAGGTCAGGGAGGTCCGAGGCGGTAACCGTAATATGACCGTCGGCTTTATCACCACTGGCGGTGACCGTGTAATGGTGAGGAAAAGGCTCCATGAAATCGGCTCCGTAGGGGCTGTCGGCAGGGCAAGTACGTGAGTGTAGCTTGCCTGTTCATGCGACGTCATGTGCGTGTTTTTGGCCGCTCCGTTTCAAGCAACAGGTGTCAGTATTTGACCGGTATGCGTGCGATGCATTTTTCCTGTGGGAATCTCCCAAGGCTGTGGTGTGTTGATGATATCCTCTTCGTCGGGCAACCTGATGTTCATTGCCGGTCTGCCACCACGTTGCTTCAGAATATCGACGGTGTGATAGCGATCAATCGTTAGGCGTAAACTAAATGGTGTATGTTGCTCCATAGCTTGCATAGCCCTAAATAGTACGACGAGAGTATCGTTTTCAGTGGCGGCTAACTGCAGTTTGCGCAATTCGGCATAGCGGTAATCACTGGCTCCCAGCCAACTGAAAACCACACTGCAAGTGGTACTGCGGATGGCTTGTTCTGTGGCCCACAGTAGCTCTTCACGGTTTTTAGGGTGCACCATTAGGATTTGTTCAGTGGCAACTCCCCGAGCAGCGAGTAGCGGTGCGTAAGGTGCATGAGGAGGCGCGATAAAAGCCTGCCACCGGTGTTGTTCGCTGAGCGCCGCCATCGTGGGTAAAAACAAGCCCATAGAGTCAGTGCTGCCGTCCTTACTAAGGACTTCAACACCACCGCGTAGTGGCCAACCAGCCATGGCGATTTGATTGTTAAGTGCTGTAAACCCCGTAGGCAGTGCGTCTACGCCGTGTAGGTCGCTGTTGGCGGATGTACGTATTGCGAATACATTTGCGCCCGTACTCATACCGCGCCAGGTATCGGGACGATTGATGATGTGTTCAAGTGGGTCAGACATATTGTGCTCCTTTGCGGCAAGGGACGTACAGTTGGGTTGGTTAAGGGCTGTATGTATTGCTGTATAAGATACTGTATAAATGAACAGTAGTCTTGCGGAGCGATAAAATCAAGGGGAGGTTATTTGGAGCGTCGTGAAAAGCGACAGGTAAGGCAGTCAGCCTTAAATGAGGTGGCCTTTAGACGTTATTTTCCTGCCAGCTGGTTTTCCAGTCTTGGTTCGTGGATGTTGCGCTTTTTACTGGGCTGGAGTGCTTGGGAACTCACCGCGTCTGCAAGTTGGGTCGGTATAACCGCGGCTTTAATGCTGGCCCCTGCGCTACTGTTATCGCCTTGGTTCGGTATTGTGTCAGACCGAATTAATCCACGTCATGGATTAGTCGTTTCCATGCTTGTGCACGGACTCATTGCTCTGGGTGGCGCTGTGGCGCTTTGGGCAGGTGCTTTTGGAACCCCAATATTATTGTTCTTAGCGTTGGCCATGGGCGTTGTGACATCGGGTCACAGTCCCATGCGACTCGCTCTCATACCACTTTTAGTTGAGCGGGCGGCCTTGCCCAGTGCTGTAGGACTGTCTGCTACAACCTTCAATGTTGCTCGTATTCTTGGGCCCGCCCTGGGAGCGGCTATTATCGCGGGTTCGGGTCCGGTGCTGGCCTTTATGCTGGCAAGCATCATGTTCGCCATTGCGGCAGCTATCTTGCTCCAACTCCATGGTATCGGCGTTCGTGAGCCACGGCCCAGAGAGCCCTTTGTGCAGCAATTTACCGCGGGTATTCGTTATGTGCGCACGGAGCCTGCTATTCAACTGATTTTTGCATTTACGGTTCTCAACGGCGTGTTGGGTAGAACGGTTGTGGAACTCTTGCCCGCATTTGCAGGGGGATTTTTGGGGGGCGGCTCGAAAGAACTGGCTACGCTGACAGCGAGCGCAGGCTTGGGCTCTATTGTTGGCGGCCTGTTTTTGACACGCCAACAGGCTGATATTCCGCGTTTACTCAATCTGGTGGCATTGGCTATCGCTGGTGCTACCTTGTTGATGTTGTGTTTGTTTCTGGGCTCCGATGTATATCGGTTGGGTGCATTGATCTTTGCTTTGAGCCTGGTCACGACAATTGCCGGTACCGGGTGTCAAACAATTATTCAGCTATGCCTCATCGAGAGTTATCGGGGTAGGGTATTAAGCTTGTGGACGCTGCTTGCAATGGGAGCGCCAGCACTGGGGTCTGCTTCTCTAGGGGTGCTCACCGATATTTTTGGCTATACCGCTGTTTTTACTGCAACGGCCGTTGCGGGCGGGTTGATGCTGTTATTACTGTACTCGCTTCGCGCCAGCTTATCGGAGTGATGCCTTGTTATGAGATTCTCGAGAGCCTTGCTGACTCGCCGCTAGGTCCTTGGGCCAGCAGCACAACAAGCTGATCCAATATGTCCCAAGGGTTACCTTTTTCAAAGCCTTTAGCCGTCGCATCGGCTTGAAAAGCTAGCTTTTGAAGCCTCGCAATCCCCATGGCGTTCTGACGCTCTGCGGCACCTTGGACAATAGCCATGCGACTGCGCCAAACACCTCGTTGATTCATAGCCCGAGACAGCACCTGGCCTTTAGCGCAGTCGTTGTGCAGGAGGGCGAGCAGAGTAATGTCTCGGTTAAGGACCCACAGTATTGCCGGTGGCTGGGTAGACTCGGCTTCCAAGCCGCGCAATGTTCGTAGTGCCGCAACCGCATCACCACTTAACGCAGTATCAGCTAGACCGAAGGTGCTATACCGAGCGTTAGCAAGAACGCTGCTCAACACGGTGTCGACGGTGACATGCTCTGAAGTGGTAAGGAGTTTCAGTTTGTCCACTTCTTGAACCGCTGCCAGCAAATTCCCCTCAACGCGTTCGGCAAGCAGCTGCACGGCATCGCGATCTGCGCGCAGTCCAGCCTTGCTAAGCCGCTGCTGTAAAAAACCGGGAAGCTCGCGGCGTCCTATTGGCCAGATTTGTACCGCCAGTCCATCTTGATCGATTCGCGTAAACCATTTGGCACGCTGGGATTGCTTGTCAACTTTACCTGCAATAACCAAAAGAACATCTTCGGTATCGAGATTGAGATATTCCTGAAGTGCTTTGCTGCCCTCTGTTCCGGGTTTTCCTGATGGCAATCTAATTTCGATAAGCTTGCGATCAGCAAATAGAGACAGAGCTCCCGCACTTTGCAGTAACTGTTGCCAGTCACCGGCTCCTGAAATCTCGATAATCTCGCGTTCAGTGCAGCCGGCAGCTCTGGCCGCAGCCCGCACGGTATCGGCACATTCTTCAACGATTAGCGTTTCGTCACCGAATACCAGGTAGCAGCGCTGCAACGCGCGATTGAGATTCTGTGCAAGTTGCTCGGGCTTGATCGGCATTTATTTGCCGCGGCTGTGAGTGATGCGTCGAATAATTTGTGCCGCGAGATCTTGCCGCATTTCTTCGCGCAGTAGTCGAAGTTCTTCTGTTTTTCCCACCACGTTCAGCGGGTCGTCGAGAAACTGACGCATTATCTGAGCATCGGTCTCCATAATGACTTCGGTAGCGCCTTGGTTTAAAGCCCAGCGGGTCGTCATGGTGAGCTCTACTTCTGCGGCTCGCGCTTGGGCTGTTAAAGACAGATTACGCTGTTGGAAGCGCTCCACGCCAAGTCGCAGCACCAGGCCCTCCTTGGTTTCCTCGCTAAGCACAGCGCCCTGAAGGCGAAGCTGCTCACGTAAAGCTGTGGTCAGTTCGCCTCGAGGTTGACTGCTGATTAACATGATTTCAGTGCCGCTGAGCGATGCCGAGTCTGAAGCCCCTGCGGTTCCTTTAAGCTGAAATCCACAGCCCACCAGTAGGAGGGTCAGTACAAGGAGTGCGCCAGGTACACCAATTTTAGGCATCTTCATAGTTTGTACCTTCGTGACGGTGGCCATCAGTTAGCGACAACATTGACCAGTTTCCCTGGTACGACAATAACCTTGCGTACGGTTTTATCCTCAATAAAGCGCATGACGTTCGCGTCTGCCAGGGCTTTTGCTTCTAATGTTTCTTTATCCGCATCTACCGCCACGCTGAGCTTGGCTCGTACTTTGCCATTAACCTGAACAACAATCTCTAATTCATCTCTGCTCAGCGCAGCTGCATCAACCAGCGGCCATCGAGCCAAAATAATATCCTCGCCACATAGCTCTCGCCAGAGATATTCGGTGGCATGAGGCACGATGGGACAAAGTAGCAGCACAGCGGCTTTTAGCGCTTCCCTTTCTACCGCCAAGCCATTGGTAGAGCTGGTATCTAGCTTGCTGATCTCGTTACACAGCTCCATAACAGCGGCGATCGCCGTGTTGAAAGTCTGCCGACGGCCGTAATCATCATCGACTTTGCCGATCGTTTCATGAGTTTTTCGGCGGAGGTCCTTCTGTGCTTTATTGAGTTCGCCGATCTTTATATCGGATACCGGTCCCCGGCTAATATGTTCAGAGACCAGCCGCCAGAGGCGTCTCAAAAAGCGGTTGGCACCTTCGACGCCCGAGTCAGACCACTCTAGGCTTTGTTCTGGGGGGGCGGCGAACATGCTGAATAATCGAACGGTATCGGCACCATAACGATCTATGAGTTCTTGTGGATCTACGGTGTTGCCCCGGGACTTCGACATTTTGCTGCCATCTTTGAGAACCATGCCTTGAGTGAGCAGCCGCTGAAACGGTTCATCAGAGGTTACCAAACCCTCGTCGCGCAACAGTTTATGAAAAAATCGCGCATATAAGAGGTGCAGAATGGCATGCTCAATACCGCCTACATATTGATCTACTTCGAGCCAGTAATTGGCTTCTTCATCGAGCATGGCATCGTCGTTACCGGCTGAGGCATAGCGCGCGTAGTACCAAGATGATTCCATGAAGGTGTCAAACGTATCTGTCTCTCGTTCTGCAGGTTGGCCGCAACTTGGGCATTTTGTTTGGGTAAAACTGTCCAAGTCAGTCAGGGGAGAGCCGACACCTTTCAACGCCACGTCAGTGGGGAGTACGACAGGGAGGTCATCAGCGGGGACAGGCACTGCACCACAGGTTTGGCAATTGATAACCGGTATAGGTGCGCCCCAATAACGCTGCCGGGATACGCCCCAGTCGCGCAGACGGAAATTAATCGTACTTTCTCCGAGATCCCGCTCAGAAAGTGCATCTACAATGGCGGCGAATGCCTCGGTGAAATTAAGACCGTCAAACTCTCCAGAGTTAATCAGACGACCTTTTTCAGTGTAGGCAGCACGCGAAATATCTGCTGGTAGCTCCTCGGTACCGTCAATGACCTGAGCAATAGGAAGGCCATATTTATCTGCAAATTCCCAGTCTCGTTGGTCGTGGCCGGGGACCGACATGACGGCGCCAGATCCATAGCCCATCAAGACGAAATTAGCGACCCATAAGGGTAGGGGTTGACCAGTCAGAGGATGTGACACGGTCAATCCAGTATCCATGCCTTGTTTTTCCAGGGTGGCCATTTCGGCTTCAGCCACTTTGATGTGGCCGAGCTCTTCAATAAAGGTAGCTAATTCAGGATTGTTGCTAGCGGCTTCGATGGCGAGTGGGTGTTGCGGTGCTACGGCAAGGTAGGTGACCCCCATGAGCGTATCGGGCCTGGTGGTGTAGACCTCGACGGCTTCATTGTCGCCGCGTGGAAATCTTACGGTAGCGCCCTCGGAACGTCCGATCCAATTGCGTTGCATGGCCACAACTTGTTCGGGCCACTGGTCTAGAGTATCCAAGTCATCAAGAAGCTCTTGAGCATAAGCTGTAATACGAATGAACCACTGGCTGATCGCTTTGCGCTCTACCGGGTTGTCACAGCGCCAACACTTGCCATCCACAACTTGCTCATTGGCAAGAACGGTCTGGTCAGTTTCACACCAATTGACGGCGGCCTCCTTTTTATAAGCTAAATTGCGCTCAAGGAGTCGTGTGAAAAACCACTGTTCCCAGCGGTAGTAATCTGGCTGGCAGGTCGTGACCTCTCGGCTCCAGTCATACGCGAATCCTAATCTCGAGAGCTGGCTGCGCATCTCGGCGATATTATTTAGAGTCCAGTCAGCTGGGGGCACCTGGTTGGCAATGGCCGCATTTTCGGCGGGTAGGCCAAAAGCATCCCAGCCCATGGGTTGCAGTACATTTTTTCCTTGCATGCGCTGATATCGGGCGATGACGTCCGCTATGGTGTAGTTGCGCACATGCCCCATATGCAGCTTGCCGCTGGGGTATGGAAACATCGCTAAGCAATAAAACTTCTCTCGCGAGCTGTCTGGTGATGCTTTGTAAGTGTTTTCGTTAGCCCATCGCATCTGGGCATCGAGCTCAATTTGCTCGGGACTGTATTCCTGCTTCATAGGGGCTCTGTCTACTTGCCCCATCGTGTGATTGGGGACATAGGGTCTAAAAATTTAAGTGTACCAGTCTGAGGGAGAGCTGGGGGTAGTCAACCTCGTCTGCGATAACTTGCTGCAAGAATTAATAACCCACAAAAAATAAGAGTGGGTGTGCTTCCCAGCCACATGATAGGCGTTGAGCCTGTTTTTGGCTGTACCTCACCGGTAATGAGGGCTTCTTCAAATTGCGGAGTCGTCACTAATAATTCGCCTTGGTCATCGATAATTGCCGACACGCCATTATTGGTGCCTCTAAGAAGTGGCCTGCCTGTTTCAAGCGCGCGAAAGCGCGCCATTTGCAGGTGTTGTAAGGGTCCCATCGAGCGACCAAACCAACTGTCATTACTCACGGTGATAAGTAGTTCTGCAGTGCCTGCACCGGTCCAAACAAAATCCGGATAGACCACTTCGTAACAAATAAAAGACGCTATCTGTAAGGGGCCAGCCGATAGGATTGGAGGCACATTAGGGCCGGGGATGAAGTTGGACATGGGTAGGTCAAAAAATTGGATTAAACCGCGTAAGCTCGCCTCAAAGGGCACGTACTCTCCAAAAGGCACCAGCTTTTGCTTGCGGTATTCGCCCGTCCCCAAACCCATGGCAATAATGCTGTTGTAGCTTCCCTCCTCGTCACGGGTGGGTATGCCGGTAATCAAAGTGGTTTTGGTACTGTAGGCTGCATCGGCGATCTCATTCAGATAGTTGTCGATGCGATCACGGTAAGCCGGCAAAGCAGATTCAGGCCACAAGACAAGGTCGACATTTTGGAACTGTGATCGCGCGTTGTTGGTGTATTGCTGTTGGATGGCGCGAAAGTGGCGGCGGTCCCATTTCCTTTCCAGGGCAATATTGGGTTGGTAAATGGCTACAGTAATCGGGGCTGTGCTGTCTTGAGTCCATGTAATAGCGCCCAGTGGCATGCCTGTCAGAACAATGACTGCCCAAATCAGTATCGCGCCCCACCTTCTGCCCGGAGCGTTATCATTTCGTAGCGCCAGACAACCGATGGTGGCAGAGAGCCCTACGACCAAAAAGCTCAGTCCGTAGACGCCAATTATGGGTGCCCATCCCGCACCTGGGGTATCAAGGGCAATGTAACCGGCATAAAGCCAGGGGAATCCGGTTAATAACCAGCTGCGCAACCATTCGAATAAAACCCAAATAGCTGCGAAGAGAAGGGGGCTGGGGGTTTGTAAATTGGGGTTGCACCGGCGATAAAGCGCCATTTGTAGTCCCGTCAGGATCGCTAATCCAAGACAGAAAACCCCTGTCAAAGCGCCGGCGAGGGGTGGTGGCGCTTGACCATAAACATTGATGCTGACGTAGACCCAAGAGACCCCAGCACCAAAAAGGCCTGCGCCGTAAAGCCAGCCGACCAGAAAGGCTGAGTGGTGCGGTGTGCGGTGCATGATATACAGCAAGGTGGCGATGCTGAGTATTGATGAAGGCCAAGCTGACATGGGGGCCAGCCCCGGTACGAAAAGAGCGCCGGCAATAATCGGCAGTAGGGTGCCTATTAGAGCTTTACCCCTAGGCTGCATGTTAATCAGTCGGCAGTTTCATTGGGGGGGGTTACACGAAGGCTGAGCAAGCGGCGCTGGTCAGCATTCACTACCTTAAACTCGAAGCGTTGCAGATATGTGGTTTCGCTGCGGGTGGGTACGTGGCCAAAGGCATTGACCACAAGACCGCCAATCGTATCGAACTCTTCGTCACTAAATGACACCCCAAAGTGCTCGTTGAAATCTTCAATCGGTGTTTGGGCTTTGACGAAAAACTCCGTGGGGCTTATTTTTCGAATGTCGCGACCTTCATCGACGTCTGTCTCGTCTTCAATTTCACCCACAATTTCTTCCAAGACATCTTCAATGGTCACTAGGCCAGCAACACCTCCATATTCATCGATAACTATCGCCATATGATTGCGGTTTTGACGAAACTCTCGCAGTAAGACATTCAACCGTTTACTTTCGGGTACGACAACTGCAGGTCGCAAAAGGCTTCGCAGATCAAACTCTGGCTCACGCTCTAAGATGAGAGGCAGAAGATCTTTGGCCAGTAAAATGCCGATTACATTGTCGAGATTGTCGTCGATGACGGGAAAGCGTGAGTGAGCGGCATGAATGATTTGGGGTAGCGCTTCGTCAAGCTCGGCATCTATTTTAATCACCGTCATCTGCGCACGTGGGATCATAATATCTCGAACTTGCATATCACTGACCGACAAGGCGCCTTCCATAATAGTCTTGGCGTCGTCATCAATTAATTCGTTATCAACGGCAAGGTCTAGAAGGCCTTCGAGATCTGCGCGATTTTGCGGCGTTCCAGAGAGAAAATGTGTCAAACGTTCGACCCAAGAGCGCTCGTCGTTTTCAGGGTTTTGTAGATCGTTCACGGCAGGTCAGCTCGCTGGGTTTCGTCAATACTAAGGTAGGGGTCTGGACAGCCAAATTGTTGCAATATCTGTGTCTCCAGGGCTTCCATGTCTTCCGCTGTATCGTCTGTCTCGTGTTCATAGCCGAGTAAATGTAAAACCCCATGCACGGTCAGATGAGCCCAGTGACAGGTGGGGGATTTTCCCTGTTCCTGTGCCTCCTGCCAGACTATGGGGCTACAAATGACGATATCTCCTAGTAGCTCGCAAGTGACATCTGCGGGAATCTCTGCGGGAAAAGAAAGAACATTGGTGGGCCCGGACTTGTTGCGAAAGCGCTGGTTCAGTTGCGCCATTTCGTCAGTATTACTGATGCGAATACTCAGTTCGGGCTTCGCGGTTGCCTCCAAGGCTAACGCATTACAGGTTGCATTGACCCAGCGTTTAAAGCTTTCGTCTTCCGGCGCTTCTATGGTGTCATCGCGCTCTATATGTAGCACAGGGGTCATGGTTCCCGTCGCTCAAGTTTGGGGCTTCTCGCTTCAAAATCGTCGTAGGCTGAAACCACCCGCTGAACCAAGGGATGTCGCACCACGTCTTTATTGGCGAACCAGGTAAAAGTGATGCCCTCGACACCCTCCAAAACCTGTGTGGCATGGATCAGGCCAGATTGCTGGCCCCGGGGTAGGTCTATTTGCGTGGCATCACCGGTAATAACGGCGGTTGAACCAAAGCCAATCCGCGTAAGGAACATTTTCATCTGTTCGCGCGTTGTATTTTGGGCTTCGTCCAAAATAATAAAGGCATTATTGAGCGTTCGACCCCGCATAAAGGCAAGGGGGGCCACTTCGATAATATTGCGCTCGATATACTTGGTGACGGTTTCAAAGCCCAGCATTTCGTAGAGCGCGTCATAGAGCGGGCGAAGGTAAGGGTCCACTTTCTGACTGAGATCGCCCGGAAGGAAACCCAGCCTTTCACCGGCCTCTACAGCCGGACGTACTAATAGAATTCGGCGTACTTGCTCATCGAGCAGAGCCTGAACGGCGCAGGCCACACCCAGATAAGTCTTACCCGTGCCGGCAGGGCCAATACCAAAGTTAATATCGTAGCGTTGCAGTGCCCGGACATAGGCTTGTTGATTTTTGCCTCGTGGCTTAATGGATGTCCGTTTGGTTCGAATGACGGTTATCGGTTCTACATCGCTACCTGAGCCTTGTTGACGATGCAGCGCTAAGTGTTCTAGGTCAGCTTCTTGTAGGTGTAGGTGAACACTCTCTGGGCTAATGCCAATGCCCTGACACGCTTCGTTGTACAGCGTATCGAGTAGCGCGATGGTTATGGCTGCCGCGTCGCTGTTTCCCGAAACAGTAAAGTGATTGCTGCGATTACGAATAACCACGCCCAGCCGTTCTTCAAGTTGACGCAAATGAGCATCCAGCTGTCCGCACAGTGCGGCCAGATGACGGGCATCATTAGGTTCGAGTGTAATGCTGAGTTGTGAGGCCGAGTCCAATAGGTTTTCGGATTCGGGGGCTGCGCTAAGGGTGTCCAACGCCTGTTTGGTCGCTCTTTTCACTATCGGGAGAGTGAAGATACAGACCTTAGTGAGGGAGTCAACCGCCTTTGTTCAATCACTCCGGCGCTACTAGCAACTGACCTCTGAGGGAGTTGGGCAAAGCTTCGACAATTTTTACATCGGCAAAATGACCAATAAGTCCAGGGTCATCGCAGCTGAAATTGACTACACGGTTATTTTCAGTGCGTCCCGCGAGCTGTCCAGGATCTTTTTTAGACACCCCCGTAACCAAAATACGTTGCTCGGTTCCCACCATAGAGACCCCAATAGCGGCGGCTTGCTGGGCAATTCTTCCTTGTAAGATTTTAAGGCGCTGTTTTTTAGTCTCCATGGTAGTTTCATCTGCCAAATCAGCTGCAGGTGTTCCGGGGCGAGCGCTGTAGATGAAGCTAAAAGAGTTATCGAACCCAATTTCCTCGATGAGTTTCATTGTCGCTGCAAAATCTTTCTCGTTCTCACCGGGAAAGCCTATGATGAAGTCAGACGATAGGGAAATATTGGGACGAATTCGACGTAACGCGCGAATTTTGGCCTTGTATTCCAGTGCGGTATGACCGCGTTTCATAGCCATCAACGTTCGGTCAGAGCCGCTCTGTACTGGGAGGTGCAAGTGATCGACCAGGGCTGGGATGTCTGCGTAGCACTGAATGAGGGCCTCAGAAAACTCCACCGGATGCGATGTTGTGTATCGAATCCGCTCTATGCCAGGTACTAAGTTCACTAGGTGTAAAAGCTCTGCAAAGTCGACATTGTCGCCTAGGTGATTGGGTCCTCGGTAGGCATTCACGTTTTGACCCAGTAGGTTGACCTCCTTTACACCGCCGCCGGCTAGTGAAGCGATTTCGGCAATAATATCGTCTACCGGGCGCGAGACCTCCTCACCGCGGGTGTAGGGCACTACGCAAAACGTACAGTATTTACTGCAGCCCTCCATAATGGAGACAAAAGCGCTGGGGCCATCAACTCGGGGTTCTGGTAAGCGATCAAATTTTTCGATCTCAGGAAAGCTGACATCCACAACAACGGGGGTACCATCCCTGCGGGCTTCAATCATTTCAGGTAGGCGGTGGAGGGTTTGGGGGCCAAAAATTAAATCGACAAAAGGCGCACGTTTACTGATTTCAGCCCCTTCTTGACTCGCAACACAGCCGCCCACGCCAATGATCAGGTCAGGTTTTGCCTGTTTCAGTGGTCGCCAGCGCCCCAACTGGTGAAACACCTTTTCCTGAGCCTTTTCGCGAATTGAGCAGGTGTTCAGTAAAAGTACGTCTGCTTCTTCGACTTGATCGGTCAGGGTCAGTCCGTGGCTCTCGCCCAGCAGGTCTGCCATGCGCGCCGAATCATACTCATTCATCTGGCAGCCATGGGTTTGTACAAATAATTTTTTCTGAGGTGATGTTGTCAAAAACGTCTTCTCGGTTAGGGTGGAGGTGGCAGTGGAGGCGGAGTATACCGTTATGAATCATCCTGTGCGCGAGAATCCACTGGCGGATGGCGTCAGAAGTGGTACCATTCCCGCCCTTTTTTTCCTAACCGGGTTCTTTGCCCATGACAACTCAGCCTGTCTACAAGGTTATCTTCCAAAACGGAGGCCAGGTCTTTGAGGTTTTCGCTAGGCAAATATTTCAGAGCGATATGTGGGGCTTCATAGAGATTGAAGAGCTCGTGTTTGGTGAGCGATCAGCTGTATTGGTCGACCCCTCTGAGGAAAAATTAAAAAACGAATTCTCGGGTGTAAAGCGCAGCTATATTCCACTGCACTCAGTGATCCGTATCGATGAAGTTGAGAAAGAGGGCGCAGTTCGGGTGTCTGAAGCGTCTGCGACTGGCGCCAAAGTCTCGCATCTGCCCTTTAATGGCATACCCTCAGTTCCCTCTGGGGGCGATGACTGATCAGGCCCGAGGGCTTGAATTACGGCGTTTTAATCACCACATCTCGGTAAAGTGAAAGACAAAGCCTAGAGGTGGGGCAAGCTGTAATGAGCAGCGAAGACGATCAAAATTCAGACAAGCCACGTGAAAAAGGCGTGGACGGCGTCGTCGAAGGGGTCTCTGCGCGTTATGAGTTGGGAGCTGAAGACGTCATAACGGTAGACCAGCCATCCGCTCCAGCGGTAGCTGAGGACGTATTACCCGAAACCCTCGTGTTGCTCCCCTTACCCGGACGTCCATTTTTTCCAGGTCAGGTCCAGCCGATTGGTCTCAATCCAGATCAATGGCAAAAAACGCTGACGGCGGTCTCTGAGCAGGGTAAAGGGTTACTCGGGTTAGCATTTGTCGGTGATGTGAATCCTGTTGATGTGGTGACCACTGATTTTCCCGACATGGGTTGTGTGGTGAGACTGCACAGACCTTCAGGCCAGACTGAAAACCCGGGGCAATTTCTTGCTCAGGGCCTCAAGCGGTTTCGTATTGTTCGGTGGTTGCGTGAAGATGGGCCTTTTATTGCGCAGGTTGAGTATCCTCGCTCCCAAGACGATCGGGACAGCGATGAAATTAAGGCTTACGCAATGGCGATTATTGCAGCGATCAAAGAGCTGTTGCCACTGAATCCGCTTTACTCACAAGAGCTCAAACAATATCTCGGCAACTTCAATCCGAATCAACCCAGCCTACTGGCAGACTTCGCCGCGGCAATGACAACGGCATCTGGGGGTCAATTACAGGGCATTCTAGAAACCCTGCCATTAGCAGCACGTATGACTAAGGTGCTGGAATTGCTGCGCCGTGAGAAAGAAGTTGCCGAACTTCAGGGAGAAATCAGCCGAGAGGTTAACGAAAAAGTTTCCGATAACCAGCGACAATTCTTTTTAAAGGAGCAGATGAAGGTGATCCAGCGCGAGCTGGGCGTTTCCAAAGATGATAGGACGTCGGATGCTGAAAAATTCGCTGAGCGGATGTCAGCACGTAACCCCCCCGAGCACGTTGCTAATCGTTTTGCTCAGGAGTTAGAAAAGCTGAGGGTATTGGAGTCGGGTTCACCGGAATACGCGGTGACACGCAATTATCTTGATTGGATTAGTGCTGTTCCCTGGGGTGTGTTTTCAGACGACAATCTCAGTCTGGATCACGCTAGAGCAGAGCTTGACCTCCATCATGACGGGCTTGGCGACGTTAAGGAACGCATCATAGAGTTTTTGGCTGTGGGTAATTTTAAGGGCGCTATTGACGGCTCCCTTTTGCTGCTTGTCGGCCCTCCTGGTGTCGGTAAAACCAGTATTGGAAAGTCTGTCGCTGATGCCCTAGGTCGAAAGTTTTTCCGATTTAGTTTGGGCGGTATGCGCGACGAGGCAGAGATAAAGGGGCACCGAAGGACTTATATTGGTGCGATGCCCGGGAAGTTGGTGCAGGCCCTGAAAGATGTTGATGTTGCGAACCCCGTGATAATGCTTGATGAGATAGACAAGGTGGGTCGCTCTTACCAAGGCGACCCGGCGTCAGCACTTTTGGAGGTGCTCGACCCCGAGCAAAACAACGAATTTCTGGATCATTATCTCGATTTGCGTGTCGATCTTTCGCGAGTTTTGTTTATTGCCACGGCCAACCAACTTGACACGATCCCACCCGCACTTCTGGACCGCATGGAGACCATTCGTCTTGCGGGCTATATCGCGGAAGAAAAACTGGCTATTGCACGTAACCACCTGTGGCCAAAACTGTTAAAGCGGGCCGGGGCTAAACCCTCACAAGTTCGTATTAATGACGCTGCTCTTCGGCAAGTAATCGATGGCTACTGCCGTGAAGCTGGAGTGCGTCAGTTGGAAAAGCAGCTGGCCGCGCTGATCAGAAAATCCATTGTCCAGATTGTTGATAGCGATGTATCGCGCATGCGCTTAGGTAAAAAAGACATTACAGACCTGCTTGGACAGCCTCGTTATCGCAATGAGCGGCCCCTGCGGGGTAAAGGGGTAGTAACCGGGCTAGCATGGACTGCACAGGGTGGAGTGACTCTCGCTATTGAATCCAGCAGGGTTCATACCTTGACTCGTGGCTTCAAACTCACTGGACAGTTGGGTGAGGTGATGAAGGAAAGTGCTGAGATCGCCTACAGTTACATTCTTGCCCACACAGCTGACTTTGGCTGCGATGAAGAATTTTTTGATACCTCAATGATTCATTTGCACGTGCCTGAGGGCGCGACCCCTAAAGACGGTCCTAGTGCCGGCATTACTATGGCAACAGCACTAATATCACTAGCTCGCGGCCAGCGTATTAAACGTCCGCTAGCGATGACCGGTGAACTAACTCTGACGGGGCGGGTGCTACCTGTGGGCGGTATTCGAGAGAAAATTATTGCCGCTCGCCGAGCTAGCGTGACAGAGGTTTTGTTACCTTTCGCCAATCGTGGCGATTACGAAGAATTGCCTGATCATGTAAAGGCCGGTATGACGGTGCACTTTGTCCGAAGTTTTGATGAGGTCTTTGCCATTGCCTTTGATGATGTTTCGGCAAAACATCCGCTTCATTGAAGCAGTGCTCTTAAGGTGCGTTGGCAGTCAGAATGGCTCTCATCGGTGCTGGGTGACCCTCTACCGTAAGGTTCGGGTTGTCGCTGTCCAAAAACTGTTCCAATGAGTGGAATTTCATCCACGGTGTTGTTCGCTGCTCGCTTGTGGGTGTCGTGTTGATGTCGACTATCTGAGCACGCTTGAACCCTACTTTCTCAAGCCACCCACATAGGGTCACGGGACTTGGTAGGCACCAAACATTACCCATTCTTGCGTAGCGGCTCGGGGGTATAAAAACCGTGTTGGGCCCGCCTTCGACGACCAGTGTTTCCAGTATCAGTTGGCCGTCACTTCTCAGGGTATTGCGTAGATCAATTAGATGGTCCAAAG
>Ga0213863_10001755_pt1 | contig 15649 bp, 12 predicted proteins | sample PICome_8_FD_160128 | JGI IMG/M metagenome (GOLD analysis project Ga0213863, IMG submission 160128) | Coastal seawater microbial communities near Pivers Island, North Carolina, United States - PICO497 | ecosystem: Environmental > Aquatic > Marine > Coastal | place: USA: North Carolina... | reverse complement strand
CTTCTTTGTCTTCTTCTTTGCAAAAGCCATTAGTAGTATTATTTTTTTTTTCTGAAGCAAACGTTTGAAAGCAGAGAAAAAGTGCATTTGTGCACTTTTTCAGTTTCCGATTTGTTGTTTCCTGTTTGTTGTTGCAGCTGTCAGCTGTGTTGGACACCACACAACAATTCTGAACAACAACAACAACGACAACAACAACAACAACAACAACAACAACAACAACAACAATAACAATAACAACAACAACGACGACGACGAGTTGGACGACACAAAATGTCTGTCGTCTGACTACCGCGTGAACCCCTCAAAAAGAGAAGAAGAAGAAGAAGAAGAAGAAGAAGAACGAGACAAAATGACGACGGTGGGAGGAGGACAACAATTCGTTCGAGTGGATTTTACAAACATCCGACCGAAAGAGAAAAAAGAGAGTTTTGTGGACGAGAGATTTCACGGATGTTTATCATCAACAACGACAACCCCGCGGTTAAACCAAGAAAACGACGACGAAGAAGAAGAAGAAAGAAATCAAATCATGTGCAGAAGATGCGCTGCTACTGCGGCTACGAGTAGTAGTTCTGTTACGGAGAACAAAGAAGTGCACGAATTGAAAGCAATCGTGCTGAAGAACGTGCTCTCGAGCGAGGAGTGTCGAGAGTTGATCGAAGGCATCGAAAAGAGGACAGATCGCGGGTATTCGTTTTGGAGCAGCGACGATACATCAGCTACTTCCCGTATTAATGATTCAAAGTCGTCGTCGACGTCTATGTTTAGAAACTCGGATACGGTGGAAGTTCGATCGAAAGAGATTGCGGAAAATTTATGGAAGCGCGTGAGAAAGTTCATCTTGGACGAAGAGCTCGTCATCGACGAAGATCATCCGTTACACGAGAGCGGTTTGGAAGGTAAATGGAAGGCCAACGGAATTAACGACCATTTATTGTTCAATAAGTACGTAGGAAAAGGACATTTCAGCCCGCACACGGACGGCGCGACCGTGGAGAGTTTCAACCGTCGATCGTTTTATAGCGTGTTGGTATATTTGAACACGTGCAAAGAAGGCGGGGAGACGAGTCTGTTTTATAATCAGCCGAAAGAGAGTTCGTTGTCGCACTTTGACGTGGACGAGCAATCTAGATATCGTTGGCCGAAAGATTGGATCGGAGATGCGGCGAAGTGCGAGAGAGGAAGCGTGTTGATATTTAGGCAAGAGATTGTGCACGAAGGCGCGCCGGTTGGTGAAAACGCATTGAAAATAATCATCAGAACGGACGTGATGTACGAAAGAGTGGAGAAGAAGTGCAACGACGAAAACGGACGACGAGCGTACGATTTACACAAACGAGCGCAAAACGAAGAAAGCGAAGGGCATTGGGGAAAGGCGATCGAGTTGTTGAAGCAGTGCAGGAAAGTCTGCCCAGAATATGCCGATTTAGTTAGAATTTAGAATTTAGGTGAATGTAAGCAAAGATTCAGACAAGCAAGCGTACTGTACCTAGTATGTTGTGCTGTATTTCTACTTCTATTTAATTACTACTTTCTATCACTACTGCGCTACTCATCACTCCTTTCTACTCGAAGGTTTTCTTTTTACCTTCGAACGGAATCGTGCCGCCACCCCACGCATCTTGATCTAGCTTCAACTTTGCAGTCCACGAGGGGTGTAACGGTTTGTCGTCATCACCTGGTGTTGTTGATTGCATTTTGACTTTATACTCTCTCTTTTGAGTGCTCGTGGCCGCGTGCTTTCTACGATCGCCACCGTCGTTATCAAACACAACTTTCTTACCTTTCCCGTTGTTGTCTAGAGGAATAATCATCGGCTTTTTTGCATCCATTCGTTTAGCTTTCCACGAGGGATGCATAGATTTGAGATCCTCTTCGGCTTTCCGTTGCTCTTCCTCGACTTTTTCTTGCTCAGCGATGACGTGTTTTGCGCTTCTGCCGTACTGTTGCTCGGCCAGTAGTCTACGTTGCCTTTGGCCCATTCTCGCTTTTTGCTTCTTCTTCTTTGGCGGCGGTAACGGCGCCGATTTCAACGGGTCGTCGTCGTCATCATCGTCGTTCTCATCATCGATATTCTTCTTCCGTTTCTTCTTCTTCTTCTTCTTCTCTTTCGCTTCTTCTCTTGCTTCGCGCATGGCTTGTCTCGTTTCTTCTGAAAGCGACAGACTATCGTCGCTCTCCTCGCCGCCGCTCGAAGAAAATTTTTTCTCGTCATCCTCCTCGGACTCCTCGGATTCTGATCTTGACGACTCCGAATCGCCTCTGTTTGTATTATCGTTACTATTGCCGTTACCATTTTTCTTCTTCTTCTTCTTCTCTTCTTCCTCCGCTCGTCTCTTCGCCGCTTCTTCCTTCTTTTTCTTTTTCTTCTCCAGCCTCTCCTCGCTTCGTTTTCGCGCCTCTTCGATTTGCGTCGCACGCGTTTGCACCAACAGGATCCTCGCTTTCAAACTCTCCATCTCTTCTTTCACGCAGTTGGCGTGCGCGATGCGTCGAGCGACGACTTCTTTTGCTCTCTGCAAATCTTCATTTCCTCCTTCTTTTGAGGAGGACAGCCGCGATGACGCCGGCGGCGGTAAAATCCCGCCTTCTCCTTTCCCTTCTCCTCCTTTTTCTACTTCGTCTTCTCCTTTCGCTTCCCGAAAGCAGTCGTTCGCTAACTTCTTCGCGACGAATTCCAAGTCCTCCACAGAGAGCGTCTTTGCCGCCTGTAACTGCTTTTCCGTCGCTTTCTTCTCCGACGACGACAACTTTTTCGTATTCTTACTGCTGTTGTTGTTGTTGTTGTTGTTGTTCTTATTGTTCTTCTTCTCATCATGCATCGTCACGCGTCGTTTCAGTTTCCCGACTTCAAAGTTGAGCGCTTTCTTCAGTTGTTTCTTCAAGCATTTCACGCCGTGAAAGCACTTCTTTTCCTGCTCTTTTTTTAATAAGATCTCCTTGTTTGTCTCCTCTTCCCCGTCGTTGTTGTTTTTCTTCTTTTTCCATTTTGGCGGCCGCCAGGAAGAAGGAACAACGACAGGATGCATCTCGTGTATACCGCGTGTGTTCGTGCTCTTTGTCTTCTTCTTCTTCTTGACTACTACTTCTTCTTCTTCTTCTCGATGTGCAAACAAAAAACAAAGGGGGGTGGTCTTTTTTGACGGCGGGGAAAAGAGTCTGATGTTGTTTTGTTCTTCTGTGTGTTGTTCTCTTCAATCAAAAATCAAAAAAACGCTTCAATTTTTGTTTTTTCAAAAACACATAATCTACACGCAATACACACTCTCTTTTTGCGTATTGTATCCGCGAGAAACCTTCTTCTGTCTTCTGAGCGCGACACTGCTTCTGGTATATACGCGCATAAAGAGGTGCGCGCGTTGTGAATCTCTTTCTTTCTTTCTTTCTTTTCTTTCTTTCACTCGTGTCGCCAGGAAGCGTTTAAAGCGCATTTTTTTTTAATCTCGCATGTGGACGACGAATTCTTCTTTTGCGTTTGAAACAAGAAAACGACGCGCGCGTCGTGATGGGAAGTGACAAATCTCTTTTCTTTATCCCTCCTCGTCGTTCTCGTGAAACAAAACATGCTCGGACGCACACGCACGCGAACACGCACAGGTAGCATCAACAACCAAGCATGGCTAAAATCACCGATTTGGACAAACCGTCGGAGAAAAAAAAGAAATCTTCTTCGTCCAAAAAAAAATCCCTCAAAGAGCACATCGAGGATGAGGACGAGGAGAATAAAATCGACACGACGCACCTCTACGCGGATAATTTAAACGGTGATGTGTATACGGAGACGAACGCGAATCCGAAAGCGAAAGTGCACTCCACGGAGTGGATGAAAATCTTACACGGCGACCCGGTTGAGATTAATCCGTCGTTAGGTCAGGGGATGAAAATCATGACCGTCGCCGAGTGGACTTCGAGGTGGAAACAAAACGACCGGTTTCCGGACTGCCTCGCTTGCGGAAGCACAAACACGAAAGAACACCACTTCACGCAAACGTGGTGCAGAGGTAAAAAAAAGTTTGAATCGGAAACGATTTGTATGGATTGTCACATGTGGAGTTGGAGATCTTACGTGGATCCAGATTTCTTGACGCCGGAAGAGTTCGATAAGATTCGCTGGGAAAAGATGGTGAAAGAAAACGAGGAAGCCAGAAAGTTGGCGAGAGCGAAGAAGAATTGAAGAAAAAAAGATAATTGAAAGAGAGTCCATAATACTTATCCAATCGTCGTCGTCGTCGTCGACGCCGTCGTCGACGCCGTCACACAAAGTACTTCAACCGACGTACAGTTTTTAATATATATTTTTACAACGCGATACTATCGGTAACTAGAAAACTAGACATGGTTTTACTTTCTTGCTCTCAACGCGTTATCTTTCTTAATCTTCGCTCTTCTCACCAATTTCCTCCACTTCCTCATTTCTTCCCAAGTAAAAGCGTCTCCCCAATCCGAATTTTCTCCGTGCTCGCTGCAATACTCTTCTTTTCGTTTCTCGTAATCCGATATTTTCAACTGCGGCTTCGCTAGCTCCCACAACCAGTCCGGATATTCCTCGTCCGGTAAAAGTTTCGGGTCTTCGCCGGTTTTGAAGTAGTTCGCTCCGGTGCAGTGCGTTAAAGACATCCCTCCTTCTTTGTTATTCGATGAACCTCCTTTTTTCTTGTCGTTCGTTTCAGAGGATGTGCTCGCTTTCCCTTTCCCGCCTCCTTTCGCGAACTGTAAAGGGTTCGTTCTCGAGTTGAAAAATTGCCTCTGAATCTGAATGTTGTTGCTAAAACTATTTTCCCGAATATTATTATTATTACTACCAATGGTGTTGTGTATCGTTGTCGTCCAGGACAACACGGGAGAGGAAGAACACGAAAAACTCCGATCTCCTTGGGATCCTTTCAGGAATCCTTTCCCGTCGTAAAAACGAGTGGTATTAAAGTCGTTCTTCTCGTCGTTCGCACGAGTCGTACTCGCATTCGAAGAAAAAAAGGGTCGCCGTCCTCCACCTCTCCTCGCTTCAAAAACAGAAGCCGCAGAAGAAGAAGAAGAAGAAGTGGATGCAGATGCAGCAGAAGAACGGAGTAAAGATTGCCCCACGATCCGTCCTCCTCTTCGGCATCCTTCTCGCGTCGTCGTCATTCTTCTTTCTTTTCTTTTATTGTGTTTAGCGTGCGCTAATATAACGACGAAAAATTGCTCGCGAAAAATTCTCGAAAAAACGTAAGTTAGCGTCCTTTTAAAAACGTAAGCGCTCTTTTTAAAAAACATCAAAAACTCGCATTTGTTCTCACTTTTGTGCGTCGTTTGTCTTTCTTAGAACGAAGAAGATACACACTTTACATTTTCGATAGAAGAGCATTCAATCGAGTTCGAGTTCGTTCGCTTAGAGATCGGCGGTCTTCCTCTCTTCCTCTTCTTCTTCTTCTTCTTCTTCTTCGCGCATATACTAAAACTATATAAATGTCTGAGGCGTTGGAAAAGGACATCGAAATGGGCGATAAAAATAGCATTAGTATGATGACGACGACGACGACAAAACCAGGCGCGCCAACGCACCCACCACCATCACGCGATACAAACTTTCCACCCAGTGCTGCGAATAAATCCAAGTCTCGTTTAGAACGGACGGATACGACGCACATGAACATGACCCATATTAAATACGAGAAAAATCCATTCATCACGTGGAAAGCGATGGTGTTTAACTTGATTTCCAGCCTGTTCGGGGTTATGTTTTTAGCGATCACGTGCGCGGCGTACCCGATATACGCGTTTGCTATTCCCAGACAAGTGTGGGCGTTTCTCGGAGAGAAAGGGTTCGGGATTATATATTACATCTTTGCAAACTCGAGCATTTTACGGTACATCCACTTGCGTTCGATTGCGAAGAAACACGAAAACGACAACGGGGACGTGTTGAGAAGCATACACTCGTTCACGCAAACAGAAATGCTTTCGTCTGCCGCGGTAATTCCAATTCCGTTTTTATCGGATAATTACTCGTATTTGATCGTAGATAGGCAGTCGAAGACGGCGGCGGTGGTGGATCCATCGGATCCCATTAGCGCGTTGGGGGTAGCGCAAAGAGTTGGCGTGGAGTTGAAGATGATTTTGTGCACACACAAACATCATGACCACGCGGGAGGAAACGTGCGATTAAAAGAGTTGATGAAGAATGAAAATTTACCGGTGTACGCGCACAAGATGGATAATTGCCACGGGGCTACCCACTTTGTCGAGCACGGCGACGTTATTCGATTAGGAGAGGACGTGGCGTTGAGCGTGATACATTTGCCGTGTCACACGAAAGGACACATAGCATTCGCGTTGCATAAGAAAGGAAGTAAAAACGTGGAATCGTCTGATGAGAGCACCGTAGAGGCTTTATTTTGCGGAGATGTCATTTTGAATGGGGGCGTTGGTGCGTTTTTTGAAGGTCGCGCGAAAGAATGCGCGTCAAATTTACACAAGACTTTACAAAACGTTCCAGATTCGTGTCTCATATTTTCCGGGCACGAGTACATGACAATGAATCTACGGTTTGCAGCGTACTTGGACGACGACGACGATTTTACCAGATTAGTTTTGAACACGATAGTGCTTGCGAGGAACAGATCTTTAGCCACGCAACCGAGTTCGATGAAAGTCGAGCGGTTTGCGAATCCGTTTTTCCGCATTCGAGAACGGGCGTACGCCGGGCGCCTTTTGCTATTGAGACAAAAGTTGCAGAGAGAAGCAAAACGGCCGTGGTGGCGACGATACGTGCCGGAAAATAGAAATAGAATTGGGTATTACAAAGAGTTGAAGAGTGAATCGATTTTGTTGGACAAAATTCAAAGAGAAGAAAACGCTTACAACAATAACAACGACAACGCCGGCGGTATGGGACACGCACAGACGCCGTCTAAATTCATCGAAGACGAGGACGATTTGACCATGCTGACGGAGGCATTAAAATACGTGCTCACGAGTGGAAGAAATGAATACGATTTCAGCGAACCGACGGATTCGGAGAACAGACATTTCAACAATTTTATGAACGCTTTGAAAGCAGAGAACGATCCGAAATCGATGAACAGAAGAGTGCACCAGTTGTAACAGGAGTAGAAGTATTTGTATACTGTACTAGAAAAAGAGAAGAAAAAGAAACAGAGACGGCCGCGGCGGTGCGTGTAGACGTGATGAAGTTTTTTAAAGAACGTCGTCTAGATACGGTAGATTGTGAGTAAATTATATTATTATATAAAGTTTTAGTTTTCATTTACTTCTTCACGACCAACTCGTTGAATCGGGCGACTTCGTTCGCGGAACCAATCGCCAACGCCGTTCTTTGATCGACTTCGTTGATTTGAACGTCCAGGATACTGCCGCCAGTAACCCCATCGGAAGTCTTACCGCCAGCCAATTCGACCAAGGCACCAAACGGCGCGGCTTCAAACGCCAAACGCAACTTCGCCGGGGAAGTCTTGGAAGTCGGGTTCGTGAAGACGCCCATGTTCTTCGTGAACTGCTGGTACACATCCGGCACCAAACCGCCAGAGTAACGCAAAGTGTATCTGTTATCCATGTAGTAATCCAACAAAGCCTTGTAGCCCGGAGTGTCTTGGGCGGCTCTCATGTTCGCCGGCGCAAAGATCTTCGAGTCTTCGTTGATTTTGATGTTCATTCTGGAGCAAATCCACGGTTCGAAGGAACCGTCCGGCAATTGGCAGCCTTCCGGCGTGCACCCGTAGGAGAATTCGTAGACTCCATCGTCCAAAGTGACGATAACCGTCGTTCTCGGGCCGTACAACGCGACCATGGAGCACACTTGGTCTCTGCCAGTCGCGCCCAACATGCCGTCGTCGCCGGTGCCAGTGTTCTTCGGCCACACGCCGACGATGGTACCAACCGCCCAGTTGTTGTCGACGATACTCGAACCATCTAACGGATCCCAACACACGGTGTAATCAGAACCACTGCACTTGACCATCACCGGTTCTTCCTCGGAAGCGCCGAAGGCAATCGTCGGGGAAGATTTGACCAAATCCCACATTATGTTATCCGCGATGACGTCGACGGACAACTGTTTGTCGCCAAAGGAGTTGTCCGTGCCTTCGACCGTCACCAAAGCCGATCTCAACGCTTCTGTGATGTCCGCGCAGCCGTCCAAGAGCTCCTTGATGCACGCTTTCAAAGTCGCGTCCGCGCAGTGCTTGTCCAAGATGTTCTCCAAAGATGGGTACGAGTCTTGTTTCTCCGTCGTCGTGTAAAAAGACGTGCCAGAGGCGCCGTATTCGCCATCACCCGCACGAGTGACGGTGCGAATTCTTTGCGATTGTTGTTGTTTTTTCGCAGAGCGAACCGTGGACGAGCGAACGGCGGCGCGCATGGAAATTTGTTGCATCTGTTGTGTTATTTTTGTTGCGCATATAAAAGTCAGAGAAGAGTCGTCAGTTTTTGTTTCACGCGATGAAGAACGCGCTCTGGAGTGTGTATAGTAACGGATTGATTATTGTTTTGAAGAAGATAAAATCCAGGTGGGATCATAAAACACCAACAACACATTCCAGAGAGAGAGAGAAAGAGTGAGAGAGTAAGAAGAAGAAGAGATAAAGAGATACTAATGCGAGATAACTACTACTCACAGCCGATGACATAATGATGGTATTTGTGTGTTTTAAATGTGAATGTGAATGTGCGTCGGGGAAAGTATGAAGGAACAACGCGTGTTTCAGAGAGAGAAAAGAGAGAAAAAGAAGGACTAATTTTTAAGATATCCAAAAAGAGGAGAGAGGGAGAGATATCCTCCTCCACAGAAAAACAGCCACTGATGAGAAAAAGAGAAAAAAAAAGAAAAATCTCTCTTTTTTGCCTCCTTTTCCTCAAAAAGAGAAGACACACGAATATTATTTTTTGCCTTCGATGACGACGACGACGGCGATGACGACGAGCAGCTTCTCCTGCGGAGGAGGAGTACTCCCAGCAACAAAAACAGTGCACCACCACCACCACTTACGGGGACGCAACAACAAGAATACTAATACTACTAACAACAACAACAACAACAGTAACAACATCGTTCACTTTTCGCGAGCGACGTCTTCCACCTCCTCGTCGTCGTCTTTCTCTCTCTCTGGGGGGTGCGCGTCGTGTTGTTTCTCGTCCTCAAAATCATCAAAATCGGTATTAAGAAGAAGATCATCATTCAGAGTGAGAGCCACGGGGACGGTAGAGGGAGAGAACGAAGAAGAACAAGTAAAGAGCGATGGAAACAACAACAACAACAACAACAATTTCAACAATGTCAACGGGGGCGACGATCAATTCAAGCGAGCTCCCGGAGAAGATCAGGAAAAGTTTCAGAAATCCGTCGCCGATTCGCCTTTTTCGAGAAAGAGAATACAACCTTTACCGAGTAAGTTTGGCGTGTCCGATCGAGCCGCCGGAGCGAAACAGAATTTACCGTTTAATCAAACCACGAATAGAGCAGGGAAGGATGCGCCTACGAGCTCTTCTTCTTCTTCGGCAGGAGAGAGTAGTAGTTTCGCGGCGGCGGCGGCGGCGAGGAGTCCCTTCGATAACGTGTCGCCGCCGAAATCCGCGCCGCCGACGCCGCCGAAATCTCCATTCGCTGCTTCGTCAGCGGCGGCGAGCACTAGCACGCCATCCTCGCCGTTTGCGAAAGTTTCTTCTGCCACCAACGCGAGTGCATCTCCGATGGCGCCGATGAAGCCGGCTACAAAGGTGAAGAATCCATTCAACGAACCGGACGCGGCGACGTACGGCGCGAAACCGATGAAGGTTGATAAACCGAAAGAAGTGAAATTCGAAATTCCTAAGGTGTCGTTTGGACAAATTTTCATCGTTTTATCGTTCACGACGATTATTGGATTGATGATTGGAACGTTTTGGGTCGTGTGGAACTCCGGAGGTATTCGTTTCAACGAGACGTAGAAGAGAGAAAAGAGAAGGATTTGCGTTTAGGAGTAGTCAACAATATAAAGATGTATTACAGTGATGATGATATCATGCGTTTCTCTCAAACAACAACTTTTTTTTCTCCCTCTCCCTCTCTCTTTCTTTCTTTGTCTCTGGTAGTGCACTTACTCAACTGTTTCCGAACGATTTCTTCGTCTTCTTCCGCTTCGCGGCTAACTCTTTCCAATATTTCGCGGTCGAACTCTGTATCGAGTCCAACAAGCCTTCATTTCTAAGCTCTTTAAGAATTTGCTCCGATCGAAGTTCCTCTTTTTTCGATCGTTTGTCTTCTTCTCCTTCTTCTCCTTCCTCTCCTTCATCGCCTTCTTCTTCTTCTTCTTCTTCTTCTTCTCCTTCTTCCTCTCTCCTCCTTTCTTTCGAGACGATCTCTTCGCCGGCGTACGAAAACGACCGCCCGGACTCGATTCTCGCGACGACGCTGTTGTTGTTATTATCCTTCTCTTCTTTTCCACCTTCTTCTTTATTTCCTTCCTTCTCCTCGCGTGGCGTAGATATGCTGAAAAGAGTAGTCGTGATACCAGGAGAGGCAACCTTAACCTTTCCTTTGTCTCTTTCTTCGTTTTCTTCTTCCTTCTCTCTTCTCAACTGTCTTTTCCTCTCTGCCATCTCCACCGTCGTCTTCTTCCTGATCATCGGTCTCGCGAAAGCATTCTCTTCGCTCGGTCGACCTTCTGTGCACGCGGTGAACGCCGAGCCGCACGAGGAGTTCTTCGATGGATTCTCCTCTTCTTCTTCTTCCTCTTCTTCTTCTTCTTCTTCTTCTTTATCTATATCTCTCCTCCTCCTTCTCCTCCTCCTCCTCTCGGAAGAAAAAGAAAGAGGCGCGAACCAGAGAGAAAACGGCAGACACCAACCGGGGAAGAAGAAGCACATGTTTTTCACGCCGCCAAAAGTCCTTCAGTCGTCGAGTCGTGAAATCGACCTCCGCGCGTTGTCGCTACAATAAGAGAGCAGCTACACGTCGTCGCATTTAAGTCGTGAGAAATGATGTGTGTGCTTTTTATGAATCGCGCGTATTTTTTCTCACAACAACACAACAACAACGACGAAAAAGAACAGACCCTCAAAAACGATTTCGATTGGGTTGGCTTTTTTTTTTCACCTCGACTCGAAAACCAGAAGAATATATTCAAAAATGTCACAACAACACAAAGAGACGAATAGGAATACTTTGGTGAAGAACGGGTGGAAGAAGTCCTGAAAAGAGAGAAGAAGAAGAAGAAGAAGACAACAAGAAGAAGGAGAAAAGCTCAATAAGTCTCCTTTTCAAATGTATCGTGACTGTGTACAAACGTACAAAAACGCGGTACGAAGACACGAGAGGGAAGCGGCGGAATTTGCAAAAGAAATCGCGCGCATCGTGTCTAACTCTGCTTCTGATACTTCTTTTAAGAAAGAGAAGAAGAAAGAGGGAGAAGACGAAGACAAAGAAGAAGAAGAAGAAGAAGAAGAAGAAGGTTTCGTCCTCTCGCCTCGGTCGAGGAAGCTTTTACGCGTCGGTGTCGATGGTAATGGGAGAGGACGACAACAAAAACAACAACAACGAGAACACGAAGAAGGAAAAAGATACGCAAGGGTGGGTGCTTCCCAAAGAGAGAGAGAAATAGAAATAGAAGAAGAAGAAGAAAAAGAAGAAGAAGAAAAGAACGAGCGAAGAAGAATGAGGAATAGGAAAAGAGATGGAACTTCGTCGTTATCGTTGCTCGGCTTAGCAGAGTTTACGTATTGCACTCGTTCGGCGCTTCTCGTCGCGGTGGCGAAGTTTTACGACTTGGGAGGCGGCGACTCAGATTTAACGGAAACGACGACAATGATAAATGGTACCAGTAGTAGTAGCAGCATTAGTAGTAATAAGAGCGATTTAGAGAGCATATTCGCCGTCGCGAGTGCGCACGCAGTGCTCGTGCTCATTTCAGACGTCTTGGCGCAGAAGAAGTACATCGAAAACGCCTTAGATGCGAGTGTGAGCGTGGTGTTGCGCGTATTCGCGCTTCTTTTGGGCACCGCGATGTGGTTTAGTATCGCTTTTCTATTCGGATCGAGCGTAATAGCGTCGAGCGAGAAGCAAAGAGCGACGGTGGCGTTTGCATATTTCATGTCCTCGTTAACCGTACTGCCAGGAACGCACGCGGCGTCGGCGCAAGCGTTGGTGCGAACGAGAAACACAAAGAAACAACAGCAATGGCAACAAAACCGGAGGAGAACCGCTGCGACATCGATGACGACGGTTGAAGCGATATTCATGCCAGCATTGCGTGTTATCGCGTTTGTGAAGCTCGCGCAAAGAGATTATCTTCGTGTCGTCTTAGATAGAAGATTCAGAAGCGATTTTGACGCGTTCTTCCGAGCGACAGTTATTGGCTCCGTCCTGTTCGCTTGGATGGGAGGATTACTCGCGCCTTTAGATTGGAGCACTGTATGGCACAAATACCCCACACTTTCCGTGCGTTTAGCGATAATTGGGCACATTCTAGGAACTGTACTGACGGCTGTCTTCGCTTGGCTCGATAGAACTCTACCGGAGAAGATGAAGTAACAACAGAAACGGGTGAGGAAGTACCGTGAAATAATTTGAGTTGACAATACGCTACGAAGGTCTGAACCCATAATTATCCATCGCGCCACCTTTATCCCCTTCCTCTAACTTCTTCCTTAACTTTTCCGCTTTCGTTTGGTCCCCGATATTCAAAGCGTAGTTCAACTCTTCCTTCAACATTTGTTGCTCTTTATACGACTGCAAGTCCCCGGAAACTTTCATCTTGTTCAACAGCGCTTTCCGCTGTTGCTCTTTCAAATTTTGCCTTTCGGTTTCCAACTCGCGTTTCCGCCGTTCCTCGTCGTTTTCAAACGCGAACGCACCCGCGCCCACGTCGTCGATGATATCGTCGTCTTCCTCGTCTTGCTTTCTTTTCTTCTTCTCTTTCCGTTTCTTCTTTTCTTTCTTCTTCTTCTTCTTCTCTCTCCGTTTCTTTTCCTTCTTGTCTTTTTTGCGTTTGCGTTTCTTTCCGCCGCTACTGCTGCTGCTACTGCTGCTACTGCTACTGCTTTCGCTTTCGCTCTCGCTGCTCGACTCCGAGGAAGCGTCGTCTTCATCGTCTTCGTCGTCTTCTCCTCCTCCCTCTCTTTTTTCTCCTGCTTCTTCCGAGAGTAAAAACTGCTCCAAAATCGCCTTTGATTTCTCCACGTCCCACCCCGTCTTTTCCAACGCAATCGCCATCGTTTCTCGTCTCAAAGTCGTCACTATTCTACTCGTCGTCGTCGTCGTCGTCTTTGCTTTCTTTGCTTTCTTTGCTTTCTTATTCTTCTTATTTACCGCCAAAACTCTCTTCTTTCTCCGCTCTAAAAACCAACTCGCTAAAGCGGTTAAACACTCCAATTCTTTCTTATTCTTCGTCTCTTGGACGTGCTTTTCCATCATGGACATGGCTGTCGCGTTCGTTTCGGTGAGAGAAGTTCCATCCGATCGACTGTAGAGAGTGCTGGAAGCAAGAGGAGGAGGAGGAGGAGGAGGGGCCTGAGACATTTTTGTTTGTGTTCGTCGCGTCTGAATCGTCGTCGTTGAATTATTATTGTATGGTAAAATGTAAATGAGGAAAAATGTATGTGCTCGCACTGTACTCGTATACGAAAGAAAGCACAAGCGCACAACGATGAATAATGAAATGCGAGGAGAGGAAGAACGCGAGAGGCAAATCTATTTCAGAATAACTCATTTATCAGTCAACCCCTACGGCTAATTTGAAACTCTCGTAGCAGTAGTACCCCAACGCCGCGCTTGGCAAGACCTGTAACACAGACGGCGCTAATCCGGCGTACAAACCTCGAAAACCATTCTCTCGCAACACTTTTTGGGTGACTTCTAACATCATTTTGAGCTCCTTCGATCCAAATATATCTTTAGCGACGACGCGACCGGTGTTCATTTGAATGCGGCGCCTGGCGACTTCTAGCGGAAAGGTAAAAGATTCGGAGGCTATTCCGGCAACCATGCCGAAGAGCATCATGTATTGCGGTTCGATGGTTTTCTTGTTATTGAGTTCTCCCGTGGTGTTATCTTTTTTACCACTCCCTCTGTTGTTGTTGTTGTTGTTGTTCTTTTTCTTCCTTCTATTCGCTTTTTCCTCTCCTTCGCGTTTCATTTGCGTCAAGCGATACTGTTTCAAACTGTTATACACGGAATAATACACGGCGGCGTTGGGCGTCATTTGCGCCATGGCTGGTAATATTCCTCTATAAAAACTCGCCAACCCTTCCTCTTTGTACAACATCCGAACGCACGAAAGGATATTCTTATACTTTTGCGTCCCGCCTCGGACGACCAATCTTGTGCGGACGACGTCCATCGGGTAACAAATAGTCACCGCGGTACCGCACGCAAACGCGCCGGATAAAAACAAAGAAACCTCATCCGCCACGGTATTTTCCTTGACATCGAACGTCTTCGTGATTGCCGTTCGAACCGTATCGAACGCACTAAAATTAATCGCCTTGAATGGCGCCGTTCTCACGATATTCACCAAGTTACCCTTCCAAAACCCAATCACGCCTTCGTTTTTAAACACAATCTTAGAAGTTACGAACAAAGCTTCTTTGGAGTTGTTAAAGAGATACTCTGTTTTCAACCTTTCCAGCGGCGCTAACAGCGTCCGCACGCATATCGTCGACATCGTCCCTGCCAATAAGCGTCGATTAATCTCCTCTCTCTGCGTGAGTTCTTTCGTGCTAGAAGAAGAAGAAGTAGTAGTAGTAGTAGTGCTTTTCGTCGTTATCGCCTTACTCTTCTTCTTCCTCGATGTCGTCGTCTTCGTCGACGACGAGGAAGAAGAAGAAGAAGAAGAAGAAGAAGAAGAAGAAGAAGCTCTGCTTCCGCTCTTCCCTCTGTTACTACTCTTGCTCGTACTGCTGCTACGTTCGCTACTCTTACTGTCTGCTGCACCGCCTTTTCCCCATCCTTCTCCTAAAGCTCTCATCGAACGCCAGGACTTTTGCAAAGCTTCTCGTCCTCCTTCTCGGCTGGCGACAGACGCCGCCGCTAAAAAGAAAGGCGCGCTGTTTCTGTTCTTTTTCTTCTCACTCGTCGTACTCCCGTCATATATGTCAGTGCTCGTTTTCACTTTTGCATCGTCCAACCTTCTTCTCCGTCGTCTCTGTGACTCCCCAATTTGTTCTTTGTTGTTTAAAAGAGGAAGAGTAGAAGAAGATTGTCTTTCTCGTGTACGTTGGCGGTGTTCGGAAAAGGGGCTCGTGGGTAATTTCCATCCTCGAAGAAGGGTCGTTGTTTTCGTCGTCGTTTTCATCGTTGCCGGTGGTTTTTTCGTCGTCGTCGTCGTCGTCGTTCGTCTCCTCCTCGTCGTCTCTCGTTGTTGTTGTTGTTGTTGTTGTTGTTGTTGCTGTTCTCCTCCTCTTCCACCAGGGAAGAACATCAGGAAAGGAGGAGGAAATGACTTCTTTGTTGTCTTCTTCTTCTTTCCGTCGTCTGAAGTCTGAATCGTCTTCTCGTTCGTATTGCTTTTTTTGACGCAAAACTGATTTTGAGCAGACAGAGTTTCGAAGCGAAAAAAAAAAAAAAACTCGTGCATGTAAACAGTACGAGTAGATGCACAAAATGATGAGTATATTCGCTATATGGTCATTATTATTACTATATGGTCATTATTATTATTATTATATTTTACGATGA
>Ga0213863_10001754_pt1 | contig 15656 bp, 13 predicted proteins | sample PICome_8_FD_160128 | JGI IMG/M metagenome (GOLD analysis project Ga0213863, IMG submission 160128) | Coastal seawater microbial communities near Pivers Island, North Carolina, United States - PICO497 | ecosystem: Environmental > Aquatic > Marine > Coastal | place: USA: North Carolina... | reverse complement strand
GAAGTAATCAACGCTTTTGCAAACGGTATATCATACATCTTACCAAACCTTCCATGGTGCTTGATCGTTTAACCACATTTGATTCAATATATTACGCTCATAGACTGTGTCCATAGGTTGCCAGAAATCATCGTGTTTAAATGCATTGAGGCTCCTGGACATAGCTAACTTTTTGAGTACATCTTCCTCAAACATCCCACTATCATCATGAATTATATCAAGAATTTTTGGATCACAAACAAAAAATCCGCCATTTATATATGCATGCTCTTTACCATACTTTTCATTGAATCCTTCAACAGTATTGTCCGCACCAATTGATAAAGTACCAAATCTCTGGGGAGGCCGAGTTGCACTAATAGTTAATGGTTTCCCTGCATTATCATGGCTCTTTAACAGTGCATTTAAATCAATATTTGAGAGTCCATCTCCATAGGTAAGGTAAAAACACTCAGAATCTATAAACTCGCGAACACGTGATAATCTACCAGCTGTTAACGTATCATAACCAGTGTCAACAACCCTGATTTTCCAATTTTCAACCTGAGAATTAGAAAAGATAGCAGTATTATTTGATAAATCTATGAATAGATCTGAAGAGTTTCTATAGAAATTGGAGAAATAATCTTTTATTTCTTCAACCTTATAGCCACCACAAATTACAAAATCACTAATGCCAAAAAAAGAATAATATTTCATAATATGCCAAATAATTGGCATATTACCGACTTTTACCATTGGCTTAGGTATAGATTGAGTCTCTTCACTTAGTCTAGTTCCAAAACCACCTGCAAATATCACCAATTTCATTTAATGGTCTCCTGGCCAAATTCTTCTATGATTATAAGACATTTTGACACCGAGCAAATTATATTGTTCGATTAGCTTTTTTGTTGCAACGAAATTCAATGGTGTTTCGTTACTTGAATTATAAGGATTATCTACTTGCGCATTAATAATTTCAGCATAGTCAAAGGGATCAAAATTTTCTTTATTTCCAAAGAATGGTTGAACCACAAAAAACTTTCGCAATTCTATAGAGCGTGCCGTTTCTTCTTCACTCATAAGTTCTTCGTATAGTTTTTCGCCTGGCTTTGTACCAATATAAAGCTTACTTATTTGTGATTTTTTATATTTAAATACTGGCTGAAGCAACTCAATTAAGGCATCAGCCAAAACGTCAATTCTGATCACTGGCATTTTTGTAACAAATATTTCCCCCCCCCTAAGCTCTATAATTGACTGTACAACCAATTTCACAGCTTCGTCAGCACTCATCACAAAACGTGTCATTTTCTTATCAGTCACTGTAACCGGTCCGTTCATTGAAATTTGACGTTTAAATATTGGAACAACAGATCCACTAGAACCAAGTACATTTCCAAATCGTGTTGAGCCAAATATTGTGCCTGTAGATGAAACATTGGCTGCTGAAATTAATCGCTCACCCATAAGTTTACTAGTACCCATTACATTAGTTGGATTTACGGCCTTATCGGAACTGGTAAAAATAACTCTTTTAACACCGTTTTTTGTTGAGGATTTTATCACATTTTTAGTACCAACAATATTTGTTTGAATGGCTTGATCAGGTAAACGTTCACAAAAACCTACATGTTTTAATGCAGCACAGTGAAAAACATAATCTACACCCACAAATAAGTCATCAAGCGCGTCTTGATCACGAATATCCGCAAGATAAATAGACAATCTATTATCACTTGAATGTCGTTGCTCCAATTCAAATAGGGAAGCTTCATTGTTATCTATAGCTACAATTTCTAGTGAAAAATTTTTTTCACTTAAAAGATAACTTACTAACTTGCTACCTACGCTTCCTGACGCACCTGTTATTAAAATACGGGATTTCTCAAAAAATGTCAGATTCATAACTTATTCCATGCTGTTCTAGGCAAAATTTTCTGTTTATCTATATAATCTACTTTTGCAGAAATCCATTTTATCATCTGTATTAAGGTCTTATTGTCTAGCAAATGCGGCTTCAGTCCCAATTCGAATAATCCAGTATGCGCAGGTTTATAAAAATGTGACTCAGCTTCTTTTCTTGGATTTACAAGGTTTTGTATCTGCACATTTATACCAATTTCTGCACTGGCTTCACGAACCATCTCAGCAAGCTCATTCACTGAGAAAGTTTCTGTGAATTGATTAAATATTCTCAGTTCGCCTTTATTTGCTGGTGCTTTTGCAGCCAAATAAACGCACGACAATGTGTCTTTAATATTTAGGTAACCCCTTGTTTGACCACCTTTACCGTAAACAGTTAAGGGCACACCAACGACTGCTTGTGTAATAAATCGATTTATCACTGTACCGAACAAATCATCGTAATGGAAATGCGGATATAATTTTTCATTTGACATGGCTTCGTCAGTTTCAAATCCATAAACTGGACCCTGCATTAAATCAGTTACTCGCAATCCAAAAGTTTTAACATAAAACCATAATAAATCTGTATCTAGTACTTTTGTTGTGTGATAGAGGGAGCCAGCCGCGCGTGGAAATAAAAACTTCTCACTTCGTCCCTTGTGCTCAATATTTATCCAACCTTCTTCAATCTCAATATTTGGTGTGCCATATTCCCCCATGGTTCCTAATTTGATTATGTGGGCATTTGGTACTACACTATTAGTTGCTAGAATACAATTTAATGTGACATTTAAGTTATTATTTAATGTTTCAATTGCTTCTTTTTCACCACGCATTGAGTAAGGGGCAGAGGGCTGTTCTGCATAATGAATAATTGTATCGGGGATTACTTCTTTAAAAACTCTTAATGTGAAATTATATTCAGACAGGTCTCCAATGATATAATTAATTATATTGCCGCTGATCTTTTTATACTCCTTAGCCTTAACTGGTAGGCTTGGAGTGTCCAGTAATGCCTCACTAGAAGTTGCCTCTGAAATAATTTTTCGATAGTAATTATCAACCACAGTGACTTCGTGACCACGTGACGAAAAGTACATTGCCGTTGGCCAGCCTAAGTAACCATCACCACCTAGTATCAGAACTTTCATTATATTTCTCCCGTCAAAAAATAATCCATCGTATTTGCTAAACCTGACTCTAAATTCATGCGAGGCTCCCAATTTAAGATATATTTAGCGTGTCGTATGTCTGAATAGTTGCGCATGACGTCACCCACTCTACGATCTACATAGTTAACTTTTGGCATGTTAATTTGATTTTTAATTGCAATGCGCGTGAGATGAAAAATAATTGTGTTAACACTCGTTTCATGCCCTGTGGCTATTTGTAATAATTCATGTGTTTTTGGTAATTTAGAAATCATCGCAGCTTGAATAGCATCAACCAGATCTTGTATAAAAATAAAGTCTCTGGTCTGTTCGCCATTACCATAAATATTTATTTCTTCAAATTTTAACATTTTTTTGATCAGTTTTGCCACCAGAGAATTCTTTTTTTGAGAAGTCGGACCATAAACATTACTAAAACGCAAACATACTGTCTCAATATCATAAGAATAAGAATATGCCGAACAATAGCCCTCGCCACATAGCTTAGATGCTCCATATGGCGATGCAGGCCTTGGTGCCATCTGCTCATTTAACGGAGGGGTTTGTTCTCCCAAAGGAGCGCCTGAGGATGCATAAACAAAACGTTTAATTCCATGTATCCTCGCCAATTCTAGGCAAACAAACGTACCATAAGCATTTGCCATAAAATCTTCATGGGGATTGTCAACGGAAGGTCCGACACCAGTGTTCGCAGCAAGATGTATTACACAATCTGCTTCTTTAAAGAAGTCAAACAACATTTTTTTATTAGTAATATCACCTACAACATAGCTTATTTGATTTTTCCAGTCAGACCGACCACTAATTCTATTAATTTTTTGATTAGGGAGGACTTTGTTGAAGTCGTCAATACTACCGACACTAAGATTATCTATTACAAGAATTTTATATACTGGATTTGATAAAATAGTTTTTATCAAATTTAATCCAATAAACCCAAAACCACCCGTAATTATTATATTTTTAATCAATTTTCCACTTCCCTCTAGTATCAATTATATTCTTGGATCTTGGAGCAATCTGTAAAAATTCTAAATGATCAACTAAAAGCACCAAGATATCTGAGCTTTCTGCAATACTTTCTACAGCAAAACTTTGTTTATTTTTTAAATTTACATGTGGGTCAGAATACCAAACTCTTGAACCAAACATTTCTTCTAATTTGTTAAATATTAAAAGTGATGGACTATTGCGAATATCATCGATGTCTGGCTTGAATGTTATACCACAACAGATAATTTTTTTATCAAGCTCTCTCAAAGCTAGATCAATCACCTGATCAAGGACAAAATTAGGCTTTTCATCATTTATTTTTCTAGCGCCAGCGATTAACTTCGTTGTTGCCTGATCATAATTTACCAAAAACCATGGATCCACAGCAATGCAATGTCCACCTACTCCTGGTCCAGGTTCCAGTATACTTACCCGAGGATGTCTATTCGCTAAATTGATCAGCTCCCATACGTCAATGTTTGCTTTAGCACAAAAAATTGATAATTCATTAGCAAATGCTATGTTTACGTCACGAAATGAGTTTTCAACTAGCTTACAAAGCTCTGCGGTTGTCGAATTAGAGGCAATTATGCACGTTCCTAATATAAACTTTTTATAAAATTTGACAGCGAGTTCACTAGATACTGGCGTCGTACCCCCAATTACCCGATCATTCATAACAAGTTCCTCTAACATCTTACCGGGGAGAACGCGTTCTGGGCAATAAGCTAAATGAAACTTATCTATGTATTCATTGTCTTCGTTTTTTTCAGTCAAGTCAGGTCTGATATTTTGTATTTCGCATCGCATTCTTTCAGTTGTGCCTGGCGGGCATGTGGACTCAATTATTATTAAGTTACCCTCTTGAAGAACTTTTGAAATACTTATTATTGCACTTTTGACAAAGCTAAGGTCAGGATCTCCATTTACCTCATTAATTGGAGTAGGAACAGTTACAATGAATATATCACTTTTAGTGATATTCTGAGAAACTGTAAAACCATGTTGTGCTCTGGCCTTTTTTAAACATTCTAAAAGATCTTTTTCCTCAATATGCGGTACACCAGAATTAATTGATTTAATCACAGTTTCATCTGTATCAACTCCTGTGACTCTAAAGTGCTTGGATAGTAGCGCAGCAGTAGGTAATCCTATATATCCTAATCCTATAACTGAAACTCTTTTCATTTATATGAACCTTCTAAAATTTTCTTGGAAATGTTTCGAAATTTTTATGGACGCTGTCCCATCACCATAAGGATTTTCTGCATTAGTATATTCTTGATTATAATTATTATCAGTAAGTAATCGAACTATTTCATCTTCTACATTGTCAGTTTGCGTACCTATGAGTTTTACTGTTCCAGCGTTTACTGCTTCCAAACGTTCTGTCTCAGTTCTGAATACCAAGACTGGTTTTCGAAATACTGGTCCTTCTTCTTGAATCCCGCCAGAGTCAGTTAGTATAAATTTACAGTTCTTTATTAATTGTACAAACTTTGGATATTCGACAGGTTCGGTTAAGAATATGTTCGGTAAGTCATTTAAAATTTTATTTACTATTTTCTGCACTGCCGGATTTAAATGAACCGGATACAAAAAATTAACCTTGGGAAACCGTTTGGCAGCATTCCTCACAGCGTTCATCACACTTATAAGGTCAGCTCCAATATTTTCTCGTCTGTGACCTGTAATTAATACATAATCTATATTAGACAAAGAACCAGAATATTGAAAAAACTCCTCTGCTAGGCTACATTCATATTTATCGCTCAGATCAGTTGCATATAAAACCGCATCAATAACCGTATTACCCGTTACAGCCAAGTTTTTAGCATCTATACCTTCCTTCAAAAGATTATTAGCATTAATAGCCGTTGGTGCATAATGCAAAGATGCGATAGATGTAACTAATCTTCGGTTGCCTTCTTCTGGCCAAGGCCTCCATAAATTTTGCGATCTGAGACCAGCTTCAACATGAACCACATTAATTTGATAATTGTATGCCGCAATAGCAGCCGCAGCTGTAGATGCTGTATCTCCATGAACAAAAATAAATTTTGGTTTATATTCTTCAATAACTTTTGAAACCTCAATAATTATTTGCGCAAATAAATTATTTAAACTGCAAGACTTATCCATCAAATTTAAATCATAGTCTGGTTTCACTTTGAAAAAAGAATTAACTGTATCAAGCATCTCACGGTGTTGTCCAGTCATACAAATTTTTAATTCAATTTCACTAATTTTCTCAAAACATTTGACAAGTGGCGCCATTTTTATTGCCTCTGGTCTTGTTCCATATACAAAAAGGACTTTTTCTTTTTGTTCGAAAAGCATTTTATTCTCCCTGCAAATTTATGCCGTTTTGGTCTTGTGCTTCGTTGATTGAAATTACGGACACGCAACGAAGAACATTGATTTATAAGAAGCCTCATTTGGTTTGTTTACACCCGTGATGTCCTTAAACTAACTTGATCACATCATTACATAAAAGCCTTTTCCACAACAAAGAGGTAAACATCCATTAACATTTGATAAATTTATTCGGCACCATTATCCATTTACTACAAAATCAGCATATTAATATTGTATGTAATCAATTTTTCCTAAGCATGCCAGTATATCTTATCAACGATCAACAGCACCTCTATCGCAGGCAAGTATCGTGTCTCAAATCCAATAATTAGAAATACAGCTTTTCAAATTTTTCAATTTATATGTTCGATTTAAACATGATAAAATTCACGGTACCAACTGACAAATTTTCTAACTCCAGTTGGTAAATCAGTACAGGGTTTATAGTTTGTCAGGCATTCCAACAATGATGTGTCAGACCAAGTCGCCGGAACATCACCTTTCTGCATGGGCATTAAGTTTTTTACCGCTTTAATACCAATACATTTCTCAATTTCATTAACAAAATCCAATAATTGAGCAGGCATTGAGTTACCTATATTTACAACCCTAAACGGCGCAACATGAGATTTACTGTCTACCGCATCAAAATTGTCTTCTGAGGAGCATGTTCTCACAGGGCTAGTATCAATTAACAATCTTATCGCATTCACAAGATCTTCAATATATGTAAAATCACGGCTCATATCTCCGTAATTGTAGACATCAATTGGATTTCCATCAAGGATGGCTTTGGTAAATTTGAAAAGAGCCATATCAGGGCGACCCCATGGACCATAAACCGTAAAAAACCTAAACATCGTTATAGGCAAACCAAAAACGTGAGAATAGCTGTGAGCCATATTCTCTGTTGACTTCTTAGTCGCCGCATAAAATGACAACTGGTGATCAGCCTTTGCTGTTTCGCTGTAAGGCATTACTTTATTAGCACCATATACAGATGATGTAGAGGCTAGCAGCATATGCTCAGGGGGATACAAGCGCGCAGCTTCTATAAGCTCGAAGGTTCCATTTACGTTACTTTCGAGGTAAGAACGCGGATTTTCGATTGAATACCTTACTCCTGCCTGAGCTGCTAAATGAATTACAACATCTGGTCGTTCTTCTTTAAATAAGTCCATCAGCACATTTGGTATTTTAATGTTTTTATGAATTGATCTATAGCATACGCTTTGAAACAAAATACTTTCACGTCGCTCTTTCAACGAGATATCATAATAGTCTGACATGCAATCAATACCAACAACCCTCCACCCCTCATCAAGCAATCGCTTCGATATGTGGAACCCAATAAAACCCGCTGCCCCTGTTACAAGTGCCGTCTTTTGTTTTTGATTTTCCATATTTAATCAGACTTAAATAAGTCGCGGGTGAATACTATTTCTTGTACATCTGATAACTCAGCATACACCCGGTTTGCTAAAATGATATCTACATTCTTTTTAAAAACGTTTAAATCAGTTTCGACATGTGAATTAAAGAAATTGTCCTTTTTTAATTTAGGCTCGTATACAACTACTTCGATTCCCTTAGCCTTAATACGCTTCATAATCCCCTGAATGGAGCTATGGCGAAAGTTGTCACTCCCTACTTTCATTGTCAGTCGGTACACACCAACAATTTTTGGCTGCATCTTTATAATTTCATCAGCCAATAAATCTTTCCGCGTTGAGTTAGCATCAACAATCGCGCGGATTAAATTTTGCGGAACGCTGTCATAATTTGCCAGAAGCTGCTTAGTGTCTTTAGGTAAACAATACCCACCATATCCAAACGAAGGATTATTATATTGGTTGCCTATTCGCGGATCAAGTGAGACCCCATCAATAATTTCACGACTATCCATTTTATTGATGAGTGCGTAACTATCTAGTTCATTAAAAAACGCTACACGCATCGCAAGATAAGTATTCGAAAACAACTTGATGGCTTCAGCCTCACATGTGCCAGTAATCAAAACCTCAATATCTTTTTTTAATGCACCTTCCACGAGTAAACTCGCGAATACTTCAGCACGTCTTGACTTTTCACCCACAATGACACGGCTTGGATATAGATTATCATGAAGCGCAAGACCCTCTCGCAAAAATTCTGGTGAAAAGATCACGGCATCGGTTTCATAGCGCGCCTTCAGTTTATCAGTAAACCCTACCGGTATTGTTGATTTTACGACTATACAGGCGTCTGGCTCCCACTCAATAACTTGCGCGATCACCAACTCAACCAATGATGTATCAAAGAAGTTTGTTTTTTCATCATAATTTGTAGGTGTGGAAACAATTACGTAATTGGCTCCTGAAACCGAAGCTTGCAAATCAGTGCTTGCGGTCAAGTCTAGATTTTTTTCATTTAAATATTGAAATAGCAAAGCATCATCAATTGGCGAACGTCTTGCATTCAGCATATCCACCCGCTCTTGCGAAATATCCACGCCAATCACCTCATTATGCTGCGCCAACAGAACCGCGTTTGATAATCCAACATAACCTAAACCTACAACAACTATTTTCATCAAAATCTTTTCAAACTTTTATTAATGTCATTGACCAATTTGCCAATTTTTTACTTAACATATCATTATAGTATGCAAAAGTTGTTTATATTTACCAGGGCTCTACACATACCAATACTAAATTATAATTAATATCAACATTTTTTAGGTCTATGATTCAATATGCATGCCTGCATCTCTCTCTAACTAAGTGATCTCTTTTTTAAATAGTTAATATTGATGATTTTTACGAACAAGATATTTGCTTATAATTAGAGAATAATAAAATATTCCTTTTGGGGTTAGTGAACTATTTTAACGGATAATAAAAAGAGCCCTTAGAACTTCTAATATTAAGAGCAAGTTCTCACAAAATTACTAAAAGATTACAAATTATTATTTGAAAAACCCTAAATTTTATAACTTTTTTGATACTCTCTATATTAGCCATTCATACACTGCTACCGCACAAAGCTTCGATTGAAAGCTCAGTGCATTTAACTTGAAATAAATATTCTATATTGCTAATTTCACAATGTTTAAAAATCAATATACAAACATTTAAATTATATTTAATTAAATATAAATATAAATATCATTATGATATTAGTAAAGGCTTAAATCGCAAGGTGAAGGTGAATATTTTAATATAATGATATCCTTAAAATAGATATACAAATTAATATGTATTCTTGACATAATCATTACTAAAATAATATAAATATATTTTAATAAATATCAATTAATTAAGATTAGTTTTCGTTCAAAGTGAAACACTACTGTAAAGGTTTAGTCATATGGCGAAAGAGTGGTTCATTTTACAATTCAAGCCGAATGCACATCATCGGGCGAACAAGAATTTAACCAATCAAGGATTTGAAACGTTTTTACCCTTACATGATGCCACTTCAAGAAAATTATCTCGATTTATAAATACTTCTAAACCTCTATTTCCGGGCTACATGTTTATCAAATTTGATAGAGCAGAATTAGCTTGGCATAAAATAAATAATACTTACGGCGTATCTCGCTTAATTACTGTTAATTCTATTCTTAAACCAATTCCTACCAAATTTGTTGATAATTTGATGAAGAGATACGATTTACCCAGTAAATTATTGCCAATAAAAAAATTAAAAAAAGGCGATCAAGTAACAGTTTCAAAGGGCCCGTTTGCGAATTTTATTGCAACTATTGAAAAATATGAAGATGAGCAACGCATATGGGTTTTAATGGATTTAATGGGCAGGAAGACAAAAATACATACTACTTCTGATACTCTTCAGCCAGCAAATTAAAATATTTTATTAAAATTTAATTATTATTTGGCTCCGTAACCACGTGGATTGATTTTATGCCATCGCCACGTATCTTGACAAATTTTATTTATGTTTCTTTCTGGTTTCCAACTCATTTTTTCAAATGATTTTGAAGAATTTGCCCAAAAGGTAGCAAGATCTCCATCCCGGCGAGGTAAATATTTAAATTTAATTGAAACGCCAGAAGTATCTTCAAAACTTTTTATCAACTCAAGAACAGTAGTGCTTTTCCCCCCTCCAATGTTTAATATTTCAAATTTATCCAGCTTACTTTGATTTAAAGCACCTAAATGCGCCAGAGCTAAATCTGCGACATGGATATAATCCCTTGCTCCAGTTCCATCTACAGTCTCATAATCATTACCGAAAATATTTAAATATTCACGGCGACCATCAGCTACTTGAGCGATATAAGGCATTAAATTATTTGGAGCACCAATTGGTTCTTCCCCAATTTGGCCAGACTCATGTGCTCCCACAGGATTAAAATACCTGAGTATAGTTCCATTTCTTTTTGAGTCTACCTTTGTCCAATCGTGTATTATATTTTCAATCATTAATTTAGTGTGCCCATAAGGATTCACTGGGTTTGTTGGGTGCTCCTCATCATAAGGTAGATAATGCGGTTTACCATAAACTGTAGCTGATGAAGAAAAAACAATATTATTACACTCAGCCTTAGACATAGCCATGAGCAATGAAATAGAACCACCAACATTTACATCGTAATACTTTATTGGATCTACTGTACTCTCACCAACAGCCTTCAACCCAGCAAAATGAATGACTGAATCTGGTTTAAAGGTATTAAAAATTTTATCTAGCGCATTTGAATCACGGATATCTGCATTCATAAATTGCAACTCACGATTAGTAATACCCCGAATTCGCTCAAGTGCAGCCTCATGCCCATTGTAAAGATTATCTACAACAAAAACCTCATGGCCTGCTTCTAAAAGCTCGACACATGTATGACTGCCAATATAACCAGCACCACCTGTCACAAGGACTCTCAATTTAATTTTCCAATCTTTTTGTGTATTCATATGCTGATGCATTCATAAACCCATCAACAGACCCACAATCAAATCTTTTACCCTTCAGCACAACAGCTTCTATTAATCCATCCTGAGCATGCAAATTCAAAGCATCAGCTAACTGTATTTCTCCACCAGAACCTACCGGCAAAGTCCTAAGTAAATCAAATATATCCGAGGTCAAAATATATCTTCCAATCGAAGCTAGATTAGAAGGCGCTTCATCCTGTCTTGGCTTTTCGACAACTCCTAAAACTCCATGACCATCAGGTGAAGGAATGATGACACCGTACTGTGAAATATAGGCTTCATCCACCTGCATGACAGATAACTGCGAATTACCAGTCTTTTCAAATGCACCTACAAGATCATTGGTAACACCTGGAGTGTAATCCGTTAAAAAATCATCTGCTAATAAAACTGCAAAAGGATCGCCTGCAACTGCACGTTCAGCACAAAGAACTGCATGACCCAAGCCGAGTTGTTCAGCTTGGCGAACAAATATACATTCCACGTGCGGAGGAACAATGTTGCGCACCATGTCCGCTTGCTCATTTTTTCCTTTTGATCGCAAAGCCAATTCAAGCTCTTTATTTACATCAAAGTGATCTTCAATCGCACGCTTATTTCGTCCTGTAACAAATATAAGCGTATCAATTCCAGCCGCAACCGCTTCTTCAACAGCATATTGAATTAAAGGTTTATCAACTATTGGAAGTAATTCCTTTGGCATTGCTTTCGTAGCAGGTAAAAATCGTGTGCCAAACCCAGCGACTGGAAACACTGCTTTTTTAACTTTTCTGTCCATTAATCTCTTTTTCTATTTTCCGATATATAATTAACTCTTTTAAAGAATATATTCCAGCAAAATTGCCGCATTGCCTCTTTTGGAAAAAACACCCAATATAAATCAAAACAACAGAGCATATCATGAGCTTAAACACACCATTAATAGCAAGATCAAAACCTGCTCACTTCAATTGGGAAGATCCTTTTTTTTTAGAGGATCAACTCACTGAAGAAGAACGTATGATCCGCGATACGGCAAAAGCTTATTGCCAAGATAAGCTAATGCCAAGAATTATTGAAGCCAACCGCAATGAAGTATTTCATAGAGAAATCATGAATGAAATGGGTGAACTTGGCCTGCTTGGCTCAACAATACCGGAAGAATTTGGTGGCGTTGGCGCAAATTATACATCGTATGGGCTAGTTGCTCGCGAAGTAGAGCACGTTGACAGCGGATACCGTTCAGCCATGTCAGTTCAATCATCCTTAGTAATGCATCCAATTTTTGCATATGGAAATGATGAACAACGAAATAAGTATTTACATAAATTAGCATCTGGCGAACTAGTTGGGTGCTTTGGCCTTACAGAACCAGACCATGGCTCAGATCCAGGTGGAATGTTAACACGAGCAAAGCAAGTGGATGGTGGGTATTTACTTTCAGGTGCAAAAAACTGGATTACAAATTCACCAATTGCTGATATCTTCATAATTTGGGCAAAATCTGACACACATGACAACAAAATCAAAGGTTTCATTCTAGAGCGTGGCATGAAAGGGCTAGAATCCCCCAAAATTGAAGGTAAGTTTTCTCTACGCGCATCAATAACAGGCATGATACAAATGGATGAGGTTTTTGTTCCAGAAGAGAATATCCTCCCAAATGTGTCTGGTTTAGCTGGCCCATTTGGATGCTTAAATCGTGCACGCTACGGCATTGCTTGGGGCACAATGGGTGCTGCAGAATTCTGTTGGCATGCAGCAAGGCAATATACAATGGATCGCAAACAGTTTGGACGCCCACTAGCTCAAACACAGCTTATTCAAAAAAAACTAGCCGATATGCAAACTGAAATTTCCCTTGGGCTACAAGGATGTTTACGTATGGGGCGTTTATTTGATGACCATAAAGTTCCTGCAGAATTAATTAGCTTAATGAAGCGAAACAACTGTGGAAAAGCGTTAGATATAGCACGCACAGCTCGTGACATGCATGGTGGTAACGGCGTTTCAGATGAATATGGTGTAATACGCCATGTCATGAACTTAGAGGCTGTTAATACGTACGAGGGTACTCACGATATTCATGCATTAATACTTGGTCGCGCACAAACAGGCTTACAAGCATTTTTCTAAATAGATCATTTCTATATCATATATTTAAAAATATTTTCAATTAATTGCGTGCAACGGCATCAAAAGTTTTGAGGGAAACACAAGAACCAAAGCGCATAACTACTGTCAAATTTTTTCGAACGGCTTGTTCAAATCATTAGATTTGCACCAAACGAAGTAACCAAATATGTACGAGTTGATGTTATAATTAGATTTATAGTACAAAAAATATTAAATATTTTAAGGAGAGCAGCCTTATTTTGCGTCGCGTTATCAACATGACTTGTCGATATATATCCTTGATTTTTAGTAAGAATCATCAATAATAGAAGCCACTGTGGGGGAGTTACGATACAAAGTAATTATGAATCCATCAAAAAATTGGTTAAAATATTAAAATTTTAACCGTATCGGGAGAATAATATGATTAAAAAATCTTTAACTAAACTAGCGATCGCAGCAACACTTGCGACAGCTGGTACAGCGGCTTTTGCTGACTGTGGTGATGTTCAAATCGCAGAAATGAACTGGGCATCAGCTGAATTAATGGCAAATGTAGATAAAATCATTCTTGAGAATGGCTATGGATGTGACGTGGAATTAGTTCCAGGTGCAACTATGACTTCATTCGCATCTATGAATGAAAAAGGTCAACCTGACGTGGCTCCAGAACTATGGATCAACGCTGTTCGTGAGCCCTTAAATGCGGCTATGGGCGAAGGTAGATTACACTCAACAAATGACGGTCCTATTACTCAACTAGGTGAAGGTTGGTGGGTAACTCCAGCATTTCAAGCGGCTCATCCTGAGCTAGACACTGTTGTAAAAATCTTAGAGCGTCCAGACCTATTCCCAGATGCAGAAGACCCAAGCAAAGGCGCTTTTGTTGGTTGCCCAGCGGGTTGGGGTTGCCAATTGGCAAACGCAAACCTGTTCAGAGCATTTGATATGGAAGCAAAAGGTTGGACACTTGTAGACCCAGGCTCAGCTGCTGGCTTAGACGGCTCAATTGCTAAAGCTGGTGATCGTGGTGAAAATTGGTTTGGCTACTACTGGTCTCCTACAGCTATGGTTGGAAAATATGGCCTTATTCCAGTTGATTTCGGTGTACCTTTTGCAGGAACAGATAATTGGGATGGGTGTATTGTGAAAGCTGAACAAGATTGTGCTGATCCAAAAGCAAGTGCTTGGACACATTCTGAAGTGCACACAATCATTACAGATAGCTTGAAGAATAAAGGTGGCATTGCCGTTGATTATTTAGAAGCGCGTACTTTCCCAGGTCCAGTGATGAATGCAATGTTGGTATACATGGGTGAAGAGCAAGCTGGTGGCGAAGATGCTGCTATTGAGTTCTTATCTCAGCACGAAGACTTATGGACATCTTGGGTTTCTGCAGACGCTGCTGCAAAAATCAAAGCTGGATTATAATTAATTAAAACACAAAACACCGGTTAGATTGACTTCTAACCGGTGTTTTTATTTATCAAAAAAATGGAATTATTTAATGTCTCTTATTGATTGGAATAAACTTACCATAATTGAACCCCCCGTTTTACCCAGAGAACTACTCAGGAATTTCAAAAAAGGCATTGATGGTGCATTTAGAGATTTTTCACGGTCATATGGTGAGGCACTAGAAAATTTCTTTCATCCGTTATTAATGTTTTTGAAATGGTTTCAAGATTTATTGGTAGCAACACCGTGGCCAATAATTCTTTTTGTTATTGGCGCATTGTCATGGGTTGGATCTCGTAGTTGGAAAATGTCTCTAGGTGCCATTTTAGCATTTCTAGCTATTGGCTGGATGGATATGTGGGAAGATACAATGGCAACCTTGGCAATAGTATCCGTTGCTACTCTTTTGTGTATAGCAATTGGAATTCCAATAGGAATTTGGATGTCACGAAGTGATCGAGTTCAAAAAATTATCACACCCGTCCTTGATGTAATGCAAACCATTCCTTCTTTCGTATACCTCATTCCAGTGGTTATGTTACTCGGCATTGGTAAAGTGCCTGGTCTTTTGGCCGTGATGATTTATGCAAGTCCTCCAATTATAAGATTAACAAATCTAGGTATTCGTTTAGTTGACGCTGAAGTCCTAGAGGCGGCAGATGCATTTGGATCAAATTATCGCCAAAAATTGTTCCAAGTCCAAATCCCACTTGCCCTTCCAAATATATTTGCAGGGGTTAACCAAACAATTATG
>Ga0213863_10001753_pt1 | contig 15657 bp, 13 predicted proteins | sample PICome_8_FD_160128 | JGI IMG/M metagenome (GOLD analysis project Ga0213863, IMG submission 160128) | Coastal seawater microbial communities near Pivers Island, North Carolina, United States - PICO497 | ecosystem: Environmental > Aquatic > Marine > Coastal | place: USA: North Carolina... | reverse complement strand
CGACCCAGGTCCGCACTCGGCGTCCCCACCGCCCCGCACCGAGGTCCCGGGCCCCGCCCCCCCTGCCCCCTGCCCCGCTCGCTGTCGGGCAAGCGGGCGCCCTTCCCCCCTCACGCCGCCTGCTCGCGGCCTGCCGCAAGGCATCGTTCGCACCGCACGGATGGACGACTCCACCCTTAACACCAGCTTGCCCCCTGCACGGGAGGAGCTCCCCCAACGGCCGAGCGCCCGGGTTGTCCGGACCGCCTCCCCGCGGCCGGAGCGAGCCGAAGGTTCCGGGCGAGGCCTGTTCGACGCCGAGGAGGCGCCAGCGCCCCCTGAAGCCACGGGGGCCGTGGCCGAGGGAGAGCAGGTCGAACACCTCGCCAACAGCCTCCGAGACGCCCTCGTGGCAGCCCTCGCGCCCGAGCAGTTTCAGACCTGGTTCAAGCGGTCGAAGCTCATTCGAATCGACGACGAGAGCGCGGTGATCGCCGTCCCGAACAGCTTTGCGAAGGAGTGGATCGCGAAGTACTACCTCGACGTCCTGCAGCGCGCCGTGGACTCCATCCTCGGCGCCGACCGGCAGGTGGTCCTCGTCGAGCAGCCGGAGAGCCTCGTGGTGGAGTCGGCCCCCAGGGACCGCGACGAGGCGAGCACTGGTCCGGCGGCGGCCCCTCGGGAGGGCGCCGGCGGCGGAGATGCCCGGGGGCCCGAGGCCGCGCCACTGGCGGCACCTGCGGCCCCGGCGCGTCGCGAACAGCAGCCGATTCGCCGCAGCCAACTGGACGCCGCCAGCGACTTCGTCCTGAACCCCAAGTGCACCTTCGAGAGCTTCGTCGTCGGCCCCTGCAACCGCTTCGGGCACGCCGCCTCGCTGGGCGCAGCCGAACAGCCGGGCAAGTCCTACAACCCCCTCTTCCTCCACGGCCGGGTGGGCGTGGGCAAGACGCACCTGCTCCAGGCCTTCTGCTACTCCGTCCTCGATCGGTTCCCCGACTCTCGCATCCTCTACCTGTCCTGCGAGACGTTCGTGAACCACTTCATCGACGCCCTCGAGAACGGCGACATGATGTCCTTCCGGGACAAGTACCGGAACATCGACGTGCTCGTCGTGGACGACATCCAGCTGCTCGCCAACAAGGAGCGGACCCAGGAGGAGTTCTTCCACACCTTCAACTCGCTCTACAACGCGGGCAAGCAGATCGTCCTCTCCTCGGACAGCCCGCCGAAGGACATCCCGACCCTGCAGGACCGGCTCGTCTCGCGCTTCAAGTGGGGCATGGTCACCGAGATCGAGCCCCCGTGCTTCGAGACCCGCATGGCGATCGTGAAGCGCAAGGCTCGCGAGCGCGGCACCGAGCTCCCCGACGATGTCGCGCAGTTCATCTCCGAGAACATCGAAGAGAACGTCCGCGAGCTGGAGGGCGCGGTGACCCGCCTCTTCGGGTACACGCGACTGACCAACGCGAAGATCTCCGTGGACCTCGCGAGAGAGGCCCTCGCGGGCCTGATCGAGGTGCGCGCGGGCGTTCCCACCGTCGACGACATCATCTCGCTGGTCACCGAGCACTATCAGGTCAAGCTCTCCGAGCTTCAGTCCAAGAGGCGCACCAAGGCCATCGCCTTCCCCCGACAGGTCGCCATGTACCTGTCTCGAAAGGTCACGCGACACTCCCTCGAGGAGGTCGGGGGCTTCTTCGGCGGCCGAGACCACACGACGGTGCTCTACGCCGTGGAGAAGATCGAGAAGGAGATCGCCGCCGACCGAGAGTTCTCCCGGCGCATCCAGCACTTCCTCGACCGCCTCGGGACTGGTGGGCGCTCCTGAGCCCCAACCGCAGCGCTCGAGCGGCCCCGTTCCCGGGCCGCAGCCTGGCCGCCGTCAGAGCCCTTGCTCTGCCGGCGGCTTTGCTGTTCCAGGACGCCTTGCTCGCGGCGCCCGCCCCCCGCTTGGCGTTGTGGACAGCTCTGGGGAAGAGCTGTCGAAAGGACCTTGGCCGACCGTGCACCAGCGCACCTCTTGGGTGGAGTGTTGTGGGCCTCTCGGGGAACAAGTCGGTGAGCCATTGTGAGTAGGTCGGGGAGTCTGGTCGCCCGCATCTCCTCCCCCGGGGGCCCCTGTTGATAGGCGTGGACAAGCGTCCCGTTTTCCACCGCCGCCCCACCGGCTCGCCCGCACTCCCCACATCCCAACCAAGCCCATAAGCCGTAAAATCAAAATGACTTAGGTCGCCCATCGCGGCGCTTTGAACGATAGACAGGGGCCCCTATTAAGACGAAGATATCAATACAGGAGAGAGGCCTGGAAAACCTGTCCTCCCGCCTGTGATGCGCGCCTCTTGGCCGCTCCGCATCTCCCGCACGAACCCCTGACCTGGGTCGCTGACCCTGGCGACGACAGGCGTCTGACCCTTCGGGCCGCCTGTCGTCCGAAGACTCCTCTGCCACGGACCTCGTGCAGGCACTTGCAGCGCGTCACCGGTGCGCTCCACCCCACCCCTCGCTTCTTCGTCCCGGGCCACCCCGGGGGCGCAACAAGGAACAAGATCAATCATGAAGGCCACCTGCGATCGAGACGCTCTGCGTGAGGGACTCGCCATCATCTGCGGCGTCATCCCGACCAAGAGCCCCAAGCCGATCCTCTCCAACGTCTGCCTCGTCGCGACCGACGACTTGGTCGAGCTCGTGGGCACAGACCAGGAGGTCTCGGTTCGCTTCAAGCTCGACAAGGTCGACGTCGCCGAGCCGGGCCCCGTCGTGATCCCGGCTCGGACCGCCTTCGACTTCGTCCGCGATCTCTCGGGCGAGACCGTCACGATCTCCACGGATGAGTCTCGCTGCACCATCACAAGCGGTGAGGACTCCTGTGAGCTCGTTGTGGCCGATGTGGACGAATTCCCGGTGGTTCCCCGCTTTGACGACCAGGGTTCCGTCAGCGTCCAGGGAGGGAGCTTCTCGCGCCTTGTGGGAAGGACCGCCTTCGCAGCGGCTCGTGAGCCCGGGCGCTACGCCATGCACGGCGTGCTGACCGAGCTCGACAACGACCAGCTGCGGCTCGTGGCCACGGACGGTCGGCGCCTCTCCATGGCATCGATCCCCGTTGAGATGGCGGGCGCGGAGAAGACCAGCGCCATCATTCCCACCAAGGGCATGCAGCTCTTCTGCCGGGTGATCCCCGACCCTCTCGACCAGATCCGCCTCTCGCTCAAGGATGGCCAGGTGGGCCTGCGCTCGAAGAACGCCGAGATCTTCGCCCGGCTGATCGACGGGGACTTCCCCCAGTACTCCGCCGTGATCCCCGCGGAGTGCGGCAACGCCATCGAGGCCGACGCAGAGCAGTTCACGCGCAAGCTCCGGCTGGTCTCCAACGTCTCGGGTGACGAGACCCGCGCCGTTCGCTTCCGGGTGAAGGGCGAACAACTCGAGCTGTTTGGCCACTCCGCTGATCGGGGTGAGGCCACAGCTCACATGGAGGTTGCATTCAAGGGCGAGGAGGCGGAGATCGCCTTCAACGCGGATTACGTCCTCGATGGCCTGAAGAATGGCGCTCCCGAGCGCGTGATCCTCGAGTTCGGTCAGAAGACCAGCCCGGGCAAGTTCACGCTTGGAGAGAACCACATCTACATCGTCATGCCCATCACGCTGGACGCCTGAGTCCGAGATGGCTGCCGCTCGTCGCCGCCCCTCCCGGCGCCGGGGACGCTCCGGGCGACCGGGACGAACCGGCGCTGAGCCCGAACGCGGGCTGCTGATGCCGCTCGGCGACGCCCTCAAAGAATACCTCGATGATTCCCGTGTCCTGCAGCGCAAGAAGGCCGGTCCGGCCCTCGCTGCCTGGGACGCGGCCGTCGGTCCGGACCTCTCCAGCCGCGCCACCGCGGTCTCGTTCCGGCGCGGCGAACTGATCATCGAAGTCGACAACTCATCCCTGCTCTCCGAGCTCCGGGGGTTCGCCTCCGAAGACCTACGAACGCGCGCGGACGCCCTCCTCGAGGGCGCCACGATTCGCAAGCTCTCCTTCAAGTTGAAACGCCGCTCATGAGCGACATGGACCAGACCGCCGACGCCGCCAGCCCGACCTACGGCGCAGACTCGATCACCATCCTCGAGGGCCTCGAGGCCGTTCGGGTTCGTCCCGCGATGTACATCGGGGACACGGATACCCGGGGTCTCCACCACCTCATCTGGGAGGTTGTGGACAACGCGGTGGATGAGGCGCTCGCCGGTCACGCCAGCCACTGCCGAGTCATCCTCCGGGCGGACGGCTCGGTCTCCGTCGAGGATGACGGCCGGGGCATTCCCGTGAGTATGCACCCGACCGAGGGCGTCCCCGCCGTCGAGGTCGTGCTCACCAAGCTCCACGCCGGCGGCAAGTTCGATGACCAGGCTTACAAGGTCTCCGGCGGCCTCCATGGCGTCGGCGTCTCCTGCGTCAACGCGCTCTCGACGCTGCTCACCGTTCAGGTGCACAAGGACGGCGAGGTCCACGAGATGTCGTTCGAGCGCGGCGACAAGTCCACCGACCTGGCGGTCGTCGGCACGACCGACCGCACCGGGACCACGGTGACCTGGTTCGCCGACCCGGAGATCTTCTCCACCACCGAGATCGAGTACGACGTCGTCGAGAAGCGGCTTCGGGAGACGGCCTACCTGATGGGCACGCGAGGCCTTCGGATCGAGCTCGAGGATGAGCGCACGGGTGCCTCCGAGGTCTTCGAGTATCCCGACGGACTGAAGACCTTCGTCACCCACATCAACAAGAACAAGTCGGTCCTCCACGACGGCGTCGTTCACTTCTCGAAGGCGGTTCCCTCCACCGATGACCCGGGCGCCGAGTACGAGGTAGAGCTCGCGCTCCAATACTCGGACTCCTATCAGGAGAACGTCTTCACGTTCGTCAACAACATCAATACGCACGGCGGAGGCACGCACCTCGCCGGCCTCCGCGGCGCGATCTCGAGGACCCTCGGCGCCTATGCACGCGCCGGTAAGCTGGTCAAGGAGAACCAGGACCTGCCCTCTGGCGACGACTGGCGTGAGGGGCTCACCGCCGTGCTCTCTCTGAAGGTCCCCGACCCTCAGTTCGAGGGACAGACCAAGGACAAGCTCGGCAACCGCGAGGCCCAGGGGATCGTGGAAGCCGCGGTCAACGACCTCTTCGGGACCTACCTCGAGGAGAACCCGGGACCGGCCAAGTCGATCGTCGGCAAGGCCGTGCGGGCCAAGGAGGCGCGCGACGCAGCGCGCAAGGCGCGCGACCTCGTGCGGCGCAAGTCCGCGCTGGCCAGCGGCAACCTGCCCGGCAAGCTCGCGGACTGTCAGAGCAAGAACCGCGACGAGACCGAGATCTACATCGTCGAGGGTGACTCGGCCGGCGGGCCGGCCAAGCAGGGCCGGGACCGGCGCTATCAGGCGATCCTCCCGATCAAGGGCAAGATCCTGAACGTCGAGAAGGCGCGCCTCGACAAGATGCTCGGGCACCAGGAGATCCAGCTGATCATCTCGGCGCTCGGCACGGGCATCGGCGCCGAGTTCGACATCGAGAAGCTGCGCTACGGCAAGATCATCATCATGACGGACGCTGATGTGGATGGCTCCCACATCCGCACGCTGCTCCTGACGTTCTTCTTCCGGCAGATGCCGGAGACCATCGAGCGGGGCCACCTCTACATCGCGCAGCCGCCTCTCTACAAGCTGACGGTGGGCAAGAAGAGCCAGTACATCGTCGACGACCCCTCGCTCCGCAAGGCGTTGCTCGAGCGTGGTGTGGAGCAGATCACCGTCGAGGATCGTGCCGCCAAGAAGGAGTGGACCGGCGCAGAACTGAAGATGCTCTTGGATCAACTCCAGGAGCTTCAGAACCTCGTGGACGGGGCCGTCCCGGCCTGGTCAGAGACGACGTTCACGGAGTTCCTCGAGCGCTGGGACGGGTCGAACCTGCGGCCCATTCACGCTGCGCGGGGGGCGAACGCGGAGTTCTTCAACACGAAGGAGGAGCTCGACCGTTGGCTTGAGCTCCAGGGGGTGGACGGGGACCTGAAGGTCTATCGTGGCCCCGACAGCAACGTCCTCCGCCAGGACGCGGACGTCGTGGTGACCTTCCTCCGACAGCAGCAGGAGATCGAGGCTGTTCTCGGGTCCATCGCTGAGGGTGGCCTGCAGTTCCAGGGCGGCGGCAACTTCCTGGTCCGTACGTCGAAGGGTGCCGAGCAGGAGTGCGGGAACCTGATGGACCTCGCGAAGGAGGTTCAGAAGGGAGCGCAGTCCGACGTGGACATCCAGCGCTACAAGGGCCTTGGTGAGATGAACCACGACCAGCTCTGGGAGTCGACCATGGACCCCACGACGCGAAGCCTCTACCAGGTGACGCTCGACGACGCCCTGGGGGCCGACGAGATCTTCACCATCCTGATGAGTGAGGGCGTCGAGGCCCGGCGCGAGTACATCGAGCAGCACGCCCTCGAGATCACCAACCTCGACGTCTGAGGCGCGGCCCGCCCCGAGGGGCGAACGCGCCTAATTGCAAGATTGTACGTTTGGGGTGGGTGGCTCCCGGGTCACCCCCAAACCGTTCAAGGCTCAGGCTCAAGGGGTCGATAAGCAACTCCAGTCCCGGGCCCCTCGTGGACGGAGATCCCCCTTGAAGTATTCGCAACGACTGGACTACGCACGCCTCGCAGAGACCCTGCTCGAGCGAGGCCTCGTGGCCCCTGAGCCGGTTCGCGAGCTTCTCCAGCTGAGCCGCGAGGGCGGCATGGGGTTCTGTGAGGCGCTGGTGACCTCGAGCCTGGTGGCGGACTGGGAGCTCGCGCGGCTGATCAGCGAGACCTTCCAGCTCCCGTTCCTGCCGGTCGAGCTCCTGGTTCCCAACCCTGCAGCTCAGGAGGGGATCGACAAGGACTTCTTCATCCAACACAACCTCGTCCCCGTCGACACCTTCGGACAGATCCTCACGGTGGCGATGCCGGGCCTGGTGCCGGCCGAGGTCCTCGCGCAGGTCTCTGCGCACACGGACTACGAGGTGCTGCCCCTTGTCGGGTCAGTGGAATCGAACCGCCGCTGGGTCAGTGACAACCTCGAGGCTCGGGTGGTCCCCGAGCGTGAGGGCGGCTGGGGCTCGATCTTCGACGAGGCTGACGCCGAGGTGTTGGCGGGCCTGGACGACGAGACCGGCTTTGTCGCGCCGGATCCGCTCCCGCTGGAGATGGGCGAGGCGCTGGACCTCGGCTCGATCGAGGCCCAGGTCGTGGAGCCCAACGAGCTCCCCCCGATGCCGGAGTTCGGCGACGCTCAAGAGGGCCGCTAGGTCCGACTCCTGGGCACGCGCCAGTCGCCGCCGAGGCGGCGAACGAGGGCGTGATCGGCGAGCCGCGGAGAGAGGATCGAGAGGATCCCCAGTAGCCGCCACTTCCACCGCAGCGAGACCTCGGGCTTCGGGGTTCGGTCGAGGGCGAGGATGGCCTGGGCGACCTCGCTGGCCGGGCGCGCCTCGTCCAGGTCTGGATCTGGCAGCCCCTGGGGGTTCAGCTGGTTCTGGAAGAAGCCGGTCGCGGTGAGGGCAGGGTTCAGGGTGCTGACGGCGATGTCCTCTTCGGCCCACTCGACACGCAACGCCTCGCCGATGGAGCAGACCGCCGCCTTGCTCGCCGAGTAGCCAGCTTGGCCCGGAATGCCCCGGCGCCCGACGACGCTCGAGACGTTCACGACCACGGGGCGCTCCCCGCGGACCAGCAGCGGGTAGCAGGCCTTGCAGGTCAGGAGTAAGGCAAAAACGTTGGTGTCGAAGACCCGACGGAGGGGCTCGGGATCGAGCTCGCTCACGCGGGCCCGATACCCGATGCCAGCGTTGTTGACCAGCAGGTCCAGGCCGCCGAAGGCGCCCTCGAGGGAGCGAACCGCACCCTCAATCTCCTCGACCCGAGTGAGGTCGCAGGGGAGGACCAGGTGGTCGCCCTCTGCCGGGCGGGGGAGCTCCGCGGCGACGGCTTCCAGCCGAGCCCGGTTCCGGGCGAGGAGCGCCACGCGGTATCCCTCTGCGGCGAGGAGCCGCGAGACCGCCTCGCCGATGCCGGAGGAGGCGCCGGTCACGAGGGCGCGGCGGCCCCTCAACGAGCACCACTCACTTTGCGGACCTTCCTTCGGGCTCGGTCCCAGCGCTGAAGCTCTCGCTCCACCCGTGCGACCTGCTGGTCGTTGGGGTAGAGGTCCTGGATCTCGAGCACCCAGTCACCAACGCGTTCGAACGCCACGTCCAGCTTGGCCCTCCCGACGGCGCCCGTGCGCTGGAAGGTGTCTTCATCTCCGGCCTTGCGGGCCTTCTCCGCCTCGTTCACGAGGGTGATGCCCTCCGACGCCAGGGCACATGCGGCCAGGTAAGCGGGGTTCTGGAGGAGGCCAACGGGCGCCCGGTTGGAGTGGACGGTCCGCGTTCCGGCGGTTCCACCCGGACTGTTGTCGATGTCGGCGAAGGGGTTCGGCCCGCTCGGCAACGTCTCGGCCGCCGGCGCCGCGGGGCTTGCCTGCTGCGGGGACTCCTTCTTCTTCTTGTTGGTCACCACGGCAACGGCGAGCGCAGCGAGCGGAATCGCGGCGATCAGGAGGACAACCGGTAGGAGGTTGATTCCATTCTGGGGCCTTTGGTGGTCCCTCTCGGAGCGGCGTGCCATGGGGAGAGCTTAGCGGGGTAGAGCGGCGACGGGACGTGGCGAAGGGAGACAGCGAGGGCAGACCCGGTGGTGCGGGTCGGCGAAGAGCGGCTAGGCAAGCGGGGCTCGAAGCCGCGCGGCATAGCCGCCGTCCGCAGGTCCCCCCGCGTCGAGAGCCGCGGGTGCGGACCGGCGCTCCTCCTCGAGGGTCCACCCGGTGTGCTCCTCGAGGAAGCCGCGGACCTGCTGCTCGTTCTCTTCGTTCTCGAGGCTGCAGGTGGAGTGGACCAGGACCCCCCCCGGCTCGACGTGCCCGCTGGCCGAGCGGAGCAGCTCTCGTTGAAGCTCGACCAGGGCGCGCTGGCTCTGTGGGCCATGGCGCCACTTGGCCCCGGGGCGCTGCGCGAGGACGCCGGTGTTACTGCAAGGCGCGTCGACGAGGACGGCGTCGAACCGGGCCGCGGGGCCCAGCCCGCGCGCCTGATCCATCGCAGCCAGCTCGGGGACTGGGAGGCCGAGGCGCTGGAACCCGGTGCGGATCCGCTGGAGCCGGTGCGGGGACAGATCGCAGGCGACGAGGCGTTGGGGCCCGGACTCCAGTATCGCCGCGGTCTTCCCCCCGGGCGCAGCGCAGAGGTCGAGGACCCGGAGACCTTCGACCTCGCTCAGCATCTGCGCCGCGCCGAAGGCGTGCTCTCCCTGCACGGTGAGCTCCCCGTGGTGGAAGAGCGGAGAGGCGAGGGCCGTTGAAGCGTCTTCGGGAGCGACGAGGAGGAACCGCGCGTGCCGGCCGTTCGTGCACCCCACGCCGGCCGCCTCGAGCGTGGCCCGCACCTCCTCTCTGGGCCGCGCCGAGCGGATCCTGAGGGAGAGCGGCGGCTCCTCGAGGGCCAGCGCGGCGAGTCGGTCCGCCTCCTCACGGCCCACCCGCTGGGTCCACCGCTTGTGCAGTGCGCTGGGAAGAGAGAGGGCGTCTTCTGCCCACAGGTGGGGGTGCTCCTCGGGGTCACGGAAGACAGGGAACTCGAAGCGGAGGTTCGTACCGACGACGTCGCGCGAGGGGTCGCCCGACGCGCCGGGGAGCACCGCGCGCTGAACGCTGCGCAGCACCGCGTTCGCGGTGCGCCCCTTCCCTAGACCGAGGTGGTCGGTCACACAGCGGACGGTCTCCGAGACCGCCGCGTGGTCCGGGACGCGGTCGAGGAACAAGAGCTGCGCGATCCCGAGCCGAAGCAGCGCCGCGAGGTCCGCCTTGGGCTTGGCGTGGACAAATGCCCCGAGCACCGCGCGGAGCGTTCCTCGGCGACGGATCTCGGTCCCCACCAGGCGCCTCGCCAGGGCCGTGTCCCTCGGGTCGAGGCCCCGGAGGGAGGCGTACCGGTCGACTTCCCGCAGCGGCGTGGGGGAGCCGTTTCGCAGGCACATGTATGCGGTCTGGCGGGGCATTCGGCGGATCCTACCCGGCCCAGCTCTCCGTGCCTCCGGGACAAAGCTCCCGCTTTCCACACCCGGTGGAGAGTCCTGTGGAGAGACTGCGCCCATGGGGACCAGGGGAGCGGGCGGGGTACGACCGAAGGTGGTGGTGGTGGCGGGATGTCTGGTGGCGATGTTCATCACCGCCCCCGGCCAGACCTTCGTGATCTCCACCTTCAGCGAGGCGCTCTCTCGAGACCTGGGCCTCACGCTGGACCGCCTCGGCTTGGCCTACCTCATCGGGACCTTGTCCTCGGCGATTTGCCTGACCGGGATCGGCGGCGTTGCAGACCGCATCGGGCCAAGGGCGATGATCGGCGTCGCGTCGATCGGGCTCGCGGGGGCGGGCCTCGCGCTCCAGTCGGCCACCGGCTTCGTGACCCTGACGCTGGCGTTCTTCCTGCTGAGGCTGACGGGCCAGGGCGCCATCTCGCTCGCGTCCAGCCACGCCCTCGCCCTTCGGTTTGACGCCACCCTTGGGCGAATGGAGGGGCTTCGTGGGGCGACCGTGGCGCTCGCCATCGCGACGGTCCCCCAGCTCTCCGTCGCGCTGATCGCGAGCGAGGGGTGGCGCTTCTCGGCGGTGGCCCTGACGGCCTCAGCGGGGGCGCTCGGCCTTGTCGCGTCCACTGTCATGATGGACCGAGACCCCAGCGCCCGCTCGGGGGGAGCGAACGAGGGGGAGGGGTGGTCCCGGTCCTTCGACCTCGCCGCTGCGCGGAGGACTCCGGTCTTCTGGGTGCTGATCGCGCTGGTTGCTGCGCAGGCGGCGATCGTGACCGCCGTGCACTTTCACCTTCTGCCGATCCTCGCGGAGTCTGGGGCGGGCGCCAAGGAGGCCGCGCGCACGTACATGACCTACGCCGCGGCCGGGCTTGGGGCGACCCTGCTGGGCGGTGTGCTCGCGGACAGGGTCCGGCCGGGACCGCTCCTTGCCGCGTCCATGATCCTGCTTGGCCTTGGGGCCGGGACGCTGGAGCTCTGGGCCGGCGGCCTCGGCTCCCACGTGGCGATGGGGATCCTCGGGATCGCCCAGGGGATTGGCGCAGCAACCCACGGGCCGACCCTCGCGCGCTACTTCGGCCGGCGCCACCACGGCGCGATCCGAGGAGCCGCCGGGACCGCCGCGGTGGCGGGCTCAGCGGTCGCGCCGTGGGCGACCGCGGCGCTCATGGAGCGCTCGGGGTCGTTTGGGGCGCCGCTTCTCATGATGGGACTCGCGGCCGGGGGGCTCGGCCTGCTCTGCGTGATGGTCCGGCGGCCCGAGCCGCGGGCATGAGGCCGCTCTGCGGGCGGGGCGGTCCGTGTGAATCACCGGCAGGATCCAAGAGACCTGCCATGATGGAGGGCAGTACACCTTCGCGCCCACGGCTCACCTGCCTTTCCGATTCAGGCGAGCGCCGCGCCCCCTTCCCTAGCCCTGAAGACTCACCCATGAATGCCAAGACACTCCTTCTTGGAGCCAGCCTGCTCTTCATCGCCCCGACCCTCGCGGCCGCCCAGTCGAATGACGACTGCAGCGGCGCGACGTCGATCACGGGCTTCAACACCTTCAACTTCGACAACTCGTCGGCGACCGCGAGCGGGGTGAACGACTGCAACGGGCTGCCGGTGCGGAAGGACCTCTGGTACGAGTGGACCGCGCCCGCGACCGGCTCCGTCCGCTTCGAGACCTGCGGGACGAACACCGGGTTCGAGACACGGATCGCCGTCTACACCTCGAGCTCCAGCTGCGGCTCGCTCAACCTGCTCATCTGCGGCGCGGCCAACTGTGGGGCGAACGGGCTCTCGCGCGTGGCGTTCCCCGCCGTTCAGGGACAGTCCTACCTGATGCGTGTGGGCTCCCGTCAGGTCGGCGCAGGGAACAACGGGGCGGGCCAGTTCGTGCTCAGCCCGGACCCCTGCGATCCGGCCCAGGACGACGTGCTGGAAGACAACGACGACTGCGCGTCCGCCAGGCCGATGACTGACGGGACGACGAACGACCTCTGGTGCTCCAAGTCCGACCCGGACTGGTACAGCTTCTGCGTGGACGCGGGCGGCACCATGTCGATCGACGTGCTCTTCGCCACGGCCCCCGGCGACATCGACATCTTTGCCTTCGACGCTTGCGGGGGCGGGAGCCTCGGCATCGGAGGTTCAGCGAGCGACAACGAGAACCTCCTGATTGACAACTCGGCGGGCCTCAGCCCGCTGAACGTGCTGCTTCGTGTGGAGCTTTGGCAGGGCGACCCGGACTTCGACTGCAACGATTACTCGATGGTGATTGGTGGGTCCGGCTGTAGCGGCGGCGGCGGCGGCGTTGGCACCCCTTACTGCACGGCGAACGCCAACTCGACCGGCTCCATCGCCAACACGACGGGCTCTGGCTCGGACGTCGCGGCTGACAACAACCTGACGCTCAGCACGTCGAGCCTGCCGGCGAACTCCTTCGCCTTCTACCTCGCCAGCACGACGCAGGGCTTCGCGCCGAACCCCGGTGGGAGCCAGGGCAACCTCTGCCTGTCGGGCTCCATTGGCCGGTATGTCGGCCCTGGCCAGATCCAGCAGGCGAACGCGGTGGGGGCCATCAGCCTCGCGCTGGACCTGACCCAGATTCCCCAGCCCACGGGCTTTGTGACCGCCATCGCCGGGGACACCTGGAACTTCCAGGCCTGGTACCGTGACGCGGTCGGCGGCTCCGCGACGTCCAACTTCACGGACGGACTCTCGGTCACATTCCAGTGATCGCCAGGTGACTCGGTGGCCGGTTTCTTCGGTGACCGGGTCATTCTGTGACCGGGGGCCGCGAGGCCTCAGGCAGCGCCCCGCCCCGGCAAGTCCGGAGCGGGGCGCTTGCTGTACAGGGCCCGAGTGGGGTGCCCGGCTCTTGGAGGCTCAGCCAGTGGAGGCTCAGCTGGGGCCCGGACGGAGTGGGCCCTCGCCGAGTCGCTGGCCGGGCTCGAGCCGCGCGCCGTTGAGGAAGGCCTCGTCATCCATGGCACCCTTGCCCGCAGGTTTCAGCCGGCGGAGGCGAACCGCGCCACCCTCCGCCTGAACGACCAGGCCGCGCCCGGCCAGCAGGGTCCCGGGCTCTGCGTCGGGCACTCGGGGGGCGACCTCGACCGGTGCGGCCTCCAGGACGACGAGGTCTCGTCCATCCGGGAGGCGGGTGCGGGCGCCAGGCCAGGTGGTCATGGCCCGGACGTGTCGGGAGACGGCCGCGGGCGGCAGGCTGAAGTCGATCCGGCCGTCCTCTTTGGTGAGCTTGGGGGCGAGGGTGACGAGGGAGGCGTCCTGCGGCGTGTAGTCGGCAGCGCCCGACTCGATCTGGTCGAGGGCCTCCACGGCGGCCTGGGCGCCGAGGGCGGCGAGTCGTTCGAACAGGTCCGCGGAGGTCTCATCGGGACCAATCCTGGTCGGGCGAGCCAGCAGGACATCGCCCGCGTCGAGGGCCAGGACCATGCGCTGAATCGATACGCCGGTCTCTTCATCTCCAGCGGCGACGGCGCGCTGGATCGGTGAGGCGCCGCGCCAGCGGGGCAGGAGCGACCCGTGGACGTTGAGGGCTCCGTGGGGGCAGAGCTCGAGGATGTCCGTGCGGAGGATCTCCCCATAGCTGGCGACCATGAGCGCGTCGGCGCCGAGCGCCGCGAGCGCGGCCACGAAGTCGGCGTCCTTCGTGGAGGCCGGCTGGAGCACGGGGAGGCCGGCCTCATCCGCGAGGATCGCCAGCTCGGACCGAGAAACACCGCGCCCCCGACCGCGGGGGCGATCGGGGGGCGTGACGAGGCCGAGGACCTCGTGTGGGCTCTCGAGGAGCCGGCGAAGGATCGGCGTCGCGAAGGGCGGCGATCCCAGGAATACGACGCGCATGGGCGGTCAGTGGAGGGGGCGCAGCGCGCCGCCTTGCCCTCAGACGTGCGGGTCGACGAGGCCCTTCAGGCCGTCGTACTTGAGCGCACCGATCACCTGCTCCTGCACCTCACCGCCCTTGACGACGACGAAGGTCGGGATGGAGGTGATGCCGTACTTCGAGGCTGTCTCCATGTTGTCCTGGGTGTTGAGCTTCACGACCTTGATCTTGCCTGCGTACTCCTCGGCGAGCTTCTCCACGTAGGGGAGCATGGCCTTGCAGGGTCCGCACCAGGGCGCCCAAAAATCGACGAGGACGGGCTGATCGGAGCCGAGGACGTCGGTGTCCCAGCTGGCGTCGGAGGTTTCGGTGAGGGTGCTGCTCATCTTTCGGTGTGGGGCGAGCGAGGGGTGAACCTCGCGGGCTTCGGTGGGGTCCGGCCGCGCCGGTGGGGCTGCGCCATTGCGCAAGACAGGATCGTCGCTCGACCCCGTCGGCTCAAGGGCCGATGGTCCGGTCAGAGCGATGAGGGGAGCTTATCAGTCCGCGGTGGACGAGGAGCCCGTCGAGAGCGGCTCTTCCGGCTCAGCGGGGTCGTTGGCGGCCCCTTCATTGGACCCCTCTTCATTGGACTCGTCGCGGGGAGGGGCCTCTTCGCCGGCCTTCTCATCGGCGGAGTCCAGGGCCTGGTCCAGCTCCTCGGAGTCCTCGTCCATGAAGCGCGAGGCCTTGATCAGGTCGTCGAGGTCGCTCTCCCCGTCCTCGGGGGCGGACCACTTCAGGGTGATGTCCTCCCCCTGGGTGTCCTGGTGGGCAGACACCAGGCCGATCTTCATCAGCTCGAGGAGGGCGCAGAAGGCGCCGACCATTCCCTCGCGGGTCGGCACGTCGCCCATGGCGTCCACGAGGTCCTGGAGGGTCGCGCCGCCAGGGCGACTGCGGACGGCGGACCCGATGGACTGCACGTACCAACGAAGGGGCCGAGGGTCGCCCTTGATGGTGTGCGGCCGGCCCGCCAGGGTCTCCCGCATCAGCCGCGAGAAGGTGGCGAGCAGGTCCCAGGAGCTGACCTCTCCGAGGTCGTAGCTGCGCTCCGGCTCGTTATCGGTGACCTCGCGGCGATACCCCCGGGAGTGCTCCAGGGTGCGCCGGTGGAAGCGGTCCTCAAGATCGTCGGAGGCGCCCTTGAAGCGGCGATACTCGATCAGGCGCTGGATCAGCTCGTCCTGGGGATCGAGGTCGTCTTCCAGCTCGACCTCCTCGCGGGGCAGGAGCGACCGTGACTTGATCGCCATGAGCGTCGCGGCGATGACGAGGTACTCGCCCGCCACCTCGATATCGAGGCCCTTGAGGGCCTGGACATGATCCATGTAGGACTTGGCCACGTCGGCGAGCCGAATGTCCAGGATCTCGACCTCCTGCTCCTTCACGAGGTGCAGGAGCAGGTCGAGGGGCCCCTGGAAGACCTCTTCGAGCGACACGGTGAAGTCCTCGGTGCGCCGCGCGTCGGCGCCTGCCGCGCTGGAACCGCTCTCTGCTCTGGACCCGGTGTCTGCGACGGAACCCGTGTCCCCGGCGGGCTCTGTGTCCGCGATGGGCTCTGTGTCCCCGGCGGGCTCTGCCTCCGCAGGCCCCTCGGCCTCTTGCTCCGCACTCTCGTGCTGGGCCGGATCGTCTTGGGCCGGGTCGGTCATCTCGGTGCTCGTCATGGAATCAGCCTCC